>Ga0308157_10006909_pt1 | contig 13382 bp, 11 predicted proteins | sample PhyBR1_FD_201035 | JGI IMG/M metagenome (GOLD analysis project Ga0308157, IMG submission 201035) | Phyllosphere microbial communities from UC Gill Tract Community Farm, Albany, California, United States - DLSLB.R1 | ecosystem: Host-associated > Plants > Phyllosphere > Unclassified | place: USA...
TCTCCCTGGGCGAGCAGGAAACCCTGCGCGCCGCACCGCGCCGCTATCTCAACCGCCTGTCGGATCTGATGTTCGTGCTGGCCCGCGTGCTCAATCGCATGGAGGGGGGCGACGACGTCTACTGGAAGAGCGAGCGCATGGCGCAGGCCACGCCCTGAATGCGCCTGGCGTGGTGCGGGCAGCGGCGGGGAAGCGGCCGGGTCTTCAGGCCGCAGGCGCTGAACCGGCTGCCGAAGGCCGCGCGGCGGATGCAGTGGCGGACGGGGTGAGTGCCCCATCGCCCCCGGGCCCCTCCAGGCCGTCGGCTGCGCGGGGGTTCTGAGGCGGTGTGGCACCCTCGGGCGGCGCCGGCCCGTCCTTGGCCCGGCCGCGCTCGTGCAGCACGCCGTTCACTTCCGCCCCGAAGATCAGCGTCGTCGCGCTGATGTAGAGAAACACCAGCGTGGCCACCACACCCGCGAAGCTGCCATACACCAGTGCCAGCTTGCCCGCGCTGCGCAGCGTGTACGACAGCGTGGCCGCTGCGGCCACCCAGAAGGCCGCGCCCACGATGGCGCCCGGGATGACCGTACGCAGGCGTTGCCGCAGATCGGGCAGCCAGCCGTAGAGCAGGGCATACAGGACGGTCAGCACCAGGAAGGCCGAGCCATAGCGCACGCTGTTGCGCAGCCAGGGCGCGTCGGCGTCGACCATGGCGCTGTTTTCCAGCAGCTGCCAGATGTAGGGCATCACGATCACCGAGCTGAAGGCCGCGACGATGCCGCCGCCCACCACCACGGTGAACAGCGTGACCTTGATGCGCGCCTTCCAGAAAGGCAGGCCGCGCTGGATGCCGTACGACCGATTCAGTGCCGTGCGCGCCGCCTGCATGCCCGATGACGCCGTCCACAGCGTGACCAGCACGCCGATGGTCACCAGCGCCTGGTTGCGCTGCGCCATCACCTGCTCGATCACCGGCTGCATGGCCTCGCGCACCAGCGGCGGCGCGTAGTCCATCACCCGCTGGGCCAGCGCGGCGGCATCGCCCGGCTCGCCGATGTAGGCCGCCGTGGCCGACAACAGGATCAGCAGCGGGAACATCGCCAGCACCGACGAGAAGGCCATGCTGCCGGCCTGGTTCGCGCTCTGGTGCAGCACGTAGTTGCGCACGGCGTACACCAGCACCGGCAGGCCGGGCAGTGCCATCGCCTTCTGCCGTACGCGCTGCCATGTGGCGGTCCAGGGGCTCATGATGCAGGTACGGTGGTTGGAGGGGAAAAAGGGGAGGGCGGCGGCTGTGGGGGGTGCCGCCCGCTAATGTGCTCGATGGGCGGCGTGGACCCTGTAGGACGCCAGGATCAAGCAGGACGAGGCAGGACGAAGCAGAACCAGGCGGGACGAAGCAGCACGAAGCAGCACGAAGGCCATGCATCGCAGCCCCCGTGCGCCGCGCCCGTTGCCCCTGGCGTGCGGCGGGACGCCCGGGTTCTTATGGATGAGCTAGCTTTCTTCCTACGAACCCACGGCGGCGGCGGCCTTAGGTTGGAAGCTCCGAACCCGAGGGAGCCTTCCATGGCCAGACCATCCGTGCGCGCCGTCGATCACGACCGCAGTACCGCGCAGCCCATCCGTCATGCCCAGCCGTCACGGCCCTGTCCAGCAGCGGGAGCGCGACCATGATCGGCGTCGTCGTTCCGGCCCACGACGAAGAGGCCGTGCTGGATGAGTGCCTGCAGTCCTTGCAGGTGGCTGCACGCCACCCCGGCTTGCGGGGTGAGCCGGTGCAGATCGTGGTGGCGCTGGACGCCTGCTCCGACCGTTCCGAGGACATCGCCCTGCAACGCGGCGTGCAGACGGTGCGGGTGAACCGGCGCAACGTGGGCGCAGCGCGCTCGGCCGGGGTCGATCGGGCGCTGCATGCGGGCGCGCGCTGGCTCTGCTTCACCGACGCGGATTCCGCCGTGGCACCCGACTGGCTGGTGCAGCACCTGCGCCTTGCAGACGATGCACAGTGCGACGCTGTCTGCGGCACCGTCGAAGTGCGGCACTGGGGGATCTACGGTCGTGCGGTGCAGCAGCTCTACCACGCGGGCTACAGCGACGAGCCCGGGCATCGGCACATCCACGGCGCCAACCTGGGCGTGAGCGCCCAGGCCTACCGGCAGGTCGGAGGGTTCGCCGAACTGCGCACCGGCGAGGACGTGGCGCTGGTTGGCGCGCTGGAAGCGGCCGGCCTCCACATCGCCTGGACCAACGCGCCCCGGGTGGTCACCAGCGCGCGCTGCCACTTCCGCGCGCCGTCGGGCTTCGGTGCGCACCTGGCCGGGCTGGTGGTGCCGGCAATGCGGGTCGCGGGTGCGGCCGCATGACGGGCATGACGGGCATGACGCTTCCCGCAGCCGGCGAGGGCACTGAATTCGAGGCGCTGCAGCAGGCGCTGGCCGGCAGTCGCCATCTGGGCGCAGGCGTGCGCATGCAGCAACTGGTGGCCGGCGGCCACGCCCGGCTGCCGCTGCCGGGCCAGGGGGCCACCTTGCAGCGCTGGCGCGCGCTGGCCGAGGTGTCCCGGCACGACCTGTCGCTGGCCAAGCTGTACGAAGGGCACACGGACGCCGTCGCCATCCTGCGGGAGTTGCACGCCCCGGACGGCGTGGCCGGCAGCGGGGCAGAGTCGCTCTGGGGCACGTGGGCGTCGGAAGCGCCGGGAGGGCGCGTGACCTTCGCCGAAGAAGATCGTTCCGGTGACAGCGGCGCGAGCGGGCCCGACCCCCGCCCCGCCGGTGCTGCCGACCTGGGGCACGCCGACGTCCGCACGGTCTGGATCACCGGCACCAAGGCCTGGTGTTCCGGCGCGGAGCATGCCTCGCATGCGCTGCTGACCGCCTGGCGGACCGACGGGCGCGGCCCGCAGCTGGTGGCGGTGGATCTGCTCCAGCCCGGCGTGACCGTCTCCACCCAGGCATGGCGCGCCATCGGCATGGCCGACAGCGCCAGCGCCGAAGTGACGTTCCAGCACGTGCGGGCGGTGCGGGTGGGGGACGAAGGCGACTACCTGAACCGGCCGGGCTTCTGGCACGGTGGTGCCGGCATCGCCGCCTGCTGGTGGGGCGGCGCGCTGGCGCTGGGCCACGCGCTGCAGGCGGCGGTGGCGAATGCGCCCGCCGCGCAGCGCACGCCGTTCCGCCTGGCCGCCCTGGGCCGGGTGGATGTGGCGCTGGGCGCCACCGCCGCCCTGCTGAAAGACACGGCGGACTGGATCGACCGCCAGCCTGCGGACGATGCGTTCGCGCCCGCCCTGCGCGCGCGGCAGGCCGCCGAAGCCTGCGCGCGCCGCGTGCTGGACGAAACCGGCCGCGCGCTCGGTGCCACGCCTTTCTGCCGCGATGCCGACTTCGCCCGCATGTCGGCCGACCTGCCGGTGTTCATCCGCCAGAGCCATGCGGACCGCGACGACGCAGCGCTGGGCGAGCGCCTGGCCACGCAGGAGGGCACGCCGTGGTCGCTGTGACGCCGTTCCTGCCCGATCGGCCCGATCGGCCCGACCTGCCCCGGCTGCCCGGCCGCGGCGCGGCGGACGGCCTGCCGCCGCGCCACATCGGCCCGCACCCCCGCCATGCACCGGGCGTCTGGCAGGAATGGCTGTCCGGCCGCGCGGTGCCCAGCGTGGCGGCGGCGGACATCGTTCCCGCGTCGGGCCGACTGGTCGTGGTGGCGCCCCATCCGGACGACGAACTGCTCGCCTGCGGGCTGCTGCTGCAGGCGCATCTGCAGCAGGGCGGCCGGGTGCATATCGTCGGCGTGACCGATGGCGAGGCCAGCCATGCGGGCGACCCGGGCTGGCCGGCATCCGCCCTGGCTGCCACACGGCGGGCCGAGCGCCGCTCCGGCATGCGCGCGCTCGGGCTGCACACCGCGCCGCTGCTGCGGCTGGGGCTGCCCGACGGGGGCGTGGCCGCGCACGAAGCGGCGCTGGCGCGCACGCTGCGCGAAATGCTGCGGGCAGACGACGTGGTCGTCAGCACCTGGCGGCTCGACGGCCATCCCGACCACGAAGCCTGCGGCAGGGCTGCGGCCGACGCCGCCCGCGCCGCAGGCGCCACGCTGTGGGAGGCGCCGGTGTGGATGTGGCACTGGGCCGATCCCTCGAACGGGGAGATCCCGTGGCATCGGCTGCGCACCTTGCGGGCCGGCGCTGGAGCGCCCCGCGGCCAGGCCGCAGCGCGCAAGGCAACCGCGCTCGCCTGCCACCTGTCGCAGCTGGCCCCCCGCGCCGGCGGCGAAGGCCCGGTGCTGGACGACGCGATCCGTCAGCGCGCCCGCTGGCCCTTCGAAACCTTCCTCGCCCCGGCGTGAGCAGAGCATGAGCACCAGCCCTCCCGACACTGCGCACGACACCGCAGCCGACGCCGCCCAAGAAACCGCAGCCGACGTCGCCCAAGACACCGCAGCCGACGCAAGAGCCGACGCCGGCACCCCTGCGCCGCCCACCGCGCATGATTTCGACGCCCTCTACGCCCGCAGCGACGACCCCTGGCATTTCGACGGCAGCTGGTACGAAGCGCGCAAGCGCCGCCTGCTGCTGGCCAGCCTGCCGCATGCCCGCTATGCCCGGGCCTTCGAGCCCGGCTGCGCCACCGGCCTGTTGACGGCGGAGCTGGCCCCGCGTTGCGACCAGCTGCTGGCGAGCGACGGTGCCGAGCGGGCGCTGGCCACGGCGGCCGCCCGCCTCGCGGACCAGCCGCAGGTGGCCTTCGCCCGGCTCTGGTTGCCCGGCGACTGGCCCTCCGGCCGTTTTGACCTGATCGTGCTGAGCGAATTCGTCTACTACCTCGCACCCGCGGACATCGACCGGCTGGCCGAATGCGTGCGCGAGTCGCTGGTGCCCGGTGGCGTGGTGGCGGCCTGCCACTGGCGCCGCCCCATCGACGGGTGCGCGCTGGCCGGCGACGCCGTGCAGGAGCGGTTGCACGCCCGGATGGGGCTGCGCCAGGTGACCGACGTGCGCGATGCCGACTTTCGCCTGGGCGTGTGGACCAGCGCGGCCAGCGCCTCGGTGGCCGACTCGGAGGCGCGCGGCTGACGCGCAGGCGGGCTGGCCGGTTGCGCACCCTATGCTCTGCCCATGAACCCTTCCGATGCCCCGCCTTCCCCACCGACCGAAAAGCAGAAGATGCTGGCCGGCGCGCTCTACCGGGCCAGCGACCCCGAGCTGCGCGCCGACAGCGAGGCCGCGACGCGCTGGCTGGCCCGCTACAACGACGCGGCTGCCCATGCCGCGCTCGACGCCGCCGGCCGCCACGCGCTGCTGGCCGAGGGCTTGGGCGCCTTGGGCGAAGGCAGCGTGGTGCGTCCGCCGTTTCACTGCGACTACGGCTTCAACCTGCGCATCGGCGCTGGCGTGTTCCTCAACTTCAACTGCGTGGTGCTGGACGTGGTGGAGGTCACCATCGGCGACGGCACGCAGATCGGGCCAGGCGTGCAGATCCTGGCGGCCGACCATCCGCGCGATGCGGCGGTGCGCGCCACGGGGGCCGAGTTCGGCCGGCCGGTGCGCATTGGCCGCGACGTGTGGATCGGCGCCGGGGCGCTGCTGATGCCCGGGGTGACGGTGGGCGACGGCGCGCTGATCGGTGCCGGCAGCGTCGTCACCCGCGACGTGCCGGCCGGGGTGACGGTGGCCGGCAACCCGGCGCGGGCCTTGCCGCCGCGGCGCCCGGCGGTGCAGGCCTGATCACGGTCGATTGCTATTAAAATAATAGCTAAAAGTCCTTTATGGAAAAGCGCTCAGGGCCGATTTGGCTGAAAATCGGACCGTCCCGACCTGCTGATCTGCCGGCCTGTTGGCCTGTTGGCCTGTTGGCCTGCCGACCTGCCGGCCTGCCGACCGTTCGGTCCTCAGCCGCGCGGCGCCAGCATGGCCATGGTGATGCGCGACACGCAGGTCAGTTCGCCGGCATCGTTGACCATGTCGATCTGCCAGACCTGGGTGGTCTTGCCGATGTGGATGGGCCGGGCGGTGCCCGTCACCCAGCCCTGCGTGGCGGCGCGCAGGTGGTTGGCGTTGATGTCCAGCCCCACGGCACGCCAGCCTTCGGGCGAGGAAAACACCGCGCCCACGGAACCCAGCGTCTCGGCCAGCACCACGCTCACGCCGCCGTGCAGCAGCCCGTAGGGCTGCTTGGTGCGGTCGTCCACCGGCACGCGGCCCCGCAGGAAGTCGTCGCCCACCTCGGTGAATTCGATGCCCAGGTGGGTGATGGCGTTCGGCGCGCCGCTGTTGAGCTGCGCGAGGTCGATGGGGCGTTTCCAGATGGGCATGGTGGCGGAGTGGGATGGGAGTGGAAAGGTGAGGGCGGAGCACCGGCGGGCCACGGCGCGCAGGCTGCATTCGGTCAGGGCCCGGAGCAGCGAAGGCCGCCGGGCCACCAGGCAGAGGCTGCGCCGGATGGTAGCAGCGGGGTTTGCATCATGCAGTCGCGTCTGGCTCGCCGGCCACCCCGGCCACCACGGCCACACCCGCTACCATTTGGCCACCCATGTCCACGTCACCACTCTCCACTGCGGCTTCGTCGCCCCGCGCGGCATCGCCGTCGCCGTGCGCTTCCTGCCGCCAGCCCGCCGAGGTGCACCACTTCGCCGCGCACGGTGGCGGTACGGTGGATCTCGACCTGTGCTTCGCCTGCCAGGGCCTGTGGTTCGATCCGCAGGAAAACACCCGCCTCGCGCCGGCCGGCGTGCTGGCGCTGTTCGAGCTGTTGCACGACCACCGGGGCGACGCCCATCGGCCCATCGCGCAGCGGCTGCAGTGCGCCCGGTGCCCGCGCACGCTGGAAGGCGGCTTCGACGTGGCGCTGGGCGGGCGCTACCGCACCTACCGCTGCGCGGCGGGCCACGGGCGCTTCAGCACCTTTGGCTCGTTCATGGTGGAAAAGGGTTTCGTGCGCCACCTCTCGCCCCGCGAGATCGAGGCGCTGGCCGACCGGGTGGGCACCATCCAGTGCACGCATTGCGGCGGCACGGTGGACATCCGCAGCGACCACGCCTGTCCCTACTGCCGCTCGGCGCTATCGCTGCTCGACCCCCAGGCGGTGGACGCCGCGCTGCAGCGCCACCGGCAGGCCGCGCGGCGCGCCGAGGAGCCGGTCAGCCCGCCCGCGCTGGCCGATGCGCTGGTGGCGCTGGAACGCGAGCGCAACCGCGAGGAGCGCCGGCGCCAGCAGGAGCGCTTCACCGACTCCACCACCTCCGACCGCTTCGATCTGCTCGCGGCCGGGGTGGAGCTGGTCTGGTCGATGCTGCGGCGCTGACCGCTCCGGCGGGTCCGTTCAGCGCCGGCGGTTCAGCAGCGCGTACAGGATGATGGCGCCGAAGGTGGCGGTGCCGATGCCGCCCAGCGCGAATTCGCCGAACTTCAGGGTGAAGTCGCCCGTGCCCAGGATGAGGGTGATGGCGGCCACGATGAGGTTCTTGTTGTCGGAAAAATCGACCTTGTTGTCCACCCAGATCTTGGCGCCGGCCACGGCGATCAGGCCGAACACCACGATCGAGACGCCGCCCATCACCGGCAGCGGAATGGCCTGGATCAGCGCGCCGAACTTCGGGGAGAAGCCCAGCACCAGCGCGATCAGCCCGGCCACCAGGAACACGGCGGTGGAATAGATCTTGGTGGCGGCCATCACGCCGATGTTCTCGGCGTAGGTGGTCACGCCCGTGCCGCCGGCGCTGCCGCTCACCATGGTGGCGATGCCGTCGCCGATGAAGGCGCGGCCCATGTAGCGGTCCAGGTTGTGGCCGGTCATGGCCGTCACGGCCTTGATGTGGCCCAGGTTCTCTGCCACCAGGATGATCGCCACCGGAGCGATCAGCAGCATGGCGGGGCCGCTGAAGACCGGCGCGGTGAAGGAGGGCATGCCGACCCAGGCCGCCGCGGCGATGGGCGACAGGTCCAGCGGCTTGCCCCAGCCCAGCAGGTTGGTGAACACGGCGTAGATCACGCTGGCGGCGATCAGCCCCAGCAGGATCAGGAGGCGCTGCGCCATGCCGCGCGTCAGCACGGCGACCAGGCCCACGCAGACGAAGGTCACGGCCTGCATCCAGCTCTCGAAATTGTTGGCCGCCATGTTCTTGATGGGAATGCCGGCCAGGTTCAGCCCGATCACCGCCACCACCGCGCCCGTCACCACGGGCGGCATGAAGCGCTCGATCCAGCCGGTGCCGATGGCCTGCACCAGCGCACCGATCAGCGTGTAGACCAGGCCGCAGGCGATGATGCCGCCCAGCGCCACGCCCATGTTGGCGTTGGGCCCCTTGCCGGCATAGGCCGACGCGGCGATCACCACGCCGATGAAGGCGAAGCTCGAGCCCAGGTAGCTGGGCACGCGCCCGCCCGTCACCACGAAGAAGATCAGCGTGCCCAGGCCGCTCATCAGGATGGCCACGTTCGGGTCGAACCCCATCAGGATGGGCGCCAGCACCGTGGCGCCGAACATGGCGATCACGTGCTGCACGCCCATGACGGCGGTCTGGCCCCAGGGCAGGCGTTCATCGGGCGCGACGACGGCGCCCTCGGTGGCGCGGGTCTCGCGCCAGCGCGGGAAATAGGTGGACAAGGCAGTGCTCCTCGGTGAGGGAAGGAATGAAAGAAGGAAGGAAGAAAGTGACCGGTTCGCGGTGTGCGGGACGGCGCGAAGTGTAGGGGCTCACCGCCGGCTGCGGCACAGGGTGCGGCCCGGATTTCAAGCCTTTGGCGCACAGGGGCTGTAGGCGCGCACCCACGGGGTGCTGCCGGGCGGGCCGGTATGGTCGTTTCAGCTCCGGCCGACGGCCTCGCTGATCGGCATGCTCCCCGTCTCCGAGCCCCCCGGCGCCCGACCGAAATTCGCTGGCTTCGGGGCCGCTCCGTCCGCCCCCGGCCTCCGGCCCGGACCCCTTCCTCTCTTTCGCAGTCCATCCACCGGTGTTCTCATGCCCCAACGCCGTACTGTCCTGATCGCCTCGGGCACCGTTGCAGCCCTGTTGCTGCTGGCGGCGCTCGCGGTCTGGGCATGGCTGCCCACCGAGGAAGAACTGGCCCAGCGCGTGGAAGCCGAAGCGTCCGACAAGCTGGGTGTGCCGGTCACCGTGCACCGTCTGCACTGGAGCCTCTGGCCCGTGCCCCGGGTGGTGCTGGAAGGCGTGGCCACCGAGCAGCCCGACCCGCTCACCGCCGCGCGCATCACCGCCGAGGCGCAGTGGTCCGACCTGCTGCGGCTGCGCCTGGCCCTCACCCGCCTGTCGCTGGAAGACGCCTCGCTGCCCCAGCGCTCGCTGTCGGGCTTCCAGATCGCCGCAACGGATGCGGGCCAGCGCTCCGGCACGCCCTTCGAGCTGGCGGAAATTCCGGTCCAGCATGTGGAATGGCGCAACGTGCGCTGGGTTTCCCGCACCGGCCGCGCGCTCGCCTATGCCGGCGAGGCGCAGTTCGATGCCGCCTGGCGTCCCCGCCACGCGCGCATCGAGCGCGAGGGCGCCTCGGTGCAGGCGGCGCTGGACATCACCCGGGAGGGCGCGGAGGATCGCTGGCGCGCCGAGGTCACGGCGGGCGGCCGCACCGAGCGGGGCGAGCTGCGCTTGCAGACGATCGAAGGGCGCTACCGGGTCACCGGCGCGGTCGACTTCACCGGGGTGGACATCGTGGGCCTGATGTCCGCCTTCGAGCGCCGGGCCATCGTGGCCGGCAAGGCCGATGGCCACACCGACCTCATCGCCGAAGGTGCCGACCCGGCCGAGGCCCTGCGCGCGCTGCAGACCCGCACCCGCTTCGACGTGCGGCGCGCCCGGCTGCTGACCTTCGACCTGGAGCGGGCGGTGAAGAGCGCCGGCCAGAACCACCAAGGCACCACCCCCCTGGACCAGCTGACCGGCATCGTGCGCACCGAGGCCGACCGGGAGGGCACCATCGTGCGCTATTCCGACCTGAAGGCGACGTCGGGCGTGCTCACCGCCACCGGCAGCGCGGTCATCCAGAACCGCCAGGTGCGCGGCAATGTTGCGGTGGACCTGGTGGAGGGCGTGGTCGGCGTGCCGCTGGAATTCGGCGGCACGGTGTCGGACCCGTCGCTCAGCCTGCCGCCCGCCGCCCTGGCCGGGGCTGCCGTGGGCACCGCCGTGGCGCCCGGCATCGGCACCGCCATCGGCGCGCGGCTGGGCGAAACGCTGCGGCGGCTTTTCGGAGCCGGCGCCAGCGATGCCGGCGGCGCGGGTGACCGGCCCGCGTCCCCCGCGCGCGGGGGGCGGGCCACACCGGCCCCCGTCATCCGAGACTGAACGTCACTGCGCGATCGCCGTGAACCTCGCACCGCCATCCGTCAGAATCCCCCGCCATGTCGTGCCCTGATCGCCTGCCGCTGCCCCTGCCGCAATCCCGCTCCGGCGTGCCGCCGTTTCTGCGTGGCGGCGGCCCCATGGCCACCCTCATCGCCCAATTCGACTGGGCGGCCACGCCGCTGGGCGCCATCGATCGCTGGCCCGCCCATCTGCGGCTGGCCGTCTCCAGCATGCTGCGCTCCCACGTGCCCATTGCCACGCTGTGGGGCGAGCAGGGCATCCTGATCTACAACGCCGCCTACGGCGAATTCAGCGGCCAGCGCCACCCCGGCCTGCTGGGCATGCCCATCCGCGATGCCTGGCCCGAGGCGCGTGCGTTCAACGACCGCGTGGTGCGCGAGTGCATGGCGGGCGGCACGCTCGACTTCCGCGACACGGCGCTGCAGCTGAACCTGCGTGGCGTGCCGGAGACCGTCTGGTTCAACCTCAGCTACTCGCCCATTCCCGACGAGGAAGGCGCCATCGCCGGCGTGCTGGCCATGGTGACCGACAACACCGCCAAGGTGCGCATGGAGCAGCGCCTGATCGCCGAGCGCGAGCAGTTCGCGCAGCTGTTCGAGCAGTCGCCCAGCTTCATGGCCATGCTGGAGGGCCCCTCGCACCGGCTGACCCTGGCCAACCCGGGCTACCGACGGCTGGTGGGCACGCGCGAGCTGATCGGCCTGACCGTGGCGCAGGCCCTGCCCGAGGCGGTGCAGCAGGGCTACGTGGACCTGCTCGACCAGGTCTACCGCAGCGGCGAGGCGCTCACCGCGCACGGCGCGCGGTACGACTCGCCCGAGGGCGAGCACTACGTGGACTTCGTCTTCCAGCCCATCCGCGACGCGCACGGCGCCGTGACCGGCATCTTCGTGGAGGGCGTGGACGTCACGGGACGCATGGCCGCCGAGGCCCGCCGCAACGCGCTGGCGGAGTTCACCGACCTGCTGCGCTCGCTCACCTCGGCCCATGCCATCTGCGCGGCCGCCGCCGAACTGCTGGGCCGCACGCTGCGCATCAGCCGCGCCGGCTATGCGCACGTCGACCACGCCAGCGACGATGTCGAGATTCCGTGCGACTGGACGCAGCCGGGCGTGGCGTCGATCGCCGGCACGTTGAACCTGCGCCACTACGGCAGCTTCGTGGACGACCTGAAGGCTGACCGGGTGGTGAGCATTGCCGACGTGCGGCACGACCCGCGCACCCGCGACGCGCTGGACGCCATCGGCAAGCGCGGCGTGGCGGCCCTGCTCAACCTGCCGGTGATGGAACAGGGCCGGCTGGTGGCGCTGGTGTTCGCCAACCATGCGCAACCGCGCACCTGGTCGCAGGAAGACGTGGCCTTCATGCGCGAGGTGGGCGGGCGCACCCGCACGGCGGTGGAGCGCGCCCGCACCGAGGCCCAGCTGCGCGAGATGAACGAGCTGCTGGAGCGCAAGGTGGCCGAGCGCACCCAGGAGCTGATGGACGTGGAAGCGAAGTTCCGGCAGGCGCAGAAGATGGAGGCCATCGGCCAGCTCACCGGCGGCATCGCGCACGACTTCAACAACCTGCTGGGCAGCATGAGCGCCAGCCTGCAGGTGCTGGAAAAGCGCCTGGCCGCGCAGCGCTTCGAGAATGCCGAGCGCTACATCGGCATGGCCCAGTCGTCCGTGCGCCGCGCCGCGTCGCTCACCCAGCGGCTGCTGGCCTTCTCGCGCCGCCAGACGCTGGACCCCAAGCCCACCGACATCAACCGCCTGGTGAGCGGCATCGAGGAGATCGTGCGCCGCACCGTCGGCCCGTCCGTCGAGCTGGAGGTGGTCGGCGCGGGCGGGCTGTGGCTGACCCGGGTGGACGCCTCGCAGCTGGAAAACGCGGTGCTCAACCTGTGCATCAATGCCCGCGACGCCATGGCGCCCCACGGCGGCCGCCTGACGATCGAGACCGCCAACGAGTGGCTGGACGAGCCCGCCGCCAGCGAGCGGGAACTCCCGCCCGGCCAGTACGTGACGATCTGCGTGACCGACACCGGCGCCGGCATGACGCCCGACGTGGTCGCCCGGGCGTTCGACCCCTTCTTCACCACCAAGCCCATGGGGCAGGGCACCGGCCTGGGGCTGTCGATGGTGTATGGCTTCGTGCGCCAGTCGGGCGGCCAGGTGCGCATCAGCTCGGTACCGGGCGAGGGCACGAGCATGTGCCTCTACCTGCCCCGCCACCAGGGCGACGCCGAACCCGACATGGAGCAGGAACGCAGCCTCTATGCGCACCAGGCCGACGGCGAAGTGGTGCTGGTGATCGAGGACGAGGCCTCCATCCGCAGCCTGGTCACCGAGGAACTGCAGGACATGGGCTACCAGGTCATTTCCGCCGCCGACGGGCCGGCGGGGCTGCACGTGCTGCAGTCCGAGCGGCGGGTGGATCTGCTGCTGACCGACGTGGGACTGCCGGGCGGGCTGAACGGGCGCCAGGTGGCGGACGCGGCGCGGGTGTCGCGGCCGCACTTGAAGGTGCTGTTCATCACGGGGTATGCAGAGAACGCGGCGGTGGGCAATGGCTTGCTGGAGCAGGGGATGGAGGTGATCACCAAGCCGTTCGACATGGGGGTGTTGGTGGGGCGGGTGAAGGAGATGATCGGGCACTGAACGCCGGTGCTGGCGGGAAGGCGCGCCGACCGGCCTGCGTGCCCACCGTTCGCCTGGGGAAGGCATCCACCACCGTTCGGCGGTGACGGTTCGTTCTTCACGGGTCGGGCTGAGCTTGTTGGAGGCTTGAAGTACTGCGGGCGCGGTGCGGGGGCGCTGCGGGGGCGGTGCTGGCGGGTGCTGGGCCTTTGCTTTCCGAGGCCGGGATTTCGCCCCGGCGGGCGAGTAACTTTCTTTCGTTTCGCCGAAAGAAAGTCACGGCGGTTTCTATAGTGAAGTGCAACACCTGAATCCAACCGGACTGAAGACACTTCATGAGCAAGACCTACCGACAGCTGAGCGAGCAGGATCGAGAGACGATCATGGCGATGAAGCTGGAGCACGCCAGCGCAAGATCGATCGCCCAGCAATTGAATCGAGCGCCCAGCACCA
>Ga0308157_10006910_pt1 | contig 13382 bp, 7 predicted proteins | sample PhyBR1_FD_201035 | JGI IMG/M metagenome (GOLD analysis project Ga0308157, IMG submission 201035) | Phyllosphere microbial communities from UC Gill Tract Community Farm, Albany, California, United States - DLSLB.R1 | ecosystem: Host-associated > Plants > Phyllosphere > Unclassified | place: USA...
TGAGCATGCGCCGCTCGTTAAGAAGCTCGCGCACCAGATGAAAGCCAAGCTGCCGCCCAGCGTAGAAGTCGATGATTTGATACAAGCCGGCATGATCGGTTTGCTTGATGCAGTCAGCCGCTATGAAGAAACGCACGGCGCGCAGTTTGAAACCTATGCAGTGCAACGCATACGTGGCGCGATGCTGGACGAGCTGCGCAGCAGTGACTGGATGCCGCGCAGCATGCGCCAAAACATGCGCAAGATCGAGGTGGCAATGAACACCTTGCAACAGCGACTCGGGCGTGCGCCCAACGAAAGTGAAGTAGCGAAGCAGCTCAAGCTGTCGCTGGCCGACTACCAGGATCTGCTGAGTGATGGCGGTGGCCATCAACTGGTGTACTACGAAGATTTTCACGACACCGAGGACAACGAGCACTTTCTCGATCGCTATTGCACCGATGAGTCTCCTGATCCTCTGCAGAACCTGATGAACACCGGCTTCCGTGCGGCCGTGATTGAAGCCATCCAGGCATTGCCGGAGCGGGAAAAAATCCTCATGGGTTTGTACTACGAGCAGGAAATGAACTTAAAGGAAATTGGCGCCGTCATGGGGGTCACCGAATCACGCGTATCGCAATTGCATAGCCAGGCTATCGCCAGGATGCGTGCGAACTTAAGGGAGAAAGCGTGGACTGGGGTAGCTTAGTTGGTATTGCGCTGGCGCTGGGTGGGATACTGGTCGGGCAATTGCTCGAAGGCGGGGCATTAGGTTCGCTGGTACAACCGGCAGCTTTCGTGATTGTCATCGTCGGTACGATAGGCGCAGTCTTGCTGCAAAGCGGGGTGCGTAATTTCGTGAAAGGCGTCAAGATGGCCGGCCAGGTTTTCATGCCGACGGACGACAATTACCCAGGTTTGATCAAGGACATTACTGCGTGGAGTGTCATCGCACGCCGTGAAGGACTGCTCAGCCTGGAACGTGTCATCAAAGACGTCAAAGATCCCTTCATCGCGCACGGCCTGCGCCTGATCGTTGACGGTATTGAGCCAACCAAATTGCGCGATGTACTGGACCTCGAAATAGGTGCGTACGAAACGCGTCAACGCCTGGCAATCAAAATCTGGGAAGCAGCGGGCGGCTATGCACCGACCATAGGCATTTTGGGTGCGGTGCTGGGTTTGATCCATGTGATGGAAAACCTATCCGATCCTAGCCGTCTTGGTAGTGGCATTGCAGTGGCTTTCGTGGCGACCATTTACGGTGTTGGTTTTGCCAATCTGGTATTCCTGCCTATCTCGAGCAAACTCAAAGCGCTCGTCAGCCGTGACATCTTCAAACGTGAAATGCTGGCAGATGCGTTTGCCGGTATTGCAGCAGGTGACAATCCGCGCTTGATCGAAGAGCGCATGAACGTCTATACGATGTAAGTTAGCAGGCCCACAGCGTCGGCAGATTGATCCACCATGGCACGTAGAAAAAAATACGAAGAAGAGCATGAAAACCATGAGCGTTGGCTGGTGTCCTACGCCGACTTCATCACGCTCCTGTTCGCCTTCTTCGTTGTCATGTACGCGATTTCATCCGTCAACGAAGGCAAGTACCGCATCCTCTCCAGCTCTTTGGGTATTGCGTTCGGTGGCGTCGCAGCCAAGACCGAAACCATCAAGGACCCGGTCAATCAAAATACGCCGATCCTGCCATTACCGATTCCATCGCCAGCGCAACGTGCGAATGAGGCAGTCGTCAAACGTGAAAAAGCACGTATGACCAGCATCGCGCGCGACATCCTCAAGGCGATGGCACCGCTGGTCAGCCAGGGCAAGGTACGCGTTACGCAAACCAATCGTGGCGTCAGCGTAGAAATCAACGCGAGTGTGCTGTTTGCGCCGGGTGAAGCAAAGCTGAATGCGCAATCAGAAGCTGCATTGCGTGCGGTGGCTCAAGTCTTGAAAGACGTGGATAACGACATCCAGGTTGAAGGTCACACCGACAACACGCCCATCAACAATGCCATGTTCCCATCCAACTGGGAGCTCTCTGCTGTCCGTGCCAGCAGTGTCGTACGTCTCTTCCTCGATAATGGCGTAGCCGAAAAACGCCTGGTCGCCATGGGCCATGGTGCCAATTTGCCGGTTGATAGCAACGACACGGCAGAAGGGCGCTTACGCAACCGCCGGGTGCAATTGATGATCCTCTCGGCCATGCCTGATGTGGTGACTGAAGTGCCGGTGACTGCTGAAGATTAAGGCGATCTCCACTGATCGCTGTACTCGTATTGCAACGCGGGATGCATTACAAACCCGCCTTTAAGAGAACTCTTTCCCCCGTATTTCCGCTCAGATAGCTGCGGGAAACTTCATTTTTTCGCACCAAATGTGTGCGTGCCCACTTCCCCTGTAATTCCTTGACAGCCTGGTTTTGCAATTCTTCTGTCATTTTTTATTCGTTAAATTCATCCAATTGTTTTTAAAAACAATTATTTGTCGATAAGAATAGTCTTTTCTTATTTATCATTATTTAACAAAATGCCCCATGAACATGGGAGGCGCTTGCGTTACATTCTCTATATTGTCTTGTGTTTCCATACGGCAATATTTTGAATGATTTTGGAGCCGCAAACGCAATGCATAAGCAAGTCGCTGTAAATCCTTACCCTCGCAAGTCGCTTTTCTCATCAATTTATTTGTTGGTCAGCGGTTTCCTCTGTCTCTCCACGGTATTTGCACAAAGTCCTGCAGCCGATGAGTTGCTGCGTCAGCAGGAGCGTGAGCGGCAATTGCGTTTGCAACAAGAGCAGACGCCTGACGTTCGTCTGCAAACTCCCACAGCTCAGCCAACGGCATTGCTGCCAGAGAACGAGACGCCTTGTTTTCGTATTAATCATATTTCGCTGCTCGGTGATGTTGCCGAGCGTTTTCAATTTGGTTTGAAAAGCGTGGTTGAGGGACCTGACTCGCCGATAGGTAGATGCCTGGGTGTAAACGGTATCAATCTGGTAGTAAGCCGAATACAGAACGTGATCGTCGATAAAGGATATGTGACGACACGTGTACTGGTTTCGCCGCAGGATTTGAATGCGGGCAACCTAACGCTCACCGTGATCCCGGGGCGGGTGAGGAACGTCAGATTTGCAGCTGACTCTGATCCACGCGGCACCAAATGGAATGCGATACCGGTTCAGTCCGGCGACATTTTGAATCTGCGTGATATTGAGCAGGGACTGGAAAACTTCAAGCGTGTTCCGACGGCCGCTGCTGATATCAAGATAGAGGCTGCAGAAGGCGAGGGCGCGCAGCCGGGACAAAGTGACCTGGTCATTTCATACAAGCAGGGCATTCCTTTTCGTATTTCTGCTTCTATCGATGATTCGGGCTCCAAGTCGACTGGTAAATACCAAGGTGGTGTGACGCTGTCTTATGACCATATGCTGACGCTGAATGATTTGTTCTATGTCAGCTTCAATCACGACCTGGGTGGTGGCGATAAAGGGGCCAGGGGAACACGTGGCGGCGTAGCGCACTACTCGATACCGTTTGGTTATTGGTTGCTGAGCACCACTGCTACACGCAATCGCTACTTCCAAACCATTGCAGGTCTGAACCAGAATTATGTTTACTCTGGCACGAGTGCCAGCAATGACCTCAAGCTGTCCCGAGTGGTTTATCGGGATGCGCAACGCAAAACTACTCTGGCCATACGCGGCTACATCAAAGAGTCCAACAACTACATTGAAGACACCGAAATAGAAACCCAGCGCAGGCGTACTGCAGGCTGGGAATTCAGTGTCGCGCATAGGGAATTTATGGGGGCGAACACGCTCGACCTCAATCTCGCCTATCGCCATGGGACAGGCGCATTCCAGGCACTACAGGCACCGGAAGATTTGTTTGGTGAAGGGGCCTCACGTCCTAAAGTCTGGAATGCCGACGTTTCCTTATCGGTGCCTTTCCAGCTGGCACAACAAAACTTTCGCTATCTCGGTGCTTTGCGCGCACAGTGGAATGACACCCCTTTGGTACCGCAGGACCGGTTTGCGATTGGCGGTCGTTACTCTGTGCGTGGCTTCGACGGAAACATGATTCTTTCGGCCGACCGTGGCTGGACTCTACGTAATGACATAGGCATGGTTCTTGGTCCGATAGGCGCAGAGCTCTACCTCGGTCTTGACTATGGTGAGGTCAGCGGCCAATCCAGTCGCTATCTGGTAGGTAAGCGGTTGGCTGGCACAGCGTTGGGATTGCGCGGCAGTATCTTGGGCGCTTCGTACGACATCTTCGTAGGTCAACCAATAAAAAAGCCGGGCGGATTCAGGACCGCCAACACCACTGCGGGCTTCAATCTGAACTGGAGCATTTAGAAAAATTCCGTGATTCATAAGACCTTGTGATGGGTATCGATCACGTTTTCATATTGAATAAATCAGGCAAGAGGCAGGCATGAACAAGCATCTATATCGCATCATCTTCAATAAAGCACGCGGCATCATGATGGCGGTCGCAGAGTATGTATCTGCGCAAGCTAAAGGAGATGCCACATCATCTGCGTCTGGTGCGACTAAGCCGTTGATAGAGCAGATTTGCGTGCAGCTGAAATCCATTTCCTTTGCGGCCAAACTAACTGCGGGCGTCATGACTGTCATCATGCCCATCGCCCATGCGCAGATCGTCGCAGATCCTACCGCACCGAACAATCAGCGTCCTACCATAGTACAAACAGCGAATGGCCTGCCGCAAGTCAACATCCAGGCACCGTCCGCCGCAGGTGTATCACGTAATACCTACAGTCAGTTTGACGTACAGAAGAATGGCGCCATCCTCAATAACAGCCGCGACAACGTGCTGACACAAACTGGTGGCTGGGTGCAGGCTAATCCATGGCTATCGGGTGGTGCGGCACGTGTGATCCTGAATGAAGTGAACTCCAGCAATCCGAGTCATTTGCGCGGCTATGTTGAGGTCGCAGGACAGAAGGCAGAAGTCATCATTGCTAATCCGGCAGGCATACAAATCAACGGCGGCGGCTTCATCAATGCTGATCGCGTGACGCTCACAACGGGAACTGCAGTCAGTAATCCAGTCAACGGATCACTTGAAAGCTATCGCATATCGCAAGGCATGATCAGTGTTGATGGCCTCGGCCTGGATACGCGCGGTGCTACCTACACCGACATCCTTGCAAGATCAGTGCAGGTCAACGCTGGCATCTGGGCGAATCGCCTGAACGTCGTGACTGGCGCGAATGAAGTGACGCACGGTAGTCTGGATAATCCGTCTAACGTAAGGCAAGACATCAAGCCGATCGCGGGTACTGGACCCGTTCCACAATTCAGCCTTGACGTTGCTGCATTGGGCGGTATGTACGCTGGTCATATCTATCTGGTTGGTAGTGAAGCAGGTATGGGAGTGCGTAACCAGGGCAATATCAACGCCAATGGCGGTAACCTCGTCCTGCTAGCCAATGGCATGTTGACCAATGAAGGTGCGATACAGGCTGCGTCCTCAAATGGCGGTGGCGGTAAGCTGAGTATCGAAACCACCGGCAACATCATGAACACTGGTGCAAGAGCAGTTATCAGTGCTCAGGATCAGACCGAACTCAAAACCAGCGCTGAACTGATCAATACAACGGAAGCGCGTATCGACGCAAATAAAACATTAGCTATTCATGCAGATACGCTGACAAATGCAGGCAAGCTAAACGCAGTGAATGACCTGACAGTCTATGCGCAGAACATAGACAACACTGTTAGCGGAGAAATCGTGGCAGAGAAAAACACGATCACCGCGGCGGACCGTCTAAGCAATCGTGGTCTGATCGATGGCAGCGTCACCTTGCTACAGGCAGGCACACTCGACAATATTGGTACTGGGCGCATTTATAGCGACCAACTCGCCATTGCTGCCGACACCATTAATAATGACTCCGAAACGATAGATACCCTGCGTTCCGATGCAGTCATCGCCGCGCGTGAAAGACTGGATCTGGCAGCGAGCACCCTCAATAACCGTGACGGCTCCTTGCTTTTTAGTGCTGGTACTGATGCGACCGCGCTCAATATCGGCGGCAGCCTCGATGCACAAGCACATGCAACTGGTAAGGCAGGTGTCATTACCAATAGGGCCGCGACGATAGAGTCGATGGGTGGTCTTACCATCACGGCAGACAAAATCAACAATTTGAATCCAGACTTTAGTACACGTACCGATACCACTAATGAATCTACCTACATTCACTACATACGTTTGGGTGGAACGAGGTATTTGGAAAGTGCTTTGGGACGTTGTTTTAAATGCGCATCTGATCGTTACGATGATGGCGATCCAAGTTTGCCGCGTTTGGAATATGTTGCTCCTAGCAGTGCCTACCCATTCGAGGCGGGTTTCTCACGTGTTCCATATCAACTTAATACGTATGAGTATTATGAAACAGAAGTTGGTGGAATGACCGTGCAAGTGCCTTATCAGTATCCAGCAGACAGCCCGGTCTGGGCGCTTTTCGGTGTTGCGGTCGGTGACCAGGTAACATTGAGAAGTTATCTGCAGAGTTACAACCAAAGCATCATTTCTCGGGCGTATCGTGACTTCTATCAGATATGGGTAACGAGCACGCAAACCGTACAAACTGTTGTCGACAATCCAGGTACGCCAGGACGCATAATTTCCGCAGGCGGAATAACGCTGGCCGGGGCGGCAATCCTCAATGACAACAGCCAGATCATGGCTGGTGGTAATTTGGATATCTTAGGCGGTAGTCTCACAAATACAGAGACTATGGGACAACGCGTTGTCACTGACTTTGGTTCTTTCCGTGGTGACAGCGTGAAGTACAAAGGTTACGGCATACATGCGGGTTATTACGGTAGTGGCGCATATGCTGAAGTAACCGAAAGCGTCACCACCAAGCTGGATACTTCAGTAGCCAAAGGCAATGCAAATGCACCAGGCAATCCTACCCAGGCAATAGGCAGTCGCAAGCCACCGACTAGTAGCTTGGTGATTCTCAATCCCGACCCGAATGACAGCCACATCTACAAGGGCGATCCGCGTTTCAATAATCAGCAACAATGGCTCTCCAGCGATTACATGTTGCAGGAGCTTGCGACCGATCCGAACACGATAAAAAAACGCCTCGGTGACGGCTTTTACGAACAAATGCTTATCCGCGAGCAGGTAGCGGAGCTAACCGGACGCCGTTTCCTCGATGGTTATGCCAATGACGAAGCGCAGTATCAGGCATTGATGCAGGCTGGTGTGGCTTATGCACAAAAATGGGAGTTAGTGCCGGGCGTTAGCCTGACACCTGCGCAAATGGCTGCGCTCACCAGCGACATCGTCTGGCTGGTTGCACAAGAAGTGACGCTGCCGGATGGCAGCACCACGATCGCTTTAGTCCCCCAGGTTTATGTCATGCCAAGGCCTGGTGACCTGTCCGGTGGCGGCTCTCTGTTGGCTGGGCAGAACGTCAACATCCAGCTCTCGGGTGATCTCATGAATTCCGGCACTATCGCTGGTCGTAATGTGATGCAGATCAATGCAGAAAACGTTCACAACCTTGGGGATATTGCAGGCAAGACCGTCAACGTCAACGCACAGGAAGATCTGGTCAATCTTGGTGGCCGTATCATTGCTGAGGATAGCCTGACGGCGAAAGCGGGCAGGGACATAGTCATAGAAAGCACGACCAGCACTGGCACCGCATCTTCGGGGCGCTCCAGCAGCAGTCTGACTCAGATCGACCGCGTAGCAGGTCTCTACGTCACCGGCGACAAAGGCATCCTGGTTGCCAGCGCCGGCAATGACTTCAGTGCTCTGGCCGGCGTGTTATCGAGCACTGGCGATATCCAGGTCACTGCTGGTAACGACATTAACCTTGGTACAGTACAGACTGCCTACGACAGCGATCTCACAGCCAACGATCGCAACTACATGCGTGCATCCGGCACGCAGGAAGTCGGCAGCCAAATTGCATCCGGCGGTAAAACGACGCTGACAGCAGGTAATGACCTGAATGCGCGTGCCGCAACCGTCAATGCCAAAGAAGAACTAAGCGTGCAAGCCACTGGCGATATCAATATCACCGAAGGTCGTGCGACCAGCCAGAATGACGACGCACGTTACGCAAAAAGCAAAGGCTTCCTGTCATCTTCCAGTACTGAAAGCCGTGAGCAAAGCTTGAGCGACAGTGCAATAGGCAGCAACTTCGGCGGCAAGACCGTCAGCCTTGCGTCCGGTGGTGACACCATTATTCGTGGCTCCAGTGTGATCGGCGACCAAGATACCACCATCGTTGCCGGACAAAATCTGACGATCGAAGCGGCAACCAACACCAGCCAGTCCAGCAGCTTCTACGAATCGAAGAAGAGCGGCCTTTTCAGTGGTGGTGGCCTGAGCGTCACACTCGGCAAGCAGCAACTCAATATCGATAAAGATCGGCAAACAACGACTGCATCAGGAAGTACTGTCGGCAGTGTTGCAGGTGATGTCAAATTGGTCGCCGGCGAGAACTACCAGCAAACCGGCAGCGATGTATTGGCACCTGGTGGAGACATCACCATCGCCGCGAAGAAAGTCGATATCGTTGCGGCTACTAACACCGACACCAATACCACCGAGCAGCGGTTTAAGCAAAGTGGGCTCACTCTGGCAATCAGTACCCCTATTGTCAGTGCGATACAGAGCGTACAGCAAATGGCAGAAGCCGCCAGCCAGACCAAGGATGGGCGTATGCAGGCGTTAGCAGGTGCTACCTCGGCTTTATCAGTTAAAGGGGCTTATGACACCATTCAAAAAGGTCAAGGAAGCACGATCAATGGCAAAGACAATCAGATCGCCACCGGTAAATCTAATGCTGACGGTTCCCCCATCACGCGTGATGCAACCGCAGCAGATCAGGTTGGCGGCGTTAACCTTAGCATCAGCATAGGTGCTTCCAGCAGTCAAAGTAAAACCACGCAAAGTAGTACACAAGCAGCGGGGTCTAACGTGATGGCAGGCCGCGATGTCATTATTGTGGCAAGTGGTGCAGGTCAGGAATCTGATATCACGGTTCAGGGTTCGAATATCAAGGGTGGAGGAAATGTAGTTATCGCAGCAGAAGATCAGGTAAATCTGGTTGCCGCAAAAAATACTGATGAGCAGCACAGCACCAATAAGAGCAGTAGCGGTAGCGTTGGCCTCAGTATTGGTACGGGCGGTTTCGGCGTTACGGCCTCGGCAAGTTCGGGGCGTGGCAATGCTGATGGTAGTGATGTAAGTTGGACCAATACCCATGTAGATGCAGGTAATCAATTAGTTCTTGCTGCCGGGGGAGATGCTAATCTGATTGGTGCTGTCGTGAGTGGGAAACAGGTAGTGGTCAATGTGGATGGTGATCTGAATATCGAGAGTTTGCAGGATACGAGCAAGTACGACAGCAAACAAAAAAATATTGGCGGTAGCGTAACGATAGGTGCTGGTGCAGGCGGGAGCCTCAGTTATAGCAAGAGCAGTGTCAATAGTGACTACGCAAGCGTGACTGAACAGAGTGGCATCAAGGCCGGTGATGATGGCTTTCGGGTTCTTGTGGGTGGTAATACTGACCTTAAAGGGGCTGTGATCGCGAGTACTGAGCAGGCAGTACAAGATGGTAAAAATATTCTTGTTACGGCAAGCCTAAGCACTAGCGACATCCAGAACAAGGCTGACTATAAAGGTAGTGCGATGGGGGTAAGCGTCGGTAGTGGCGGCTTAAGTAGTATGCCCAACCTGAGTGGGGCTGGGGTTGGCTCTGACGAGGGGCATGCGGCAAGTGTGACGCAGTCAGGCGTAAGTGGCATGGCTGGGAATACGGATGTACGGACCGGTGACGCAGAGACAGGTATCGGAAAAATATTCGACGCCGATAAAGTACAGAAAGAAATCAATGCACAAGTACAGATTACACAGGCTTTCGGACAGCAGGCTAGCAAAGCTGTTGCTGAGTACGTGCAAACTGAAAGAAAGGCATTGAGAGAACAATTCGAAAAAGCGAAAGACGAGGATAAGCCCGGGATCAAAAAGCAGCTGGACGATCTCCTGATGCAGGAGAGAGTAATGAATGTGCTGATTGGTGCTGTATCGGGCATGGGGACGTCTGCAGTAACGAAGGAAACGTTATCTGCTGCGGCAAACGAGATGCGTGAAATTATGATTGAAAACTCCAAAGTATTCGTTGGGGTAGTCGACGTAAACGACGACAAATCGACACTCGATAATATTTCAGGAAAGAGTGAGGGCGTCCGGGGAGACGGAGTAAAAATTGGCGGTACACGGGTTGATTTGGATTTGCTATGTGGGACGAGCAATGAGCGATGCGTGATTAAAGTAAATGAGAATGGAGAGCCAGTTCGTGATGCAAATGGAAGAACTCAGTTGGAGTTAAATGCAAAAGGACAAGTGCAGTTTGATCAAGATAGAGCAGGAATGTCCCTTGCAAAATTTCTTGAGACCGATGCAGGAAAAAAACTTTCAGGCACAACAGGAGGCATACAAGGCATGAAGGGCACGCTCTTTGGACGACCTTACGAGGCAGGAAGCTGGCAAGATAAATTGATTGAATCTTTTGCAGGGACGCATGACTATATTGGGGGGCAACTTAGTGGTTTGTATGATAAGCAAGGAAACGCAACCCGCGGAAGAGGTGAGTTAGAGCAAAAGCTTCAGGATGCTTGGAGCGCAACCGGTGCGATTGCTACGGCGATGCCTTTTGCTATGTCGGAACTTCTCTCGCCCCAATTATGGCAAGCTATTTCAATCTTTTTAAAGGAAGCCAAGTGATTAGTTGTAATAGCTACGTTATTTTAATTTTTTCGATTATCTCTCTCTCAGGATGCACTATTGGAAATGGACGCATTTGCGGACCACAAACTCCCGCAGCATATTGCGATGCGGAGGCATACCAAAGTTTGATGTATCCAAAGCCATATTTGCAAAAATGGGAAAAGCCAGGTTGGACTGCTGAGGCACGTATGCAGAGCTCCGCAGATTGCGGAGGTGGGTTTAGTGATAGACCATCACCTTCACAAAAATTGATAAGAGAAACCCGGCAAACGGGCGAAAGCGAATATAACGCAACAGTACGCTTACGCCATGAATGGCAGCGCTGCATGATAAAAAAAGGATTTCGATACATAGGGGAGTGCTACGACAATGAAATATCCAGAGCTTCTCCAGCTTGTGGTGCGCCGTAATCATGACGAAGTGACGATTCAATGAAAAATAGAGTTTCTCGTTTAGCTATTTTTGCTTTGAGCTTCATTGTTTCCGGGTGTGGAATAGGTGGAATGTGGATGAATGGGAATCCTTTTCCAAATCCTGTTAAACCTTATTTGGAATATTGGGAGAAACCCGGTTGGACTGCTGAGACACGTATGCAGAGCTCCGCAGATTGCGGAGGTGGGTATAGTGATAGACCGGGACCTTCTCAGAAACAGATAAAGGAGGCGAAAAAAAATGGTGAGACTGAAGGTCAAACATATGTTCGTCTATTCAAAGAGTGGGAACGTTGCATGGTCAAAAAAGGATATCGCTACACGGGGGAGTGCTACGATAATGAAATTTCCAGAGCTTCTCCAGCTTGTGGTGCGCCATAGCCTCAATGAAATTACGATGCAATGAAAAAGAACTAATGTTGCCGGAAGAAGCGATATGGGAACTTACGATAGGAGCCATAGACAATGAGGGACTGCACGCGAGCTAAAGGTTATGTTGTCGTATAGGGAAAATCCTGACGATGGACTTGCGACAAAGATCCTGTGCGACTGATGAATAAACGGTAATCTGACATTTTTATTATGGATGATCCATTTTGATCCTATGTCTGATGCATCTCATCTCACTCGCTCACACCTCCGCCTGACGTCGATTATTTTGATCACCGTCGTCGTCTGCCTGATCACGCCCACTTCATGGAACCTCGTCACCCGCGCCCTGACCGGATGGAACGTCGCCGTCTGGGCAAATCTGTTCCAGATCGGATGGCTGGTAGTGACTTCCAGTCACGCACGGGTGAAGGCGATTGCCGAGCGTGAGGATGCGGGGGCGGGTACGGTGGTTGGGATATTGTCTATCGCAGCGCCGCTGAGTTTGCTGGCGATTATCCTTGAGCTGACTTCAGCCAAAGGTTTGGCGGGTACTGAGCAGCTGTCTCGCTATGTATTCACAGGTGTGACGGTACTGGGTTCCTGGTTGTTGCTGGGTGCTGTGTATACGTTGCATTACGCACGCCTTTATTATCAGTCGCCGGTCAAGGGTAGGGCGTTGCGGTTCCCGGATGCAGAGCTGAATCCCGACTATTGGGACTTTCTTTATTTCTCTTTTACGATTGCTGTTGCGGCGCAGACTTCGGATGTGACGGTGATGTCTTCTGGTATGCGCAAGGCGGTGTTGGCGCAGTCGGTGTTGAGCTTTCTGTTCAATGCCGCGATTATCGGTTTGTCTATCAATATTGCTGCTGGCCTGATCGGTAATTGACGGCGGCACTTCCTATCGAACTTGTCTCTTGCGCTTGCGTTGTGCCAGCTGCGCAGTCAGCTTTCCCATTTGCTTGTAGAGCTTGCCGTAGCGTTTGTCCCACGCCTGTACAGCGCGGTATTGCCGGATGACGGTGCTGATGTCCTTGCGCGCTATGGGGCCGGTCAGCGCTTGTTCCGGGCCTGATTGCAAAACGTTTTCGCTGGTTTCGCGTACCAGTGCCGCCATCATTTTTAATGCCACGTCTTGTGGGATACCCGCTTGAGCATAAGTTTGCAGCGCGGTATCGAGCAGCGTGACCAGGTAGTTGGACGCGAATACGGCTCCTGCGTGGTACAGCACTTTGGCCTCGCGCCGGATAGCGACCGTTTGCGCGCCGATGGCGTGGAACAGTGGGGTCAGTATGTCCAGTGCACTTTGATCGCCTTCTGTGCCGCAATACGTGCCTGTAAAGGAGGCAATGACTTTCTCCGGGGAGGCAAAGCTACGGATAGGGTGGATGCTGGCGATGGTCGCACCTTGCTGAGCGGCTTGTTGCAGGATGCTGGAAGGTAGTGCACCGCTGCAATGAAACACGATGCTGTCGGCGGATAGCAAGCCGGTTTTTGCCAATGCATCGCAGCACGCGGCAATCTGGTCGTCTGGTGCAGCGATCAGGAAGATGTCGGCTGCTTGCAGGTCTGCGTAATCGTGCGCGACGCGTCCGGCGCCGACAAACGCTGCGGCGCGCGTGCCGCTTTCAACGGACGTGTTGAGGATGTCCTGTATCTGTAAGGCCTGCTGCTGCACCCACAAGCGCGCCAGTGTCTGGCCGACTTTGCCGCAACCGATGATGGAGAGTGTTTTCGGTTTGCTCATGGGTGTGGTCCTGTGCGGATTAGCTTTGGTCAGCCCTGGTTCGCTTGTTCCAG
>Ga0308157_10006913_pt1 | contig 13378 bp, 13 predicted proteins | sample PhyBR1_FD_201035 | JGI IMG/M metagenome (GOLD analysis project Ga0308157, IMG submission 201035) | Phyllosphere microbial communities from UC Gill Tract Community Farm, Albany, California, United States - DLSLB.R1 | ecosystem: Host-associated > Plants > Phyllosphere > Unclassified | place: USA...
GATCCCCATCTTCCTCGTGACCGCGCTCGGCTTTGCGCCGCAGACCTGGTCGGGTCTGCCCCTGCACGTCGCGCTCATCGCGGGCGCAGGCGTGATCTCGTGGTTCGTGTGCATGTCGCCCGCGCTCGTGCGGCGCGACGGCCCCGAGCGCCGCGCCGTCGCGAACGCGATGCGCGCGACGGCGCGCGTCGGGCGGAATCCCGCGGATCCTGCGGCCAAGGATGCGCTCGCCGCGGCCCTCACGGCCGCGCGCCGCACGCTCGCCTTCGCCCGCGGCGCCGACCGCGCGGCGCTGGGGGCGCACCTCGTCGCCTGCGAGCGGATCCTCATCGACCCGTCGCTCTCGCACCCCGAGCGCGCCGAGGCCAATGCGCGCACGCTCGTGCGCTCGCGCACGAGGATCCCCTCGCCGCCGCTCACCGAGGCCGAGCAGGCCCGGATCCGCGGCGCGCGCCTCGCGCTCGAGGCGCCTCGCACGTTCGCCGAAAGGCACCGCATCCTCGCCGCCTTTCACCCGATGTCGCCGTCGGCGCCGTACTTCTGGCGCGTGCTGCTCGCCGCGCTCCTCGCGGCGCTCGTGTCGTGGGCGTGCGGCGGCGACCGCCCATTCTGGGCGATCACGGCCGCGGGCGTCATCGTTCAGCCCAACCTGCTGCTCACGTGGCGCAAAGCGCCGCCGCGCGCACTCGGCGCGCTCGTCGGCGTATGGCTCTACGCCCTGATCGCGCCAGTGGCGCAGATCGACCTGATCGTCGCGGCGGTGCTGGTGATCGTGCTCAACACGCTGACCGAGGCGTTCATCGCCCGCAACTACTTCATCGCGCAGGTATTCGTGACGCCGCTCGCGCTGCTCATGAGCCAGTTCGGCGGGCAGCTCTCGTCGAGCGAGCTCATCTTCGAGCGCTCGCTCGACACCGTGATCGGCGTGGTCGCGGGCCTGCTCGCCGCCTTCGTGATCCGCAACGGCCACCTGCGCAAGCACGCGAAGGAGGCCGTCGAGCGGCTCGAGGCCGCGACCGGATCCGCAGAACAGCCCGCGGATCCGGAAGCCGCGCGCGCCGAGATCATCGCGGCACTCGCGGCCGTATCGGCGGCGGTGCGCACCTCGGACAACGAATGGTGGACGCACCGCGTCGACGAGGCGCGCGTTCTCGCCGCGCAGAGCGAGGCGTACCAGGCCCTCGCGCGCCTGGCCTAGTGTCGCGTGTTCGAAAAACCTTGCGGCTTGGCGCGGCGTCGGCACGCACCCCGCGGCGTCCGTGACGCTTGGCGGGCCTCGGCCCGCCGGCGCGCCCCGTCCTTGCGTTGCAGGCACCGACACCACGCCAACCATGCAAGAACTTTCGACACGCACCACTAGCTTCCGACGTTCCGACCGCTTCGGGGTTCCCAGGGGCGGCCACTAGGATCGTCGGGATAGCCGTTCCCTATTCAGGAGGATCCAAGAAGTGCTGCGCACCCACAAGGCCGGCTCCCTTCGAGCCGAGCACATCGGTCAGACCGTCACCCTCACGGGCTGGGTCGATCGTCGTCGCGATCACGGTGGCGTCGCCTTCATCGATCTGCGCGATGCCTCGGGCATCGCACAGGTGGTCATCCGCGACGAAGAAACGGCGCACCCGCTGCGCAGCGAGTTCGTTCTTCGCGTGACCGGCGAGGTCTCGGCGCGTCCCGAGGGCAACGCCAACGACAACCTTGCGACGGGCGACATCGAGGTCATCGCGACCGAAGTCGAGGTGCTGAACGAGTCGGCCCCGCTGCCGTTCCAGGTCTCGACCGCGCTCGACGGCCAGGAGACCGTGGGCGAGGAGGCACGCCTTAAGCACCGCTACCTCGACCTGCGCCGCCCCGCCCCGGCACGCATGCTGCGCCTGCGCTCGGACGCCGCCCAAGTCGCGCGCCGCGTCCTGAACGACGCCGAGTTCACCGAGGTCGAGACCCCGACCCTGACGCGTTCGACGCCTGAGGGCGCCCGCGACTTCGTCGTACCGGCGCGCCTGAACCCGGGCTCCTGGTACGCCCTGCCGCAGTCGCCGCAGCTGTTCAAGCAGCTGCTCATGGTGGGCGGTGTCGAACGCTACTACCAGCTCGCCCGTAGCTACCGCGACGAGGACTTCCGCGCCGACCGCCAGCCCGAGTTCACGCAGCTCGACATCGAGATGGCGTTCGTCGATCAGGAGGACGTCATCGCCCTCGGCGAGAAGCTCGTCTCGGAGCTGTGGAAGCTCATCGACGTGCAGGTTCCGACGCCGATCGAGCGCATCACCTTCGCCGACGCCATGCGCCTGTACGGCTCGGACAAGCCCGACCTCCGCTTCGGCAACCCGATCGTCGAGCTCGCGTCGTACTTCGCCAACACAACCTTCCGCGTCTTCCAGCAGGAGTACGTCGGCGCGGTCGTCTACACCGGCGGTGCCTCGCTGCCGCGTCGCCAGTTCGACGCCTGGCAGGACTGGGCGAAGTCGCGCGGCGCCAAGGGCCTCGCGTACGTGACGTTCCAGGAGGACGGAACCCTCGGCGGCCCGGTCGCCAAGAACCTCTCCGACGCGGAGCGTGACGGCCTGGCGGACGCCACCGGTGCGAAGCCCGGCGACGCCGTGTTCTTCGCGGCCGGATCCACGTCCGAGGCGCAGGCGCTGCTCGGCGCCGCCCGCGTCGAGATCGCCAAGCAGACGGGCGAGATCAACAACAAGGACTGGGCATTCGTGTGGGTCGTCGACGCACCGATGTTCAAGCCGACCGGATCCGACCCCGACGACGTCGACCTCGGCCACTCGGCCTGGACCGCCGTGCACCACGCGTTCACGTCGCCGAAGCCGGAGCACCTCGACACCTTCGACAAGGATCCCGAGAACGCCCTCTCGTACGCCTACGACATCGTCTGCAACGGCGTCGAGATGGGTGGCGGATCGATCCGTATCCACCGCCGCGATGTGCAGGAGCGCGTGTTCGAGGTCATGGGCATCGGCGAGGAGGAGGCGCAGGAGAAGTTCGGCTTCCTGCTCGACGCCTTCGCCTTCGGTGCCCCGCCGCACGGCGGCATCGCGCTCGGCTGGGACCGCACGGTCTCGCTTCTGGCGGGCGTCGACTCGATCCGCGAGGTCATCGCGTTCCCGAAGACCGGCAACGGCTTCGACCCGCTGACCGCGGCGCCGGCCCCGATCACGCCGGAGCAGCGCGCCGAGGCCGGAGTCGACTTCGTGCCGGAGGACGAGGAAGCCTAAGCCTTCTTCTGAGAGCCCCCGTTCGCCTTCGCGAGCGGGGGCTCTCGCCACGTTCGAAAGGAGGAATCGGCTTGAGAAGGATTGTCCGGCGGTTTCTCTCCTTCCGAAGCCGATTCCTCCTTCCGAAGCTCCGACGCCAGCGTGCCCACAGGCGCCGATATCGCCCTTTCTCTTCACATTCGAGGCGCACGACACGGCGTTGCGCCGCCGCTACGAGCACAGTTGCAGCATGAATCTCGAAGGACACCTCCGCCGTCACGGCGGAGTCATGCTCACCCGTGACCTGATGGAGGCGGGCGCCTCCGAGGGCGCGATCGCGCGACACGTGCGCGCCGGCTCGCTCGTTCGGCCTCGGCGAGGATGGATCGCCCTGCCGCACGCGGATCCGATCCTGCTGCGCGCCGCGCAGCTGGGCGTGGTCATTGCGTGTGTCTCCGCGGCCGCGCATCTCGGGCTGTGGGACACCGCGCCGGGGCGGATCCACCTGGGGGTGGCCCCGAACGCGCGCCTCCCCGACACGGTGCGAGCCCACGTGCACTGGGGTCGACCGGTCGTGCCGCGCAAGCCCGGTGAACTGGTCGATCGCGTCGAGAACGTTCTGGCGGCGGTGGCGCGATGCGAGCCCTACGAGAACGCGTTAGCCATATGGGAGGCGGCGCTCAGGCAGGGAAAGGTCGCGATGGAGAAGATGCGGACGCTCGCCCTGTCCCCTCCCGCCCGGGCGCTCCTGGACGACGCGCGGCCGTATGCGGATGCGGGAACGGAGTCGATCCTGTACGCCCGCCTGCGATGGCTGGGGCTACCGATGCGCCGCCAGGCGACGATCCTCGGCCATCGGGTCGATCTCCTCATCGGCGATCGCCTCGTCATCCAGATCGACGGCGGGCACCATGTCGGCGAGCAACGGGCGAGCGACAATGCCCACGACACCGAGCTGATCCTCGCCGGTTACTACCCGATCCGCGTCACGTACTGGCAGCTCATGCACGATTGGCATGCGGTCGAGTCCCGGATCCTCGAAGCGGTCGCCCGAGGCCTTCACCGCGCGTGATCCTTCAGCAGGAAGAATCGGCTTCCGAAGGATCAATCACCCCTGTTTCTCCTTCGCCGGGCGATTTCTCCTGCCCCAGCGGTCGCCTACCCGGCCGCGCGTCCCGCCACGCGCCCCGAGAAGAGGCAGCCGCCCAGGAAGGTGCCCTCGAGGGCGTTGTAGCCCATCATTCCCCCGCCGCCGAAGCCGGCGACCTCGCCCGCGGCGTACAAGCCGGGGATCACCTCGCCCGCCGAGGTCAGGCATCGCCCGCGCAGATCGGTCTCGAGGCCCCCGAGGGTCTTGCGGGAGAGCACGTGCAGCCGGACGGCGATGAGCGGTCCGGCGGCGGGGTCCAGGATCCGGTGCGGCGAGGCGACGCGGATCAACCGGTCTCCGAGGAACTTCCGCGCGCCGCGGACAGCGGTGATCTGAGCGTCCTTCCCGAAGGGGTTCGCCACCTCGCGGTCGCGCTCCTCGATCGCCTCGCGGATCCGCGCTGCCTCGAGCGGCACCTCGCCGATCTCGTTCATGCCTGCGACGAGCTCGTCGAGGGTGTCCGCCACGACGAAGTCCTCACCGTGCCGTTTGAACGCCTCAACGGGGCCGGGGGCGCCGGATCCGAGGCGCTTCGCGAGCAGCCGCAGGTCACGGCCCGTGAGATCCGGATTCTGCTCGGATCCCGAGAGGGCGAACTCCTTCTCGATGATCCTCTGCGTGAGGATGAACCACGACGTGTCGTAGCCCGTGGCGCGCAGGTGACGCAGGGTGCCGAGGGTGTCGAATCCCGGATAGTACGGCGCGGGCAGCCGGTTTCCGGCGGCGTCGAGCCAGAGCGAGCTGGGCCCCGGCAGGATCCGGATGCCGTGGTTCTCCCACACCGGATCCCAGTTCTTGATGCCCTCGACGTAGTGCCACATGCGGTCGGGGTTGATGACGCTCGCACCCGCGCCCTGAGCGATGCCGAGCATCCGCCCGTCGACGTGCGCGGGCACCCCCGAGACCATGTGCGTCGGCGGTGCGCCGAGGCGTTCGGGCCAGGCGGCGCGCACGAGGTCGTGGTTGCCGCCGATGCCCCCGGAAGTGACGATGACCGCATCCGCGCCGAGCTCGAAGGATCCGAGCGTCTCGCGATTCGTCGCGCGGCCGCGCTCGGCGGCGTCGGGCGCGAGCACGGATCCCTCGACACCGAGGACGGATCCGTCGTGCGTCACGAGGGAGTCGACGCGGTGGCGGAAGAGCAGGCGGATGCGGCCTGCCTCGACGTGCGCGCGCACGCGACGCTCGAAGGGTTCGACGATTCCCGGGCCGGTGCCCCAGGTGATGTGGAAGCGCGGCACCGAGTTGCCGTGGCCCCCGGCGCGGCCGTCGCCGCGCTCGGCCCATCCGACGACGGGGAAGATGCGATGTCCCATCTGACGCAGCCAGGACCGCTTCTCCCCCGCGGCGAACTCGAGATACGCCTCCGCCCACGCGCGCGGCCAGCGGTCCTCGGGCCGGTCGAACTGGGCGCTGCCGAACCAGTCCTGGCGGGCCAGCACGAGGGAATCCCTCACGCCCAGCCGGCGCTGCTCGGGACTGTCGACAAGGAACAGCCCGCCGAAACTCCACCACGCCTGCCCGCCGAGCGACTGCTCGCCCTCCTGGTCCAGGACGATGACGCGCTTCGCGCGATCCGCCGCTTCGGCCGCGGCAACGAGCCCGGCGAGCCCCGCCCCCACCACGATGACATCAGCGTCGTTCCCCATGCCCCCATACTCTAGGCTGAACGCATGATCCGTCACATCGTGATGTTCGGCGTCGAGGCCGACAATGCAGAAGACCGCAACGCCAAGATCACGGAGGCCGCTGTGGGCCTCGAGAAGCTGGTGGGCGTGGTCCCGGGCCTTCGCGCCATGACGGTGGGGGCGAACGGCGTCGACCTCGAGGGCAACTACGACTTCGCCCTCATCGCCGACTTCGACGACGCCGCCGCGCTCTCGGTCTACGCCACGCACCCCGCACACGTCGAGGTGGCGAACTTCATCGGCACGTTCAAGACGAGCCGCGCCTGCATCGACATCGAGATGTAGCCCCAGACTCCGCGAACGCACAAGGTTTCGCCGAGCGCCTACGTTATGTCGTAGTCGCTCGGCGAAACCTTGTGCGTTCGACCTAGGAGAGGGCCGCGGCGAGCCGATCCTGCGAGACGCGCCAGTGGGCGTGGAGCGTGCCGTCGATCAGCACGACCGGGATCTTCTCCCACCACTTTTCGTAGAGTGCCTCGTCATCGAGGATCGAGGTTTCGGTGACCTCGATGGCATCGGCATTGGGCAGCTCGGCGATCGTCAGGTCGATGACCTCGCGCGCGACGTCGCACAGATGGCAACCGGGCTTGGTCAACAGCGTGACCTCGGTCACCGCTCGACCTCGTATCCGGCCTCGATCCATGCCGAGGTGCCGCCGATGACGTTCGTCACGTCGTAGCCGCGGGCTTCGAGCGCCATGGCGACCTGAGCGGAGCGACCGCCCGAGTGGCAGATGGCGTCGAATTCCATGGGGAGCTCGTCGATGCGCGATCCGATTTCCGACATCGGGATGTTGATCGCACCCGGCGCGTGCCCGGCCTCGAACTCGTAGACCTCGCGCACATCGATGAGGGGAACATTCTGGCGGGCCTTGAGATCTGCGACGGTGATTTCCTGCATGTCTCTATTCTCGCGCACCTTCCCGGACCGGGGCCGCGGAGAAGGCCCCGAATTGCGGATCCCACCCGCGCGAGGATCCGCGGTACGGGTTCATCTCCGCAGGACGGGATCGACCCGGAGAACACGAAAACGCCGACCCCCGGGGGGGGGGATCGGCGCTCGCACAGTCGCTTACTTCTTGTTGCGACGCTGGTGACGAGTCTTGCGAAGCAGCTTGCGGTGCTTCTTCTTCGACATACGCTTGCGGCGCTTCTTGATGACTGAACCCATGGGAACCTCACTAATAGTTAGGGGGCTGGAAGCCTGGCACAGGAGTTGTGCCGACGTCCGGGAACGGAACGGCAGAAAAAGTGCCTCAGAGGATCCTACCGCACTCTTCGCGCGTTCCCTGTCAGCTAGATGTCAGAGCCAGCCGTTCGCCTCCGCCGTGCGGGCCGCCGCCATGCGATTGGCGGACCCGGTCTTCGCGATCGCGGCCGAGAGGTAGTTGCGCACGGTGCCCTGCGAGAGGTGCACGGCGCGGGCGATGTCGGCGACGGGATCCCCTGTGAGCGCCGCGCGCAGGACCTCGCGCTCGCGCTCGGAGAGCGGGTTGGATCCGCCCGCGAGCGATTCCGTCGCGAGTGCCGGATCCACGACGCGCCGCCCCGCGTGGACGGCGCGGACGGCGTCGGCGAGCTCGCCCGCCGGGGTGTCCTTGACGACGAAGCCGCTCGCGCCCGCCTCGAGCGCACGACGCAGGTAGCCGGGGCGCCCGAAGGTCGTGACGATGAGCGAGCGCACTCCCGGTAGCGCATCCCGCAGGAGCGAGGCCGCCTCGATGCCATCCGCGCCCGGCATCTCGATGTCGAGCAGGCACACGTCGGCCCCCGACACGCGGGCGGCCCCGACGACCTCGTCGCCGCGCCCCACCTGCGCCACCACCTCGATGTCGGGCTCGAGGTCGAGCAGCGCGGCGAGCGCGCCGCGCACGAGCGCCTGGTCGTCGGCCAGCAGGATCCTGATCATGATGTCCCTTCCCTCACCCGGCTTCACCGTCGTGCTCACCAGGTCACCTTGAGGCGGGTGCCGGGCGACGCGGGCGTCACCGAGAGCGTTCCCCCGGCCCCCGATACTCGCTCGCGGAGGCCGCGGAAGCCCCGTTCGACATCGGCGGGCGCGACGCCGACGCCGTCGTCGGTCACCGCGATCCCGTCGTCGGAGAGCTCGACCCTGCACGTGGCGGCACCGGAGTGCCGCACGACGTTCGTGATCGCCTCGCGCAGTACCCACGCGGCGACGATGCGGTGACGCGGATCCACGACCGACGGATCCGCCGGCAGCTCGGCCGCGATTCCGGCACCCGCGAGCGCCGTGCGGGCGGCGTCGAGCTCGTCGCCGAGGCGGGCGACGCGGAGACCGGACACGGTCGCGCGCACCTCGGCGAGCGCCTCGCGCGCGAGGCTGCGGATCTCCGCGATCTCCGACCTCGCGCGCGCCGGGTCGAGGTCGATCAGGCGCTCGGCGAGCTCCGCTTTGACGGTCACGACCGTGAGGCTGTGCCCGAGCACGTCGTGCACGTCGCGCGCCACGCGTTCGCGCTCGGCGACGAGGGCCATCTGGCGTTCGACGACGTCGTGCCGCTCCTGCGCGGCGACGATCATGCGCACGACGCCGACCGAGACGTAGACGATCGCGGGCGGCATGAAGAGGATCCCGAACTCGTCGAACCCGTTCGGCACGGCCGAGAGCACGACCGCGATCACGGCGTACTCGGCGATGAGAAGGGCGCTGGCGAACGCGAGCGCCGGTCGGACCGGACCGGCGAACATGGCGAGCGAGAGCAGGAAGGATCCGGCTCCGAGCGCGCCCGGCCCGATGAGCAGGGCCGCAGCGGACATCAGAGCGACCATCACGACGATGGCCGTGATGCCGCGTCGGGCGGCGAGGTTCCAGTCGTCGCTGCGGATCATCCAGATGTAGCCCGCGACGTACGCGACCGCATACGCGAGGAGCAGCCCGACGGCCGTGGCACGCGCGGCGTCCGAGACGTCGGCCTCGAGGGCCGAGGAGATCGGGAATGCCATGAACACGACCCACACGACGCCCATGACCCACGCGAACCGCTCCCACGGTCCGCGCTCATCCGCGCGCGCATCGGCGTCTCCTGTCACACGTTCCATGGTGCCACCAGCTTCCCCGCACACGCCGCCGCGTACACGACGACGCACATTCTCCGGTCTGGCACCTCGGCCTTCTCATCCAAGAATCTGCGTCGCCGCGTGCGGAGAGGGAGGGTGCGGCAGGTCACTGTCGGGCGCGACCGCGGCGCGCCATCAGGATCGTCGCGATGACGAGCACCGCGCCCCAGAAGACGACGTTCGCGATCGGCACCCACAGCGGCTCCTGTGACATCGATCCGTCGGTCATCGACACGGAGACCCCCTCCGTCAGCGGGTACCGCGCGAGCGCGACGGCGCCGTAAAGCGGCGTGAAGCGTGCGATGTCGAGCATGACGCCGTCGAGCGGGAAGAAGACGTTCCCGAGGAATCCGAGGATCACGAGAGACCCGCTCGCCGCGCCGACCGCGCCCTCGCTGCGGAACAACAGGCCGGCGAGCAGGCCGAAGAAGCTGAAGACCGCGGCACCGACGAGCACGAGCACGCCGCTCAGAATCCACACGTGCGGTTCCGCCTCGGCGCCCGTGAGCGCGCCGATGATGAAGATCGCGACGACCGGAATGATCGCGATGACGAAGCCGACGGCGGCTTTGGTCGTGACGCGCGCGGCATCCGAGAGCGGCGTGAGCCCGAGCTGGCGGCCCCAGCCCTGCATCTGCTCGACGGCGGCGGATCCGCCGACTCCGACGGTCGCGGTAACGGCACCGTATGCGGCCATGCCGATCATGACGTAGGCGGCGACGTTGCCGTTTCCGATGTCGATGGCCCCGTAGTCCTGGACCGCGCCGAAGATGACGTACATGAACGCCGGCAGCACGGCGACGAAGAACATCGAGACGGCGTCGCGCATGACGCGCACGAGTTCGATGCGGAAATAGGTGGCGTTCATGATGCGCTCCGTTCGGTGAGCAGGCGGAAGGCCTCGTCCATGCTTCCCGCCGAGATCTCGAGGTCGTGGGCACCGAGGTCGGTCAGCAGGGCGCGGGCGACAGCGTCCGAGTCGGCCGCCGTGACGACGAGCCGACCGGCGTCCGCCGCCACCGACAGCACCTCAGGCATCGCGTCGAGTGCGGCGACCGCCTCGTGCTGCCGGGACGCGGGCACGTACGCCTGCACCCGCCGTCCCGTCGCGGTCGCGCGGATCTCAGCGGTGGTGCCGTCGGCGACGACCCGGCCGCCCGCCATCATCACGATGCGCTGCGCGAAGGCGTCGGCCTCCTCGAGGTAGTGGGTGGCGAACACGACGGTGCGGCCCGCGCGTGCGTCCTCGCGCATCGTCTCCCAGAACTCGGCGCGGGCCGTGACGTCCATGCCGGCGGTGGGCTCGTCGAGGACCAGCAACGACGGATCCGGCAGCAGCGCGAGCGCGAAGCGCAGCCGCTGCTGCTCGCCGCCCGAGCACTTCGAGACCTTGCGCCTCGCGATGGACGCGATGTTCGCGCGGTCCATGACCGCGTCGACCGGCAGAGGATCCCGGAACGTCGATGCCACGAGCGCGACGGTCTCGCGCACCGAGAGATCGCGCAACAACCCGCCGGTCTGCAGCACGGCCGAGACGCGACCGGCGCGGACGGCCCTCCGGGGCGCCTCGCCGAAGACCGCGACCTCACCTGCCGAGGGGTTCGTGAGCCCCAGCACCATGTCGAGTGTCGTGGTCTTGCCCGCCCCGTTGGGGCCGAGGAGCGCGACAATCTCGCCGCGCGGGATGCTCAAGTCGACGCCGTCGACGGCGCGGAAGGTGGATCCGCCGGTGCGGAATTCCTTCACCGCCCGCCGCAGCGCGATAGCCGTTTCAGTCATGCTCACAGCCTCGCGCGGCGGCGGGACGCGATCGATCCCCCGCTGTCACGAGCTGCGCATGACGGTTGTCATATGCAACGGCCTTGACCGGCGTGCGTCACGGCTGTTACCTCGTCCGCATGCGACTCCGGCGAACGAGCCCCCAGGATCCGGGCTTCACGAGGATCCGCCGCGGCCGCGGCTTCGAGTACCGAGACGCGAGCGGGCGGCGCGTGAGTGACGAGGAGGCGCTCGCGCGGATCCGCGCGCTCGCGATCCCGCCGGCGTGGCGAGAGGTGTGGATCTGTGCGCGGCAGAACGGGCATCTGCAGGCCGTCGGGATCGACGACGCCGGGCGCGCGCAGTACCTGTACCACGCGGACTGGTCGCGCCGGGCGTCGGCGCGCAAGTTCGACCGCGCCCTTGCGCTCGCCGAGACGCTGCCGGCCGTGCGGCGTGGCGTCACGCGCGATCTCCGGCGCGACGGCCTCGTCCGCGAGCGGGTACTGGCCGGTGCCTTCCGCCTGCTCGACACGGCGTTGCTGCGGGTGGGATCCGAACGCTACGCCCAGGAGAACGGCACCGTCGGGCTCACGACATTGCGCGGCGAGCACGTCGCCGTCGACGGAGCGACGGTGGCGCTATCGTTCATCGGCAAGAGCGGCGAGCCGTGGGAGCGCACGTTCGACGACCCGGATCTCGCCGCGCTGCTCACGGAGCTGACTGCGCGCGGACCCGAGGCTCAGGTGCTGGCGTGGCAAGACGGCGATGGCTGGCACCGCCTACGCCCGGCCGACGTCAACGACGACCTGCGAGCCCGGGCGGGCGCCGACACGAGCGTCAAGGACGTGCGCACCCTGCGCGGCACGACGATCGCGGCGCGCGCACTCGCCCGATGGGGCGTCGAGGTAACCGACGCCGCCCGGAAGCGCGCGATCGCCGCGGCAGCGCGCGAGGCCGCGGCGGCCCTCGGCAACACCCCCTCCGTCGCCCGCGGCTCCTACATCGATCCGCGCGTGATCGACCGCTACGAGCACGGTGTCGTCGTGGCGGATGGCACGATCGCGCACGTCGAGGGCCAGCTTGCCGGTCTCGTCGGCTCGCGCGGTTGATACTCCTCCATGTCTCGCCCCGCAACCCCCTCCTCCTTCCGCGGCCATCCCGCGAGGCTTTTCCGAGAACACCACCGGTCGCATCCAGACGAAGGAGGAACTCATGCCCGATCACCACTCAGACGCCGTTGGCCGTGTGGTCGTCACCGGCGGATCGTCGGGTCTCGGTGCCGCGGTCGTCGACGCGGTTCGAGCCGCCGGCGGATTGCCCGCGGTCATCGACCGCGTCCCGCTCGCCGATAATGGCGCCACGCCGTTCGCGTGGGCCGACGTGTCGAACCGCGTCGACGTGGACCACGCCATCGCAGCTCTCGCCGCCGAACTCGACGGGTTCGACGCCCTCGTCACGGCGGCGGGCATCGGTCCCGGTGGTTCCGGAGGAGGCGATCCGGTCGAATGGGAACGCGCGATCGGCACCAACCTCATCGGAACGATCACGACGGTGCGGGCGGCATTGCCCTATCTGGACCTCGCTCGGGGGCGCGCCATCATCGTCACGGTGACGCCCGGAGCTCCCGACACCGGCTGTTCCGCCCCGTATCGCGCATCCGAATGGGGGATACGTCAGTTCTCGCGTGATCTCACCGAGAACATGCACGGGGAGCACACCGTGACGACGATTCTCGCGGAGGAGACCAGCGCTGCGGCATCCGACGCGGACCCGGCCGGCCCCGAGACGGATCCCCTCTGCGACAGCCCGGTCGACGTTGAGGAGACGACCCGAGCGATCATGCTCGCCCTCCGACAGCCACCGGATGCCGACATCGCCGAACTCGTCGTTCGTCCGAGCCGAGGGGTGCGCTGACGCCCCGTCGTGGCGCGCTCCGTTCCCGGCCTCATCTCGGTATCGGCGGAAGTCAACCCCCTCGACGCGGGCGGCTCCGAGCAGTTTCATAGGCGCATGACGGCCCATCTGATGTCCATTGGCACGGCGACCCCCGAGGCACGCCTGTCGCAGCCCGCCACGCGCGACTTCTTCCGCGCGCAACCCGGCGTCGATCGGCTCACCTCGCGCCTCATCGGCGCCGCCTTCGACCATTCGGCCATCGACACGCGCTACTCGGTCATCGGAGGCATCGGCGAGGAAGCGACGGACTTCGCCGATGACGGAGTCCTCCGTTCGCCCACGACGGGCGAGCGAAACGCCTTCTACCGTCGCGAGGCGCCTTCCCTCACGGCGCGAGCGGCGCGCCAGGCGCTGGAGCGCAGTGGCTTCGAGGCCGCTGATGTGACGCACGTCGTGACGGCGTCGTGCACCGGCTTCTTCGCCCCGGGCCCCGACTACCTGCTCGTGCGGGATCTGGGGATCCGCCTCACCGCGGAGCGCACGCACGTCGGTTTCATGGGGTGCGCGGCGGCGTTCCCCGCACTTCGCGCCGCCGCACGG
>Ga0308157_10006915_pt1 | contig 13376 bp, 12 predicted proteins | sample PhyBR1_FD_201035 | JGI IMG/M metagenome (GOLD analysis project Ga0308157, IMG submission 201035) | Phyllosphere microbial communities from UC Gill Tract Community Farm, Albany, California, United States - DLSLB.R1 | ecosystem: Host-associated > Plants > Phyllosphere > Unclassified | place: USA...
CAAGCTGGAAGACCTGAAGGGCCACACGCTGAGCTTTGGTTCGGAGTCGTCGACCTCGGGCCACCTGATGCCGCGCTCCTACCTGCTGGCCGCCAAGATCAATCCGGACACCGACCTGAAACGCATCGCCTTCTCCGGCGCGCATGACGCCACCGTGGCCGCTGTCGCAGGCGGCAAGGTCGATGCCGGCGCGCTGAACATCTCGGTGTGGGAAAAAATGGTCGCCGAGAAGAAGGTCGATCCAGCCGTGGTCCGCGTGTTCTACACCACGCCCGGCTACTATGACTACAACTGGAGCGTGCGCACCGACATGAACGCGGACCTGAAGAAAAAGCTGACCGACGCCTTCCTGGCGCTGGACGCCAAGAACCCACAGGACAAAGCCATCATGGACCTGCAGCGCGCCTCCAAGTTCATCCCGACCAAGGCCGAGAACTACACCGCGATCGAAGCCGCCGCACAAAACGCGGGCCTGCTGAAGAAGTAATCGATGTCCACTTACGACCTGCGGAACCTGACGGTGCGCCACATTGGTGCATCGAAGGCGTCCGCGCTGCATGCGATCTCCTTGACGATCGAACAGGGCGAGCAACTGGCCCTGATCGGCCCATCCGGCGCCGGCAAGACCACCTTGCTGGCGACGCTGGCCTGCGCCCACCAGCCGGCTGAAGGCAGCTTCCAGGCCTTCGGCGTCGATCCGTGGGCGCTGGGCCACGCGGAGCGCCATCGCCTGCGCGCGCAGTTGTTCCTGGCGCCGCAAACGCCACCGCTGCCGCCGCGCCAGCGCGTGGTGACGGCGGTGCTGGCCGCGCGTCTGCCGCAATGGAGCTTGTGGCGCGCCCTGGTCTCGCTGTTCAAGCCCGCCGACCCGGAAGCGGCGTGGCAAGCGCTGTCGCGCTTTAACCTGGGCGACAAACTGTATTCCCGCGTCGACCGCCTGTCCGGCGGCGAACGCCAGCGCTGCGGCCTGGCGCGGCTGTTGCTGTCGCCGGCCAAGGCGCTGCTGGTGGACGAGCCGCTGTCCGCGCTCGACCCGGTGCTGTCCGAACTGACGCTGTCCACCCTGCGCGACGAGGCCAAGGCCCGCAATGCCACCCTGATCTGCAGCCTGCACCAGGTCGACCTGGCGCTGAGCCACTTCCCGCGCATCGTCGGCCTGCGCGACGGCCGCATCGAATTCGACCTGCCGCGCACGCAGGTCACGCCCGACATGATCGCCGCGCTGTATCAAGGCGAACAACCCACCGCCAGCGCCAAGCCGCTGGACCACGAGGCGATGGCGGTCAAGCTCGGCGTCGGCGCCTGCCTGTGATGGCGACGTTGTCCTCCCATCCGGATCCGGCCTGGCGCGGCCGCGTGGCCGCCACCGCGGTCTGCCTGCTGATTCTGTGGCCGGCGCTGGTGGTCACCGAATTCAAGCCGTGGATACTGTTCGACTGGCAGAGCCTCACCGCCACCGGCCGCTTCCTGGCCGACTTCCTGGTGCCCGCACACAGTTCCGAATTCCTCGCCATGCTGCTGGAGCAGACCTGGCTGACCGTCGCCATCGCCACCTCCGGCCTGGCCCTGGCGCTGCTGGGCGCCATCCCCGCCACGCTGATCGTCAACGAGCAGCTGTCGATCTCGCGCCTGGGCACGGGCCGCATGCGGCCCCTGGCCACGCTGCTGCGCCAGTCGGTGCGCTGGACGCTGGTGGTGCTGCGCAGCGTGCCGGAGCTGGTGTGGGCGCTGCTGTTCGTGCGCATCATCGGCCTGGGGCCGACCGCCGGCGTGCTGGCCATCGCCCTCACCTACTGCGGCATGCTGGGCAAGGTGTACGCCGAGATCCTGGAATCGTCCGACTCCCACGCCAGCGACACGCTGCTGGCCAACGGCAGCGGGCGACTGGCCGCGCTGCTGTATGGCGCGCTGCCGGAAGCGGCGTCGGAACTGATGTCCTACACCTTCTACCGGTGGGAATGCGCGGTGCGCGGCTCGGTGGTGATGGGCTTTGTCGGAGCCGGCGGCCTCGGTCAGCGCATGGACGAATCCATGAAGATGCTGGCCGGCGCCGAAGTATCGTCCATGCTGCTGGTGTTCGTGCTGCTGGTGGCGCTGGCCGACCAGTTCTCCAAAGTCCTGCGGAGGCGCCTCGGATGAACCACATGATGCCCAAACCGCCGCGCCGCGACTGGACCGTGCTGGCCATGCTGGCCTTGCTGGTGGTGCTGGTGGTGGCCAGCTTCGCCTCGCTGCCGCTGAAGTGGCGCGAGTTCTTCACGCTGGAAGCGGTCAACAGCTCGCTGGAGCTGCTGGCCGGCTTCGCCCCGCCCGACCTGTCCGCGCCCTTCCTGGCCAAAACCGGCGGGGCCGCGCTGGAGACGATGGCCATGTCCGCGCTCGGCACGCTGCTGGCGGTGATGGCCGGCCTGGCGTTCTCGCTGTCCGCGTCCGGCCGCTTCGGCGGCGTGGCGCGCTCGCTGATGCGCGGCCTGCTCAACGTGCTGCGTTCCGTCCCGGAACTGGTGTGGGCCTCGATCCTGCTGATCGCCTGCGGCCTGGGGCCTTTCGGCGGCACGCTGGCGCTGGGCGCGCACACCGCCGGCGTGCTGGGACGCCTGTTCGCCGACTCGCTGGAGAACGCCGCGCCGCTGCCGGAACAAAGCCTGCGCACCAACGGCGCCTCCGCCGCCGCGGCCTTCTTCTACGCCACGCTGCCGCAAACGCTGCCGCAGATGCTGTCCTACACGCTGTACCGCTGGGAGAACAACATCCGCGCCGCCGCCATCCTGGGCGTGGTCGGCGCCGGCGGGCTTGGGCAGATGCTCAAGTACCACCTGTCGCTGTTCCAGATGCAGAAGGCCGCCACCGTCATCATCGCCATGCTGCTGCTGGTCGCGCTGGTCGATGGCATCAGCTTCGCGCTGCGCCGCTTCCTCACTCGCTAATCCTCGCCAAGGCCTTCATGCTCGAACTGCGCAACCTGTCCAAATCCTATGCCAGCGGCCGTCCGGTGCTGTCCAACCTGTCGTGGAACTTCAAGGCCGGCGAATTCGTCTCCATCATGGGCGATTCGGGCGTCGGCAAATCGACGCTGCTGAACCTCATCGCCGGCCTCGATACGCCGGACGCCGCGCCGGGCGACTCGCCCATCATCGTCGACGGCGTGCCGATGTCCGGCCTGGACGACGACGCCGCCACCAAGCTGCGGCGCGCGCGCATGGGCTTCATCTTCCAGGCCTTCCACGTGCTGCCGCATCTGACGCTGCTGCAAAACGTGGCCCTGCCGCTGCTGCTGAACGGCCTGCCGACGGAGCGCGCGGCGGAAATGCTGGAGGCCGTGGGCCTGGGCGGACGTGGCGGCGACTTCCCGCATCAACTGTCCGGCGGCGAGATGCAGCGCGTGGCCATCGCCCGCGCACTGGTGCACCGCCCCGCCCTGGTGCTGGCCGACGAACCGACCGGCAACCTCGATCCCGATACCGCCCACAGCATCCTGACCTTGCTGCGGCGGGAAATCAAAGCCACCGGCGCGTGCGCCATCATGGTCACGCATTCGCAGGCGGCCGCCGAAATGACAGACAAAGTCCTACAACTTTCAAAAACAGGGATACAAGAAACAACAAACGTCAACACGTTTGAGCAATAAACAAGATAATTTTTTTATCAAACAAGCGTATCCTTGCTCCCACGTAGTATTATTGAGCTCAACTTGCATGGTTATCAAGAATGTTGAGTTGCGTACCACATTCAGACCAAAAAAGTGTGGACGCTAGCCTTGCCGGGAAACGTAATTTTCTTTTCACGTTTTGAGCAAAGGAGGAGCAATCATGAACGTACGGCAAAAAAAGCTGGAACTGATCGAAGCCATGAATCGCGCTCGGGCACTGGAACCTTCCAGTTTTGTTCCGAACAAGCTTCTTGACACTTTGATCGAAAAGATGAACCTGAAAAACGATGCGGAACTTTGCAGAGTTTTAGAGGTACAACCGCCCATCATCAGCAAAATCCGGCACCGGAAGTTGGCAGTCGGCGCCACCATTTTGCTGCGTATGCATGAGAAGTCAGATATCAGCATACGGGAATTGAAGGATCTGTCGACCGCGTCCATGCACTGAACAGCCTAGCTGCTCTTGCCATGCCAGGCGCCGGCATGCGGTATCCGGCGCCCTAAATGCGCCCTGCGATCAGCCCAAACCCCGCTGAACGCCGCATTCCCCCCATCTGTCTCGCCCCTTCCACACCTTGCAATTCGATACCCATCGACAATAAATCAGGCCTATACTGGTTTGCGGCTCCCCTATTCACGTTGTTCCCGAAAGGAAAACATCATGAAATGGTTCTACGATCTGAATATCGCCACCAAACTGGTCGCGTCCTTCCTCTTGGTGCTGGGCCTGATGCTGGCCAACGGCGTCATCTCGATAGTCAACATGGGGACCATCAACGGTTCCACCCTGGACCTGTACCGCAACTGGCTGCCCGCCGTGCGCTCGGTGATGACGGTCAAGTCCGACCTGCTTCTAGTGCGCCGCTGGGAACTGTCGTCGTTCCTCTACAGCGAAGGGCCGGACCGCACCAGGATCCAGGGCAATCTGTCCACCGCCATCGCCACGCTCAAGAAGGATGCCGCCGTCTACGCGGCGCAGGTGTCCGAGCCGGAAGAAAAGCGCGTGTACGCCGAGATGACCAAGTCCATGGCCGGCTATCTGTCCTCGAATGAGAAAATCATGGCCCTGCTGGCGGCCGGCCCGGAGAAGACCGAGGACGCCAAGGCACTGCTGGCCGGCGACTCGGCGCGGCAGCTGGGAGAAGTGAGCACGCAGATCGACCAGCTGGTCAAGATCAACCTCGATGGCGCCGACCAGTCGGGAGCCACGGCGGCCAGCATCTTCGCCACCTCGCGCCTGTGGACCGTGGCGCTGCTGGTGGCCGGCATCCTGCTTGGACTGGTGCTGGCGGTGTGGGTGGCGCGCATCATCGCGCGGCCGCTGCGCACCGCGCTGGACGTGGCGCAGCAAGTGGCCAAGGGCGACCTGACGTCGTCGATCGAAGTCGAATCGGCCGACGAAACGGGACAGCTGATGCAGGCGCTGCGCGACATGAACGACAACCTGCTGCGCATCGTCGGTCAGGTGCGCCACAGCACCGACGAAATCGCGACCGCTTGCGGCGAGATCGCCACCGGCAACCTGGACCTGTCCGCGCGCACCGAGCAGCAAGCCAGTTCGCTCGAGGAGACAGCCAGCTCGATGGAGGAGCTGACGTCCACCGTCAAGCACAACGCCGACAACGCGCGCCAGGCCAACCAGCTGGCGGCCAGCGCGACCAGCGTGGCGGCCAAGGGCGGCGACGTGGTGTCGCAGGTGGTCGACACCATGAACTCGATCAACGACTCGTCGCGCAAGATCGTCGACATCATCGCCGTCATCGACGGCATCGCGTTCCAGACCAATATCCTCGCGCTCAACGCTGCGGTGGAGGCGGCGCGCGCCGGTGAACAGGGTCGCGGCTTCGCGGTGGTGGCGTCGGAGGTGCGCAACCTTGCGCAGCGCTCGGCCAGCGCGGCCAAGGAGATCAAGGCGCTGATCGATAATTCGGTCGGCCAGGTCACCATCGGCAATCGCCTGGTGGGTGAAGCCGGCACCACGATGACGGAGATCGTCGAAAGCGTGCGGCGCGTCAGCGACATCATGGGCGAGATCAGTTCCGCCACGCGTGAGCAGACCGAGGGGATAGAGCAGATCAACCAGGCGGTGTCGCAGATGGACGCGGTGACGCAGCAGAACGCCGCGCTGGTTGAGGAAGCTGCCGCGGCGGCGGGCAGCCTGCAGCAACAGGCCGAGCACCTTACCGCCGCCGTGCAGGTGTTCAAGCTGCATGCGGAACCGGCTGCGCGGCCTAGCCTTTCGCGAACGAGCCGCAGGCCAGCGCTGCTGGCCGGCTAGGCAGGGCGGGCTAGTGAGCTAGCACTTCTCGTACTTCCAGTTGCGCGCCTTGCCTTCGGCGATCCACTCGACGGCCTGCTCGCGCCTGCGGGTGCGGGTCGCCTCGGTCTTGGCCTCGGCGATCCATTCCGCGTAGTCGCGCTTCTTGCTTGGGCTGAAGGCTTCGAAGTGCCGGTATGCCGCCGGCACTGCCTTCAGCGCGGCGGTCAGGTCGTCGGGGATGACCAGCGGACGAGGTTCGGCGGGCTTGGCGCGTGCAGGCGCGGCGATGCCGTCGTCGTTCAGCTTCATCGCCTTCTTGATGTAGCCGGTGAGGACCTTCTTGGACGGCAGGTCCTTGACCGATTCGATGCGGCCGAACTGCCCCATCGCCTCGCGGTTGGCCTCATCGGCCATCAACAGCTCGCCCTTCCAGAAGCCCAGCGCGCAGTGGGCCTTGAAGGCCGACATCCCGCACATCATGCCCTTGTACATAAAGTGCGGGAAGCTCCACTTCATCGTCTCCTCCACTTCCGGGCAGGCCTCGTGGACGATTGCGCGCAAGTGCTTGAGGATGGGCTGCGCGAATTCTGCGGACTTGGCGATGTAGGCGTCAACGCGCGGGTCGATGGTGGGCATGACGATGCTCGGCTGGTTGTTGTTTTCCTCAATATACCAAATACTCGGGATGGCGCTTGGCCATTTCGCTTTCCAGCTGGTTGACATAGGCAAAATTCGGCAGCGTCGGCGCGATACGGCGGCCGATGTCCCAACTACGCCACGCCGCCGGCATATCGAAGCGCATGATCATCAAGTCGCCCATGTCCTTCCAGGCGCCGCCCAACACCGGATTGGCCTCCAGCACATCGGCGAACAACTGGCTGGATTCGTTGAACTGCCGCAGCCTGGCGCGGTTGTTCGCTTCGAACAGCTTCAGCACGTAAGCCTTGCGCGGCGCCTGGCTGCGCAGGCCGGACAAGGTCTTCACCGCCGCCACAACCTCCTCCTGCTTGGTGACCTTGGTCGCGCTGAAGGCCAGGCTGACCGGAACGCTGGCGCGCACCTGCTCCAGCTGCGCCGGCGTGAAGGACAGCATCGGCGCGCCGGTGGACAGCGTGCACTCGATCCGGCCGAGCATCGTGTCGAGCAACTGGTCTTCGCGGTAGGCGGCCTCGGTGTCGCAGGGATGCGCGGCGCGCAAGGCGTCCAGCTGCTGCGGCGTCTGCGCCGCCATGCGGTCGACCAGCGCCTCAAGCGCGCCTTGCGCCGGCGCGGCCTGGCGCGGTGCGTAGCCTTGCAGCGTAAAGGCCGGCGGCGATGCGACCTGCACCTTTTCCACATCCATGCGGACCGTCGCGGGAGCCAGCGAGGTATTGGTGGTGAAGGTCAGGCTGTCGGGAATCACGCCGCCCTCGGCCAGCTTGGCCAGCACTTGCGGGTGAATGGATTGCACGTAGCGCAGCAGCTGCGCGAAGTGGGCCACATCCCGCGCGCCGGGTTGGGCGCCATGCTTGCTCCATGCCGCCAATGGAATGCCTTCGCTGGTGAAGCGCAGCGTGTCGCCGCTGGTGGAGGCGTCGATGACGGTGGCGCTGTCCTCGGCCAGCGTCAGTTCCTGCTCAAGGTCCACCTTGCGGGCCGGCTTGAAATCGGGGATTGCCGCCTTGGCCATCGCGGCGTTCATGCCGATACGGCTGCGCATCTCGAAGACCCGGAAGCCGAGGGTATCGTACAGCGAGTAGTCGACATAGGTTTTGTTCGCGTCGTCCAGCACCACGCGGCGGCGGTTCTTGAAATCGTAGACCGTCGTCACGTTGCCGGATTTGGCCGCGATGTAATCGTCGGCCAGCGTGACGAAGGCCGTGGTCTTGCTGTCCGCCGGCAGATTGCTTGCGGACTTGGATGGTTCGAAATGCACGGACGTGGTGACTTGCAGCGTGACCGCCGCGTGGCAGCTTGCGCTGGCGGCCAAGGCCAACGCGGCCAACAACTGATTGCGATTCATGGGTGTCCGTTCAGGGTTACAAAAGATCATGCTAACGTCTTTGCATTACATAGTTTGTAACATTTTGTTATGCGCGCCGCCGGGCATAATTCGCGAACTATACTCAGCTTCATGAGACCTCCATCATTTTCCCTGGCCGCCTGCGGCGCCCTGCTTGCCGGTTGCGCCGCGACCGGCGGCGGTGCCGGGCGCTCCGCAGTCAAGCCCGAGCAGCTCAGCGGAGCGCTGAACCGCGTCAGCTGGGGCGTCAACCTGGGCACCTACCAGCAGGCCGAAAAAATCGGCTACGACGCCTGGCTGGAACAGCAGCTGCATCCCGGCGCCGCGCGCTTGCCCGCCGCCGCGCAGGCGCAGATCGATGCCATGACCGTCACCCGCAAGCCGCTGCCGCAGTTGAACCAGGACCTGGACCAGCAGCGCAAGGACGCCGACAAAATAGCCGACGACGACCAGAAGAAAGCCGCGCAGCAGGCCTACCAGCAGGAGTTGAACCGCATCGCCAAGGAAGCGGCCACGCGCTCGCTGCTGCGCGACCTGTACTCGCCCAACCAGCTGCAGGAGCAGATGACGTGGTTCTGGATGAACCACTTCAACGTCCACCAAGGCAAGAGCAACCTGCGCGTGCTGGTCGGCGACTACGAGGACAACGCGGTGCGCGCCCACGCGCTGGGCAAGTTCCGCGACCTGCTGTCCGCCACGCTGCGCCACCCGGCCATGATCCGCTACCTGGACAATGAGCAGAACGCCGCCGGCCATATCAACGAGAACTACGCGCGCGAGCTGATGGAGCTGCACACGCTGGGCGTGGACGGTGGCTATACCCAGCGCGACGTGCAGGAACTGGCGCGCATCCTCACCGGCGTCGGCATCAACATGGGCACCAACACGCCCGGCGTGAAGAAGGAACTGCAAGCGCAGTATGTGCGCCAAGGGCTGTTTGAATTCAACCCGAACCGCCACGACTACGGCAACAAGGAATTCCTCGGCCAGACCGTCAAGGGACGCGGCCTGGCCGAAGTGGACGAAGCGCTGGACCGCCTGTGCCGCCACCCGGCCACCGCGCATTTCATCAGCCGCAAGCTGGCCCTTTACTTCGTCGCCGACGAAGCGCCGCCGGCGCTGGTGGAACGCATGGCGGCCACCTTCCAGTCCACCGACGGCGACATCGCCGCCGTGCTGCGCACCATGTTCACGTCGGCGGAATTCGCGCAGTCGCTGGGCCGCAAGTTCAAGGATCCTGTGCATTACGTGGTGTCCGCCGTGCGCCTGGCCTACGACGACAAGGTGGTGCTCAACACGGGACCGATGCTGTACTGGCTTAACCGCATGGCCGAGCCGCTGTATGGCCGCCAGACGCCGGACGGCTACCAGCTCACGCAATCCGGCTGGGCCAGTCCGGGCCAAATGACCACCCGCTTCGAGATCGCCAAGGCCATCGGCTCCGGCAACGCGGGCCTGTTCAAGACCGACGGCCCGCAGGCGCAGGAACGCGCCGCCTTCCCGCAACTGGCCAACGCGCTGTACTACCAGTCGCTGCAAAAGACCATCAGCCCCGCCACCCGCCAGGTGCTGGACCAGGCCACCTCGCCGCAGGAATGGAACACGTTCCTGCTGTCGTCGCCGGAACTGATGCACCGCTAAGGAACCACACCATGCACCGCCGCACCCTGCTCAAGTCCCTGTCCGCGCTGGCGCTGCCCGCGATGGCGGGCAACCTGTGGGCCGCACCGGCCGGCAAATCCCGGCTGCTGTTCGTCTTCATGCGCGGCGGCTACGACGCCGCCAGCCTGCTGGTGCCGATCTCCAGCCAGTTCTACTACCAGGCGCGCCCCCACATCGCCGTGCCCAAGCCCAGCGCCGAACTCAATTCCGCCCTGCCCATCGACAGCGACTGGGGCCTGCACCCCGCCCTGCGCGACAGCATCTACCCGCTGTTCACGGCCGGGCAGGCGGCGTTCGTGCCGTTCGCCGGCACCGAGGACATCTCGCGCAGCCACTTCGAAACCCAGGACAGCATCGAGCTCGGACAGGCGCTGGACCGCACGCGCGACTACCGCTCCGGCTTCCTCAACCGGCTGGCGCAGACGCTCACCGCCGACCGTGCCAGCGCCATCTCCTTCACCGACCAGCTGCCGCTGATCATGCAGGGCGGCGTGCAGCTGCCGAACATGGCGTTGCGCTCCATCGCCAAGCCCTCGGTCGACGCGCGCCAGGCCAAGCTGATCGCCGCCATGTACGACGGCACGCCGCTGTCGCAGCCGGTGCGCGACGGCTTCGCGGTGCGCGAGGACGTGATGAAGGAAATGATCGGCGAGATGGACGCGGCCAACCGCAACGCCATCACCGCCAAGGGCTTCGAGCTGGAGGCGCGCCGCATCGCCAAACTGATGAAGGACAAATACAACATCGGCTTCGTCGACGTCGGCGGCTGGGACACCCACGTCGGCCAGGGCGGCGCCACCGGCTACCTGGCTGGCCGGCTGGACGAACTGGGTCGCGGCCTGGCCGGCTTCGCGCAGGAGATGGGGCCGGACTGGAAGGACACGGTGGTGATCGTGGTCAGCGAGTTCGGACGCACCTTCCGCGAGAACGGCAACCGCGGCACCGACCACGGACACGGCTCGGTGTACTGGGTGCTGGGCGGCGGCGTCCAGGGCGGCAAGGTGCGCGGCGAGCAGATACGCGTGGAGCAGGCCACGCTGTTCCAGAACCGCGACTACCCGGTGCTCAACGAATACCGCGCCATGTTCGGCGGCCTGCTGTCGCGCATGTACGGCCTCAATGCCGGACAGGTGGAACACATCTTCGGCACCAAGGGCCGCGACATCGGCCTGGTCTGAGCGCGGCCCCGCGCTAGTGGGTCCGCAGCCACGCGGTGGCGCCGTCGGCCGGCAGCGCGACGGAATACAGATGCCCCTGCAGCGCGCCGCATCCCAGCGCCTCAAGAAAGTGCGCCTGCTCCTGGCTCTCCACACCTTCGGCGATCACGTCCAGGCGCAGGTTGTGCGCCAGCTGGATGACGCTACGGGCCACCGCATTGGCGTCGTCGTTGTCCGGCACACCGTGCAGAAAACTCTTATCCAGCTTGATGGTCGTCACCGGCAGCGTGCGCAAATAGCTGAGCGACGAATAACCAGTGCCGAAATCGTCGAGCGACAGCAGAAAGCCACGCTGCCGCAAGCGCTTGATGACGTTGCTGCCGTTGCGTTCCAGCTCGATCGCATCGCGTTCGGTCAGTTCGACCTCCACCTCGCAGGGCTCCAGGCGGCAGTCCCGCAGCGCGCGCTCGGTCCGGTCCAGATAGCCGGGATCGAGCAGCTCCTTGGCGCAGGTGTTGATGCAGATGCGCAGTTCGGACAGGCCGGCCTCCCGCCAGCGCCGCAACTGCCCGCAGGCTTGCCGGAACACCCAGGCACCCAGATCGGGCAGCATGCCGCTTTCCTGCGCCAGTTCGATGATGTACTCGACCGGATGCGCCGCCAGCCTGCCGGGCACGCGCAGCAGCGCCTCCATGGCGATGGTGCGGCCGCTGGCGCAGTCGATGATCGGCTGGTAGGCCAGCCAGAACGATTTGGCCTGCATCAGGGAGCGCAGTTCGCCGTGGTCGGAATTCTTGCGGTGCGCGACTTCGTCCAGCTCCGCCGTGTAGTAGTGGTAGCAGTTGCGGCCGGAATTCTTCGCGTGGTACAGCGCCAGGTCGGCCCGTTTCAGCAGCTCGTCCGGCTCGGCCGCGTCGTTGGGACAGACGGCGATGCCGACGCTGGCGCTGATGCGGGCTTCGCGCTCGCCGATCTGAAAAGGCCGGGCCAGTTCGGACAGCAGCTTTTCCGCCAGCATGCCGCCGACCGCCGGCGTCGGCGCGTGCAGCTGCAGCAGGCCGAATTCATCGCCGCCCAGCCGCGCGATGAAATCGCTTTCCCGGCTGGCAGCGCGCAGGCGCTGGGCGGTCTGCCGCAGCAGCAGGTCGCCCGCGTGATGGCCCAGCACATCGTTGACCTGCTTGAACTGGTCCAGGTCTATCATCAGCAGCAGCAACAGCTGGCCGGTGCGGCCGGCCAGCGCCACCATCTCCGCCCGGTGCGCGTCGAAGGCGGCGCGGTTGGCCAGGCCAGTCAACACATCGATGGAGGCCAGGCGGCTGATCTCATCCTGCGCCAGCTTGCGGTCGGTGATGTCGCGCAGGATTTTCAGGTAGCCGATCAACTGTCCCTGCTCGTCCGGGATGGGCGTCAGCACGCCGTCGGCCCAGAACAGCGAGTGATCCTTGCGCAGGTGCCAGCGATAGTCGGCCGCGCGGCCGCAGACGGCGGCGGTCTCCATCTCGCGCAGGTGCTCGTTTTGCGCCCGGTCCGCCTCGGTGAAGATGCGCTCGATGCATCGGCCGGTGATCTCAGCGGCGGTATAGCCGAAGATCAGCTCCGCGCCGACATTCCAGCTGTTGACGGCGCCGTGCCTGTCGACGGTGAAGATCGCGAAGTCGCGAACGTTCTGGTAGATCTGCCTGAGCAGGATATCTGAAGTCAGCGACGTATTCATGGCGGGCCGCCCAAAACAGGTTTGACCGGCCCGGCGCCAGACAGTTCACCGTCAGGGCAATGGCGATGGCAAGGCCAGGCGCCGCCGCAGCCGCTCCAGCGCGCGCATGAAGAGCTCCGGCTCGCCGGCCGCGCGCGCCAGCACCAGCGCGCCCTGGATGGCGCCGACCGTATCCTCGGCCAGCGCCTGCGCGGTGTCGGCGTCGTGGCCGGCGCGTTCCAGCGCGTCGGCCAGCGCGGCCACCCACTCGGCGAAGTAGCCCTGCACCTTGAGCGTGAAGCGGTCGCGCTCATGCCCCAGCGCGAACACGCCCACCAGGCACACCTTGCGGCCCGACTCGAAGTAACGGCCGACCGCGACGAACATCCGCTCTATCCCCTGCGCCGCGTCGGCGGCGGAGCGCAGCGGCTGGAACACCTGCTCGCGGAACCAGCCGTCGATCTCGGCCAGCACGGCGTCCGCCATCTCGTCTTTACCGCCGGGGAAAAAGTTATAGATGCTGCCCTTGCCCAGCCTGGTGCCCTCGGAGATACGGGTCAGGCTCGCGCCCTCGAAGCCGTAGGTCCGGAACACCTCCGCCAGCAGCGGGATCACATCGCCGCGTTCAACCGTCGTTCTTGCCATGTCTGCTTTCTTTTTTAGAATCCGAAATCGCTCAAGCCCGGATGATCGGCCGGACGCGGGCCGTTCAGGTCCCAGTGGAACTTGCGGTCGGCCGCCGCGATCGGCGCTTCGTTGATGCTGGCCAGGCGGTGGCGCATCAAACCGTCTTCGGCGAATTCCCAGTTCTCGTTGCCGTAGGCGCGATACCACTGGCCGGAGTCGTCATGGTATTCGTAGGCGAAGCGAACTGCAATGCGGTTGCCCTCATATGCCCACAATTCCTTGATCAGGCGGTATTCGAGCTCGCGCGTCCATTTGCGTGTCAG
>Ga0308157_10006916_pt1 | contig 13376 bp, 13 predicted proteins | sample PhyBR1_FD_201035 | JGI IMG/M metagenome (GOLD analysis project Ga0308157, IMG submission 201035) | Phyllosphere microbial communities from UC Gill Tract Community Farm, Albany, California, United States - DLSLB.R1 | ecosystem: Host-associated > Plants > Phyllosphere > Unclassified | place: USA...
TTAAGTATAAATCCAACAGGAAGATTAAAGGTTCTCTCATCAGCTTTGGTGACATAATTTTTATCCATTAAATCACTTAGTTCATCAAGTAACTTTTTATTCTCGTCTTTGTTAACATGTTTATCTTCATATTCTTTACTTAACCTGTCTAAAGAATTTGCCATAGGCCTAACCACCATAGGGTCGACAAACTGAGAAAAATCCCGTAACCAGTTACCAAAATATATTTGAGATCTTTCTATATTTTCTCCCTTAGTATTATTTTTATATCGGGCAATTCTTCCAAGGCCTTCATTTTCTATAGACTGGTGGCCCAAACCATGTAAATCATCTCCAAGACCGGCCCCAAAAAACTCATAATCAGCAAAATAATTATCGTCTTTTTCAACCCTGTTATCTACAAATTCATTTAATTTTTCGTTTAAATCAGCAAAATCCCATGTTAATTTTTTCTCTTCTCCTTTAATAGTCGCTGTCGCATAATGCTGTTCTTTAACTTTAAATGGATCAATATAATATTTTTTATATTTTCTGTTCATTTTTCCGCTAAAGAGGGCTCCTTCGTCATTTTTTGCATCTCCTTTTTTAGTTGAATATTTATTACGCAATAAGTAATCAAGATGATGCCCAAATTCTTCCACCAAAGCAATCATTAACAGTTTTTGGTATTTATTGTCTTTGATCGCATTTAAAATAAATCCTTCAGAAATGATAATGTGATTTTTTATTTTTTCATTTTCTCCGGAATAATAAGCTGCGCCATAACCAGGTAAGCTTAATGCAACTGTTATCTTTGGATTTAAACTTTCTTTCTTTTCTGAGGCATCCTCATAAAGTTTTTCATAAGCCTTTAAAGGAATATCTGCTCCGAATATATCTGCCATCCAGAAACAGAACATAGCTTTACTATCCTTTTTTGCAAAAGCAAATAATTGTTCAAGGGCAAATTTACTTTCTAATATAAACTCACTTTCTTCTACTTTTAATTCCGGGGGAGAATAATCACTGTATATAACACCATTTTCCTCTCCTTTTAAATCAATGCTTGCATTACTATTTAAAACCAGATTGTCCTTATGAGCTTCATAATTTACTTTATCAGCAATTTCGACCAATTCTTTAGCTCTAACAGTATAGCTGGTTTTAGCATGTATTGTAATATTTTTAGCTTGTTTAGTAATACCCATAATTAAAACATTTTAGATTTTTCGGTACTGTTTTTTTCTATGGTTTTACCACTTTGGAGTGTCATGTTTTCTTTTTCACTAAAAATAGTTACTTTTTCGGCAAGGGTATTAAAATCAGCGGTTTGTCGATGTGTTTTATCTGATGATATTTCATTTCTTACATCAGAGTTTTCCATAATTTCTCCGGCAGCGGTTTGCATAATATCGTTTCCTGCAACTACTGTTATATCATTATTTGCCGAATTATCCATATTTTCTCCTGCATTAACAGAAACATTTTTACCTGCAGTAATACTAACATTTTCTCCGGCTTTTACTGTAAAATTCTTTGGCGCATTAACATCAATATTTCCCTGACCATCCATTTTCCAGGTATTGCCGCTCGGGTCTTCAATTAAAATACTTCCCTCTCCGTCATTCAAAATAAATTTGATTCCTGAACGCGTGTGAATCGCCTTTACATTATTCTGACCGTCTGCATAACCGCTGGATTGGCTTCCATTGTAATGTGTTCCTAAAACATAAGCATTCTGTGCATTGCTTCCTTCAAAGCCTACTAAAACCTCTTCATCGATTTCCGGAATAAAGTAAAATCCTTTTCCTGAGCCTGAATGTGGCTGTATCATTCGAAGCCACTCACTTGAATTGTTTCCACCTGCCCAGTTGAACTGTACTTTTACACGTCCTAATCCTTCCGGATCATTGTTATCTTTTACTTTGGCTGGCTGTGTTTCTGCTTTGGCAAATACATGTACGTCTGTAAAATGTGGTGCGGCAACATCTGCCGGAATGGCTTTGAAATTGCAGGAGTAATTTCCATGAACCTGAGAAATATGTGTTACTTCTGTCACAATCAGTTCGTGCTCTACAGTCTGGTTTATGATGCTGAAAACCTGTCCAAGTCCTAACGGAAAATAAGAGGTTCCACTGTAATATACACTATTAGCGTCGCTGCCTGCTGTTTGCAGTCTGACCATTTCCTGGATTTCTTCGCTGCTTTGGGCATTGGTGGTATAAGCTCCATTATTCAAATCGTTTTGGGTAACGGTTCCCTGGTTATGTCCTATAACGGAAGAGAAACTGTCTTTGCTTCCTGCTGAAGTTCTAGCTGAGGCATTACGAATATTGGTTGCGCCATTGTAATCATACCCTCCCAAAGAAATTTTATGGGAAGCCATATTGGTCTGGATTTTAAAACCATGCAGCGAAGACCCGTTGATGAGTTTTATTTTACTGGTTTTGGTCTGTCCAAACTGCATTCGCATTCCGTCAAAATAAAACCATTGTCCGTAACGTCTGGCCAATCGTTTTAAGAAATCAAAATTGGTTTCATTATACTGGGCCATGTATTTGAACTCCTGAAGATAAGTGGATTTTATAGCATCTCTTTCATAAAACTCTCCCGGACCTTCTGCTAAAATATCCAGTACAATATCATTCATACCCCTTTGCTGGTAGGTTCTTGACTTTTTCATATCGTCCAGAACAATAGTGTGGCTGATGCCTTTGACATGCAATCCTTCGGCACTGCCGTGAAGGTCTATTGATGAAAGTTCTGTAATGATTCCTTTGCTCATCAAACGGATTCCCGTAAGGCTTTTAAAGGTAAAGATGACTTCATCTCCGAGATAGGTTCTGATTGCCTTTGCCTGATCTGCCGGATTGATGATCGCCTTGCCTGTGTATTGCCATACAAAAGAAAAATGATGGTGATCTGCCATCTTTTGTGACAGTTCTAAATTATGATAAACGACGTTTTGGGTAAAGCTCCCTATGCTGATATGTACCTGTTCTGAAAAATGTCCCATAATACTACTATTTATTGGTTCTTTACAATTAGCTTAGGGCAATCCAGTTGTTAGAAAATTTAGCATCACCAAAAGTCAATTCTTTAGCCACTAATTCTATAGTAATTTTCATAGGCACTTCGGTAGTACTCGTAAATTGTTCGTCATAACCAATACAAAATGCTTTCGTAAATGTAAGCTCTTTCATTTTGCTCATAGCATCTCTTCTGTAAAAAATGATTTTACCATCTTTTGTTAAATCACCGTTTAACATCCAGGATAGAAAATTACTGTTTTGAGTGGCCTCAATTATCATTTTAATAATTCCGCCTTTCGCATTTCCCGTAGGTTTACTTGTATTATCAATTTCCTGTCTGAAACTTACATTAAATTCAAGGACATTATATTCTTCTCCGTCTATATTTAATTTAGATAAAAAACTCATTTGTAGATTTGTTAGGTTATTAAAAGATTTGAAATAGATTTAGTGCTGATTAAACAAAAAAGGAAGTCCCATAGCAGGACTCCCTTTAATAGTTTCAAGCTTAAAAAAGTTTGATAAAGTCCAAAGGATTATACCCAAGCATTATCAAATTCCCCTCCGCCCATCGAAATTTTGCGTGCTGAAATCATAAAAGTCTCCGTTAAAGGAGTATCACTGTTATGATCAAAGTTTTCTTTGTACTTAACCATGTAAGCCTCTGTAAACTTTAGCTCTTTTAAAGTAGCATTCGAATCACGTTTGATGAACTTTACAGAACCATCTTTTCTTTCGAAATTATTGGTCATCCACTCAAACAATTCAGTACTTCCTGTAGATTCTACTTCAAGCATAATTCTTCCTCCACGAGTTACTGTGGATGGACGCCCTGAAGCATCTGTTTCCTGAGCTAAATCATAACTCACATTCAATACTTTGTAATCCTTTCCGGCTACTGACAACGATGTTAAAAACGACATAATAAAATTTTTTTAATTATTAATTTATTTATTCATAGGGCAAATATAAAAATAATTCTTACAATTAAAAATAAATTAACGCTATTTTATTTACTTTTTTATTTATAAGATAATGGACCTACAAAAAAGTATCCCTTAAAATCGAAAATTCTATTGGTACTTTTTATTGTGGCATCTATTATAATGTCAACCCTCTTCTTTGCCCTGCTCATATCATCTACAAAAAAAGTTTCTTCTGACAATTCTACCCTGAGATCATTAAGTTTGATCCTGCCCTCATGTAAAAGCAAAGATTGTTTCATGGTTTTCGATATTATTTCTTTAAGCGTATTTTCATTCATAAGTAAATCAAAATCGATCTCCCATATTTTAGAACCAAAAGTTTCATCAAATTTACATTCGCCAAATGTAGTTGTGGCCAGCAAAATTATTTGTTGGGCAATAGAATGTTCAATAGATGTTTTTTCTAATTCTTTTTTCTGAATGATGGCATTAAAATCTATCGGCAGTTTATAAAAAGCTCCTTTCATATCTTCCTCAATTAAATATAAATTACCCTGTCTGTTTTTCCATTATATCCTGTTTCTATAGCTTTAGAAACTTTTTTCCTCTTAATAATACTAAGTGTTACTTTTGGTGTAAGTTTCAAAAATTTCTCCCGGTACAAAATATCACCAATAAAACGTTTGCCTTTATTTTCGTCAACAACAATAAAATAACTTGTTCCTTTTTCAATTTTGAGTGTATTGATATCTCCGGCAAAAAGTTGAATGTTTTGATTTTCTTTTTGAAAAGTATAACAGAGTTCCTCTTCATGTAATTTTCTGAATTTCGAAATATCAAACACTTCTATTTCTTCTTTTAAAGGTTCAAAAGGGATATTTTCAAAAAGAAAATTCTTTGGAGCTAAAAATTTGAGTCCAAAAAAACTCCAGATACCCTTTTTTGTGGTTTTCTCTTTATAGAAAAATGTATCACGTGTAACTTTATATATTTCTTTTTCATGGGTTTTATCATCAGTTACAATCATTTGATACGTTGGGACCTCAATTTCTACAGGGATTTCAGAACTTTTAAAAAATGTTTTAAGATTTACTGTTCCTACTTCCTGCTCTGAAATTATAATACTTATCGAATGCTTCCTTAAAGCCGAATCTGTTCTGACAATCACATCCCCTTCTCCGCTGCCGGCGTAAAAAACAGAACCTTCGTTATCTGTAAGTCCTAATGAAAGATTTAATTCTGGAAATGGCATATTTTGGCTTTTTATGTGATGAATTTTAATTTTATAAAAAGAAAGCTTATCTATAAACTATCTGAAATTTTAAGCTAACTCTTTTTTCTAATCTTATATACTTTCAAACAATTGAGATAATGTTTGAAATTCTCATTATCGACAGCACTCGGACTAAATTCATAATCTCTTTTAAGCGTGTAAAATTTTATCGAATTAATGGTGTTAGCATTAAGCTTTTTTATATCTGCGCCTGTGAGTTCCATAACAGCTGTACCGTCACAATTTACTGAAAATGAATTCTTTAAAATATACATATCTCCATTTTTGAAATAAAGTTCTAATGGTTGTTCCTGCTTTACACAAACATTATCTGTAAATATTTTAAAGTATAGATACAAACTACCTTTTCTTTTCCCAAGCTGCAATACCGCGTATTCAGAATCTTCATTAAAAACTCTCAACAAAATTGGAGGTGCACTTGCAAAAAGTTTCCCCGAAAGCAACAAATCATTTTGCGAAACAGGGCAGTTTATTTCACTTAGTACAGGCATTTTTTGAGCTTTAACCGAATTTGAAGCTGTTAACAATACAATGATTGCAAGGAAAATTTTAAGTAGGTTCATAAATTTGAATTATTTGGTTTGACCATTCAAAAGATCAATGTTTTGTTTAAAAAGGAAACATAAAAATATGTTTCCTTTTTATAGAGCCATTCCTATTATTTTTGTTCGTAATCAGTATCCCATTCTGTTCCGTCATCTCCCTTATGTCCATCCATTTTGATCAGGAAGTTTTTTGCCGGGAAATAAGGTTTCATATGGATATCCATATAAATTCTGTCTTTCTGAATTGGATCCTGCTCGAATCTGCGGATTTCAAAATTTTCAATCAATTTATCAGGACCTGTGATTCCGTCAAGGAAAGCCACAATCTGATTCATGATTTCTTTACGTGTTTTTGCTGTAAAGTTTTCGAAAGCACGACGATTAAGGAAATCCATTAATACTTTGGTCACATAATCAAAAACACGAACAACTGAATAGGTTTGCAATCCTAAATTGTCACCGCTGAATAATGTTTTGGCAGAGAAAGCCATTACTTTTCCATACTCATTTACCATAGGAACCAATCCTAAGTTTTCAAGGTTCGCAATTTCACTTTTCTTAAGATCAAATTTTACTCCGTCAACTTCATTGATTCCACCGAATTTTTTACCAGCTGTAACCTGAGACATCAACGTTTTGTAAATTTTTCCGGCAAGTGCTGCAGAAGGAGCTATGTGTAAGTCTTCATTTTCACCAATCTGGTCAAATCTGCCACGTCCTACTAACCAGTTACAAGTCATAATTACATTAGAACGGTACACATCTCCACCTGTTAAAGAAGCCGCATCAAACATTTCCATTACATCATCCGGTTCGTCAAGGTGTTCGAAATCGGTAACCAGCATTACTTTATTTTCATGTGCAATTTTTGCCCATTTTTCGATTACTTTATTTGAACCTAAATAGCCTGGAATTACCAAAATACCGTAGTTATTTTTAAGATCTAAACGATCGTAATTGTCTACCAGTTCACCATGAATTGCATCGATAAAACGTGTGTTATCAAGATCTTTTAATTGCTCTAAATCAGCATTTACAATCGTCACATTTTTTACTTTATCTGTTTCAGTGTTCTTGAAGAACAAGGCAACTGTTCTGTAAGCTGCTTCGATTTCTCTTGTATCTTCAACTGCTTTCGCAAGATTCTTTTTCAACAATGCTTCAGACTCTTTGCTTTTGTCTTCACTTTGTGCCACCATATCTGTCAAAGCTTCATTGCTGCTTAAAACTGAAGACCATAATTCTAAAGTCTTTAAAAGTGTTTCTCTTTCTTTTGCTTTGTTTACTTCTCCAAGGAAGATTTTTCTTCTTGCTTTTCTCTCAGGATTAAGATTCTGAATTCCTTCAATTGACATTTCCAATAAATCAAAACCGCCGTACTTAGCCAGTTTTTCAACATTTTTTTCAATTGAACCTTCTCCGGCAATTACTCTAGGTTCTAATACTGCAATATCGCCGTCGTTATTTTTATATGCTTCTTTATTTGACATCTCTTCGTATTTTTAAAATTTTATTTATTTTGTTTTAATTCATTGATAAGCGTTCCAAGACTTTCTAATAAAGCTTTTTTTGCTTCTCCGTCTTCTAAAGCCGCTTTCAGGATTTTGTTAGATTTTAACTGACGGATTATTTTTTGATATTGGTCTTTTTCTGTTTCCAGTTCAGATAAAAAGTTACTTTGTGATGTAATTCCTTTTATTCCAAAATCTCCCAGGTTTTTAAAATTTAAGGCTTCCACTTTTGTTGCTCCTTCAGCAGTTTCAAAATTCACCTTTACTTGTGGTTTAAAGTGTTCAAATGCTTTTTCGATACTTGTAATTCCCTCTACCAGCTCTGGTTTAATAGGCGTATCAACTGTTAATTTCTGAGCAACAAGTGTTCTGTTTTGAGGGATCGCAATGATGGCTTCATCAGCATCTAATTTTACTTCATTACCTCCAATTCCATAATTTGATAACATAATTTTTAATTTTTAGTGATTATTCTATTAATTCTTTTTACTCTAAATTCTATTTATTGATTTTGATAAATCTGACGGCAGACATCCAAATCCCTGCTTACTTTTTCCAACTCTTCTTTATACGTTTTTGCCGATTGGTTCAAACTGTCTATAAGGTGTGAGTTGTGTGTAAGGCTTCTAATCTGTTTTTTATAGTCGATAATATTCTTGTATGCGAGAATGATATTGTTATACAGCTTTTTATTGTCTGTAGTATCTTTTGGAATTTTCTGATACATATTGGCAATCATAACATTCGCCAAACGCTGCTGAAAATCGTTATCTACTTTTGGTGAATTGATCGAATCAATTGTCATTCTGATACTGTCAATTTTTACCGAAAAATTGGTTTGATAATCGTATTCCCTTTTCATCATTTCGTTTTCTGCCTTAAGCAATTTATTTTCTGCTTTTGGCATATAAAAATTAAATGATACTGCAATTAACATCACTGAAAAAGTCAGGATAAATGCTATTAAAAAAGCTATAAATGCTTTTTGACGTTCTTGTTTATTTAATACTTCCATATTTATTATTCGTAATTATTTTTTAATCTTTTATAAAGAAACTGTGTCGTTTAGAAGTATGAACAATATCTTTCTGATCTGTTTCGGCAACAAACAATTCAATATTTTCTTTCTTCTTACCTATGTAATCCAGTTTGTTTAGGGTTTCGTATAATTTTTCAATCTTAACAAGGAAATTCATGACCAATGTTGTAGTTTTATCAATATGCACATGATCATATCCAGAGTTAATAAGAGATGTAAAAAGTATTTCTAACTCTCCTTGTGATATATCGCACCATTCAGCGAAATAGTTCAGCAGCTCCTCTTTACCCGCTCCCGATTTTGAATCAATAAAGTTTTTGATGACCCTTGCAAATGAAACTACAGTAGTCAGCATTGCTGCAGGATGCTGATGCAAAGCGAACCAACGAAACTGAGTAAGACAGCTTCCTAAATAATAACTAGTAGTATCTGTTAACTGAATTACAGTCTGAGGCAAAACTCCAGATTGTTGAATACGGTTAATTTTTTGAGAAATCTGAACCGAATAAATTTCTATCTGACCAAATGTACGTGCGATCTGTGCGTGCATATCAACCAGTTTTGGATGACAGGAAACAGTTACTGATGGCGGAATATAATTCTCATCAAGGATTGTGGTATCACCTATTAAAACTTTACCGATCGCCAGATAAAAACCACCGTATCCAATTCCGGAACGAAACTCCTCTGCTTTAATTAAGTGAAGCTTATATTCAGGTTGCGTGTATGGATATCTTGGCGGGACTTCCTCCGGATCGGGCTCTCCAAACGGAATCCTTTTCTTCGAGTTCACTGATATACAAGCCAATAATACCAGTTGTTCTCCATCTTTAATTTCATAAGTATCCTCAGGATATGGAACCTGAAGGTCTAATGTGTCTGTACTGCTCCTACTGATTTCAATTCTGGATCCGTTTGGAGTAATCGCATGACATTCTTCAACCCGAACGCGCAATAATTTGTGATTATCGATTCCGAGTGTAATTTTTGTAGCCTCCTTATTTTGATTTCCTGAATCCAGTAATCCATAACTCATGGGTGTGGTATGAATTCCTATTGCATCATTTACCAATTCAGAAACATTGTTCTGCATAGATAAGAAATGGCTTTTGTTTATTTTCATCCCGTCAATCCAGTTTACGGGAAAATGATTTAATTTTTCTATCATATCTTTTATGTATTTCTTTTAAACAAAGCTTTATTGTATTTTACCTTTAACTCTGATAATGGCGTTATCATAAACCGTATTTTCTTTTAATTCTTTAGCGAGTTTGTAGTAGTTTAACGCTTCTTCAAAATCATTTTCGTTTTCAAAAATTTTAGCAATATTGTAATAAGCACTGGCTTTTGTAGTGTTTATTGAATTGCCCGAAGCATACGTTATTGCTTTTCTGTTTGCGTAAATCGCTTCTGCCTTATACCCTTTTTTGATATACATAAGACCTAAATTTCCGTATGCCTGACCAAATGTTGGATAGTATTCTATCGCTTGCTTGTAAAGTTCTAAAGCTGCATCTACATCTTTATTTTGATAGGCCAGATCGCCTTTTCTGTTTAACTGCAGTGCTCTCTTCTTATCTTCATTTGAAACGTATACTTGTTCTTCAACATCATTATCACCGTCATTGATCCCAATATCTTGTGTAGTCTTCGAAATAACCGTATTGATATCTATAATTTCTCCATTTTCATTTATTTTGAATAAGTTCCAGACGTTACCTGTCTTATTTTTAGGAATGTAATACGTCTTTACTAACGACTGTCCTACGTATACAAAGACTTTTGCACCACTCGCTGATAGTTGATTTGAGTTGAGATTATCCTTATTACTGAAATCGTGAACAAAATAATGATAGGTTTCTCCAAATCTTTTGTTTTCAATTGTTATCGTTTCCGGTCCGTAACTATCAGTATCGTCTACATCCAGATTAGAGGAAGATCCTATTTGATGCTGAAAAAAGATGTGATTCTCCGGAAAAGTTAAATGCGAATCTAAATCGTACGGATTTTTACCCCAGTTCAATACGATTCTCATTCCGTCTAAATTTTTCATATACGGACTCAACGCATACGTCATATCGTTGCATGGACATTTTACCACCAAACTCGAATAGTTGTCTTTTTTGATAATCAGTAATGTGTTTGAATCATCCGGAAATCCACTATTGATTGTAGTTCTCCCTTGATTGTTTGTAAAGCTCTTTGCTGATGATTCGCCATTTCGCTGAATCATTACTTCTGCATTACTAATCACTTTATCTTTTTCAACTGCCGACAATACTTGTACAGATATGTTTTGTGCGCTTACATTTTTACTAAAAACAAATGCTAAAAAAGGGATTACTAATTTAAATTTCATTTATACTTTTTTATTAAAATTACCTGTGTTGATATCTACGTTAAATATTTTATTTAAAGATTTATTGGGTTAATTTTTTAAATTAAACAAGTTTAATCTTGAAAAAATTAGATTATGCAAATTATTAGAATCATATTCAAAAGCCTTATTCTTATCTTATTTAATATCTTCTAAGTTTGAATAGATTTCTTTCCATTCCCCATTACGTTGAATCTGAAACTTATATGTCTGTATTTGACAACATCCTGAGGGATGTGTAATTGTCAATGCCTTTTTATTTTTATTGATTTCGGAGGGACAAAACCTCACTATATCAGTCAAATATGAATCTAATACAAATTGTTGGTTTGTTTTTTGAACATAATAAGTATATTGTGGACCTCCATTACTTCCTTGATAATTTATTATTGCAAAATCTTCTAAACCATCAAAGTTTACATCTAAAGCTATTAGCATATTACCTCCTTCTATTTCCTGATAACTATTTATAATTGGTTTTTCCACTTCAAAATATGAGACAGTACTTGATGGGCTTACATCAAACTCTGTCATTAATGAACCGGGAACAAAATCTATTTGCTGAACTTTATCTGTTTCCTTATTTTTGAGGTTTATCCTAATCTTTTTTGTTTCATTTCCGTCTTCATCTTTAATTTTTGATATTGAAAAATTAAAAATAAAATTTTTGAACAAGGTTGTATTTTGGGTTTTTGAATCTAAATCTGGTAAATTATTGCCTTTTATAGGTAATGTAAAATAATTACTTATATTAAAATTTATATCATCGTATCCACTACCAAATTTTATTATTAACTTATTATTATTTGTTTCTGATACATTGAAATTATATTTTAATTCTATTTCATTTTTATCAAGTTTCACATCAAAGCTTTTACTACCAATATATTTTATACTATCTATATCTAATTGATAAACATAAAAAGTATGTCCATATTCTAAAAAAGAATCTATAATTAAAATCATTTTTGATCCATTTTCAAAGAGAAAACTATTAATACCTAACTCTGAGATGGATTCAGTGAGTGAATGATTAAAAGTTTTGTTTTTATATTTAAATTCAATAACTGATTTATTATTAGCAACTGAAAATTTATAAAATAAATTCTTTTCATTATTCTCGCAATTCGTGGGAGCAAATTGTTTACCATTACAATTTATTGGAATTTGAGAATAACTTGAATTAATTAGCTTATCCTTTTTTGTTTTAATACCAGCTTTAGACAAACTTGACACAGAATTCATTTTATCCTCTTTACAAGAGGATAATAGAATAAATAAAAAAATGTATTTAATGTATTTCATAATTCTTATTTATAAATTCCCTCAGATAACAAAAAGCATAACACCTATGTTAGCTAAGGCTTTTTTAACCTTTGGCACATAACCAACTTATAAATTCAACTTTTTTTCAATATAAATGAATTTTAAATCGCTTTTTAAGTCAGGAGGAACTATTGAATATTGAGCTATTTTATTTTTTTTAAATTTAAATATTAATGTTCCGTTGTTTAAAAAAATACTTATAAAATCTTTTATCTGAGTTATTTCAGAATTTGATCTAGGTTCTTTGATGTAGAATTTATCAACTAAATTATTTTTATTTAATATTATTACGTAGTACCAGTTTGTACCAATATCTGCTAAAGCTTCAATGATAATTATTCCCATATCTTTATTCATGTTAGATTCATAAGAATAAATAGAAAAACCAGGTCCTTCGTAATTTGTTTCAGATAAATCAACATCGGTAATTGAAAAGTCTTTTTTTGTTAGCATAAAGCTATTATCTGTCTTATAAGTTAGTCTTGTATCAAAACATATATAAGAACTTTCAGAAGCGTCTTCTTTAAAAGAGTGAATGATGTCAAATGAAATCTCTTTTTTTACGTAAATACTATCCTTTTTTTCAACGATTGAAGATACCTTTGTCGAATCCGATTTAATAATTACTTTATTTTCTTTTGAGTAAGATGGATGCTCCTGCTTACAACCACTCAACATTACTCCAAAAAGTATAAGCGATTTTAAAAAAGTATTGTACATATAATTTTTCATTTTTATAATCTTTCATTTTTAACCTTTTCCTGCTCCTGTTGATTTATATCAGTTAGTCTGACAAAAATGAGATCACTCTTATTTTATCGTTCGTTTTTACTTTTAATTTGTATGCAACGAATAAAGCTCACATCTATTTAATCCTTTCATAAACTCTTTGGGGTATTTTCTTTATGTCCTTATTTTGGATTTCCATTAAATGAATATATCTCTGATAGGATAATTTAGCATCTCTTTTTTTATTATCTCCCCATTGTGCATCTGCTAAATTTAACCATGCTACAACTCTCTGAGGATTATTATCTATAATCTCATTTAAAAAAAGTATAGATTCTTTATATACTCCTGATTGTTCCAAGTAATATGCCACATCATTTAGTTTATCTTCATCTATTATTTTAATATCTTTTATATATTTACTTTCATTAAATGGGGCTGTTATAAATTTATCATCATTTGTTATTGTGAAATTTACAGTACCAATCTTTTTATAAATATTATCATACAAATTTGTAGAAGCATATGATTTATTTTTTGAAAATGAGTCATTTAAAGAACTTCCTATATCCTCCAAATCATTATATAATTGATTAGTTAGTTTATAATTTTTCAAAT
>Ga0308157_10006917_pt1 | contig 13375 bp, 11 predicted proteins | sample PhyBR1_FD_201035 | JGI IMG/M metagenome (GOLD analysis project Ga0308157, IMG submission 201035) | Phyllosphere microbial communities from UC Gill Tract Community Farm, Albany, California, United States - DLSLB.R1 | ecosystem: Host-associated > Plants > Phyllosphere > Unclassified | place: USA...
ACTAAAGAAAAAATCGATTTAATTACGGTTTATAATTTAGAAGGAAAGTTAGTCAAGAAAATATCTAACCCACAATTTAACGATGAAGTTTTCACTATTAATCATTTAAAAAGTGGAACGTATATTCTTAAACTAACAAGTGGAAAGAAAGCAACTACAAAGAAATTTATAGTTAAATAACAAAAAACTCCGATCAGCTGATCGGAGTTTTTTAATTTATTGGATAACCTTTATCTATCCAATCTATTTTTATATTCTTTGGTATATTTAAAAGTTTTGCGTTTTTATAACCTAAGTCTATCAATAGTTTAAATGCGGGGCGAATATTAGGGCATTTATCAAACGGGCAACAACCGCAATACAAAACAACCTCTTTATCTTTAGGAATCTTTTTTAAGTATTGCTTCAGCGCTTCTAAATTTTTAGCATCTTTAGCTGCACCTACGTTAAATGATTTTTTTATAACAGCATCGGGACCAATGTTAATTACAAAAGTATTTTTCATTTTATTCTGCTGAATTTTATCTGATAATACTTTTGTTTCCATTAACTGTTTCGGTGTCCAAACATCGGTAAAACTTTGAGCCGACATTCCGCTTAAAAATCCAAAAAACAGTATAATTAAAAAAATCGCTTTTTTCATTCTGATAAAATTAATCACGCATACTGTCGAAAAACTCGTCGTTTGATTTGGTGTTTTTGATACGATCATGAATAAACGTAATTGCTTCAACCGGATTCATATCTGCCAAAATATTGCGTAAAACCACCATTTTGCTGTTAGTATATCGATCCTGCAATAAATCGTCGCGACGGGTTGATGATGAAGTTAAATCAACAGCCGGGAAGATACGTTTGTTCGCAATTTTACGATCTAACTGCAATTCCATATTACCTGTTCCTTTAAATTCTTCAAAAATCACATCGTCCATTTTAGAACCTGTATCGGTTAAAGCAGTAGCAATAATGGTCAGTGATCCGCCATTTTCAATGTTACGAGCCGCACCAAAAAAACGTTTCGGTTTTTGCAACGCATTGGCATCAACACCACCAGACAATACTCTACCCGATGCCGGTTGAACCGTATTGTACGCACGCGCCAAACGTGTAATAGAATCTAACAAGATAACTACATCGTGCCCGCATTCAACCAAACGTTTTGCTTTATCTAAAACCATATCGGCTAATTCTACATGATAACGCGCTTCTTCGTCAAACGTAGATGCCACAACCTCTGCACGAACATTTCGTTGCATATCGGTAACCTCTTCCGGGCGTTCATCGATCAACAAAACAATCTGATAAACTTCCGGGTGATTATCTGCAATAGCATTGGCAATTTCTTTCAACATCATGGTTTTACCGGTTTTCGGCTGTGCCACAATCATACCGCGCTGCCCCTTACCTATTGGCGCAAACAGATCGATAATACGTGTTGAAAGTTTAGAATTATTTCCCGATAAATTGAATTTTTCTTTAGGAAAAAGCGGTGTTAAATGCTCAAACGAAGGACGATCGCGAACCGCATCTGGTTCATGTCCGTTAATTTTTGTGATGCGAACCAGCGGAAAATGCTGCTCATTGCCTTTTGGCGGACGAACAATTCCTTTAATGGTATCGCCTTTTTTTAAACCAAACAAACGAATTTGCGATTGCGAGATATACACATCGTCTGGTGATTTGCGGTAGTTGTAATCTGCAGAACGCAGATATCCGTGCGAACCACCGTCTTTTGGAACTTCTAAAACACCTTCGCATTCTATAATTCCTTCAAATTCGTAATCAGGATCGCGGTAATTTTGCTTTTTCTGATTCTGATTTGGATTTTGGTTTTTATTTCTATTTTGGTTTGGATTCTGAATTTGTTTTTCAGCCACCACAACTATTTCTTCAGCAGGAACTTCGGCAACAACATCTTTTTCAACATTTACTGGTTCTGATTGAACCTGTGGCTGATTGTTGGTTTTGTTGCGTTGGTTTTGATTTTTATTCTGAGGTTTTCGTTGCTTTTCGGCAGAAAGGTTTTGAGTAGCTGCAGTTTTAATTTCTTCTTCTGCAACAGGTTGCGGATTTTCAGGTAAAGAAGGTTGCTCTGCTTGTTCTTCGGGTGCATTGTGAATGCGCTTTCTTTTTTCTTTCTTTTCAGCAGATTCATTCGTTACCGCAGATGCTTCTTTAACAGATGTTTCTGCTTTTGGCTCGTTTTTTTGAAACTCTTCTTGAATTTTTAAAACTGCCTCAATAAGTTCCTCTTTTTTAAGATTCAACTTTTCAACGCCTACTTTTTTAGCTATTTCTTTAAGTTCGGGCAACTTCATACCCTTTAACACATTTTTGTCAAACATAAATTATGACGTTGTTGTTAGATATTATTATTGTGATTTTTCTTAAGAGAAGGATATCTATTAAGGATAGAAAGCTCGAACAATGAAGAAGTTACGATTTTCTAATGCAATATTACAATTTTTTTTTAAATATCAATGTTTTTTAATGAAATTTAGTGTTACTTTTGTATACAAATAAATAGTAATGATTCAGAGAATACAATCGGTTTATTTAGCATTGGCATTTATTATTGCAGGCGTTTTATCTTTAGTTTTTCCTTTATGGAAAGATGCTAACGGGATAGATTACCATGTCGGGCAAAGTACCTTATACACTTTGATGTTTGGTGCAAGTGCGGCTTTAAGTGTTATTTCGATTTTCTCTTATAAAAAAAGACAAACTCAATTTGTTTATAACAGATTGAACATGATATTGAACTTTATATTACTAGGATTATTTGTGTATCAATCGCTAAATTTATCTGGAGAAACTTTGGTTTCAGAGAAGGGTATTGGGATGTTTCTTCCTATCGGATCTATCATTTTGCTGGCATTAGCCAACAAAGCCATAAAGAAGGACGAAGATCTTGTGAAATCTGCAGATCGTATACGATAAACCTTTTATCTTAGTTTATTAGTGCGTTAAAAAATCCGACCAATGGTCGGATTTTTTTGTTTGAATAAATTTACTTTTTGTAGTAGTATAAATATCTGTATCCTCCAGAATTGACATTTCCGTACTGAATAATTTCAGGATAATGATCTTGCCTAACTTTAAATTGAACGTTTGAAGGTGGAACAACGATACCATTTTGATCTTGGGATTTATTTACAAATGTAGCATGCGTATTAATGTACATGTTATGAGTAAAGTATCCATCTAAAAGCTCCAATAAACCATCATAACTACTATTATAAATATCTGAACTAAATAAAGCCAGATATTGCATTTTAGTATTATTAGGCAATAGATTTCTTTCGGGATTGTATACATTTTTAGGTGTAGTATATTCTATATTTCCTACCTTGATAATATTATATTCGTTTGTTTGTGTTTGATTTAAAAAATGTTGTTCTGTTTCAGATGTATAGTTTAATGATTGGGTAATAACTAATTCATTATCTGCATAAAAATCAACCTTAACATTATTTAATTGATTTTCATTATTGTAATCATGATCTAATATAAACTTGAATTTTTCTTTTGTATAAAAATCACTAATAACAATAGTTCTTTTATCTACAAAGCCATTAGTTTCATATGTAAAATAATGGTTTACTTCCATAAAAAAAGGAGGAATGGGTGTAGTTTTAGTTTCATACTTATAAGTCATTCCTGGTAAATTAGGCGAATAACTAGAATAATCTGCGTAATAATACATCTTCATTGAATCTAATTTCACATTCGTTGCAATTGGTGTTGATAAAGTTGTGCCCACACCCATTGTTTGTGTATTATCTATATTTGGAAAGTCTGATGTATAGTTTTCAACGATTTCATCATCATTATTATTACAGCTAAATAATAAAACCGACAAGAATGCTAATGATAAGTATTTGTTTTTCATAAGATTGTTGTTTTAAAACATAAATATAAACAAAAAACCTCAAACATTTCTGTTTGAGGTTTTTCGCATTTATGAAAAAATCTATTACTTTACTTCTTCGTAATCTACATCTTGTGTAGCATCGCCACCGTCTTGCGTTGGTTGTGCTTGTTGCGCACCACCTTGCTGACCGTCTTGTGCTTTGTACATTTCTTCCGATGCTGCTTTCCAAGCTTCGTTGATTTTGTCTAAAGCTGGTTGAATTGTAGCTACGTCACGAGTTTCGTATGCTTTTTTCAATTCTTCCAACGCACCTTCGATGTTCGATTTGTTAGCGTCTGACAATTTATCGCCAAACTCTTTCAATTGCTTTTCGGTTTGGAAAACCATTCCGTCTGCCTCGTTTAATTTATCGGCAGTTTCTTTCAATTTATTATCAGCTTCAGCATTTTCTTCAGCTTCTTTCTTCATTTTTTCGATTTCTTCCGGAGTTAACCCTGAAGAAGCTTCGATACGGATATCGTGTGATTTTCCTGTTCCTTTATCAGTTGCCGATACTTTAATGATACCGTTTGCATCAATATCAAAAGTAACTTCAATTTGTGGCACACCTCGTTGTGCTGGTGGTAAACCGTCTAAATGGAAACGACCAATTGTTTTGTTATCGTTTGCCATTGGGCGCTCACCTTGCAATACGTGAATTTCTACCGATGGCTGATTATCTACAGCCGTAGAAAACACTTGCGATTTTTTTGTAGGAATGGTTGTGTTCGATTCAATTAACTTTGTAAAAACACCACCCATAGTTTCAATTCCTAATGATAAAGGTGTAACGTCTAACAACAATACGTCTTTAACATCGCCCGTTAAAACGCCACCTTGAATTGCAGCTCCTAAAGCAACAACTTCGTCAGGATTTACTCCTTTTGATGGTTTTTTACCGAAGAATTTTTCTACTTGTTCTTGAATTACCGGAATACGTGTTGATCCACCTACCAAGATTACCTCATCGATATCAGAGATTGATAATCCTGCATCGTTTAAAGCTTTTTTACATGGTTCCATTGAACGACGTACCAATTCGTCTGCTAATTGCTCGAATTTTGCACGAGTTAATGTTTGCACCAAGTGTTTTGGTCCTGTTGCTGTAGCAGTTACGTAAGGTAAATTGATTTCAGTTTGAGCTGAAGATGATAATTCGATCTTCGCTTTCTCTGCAGCTTCTTTTAAACGTTGTAATGCCATTGGATCCTGACGTAAATCTACACCTTCTGCACTATTAAATTCGTTTGCTAACCAGTTAATAATTACTTGGTCAAAATCGTCACCACCTAAATGTGTATCTCCGTTTGTAGACAATACTTCAAAAACTCCGTCACCTAATTCCAAGATCGAGATATCAAACGTACCACCACCTAAATCGTAAACAGCAATTTTCTTGTCTTGTCCGCCTTTATCTAAACCGTAAGCTAACGCAGCAGCAGTAGGTTCGTTGATAATACGCATAACTTCTAAACCAGCAATTTGACCAGCTTCTTTAGTAGCCTGACGTTGTGCATCGTTAAAATATGCAGGAACCGTAATAACTGCTTGTGTAACTGTTTGTCCTAAATAATCTTCGGCAGTTTTCTTCATTTTTTGAAGTGTCATTGCCGATAATTCTTGCGGAGTGTACAAACGACCGTCGATATCAACACGTGGTGTATCGTTATCACCCTTAACTACTTTGTAAGCAGTGTGGGTTAATTCTTTCTGAACTTCAGAAAATTTCTCACCCATAAAACGCTTAATAGACGCTATGGTTTTTGTAGGGTTTGTTACCGCCTGACGTTTTGCAGGATCACCTACTTTAATTTCGCCACCTTCTACAAAGGCAATCACAGACGGTGTTGTTCTTTTACCTTCTGCGTTTGGAATAACCACAGCTTCGTTACCTTCCATTACAGCAACACAAGAGTTGGTAGTTCCTAAGTCAATTCCAATTATCTTACTCATATTATTATATCTTTTTATTTTGTATTTATTGTTTTTGTGATTTGTTCACGGATTCTATTAGTCAATTGTTGTGCCTAACTTAAAAAGTATAAAAAAATGTCAGAAAAAGTATATTTTCTGACATTTTGAACGAATTAATATATTTTATTTATGACAAACTGACACAGTTACTGTTTAATAATTATTTTATGTGACTTAATAATTTCATCATCGCGATAAAATGAAATGGCATAAACACCAGCTGCAACGTTTGTTGAAACTTCATTTTTTTGCTGGGCTATATTACCCTCAAAGATTTTTCTACCCGATTCATCAAATATTTTGTAAGTGGTTCCAAACAAAGAACCATCAACTTCAATTATAAATTGACCATTAGAGGGATTTGGATAAATAGCAAAACGTAAATTAAGTGCAGTACCAGTACCCGGCTGCTCTATTTCGTCTTCATTAATTTCAGCATTTGAAACCAAAATAACAAAACCTTCAACTTGCTTATTTTCATCCTTTTTGAACAGTGCGTTATACTCAGGTATTTCCATTTCATTAATATATGCTCTTGCTCCATTTTCACCAACAGCGTCATTATAGATTCCACTAGTTACAATATAATTTCCTTTTTGATCTAAACCATAGAAAGATGTTGCAGCTTCACTTCGAGCTATATGTAGTTTTTTTAATTCTTTATCATTAAACATAATAATACCTTGCTGAGTATTAATAATACCTTGCTGGCTATTACCAGGTATAAAATCAAGTTCGTCACCATTTTCTAACACAATTTTATTTGCACTATTTATTGTTGCGTATTTCATACCTTCTTTATAGAAAAACTTATCTATTCTGCCTATATTTTCTATTGTTTTTATCCATATTAAATTTCCGTTTAAGCTATATTTACCTATAAAAGAAATTTGAGAGTATCCATGTTGATATTTTGGTGACTCATAAGGCATTTCTTTTCCATTGATATTTAAATTTTTTTCACCCGAAAAAATTGCTCCAATATAAAGATTATCCTTGGTGTCAATTAACAAACCTCTTATTTCATTGAAGTCGGTCTTTTTACCCCAAACATAATTTCCATCTTTGTCTATTTTTACAATAAATCCAGAAATATCAGGAACTGTAGAGGAAATATAATCAGATTCTATTAAATATTTTTTTTTACTTGGATCTAAATCCAGTGTCCCTTTGAATTGTCCTGTAAGATAAATGTTGTTATTTTTATCTAATTCAAATTCTAACATCCAAGTAGCCATATCGGAATCTAAAACAAAATGCTGAAGAACGTTAAAACTTTTAGAATACTTTACATAAAATGTGGTTTGTTGATAATCTACATGATAATTATTTGATCTGTTTTTACCATCAAAATTAATACTCCCTTTAAAATTACCGCTAATATGATAATTACCCTCTTTGTCAATGATGAATTTCTCAACAAAAATATGATCTAAACCACCATTTTCAATAAATAAAATATTATCAATCCTTTTAATCTTACCATTCAAGTCATATTGGGCAACATACATACTTTGATAATCATCAGAATAAATCTTATAATCAGGTTTATCAAAGTTAGGAGTTCCAACTTTATTTTTATGTAATGCATATATAGCATAAATAGTATTTCCTTGTATTTTTATATAACTTGGAACAGTCAAGTTATTGTTATCAATAGCAGATAAGGCTTTTACCCACATTAAATTACCATTTATATCATATTTTGCAATACCAAAAGAAAGCTCTTTTTGCTTAGTTGTGGGATTGATGTAATAATACTCATTTGATGAATTTATATCGAAATTGAATCCTTTTTCAAAAGCTCCTATAAAATACAGATTTTTATCACCGTCAAATTGCCATGAATTTCCGTTATGCACAGGTTGTGCATAATTACTATACCATTCTAAATTAGGTTGCGCAAACAAACCATTACTAAAAAAACAATAAATAAAAATCAAAAGTATCTTTTTTATCATAATTTATAGTTTTTACTAATTAAAAATCAATTATTTCTGTGAAATTTAAGAAATTTATTTTATAATAGCAATATTAAAAATAACTTATTGTTATTACGTATCTTCGCTTTATTAATTGTTTGATTTTTATGGAATGTATTTCGGTTTTTGATATGTTAAAAATTGGTGTTGGCCCATCGAGTTCCCACACACTAGGACCTTGGAGAGCCGCCGAACGCTTTATTGCCGAATTAAAAGATTTGACTATTTTTGACAAGGTTGAACGTGTTTCTGTTGATCTATACGGATCGCTTTCGTTAACCGGAATTGGTCATGCTACCGATTTAGCAGTAATGCTGGGTTTAAGCGGTGCCGATCCTGAATACGTTCCTGTTGATGATATCTCCGGAATTATCGATCAAATCAAGCAAACAAATATTCTAAAATTGGGAAATGCTGTTCAAATACAGTTTAACCCAAGCGAAAACATTGTTTTCAACAAAAACTTTTTACCTTTTCATGCCAACGGTTTAACGTTCACGGCATTTTATCAGGATGGCGAATATGTATCAACCTTCTACTCTATTGGTGGCGGCTTCGTTGTAAAAGAAGAATCGGCAGAAAGTTCAGAAAAAGACGAAATTAAGGCGACTTTTCCTTTTCCTATTGATAAAGCCGATGAACTTTTGGCATTCTGTAAACAAGAAAACAAATCGATATCTGAACTTGTTTACGAAAACGAATTATCGTTAAGATCTCCTGAAGAAATCGATCATGAATTAATGCGCATTTGGAACACCATGTTAGAGTGTATCTACATTGGCTGCCACACAGAAGGAACACTTCCTGGCGGATTAAATGTTCGCAGACGTGCTTACGATACGTATCAAAAATTAAAAGGAGATTTACCTTATAACAATCCGCAAGAATGGTTGCAAACCATTCGCAAAACAAAAGTTTATTTCCGTCAGATTTTAAAATGGGTAAGTTGTTTTGCTTTGTCGGTAAACGAAGTTAACGCATCTTTAGGTCGCGTGGTTACTGCACCAACCAACGGAAGCGCTGGCGTAATACCTGCCGTTTTAATGTATTATTTAACTATTGAAAACCACAAAGCGGGCGATAAAGAAATTAAACAGTTTTTAATGGTTGCCGGCGAAATTGGTTCGATCTTTAAAAAAGGAGCTACTATTTCTGCTGCAATGGGTGGTTGTCAGGCAGAAATCGGTGTATCGTCTGCAATGGCTGCTGCGGCATTGTGCGAATTAATGGGCGGAACTCCTGAACAAGTTACCGTTGCTGCCGAAATTGCCATGGAACATCATTTAGGTTTAACGTGCGACCCAATTGGCGGTTTGGTACAGATTCCGTGTATTGAACGCAACACCATGGGTGCCATTAAAGCGATTAATGCAGCCGAATTGGCGTTGGATACTGATCCTAAAAACGTAAAAGTTCCGTTAGATAAAGTTGTGAATACCATGTGGCAAACTGCTAAAGATATGAACAACAAATACAAAGAAACATCAGAAGGTGGTTTGGCAATTGCCGTTAATATGGCCGACTGTTAATGCATTTTATCAATGAAAAAGGCACTTTTATTTGTTTTACTTTCAACAACTCAATTCTGGGCGCAACCTAAACATCCAGTTAAACCATTACCTCGTTTGTATGTGATAACTCCCACCGTTGCATTCAACAACGAAAAAGGATCAAAAGCTGTGGGGATTTTTCTGCGTGGTGCACAAATAGATTCGTATGAATTTCTTCAGGATAAATATGTTTATAAAGTTTACACACCGCATACCGAAACCATTTACATTACCGATACTTACAATATAAAAGACCGTTTAAATGCTAGCGACGATTACGAAAAATCACCGGCAATTATTATAGAAAACGATGGTTATTACGGATCACCCCATTTGTTTACAACCGTTGCAAGTCTTAAAATACGCGAATTACCTAATAGTTCGTCTTCAGCCGTAGGAAATCTGTTGAACGGAACACCTGTGCCTATCTATTACTATCCGTATAATGCAGAAGCTTGGATTGCGGTGCAGATTGATGATAAAAAAGGATACATTCCTGTGAAATATGTTGGCAAACGACCAGAGTTATCCGATTTAAAAAATCAATACAAAAAAGCACAAACGTTAGAAGATCAAAAGAAATTTGCAGAACGTATTTTAGAATTGGGTTGGAACAGCAATCCTGAAGAAAACGAAGCAGCCTTGCGTTTGTATGCCGAATTTGCATCAAAAAACAATCAACCCGATGTTGCAGAAATTTCTTTATTGCAAGCCAATGTTCTAAAAAATATTCCGAAAGATGATTTTAACCTACCGACAAAATTAATCGAGCAAAAGAAATTTGGCTTTACATTGAATAAGGAAGTAGAACCTGAAAAAGGATTTAAAAAATCGTTTTTGGAAACTAATTTAGGAAAGATTAAAGATCAATACACCAATTTAGACGATTGTGGTTTGGGCGATTATGAAACTAACGTGTTTTTTGGTTCGGTAGAATGTATTGGACACGATGTGAACAAAACCTACCACATACGATCTATGGAAATGGTAAATACCAACGGTTTTAAAATTAAAAACAGCTATTTAAACAGCGCTACAACTCCTACCGAATTTCTAAAAGCCGGTATGGGATTGATTTCATCGATAAATCCGCTTACCAATTCGTATTACATCAGCAATGATTACATGACGTACGAATTTCAGTTTAAAAATGATCGTCTTTTTAAAGTATCGGCTCATTATTATTGTTAAAAATAAAAAAACGTGTTATTATCTAATAACACGTTTTTAATATAATTACTTCCCAAAATGTTGTTCTAATTTTTGTTGATGAATCAATGCTCCAGACCAACGATCTATTAATTTCCCCGCTTTATCAAACAATAAAAATGTAGGTGTTTTATTTTCTTGGTATTGAATATACGTATCGGTTCTCGTGAAATCTTCTGCGTAAACCAACGCCCAATTATCAGTACTTAACTTTCCGAAATGTTTGTAAGTTTCCGCATCGTTACTTTCCAGCACGCTAACAACCTGCAATTTATCAGTGTTTTTATCCGCAAAATTTTTCGTAATAGGGAACGATTGATTACTACTTGGACAGTTTACAGATGATAAATCCACCAAAACAAAATCTTTACCTTTTGCAAAATAATCGCTTAACTTTTCTGCATTTAAATCTTTATCTAAAACTGCTATATCAATAAAACTGTCGCCTTTAGTTAAACGTTGGCTTTTTGATGCTAATAAATATTTCTTTCCTATTTCGGTTTGCTTTTGTTCGGCAGTCATTTTATCATATACCGCTTTATAAAACGTTTTGTCAAATGCAGTGGTATTGTAAGGCAACAAAGTCCAAGTGTAAGCATTATCAAAATTGTTTAAAATAAAATCTGCTTCCACTTGTTTTAATTCAAACGTAAGTTTACTTCCTAATCCATTTTCTCCCACATATTTTTCTTGTACTTCAGGCTTTTGCCATTCGGGAGTTTGTTGCAATGCAATTATTTTTTGCTTGAATGCTTCTCCTTTTTTATGTAAAGGCATTTGCAATTCGTTTAGTTTTTCTTTTGCAAAATGGTGTTTAGAACCGTTAACCTTTACCTGATAAGGAAAATCTTCTTTAGCTGCTGTAATTTGTAAAGTTTCGTCGGCTACAAACAGTTCAGTAAAATAAGGCTGATTGTTATCTACAATATACATCATGTAGCTTTCTGGTGTTTCAGAAACTTCGGCTGTTAGTTCTACTATTCCTTGTGCCAGTGTTTTGTAAACTATTGGTGTTTGTCCGCTAAGTAAATATACTACGGCAGTATCAGAAAAACCAGTAAGGTTTGCCGTTATTTTTATTTCGCCTGCAAAGGCTTGTATGGTTGCTGTTAGCAATGCTGCTAAAATTGTAAGTTTTTTCATTTTAAGTGTTCTTTTAATTATAATTCTTTTAATGTTAGGTATTTATTTCGACCAAAAGTTAGATAATATCCCATGATTGCTAAAATTGGAATAAACAATAATGATGCGTACTGAAAATCGATCGTTATAAATAAAACAATATGTACTAAAGTGATAAAAGCAATGAAATAAACCGAAATTAGCCAATGTTTAGCGGTGTAATTTTCTACCTTAAAATTAACTACATCGTTTTCTTTTAAATCTACAATGATGTCCTTACTTCCCGCCCAATCAATTTTAGTTGAAATGGTATGCGTACCCGGACTTACATTATATTCTTTTATTTCGCCTTCTGATATAATTCCTACTTGTGCATTATTAATAAAGACTTTATAGTTTCGAATTTTATCTACGTAGCCGTTGCCTCTCTGAATTTTTATTACTGCCATAGTTGTTTAAATTTGTCTCAGCAAAAATAAATCACTCATCAATCAAAAAATTGTAAAATTGAGACAAGTGACCTTAATCTTCTAAAAAATAACAATACAAATCTTCATTATCGATCTGTTTTATTTTAGGAAGCAACGTCTTAGGTGTTTCGTTGGTAATACTTTTAAAATGTTTTATAAAATGCGATTGATCGTAATACATATTATAAAGTGCAACATCGGTTAAATTTGCCAACTCCTTATGTTTGATTGCGTAGTTCAACGAATTGCGAAACATGACCATTTTTTTATACTCTTCAATTGTGGTAAGGGTGTGTTTTTTAAAGAGACGAAGCAACGTTTTTCTGTTTTTGCTCGTTATTTGTTCTAATTCTGAAATTTTGATCGCTCCGTTTGATTTGATAATCTCCTTAATTGCCTTTTGTAATTCGATTTCTTGAAAAGGTTCAATTATTGACAACAAAGCGTTCTCTACAATTTCTAATTTTTGATCGGCTGATAAATCGTCGGTTAGTTGCGACAAAATTTCGTAAAAACTTGAATTCAAGGATATTTCCTGAATCTGCTGTATTAACAATTCGTTTAAAGGTTTGTCTATAAAATGATTTATTCCCAGAGGGTAAAACACAATTCCTATTTTATTAAAAACGCCGTTCATTTCTACATGGCACTTATCCTTTAAGTTTATGGTATAAATAACAGTGAGTTTTTCTTTATTGTTACTTTCGGTTATAATTGCACTCTTATTTTGAGTGACTAACAAAATTTCATTTCCCTGATAAATAGTTAAAGCGTGCAGGTAATTAGGATAAAAATAGAACGATTCAGAATGTTGTTCGTTATCCGATGTATGAAAGTAATAATAAGCAACCAACTTTTTTAGTTGCTCGTTTTGTGGTTTTAGTGTTATTAATGTAGTTCTTTTTTTCACCTTTTAAAGATACAAAAAATATCGAAAATCAGTAGTAATACCAATTCAGCATTAATAGACAATTAAAAAACTAAAAATTCTATTTATTAATTATATTTCCTTTTTCTTAAACTTTTTCTCTAATTTTACCACAACTAAACAACAATTATTACAGTATGTCTGTTGCAAAAAAAGATTATAAAATAGTGACTACCAAGTCGCTTTTTGATATGAAACAAAACGGAGAAAAAATCTCTATGCTTACC
>Ga0308157_10006918_pt1 | contig 13374 bp, 8 predicted proteins | sample PhyBR1_FD_201035 | JGI IMG/M metagenome (GOLD analysis project Ga0308157, IMG submission 201035) | Phyllosphere microbial communities from UC Gill Tract Community Farm, Albany, California, United States - DLSLB.R1 | ecosystem: Host-associated > Plants > Phyllosphere > Unclassified | place: USA...
AAGAAAAAGAAGAACTAGGATTAGATATCTCTCAACACGGAGAATTTTTATAAAAATTAAATTCCTTAACTCTCTCCCTAAAACACTCTAAGATTTATTTTTTAGAGTGTTTTTCTTTTCAACTAGAAATTAGGGCTTAATTAGTTTTTTTTAAAGAAACTAATTATGGATGGTTTCCTGGAATTTTTTGTATTCCTATAGAAATTTGAAAAGGCTAATACCTAACAGATTTTTAGAACCTGTTAGGCATTAACCTTTTCGCTTTTTTAGAATAATGTTATTTTTTGAAATTAGAAATTCCAGCTTTCAACCAGTTTTCATATTCTGCAACACTAACATAGCTGATTGTTGGTTGTTTTTTGTTCAAATTATTTCCTTCTAAATCAGTCAAGACATACAATGGCTGGGTATTTGTATTGTATTTCGAAATCATGAAATCAGTCCATTTATCACCAATAGTTTCAATCTCTGAGCCAGTAGTTTTAGAAATAAACTGGTCGCTTTTTGGCAATTCTCTTTTATCATCTACATACAATGAAATCAAGACTACTTCATTTTTCAGGATCGGAAGTATTTTTTCATCAGACCAAACATTGTTTTCCATCTTTCTACAATTCACACAAGCAAACCCAGTAAAATCGAGCATAATTGGTTTATTCACCGTTTTTGCGTAAGCCAAACCTTTATCATAATCATCAAAAACAACAATTTGATGAGGGCCTAATTTTGCTCCTTCTGGTAAAACTGTTGCGGTAGGATTTCCACCATTCGAACCGCCAATACCGTATGGGCTTTCACTATACTCCATTGGCGGAGGAAATGCGCTAATTAATTTAAGTGGCGCACCCCAAAGACCTGGAATCAAATAAATCGTAAATGACAAAACCAATAATCCTAAAGATAATCTCCCTACCGAAATATGATTCAGCGGACTGTCATGCGGTAAAGAAATTTTGCCGAATAAATAAAACGCTAAAGTTCCAAAAACTGCAATCCAAATTGCCAAGAAAACTTCTCTTTCTAACAAATGTAATTGCAAGACCAAATCGGCATTTGATAAAAATTTGAAAGCTAAAGCTAATTCTAAAAAGCCTAAAACCACTTTAACAGTATTCAACCAACCGCCTGATTTTGGTAAAGAATTTAACCAACCCGGGAACATTGCAAATAACATAAATGGCAATGCCAGTGCTAATGAAAATCCTAACATACCAACTATTGGTGCAATACCGCCTTTTGAAGCTGCATCAACCAAAAGAGTTCCAACGATTGGTCCTGTACATGAAAACGAAACAATCGCCAATGCCAATGCCATAAATAAAATCCCTACAATTCCGCCTCTATCCGCTTGGCTATCTACTTTATTTGCCCATGAATTTGGCAACATAATCTCAAAAGCGCCAAGAAATGATGCCGCGAAGACAACTAATAATACAAAAAATATAATATTGAAATACACATTAGTTGATAATGCATTTAGCGCATCGGCACCAAAAACTGCTGTAACCACAAATCCTAGCAAAACATAAATCAGGATTATTGAAATTCCGTAAATAATAGCATTTCTAATTCCTGCTGCTTTCGTTTTGCTTTGTTTGGTAAAAAAACTCACTGTCATTGGAATCATCGGAAACACACAAGGCGTTAACAATGCCGCAAATCCAGAGAAAAAAGCAATAAAGAAAATAGACCACAAACCTCTTTCTGAAGCTGTTTTTGGTTGTTCGATAGTTTTAGATTCAACAATTGGAGTATCTTTTGAAACTACAGAAGAATCTTGTTCTGTTACAATTGGAGCAGTAATTGCCGTATCTACTTTAGTTCCATCCTGCTTTGTAACTGCCGGAACAACTTCAGCAGTTGTGTTTGTTGCTGATGTAGGTATTTTGAAAGTAAATTTCTTTTCCAGATTGATACAAACTTCTTTGCATATCTGATAATTCAAATCCACTTTTATCGTAGTAATTTTAGGATTTACAATCGAGATTTCCTGTTGAATCTGAGCTTTATCATGAAAGAATATCTCATTAACACCAAAAATGTCATTGAAAGCGGTAGTTGTTTTGCTTTCTTTAGCTTTGCCAACCAATTCATAATTCCCTTTTTGGTCTTTAAAAATAATTTCCAAAGGCAGCGGCCCACCATCTGGAGTGAATTGTGAATACAAATGCCAATCTTTCTCGATTACCGCATTAAACGTTAAAATATAATTAGTTTCCGATTTCTTTTCGATTGCCGTTGTCCATTTTGCAGGATCAAGTATCTGTGCGTTTACTTTAACAATGGCTAAAACAGCAAGCAGTATAAAAAGTAGTTTTTTCATTATAATAATTCTATTTTAAGTATATTTTTTGTTGTAGTTGTTGTTCTAAATCTGTGGTCTGCACGAATTCCTATAACCCAAACAATTTGATCTTCAGAACACAAAAGCCAGGTATTTTCTTTTTCAATTAATGATAATTTTTCATCTTTAAAAAGCTTACTCACTTTCTTAGATTTTCCATTCATACCAAAAGGCATTAAACTATCGCCTTCTTTCCATTTTCGGATTATTAATGGATAAATGAGTAAATCTGCATCAACAAAGATAGTTTTATTTGAATCAATAGAAATGTCGTCTACTTTACTTAAGCTTAAATTTAAGGGAATCTTAACTTCTGTCTGCTTTTCGTCGATACTAAATTCCTCTAAAATCTCTTCCTGATTTATCGGAGAAACGATCAACGTGTCTCTGTTTTTTAATAATCTAAAATCGGCGGCAAATACTTGTTTTCCTGATTGGCTATTTACTAAATCATAAATGTCTGCCCAAGCATTAAAACCAAATTCTTTCAACCATTGGTACAAATACGATTGATAATTGGGCAATTGCAGCAACTTTTTTAAATCAAAATGAATTTGCTCTCCCTCTTCCCTAGCCACTTGCTGATAAATCATTATAGCTGCGTCCTCAACCATGGCTTGTGATTGCTGTAGATAACTTTCAGTTTTCAGAAAGGAAGTCATGAAATTTGGATTCAATTCCTTTAAAATTGGAATTAAATGATGGCGGATTTTATTCCTTACATATTTATCCGACGCATTACTGCTGTCTTCCCGCCACTGAATATCATTTGCTTTGGCGTAATCATCAATTTCATTGCGAGATAAAAAAAGTAAAGGTCTGATGATTTTATCATTTTGAACAGGAATTCCCGTCAAACCTTCCAACCCTGTTCCTCTTGTAAAATTGATCAAAAAAGTTTCCAGATTGTCGTCGGCGTGGTGTGCTGTGAGTAGATAATCAAAATTTTCTTCTTCGAGTAACTCGTAAAACCAGTTATATCTTAGTTCTCTTGCCGCAACCTGAGTTGACAGCTTATAATCTTTGGCGAAAGCCTCCGTATCGAATTGGGTTACATAAATCGGAATTCCATTAGCATCCGCATACTCCTGAATGAATTTTTGATCTCCAAAACTCTCCACTCCACGAAGCTGAAAATTACAATGCGCAATCGCAATATTGTATCGCAATTCCTGAAATAAATGCAATAAAACCATACTGTCCAAACCGCCGCTTACAGCAAGTAGCAGTCTTTTTTGCTTCAAAAAAGGAATCTCTTTTTCTATATGATTTTGAAGTGTGTTTTTCATTTACTTTCTTTTAAAGTTGCTAAGTTTCTAAGACTATATGGATTGAACAAAATTGTTAAGCTTCTCAGCCGCTGAATTTCTAAATTTTATCAAAAACTTAATTTTCTTTTAAACTTTTAACTAAAAAAACTCAGCAGCTTAGCAACTTCTTTTACCCCAAAACCTCCAACATTGCTTTGGCTTTAACAAAACATTCTTCGTATTCTTTTTCTGGAACAGACAACGAAGTTATCGCGCTACCAACGGAAAAAGACACATATTGACGTTCTTCATTATACAAAATACTACGAATCACCACATTAAAATCAAAATCTCCATTTGGTGTAAAATAACCAACTGCTCCACTATACAATCCGCGTTTGGTTTCCTCAAGCTCTTCGATGATTTTCATCGCAGCATATTTGGGTGCTCCTGTCATACTTCCCATCGGAAAAGTAGTTCTGAGTCCATCAACTGGAGCATATTTTGAATCCATTTTGGAAGTAATCGTCGAAATCATTTGATGCACTTGCAAGAACGAATAAATGCCGCAAAGTTCTTTTACCGCTACTGTAGATTTTTGAGCAGTACGGGACAAATCATTTCGAACCAAGTCGGTTATCATGATATTTTCTGATCGTTCTTTTGGATCTAACAGCAAGCTATTTTTAGATATTTCGTCTTCCACAGGATTCGAAAATCGTTTGGAAGTTCCTTTTATTGGTTGCGAAATGAGATTTTCACCTTCTTTTTTTATGTATCGTTCTGGAGAAGCCGACAATAAAAATTGTTTGTTGTTTTTAAAAAAAACGGAAAATGGCGCTTGCGAAATTTCGTTAAGCTTTAAGAACTTCTCCAAAGGATTAATTCTGGTGTTTTCAGCAAAAAACTCCATACAAAAATTAGCTTCATAAACAGCTCCCTGATGGATATGCTCTAACATTTTACCAACTTTTTCGAGGTAACTATCTTTTGAAATACGTTGTTTTATTTCAATTTCAGATTTCTGAGCACTAAAAACGGCGCTATAAACACTTATTTCTTTAAAATCATCTTCCAATTCATCATCACACATATTGAGATATTGAATTTCGAGCTGATTCCCTTTTAACAAAAATAATTTTTTAGGCTGAAAAAAGAACAGATCAGCAAAACCCAAACCATCAAAATTATTCGATTCTAAATGCTCAACATCGTTTTTTAAGTCATAAGATAAATAGCCAAAAAGCCAATCTTTGGTAGTTTGTTGGTATTGTTTTAAATCTTCGAAAGCATTGTGAAAATCCGTTTTTATTGAAGTGAAAGCATCAACCGCCAACACACAATCAAAGCTTGAATATTCGTCCGAAAAGGAATTACTATCCAAGAAAGTTATTTCACGAAATTGTTGTCCCCAACTTATAAGTTGTTTCTTGAACGCTATTGGGTCTTCAATAAATTTGTAAATGGAAGTTCTCAAAAATTAATCTATTTATGGACTTCAAAATTACAATAAAAAATATCGCTTCTCAAGAAGAAGTTTTACAAAATAGCGACTCAGATATTTGCAAAAGGAACACTTAATAAAAAACATAACTATTTCAATTTTAAGATATTAATAACATTAAAAATAACCGTAAAATAAATAATTCGAAAAAATTTAACTAAATTTGTTATAAAGATGTGGACTTAGTTTTCTCTCTTCGAGAACTATCAATGGTAAATGGATGAAAAGGTGCTATCACTACTACAGCAACAACCTTACTATCTCTTAGGCATTTAACCAAAAAAACAAAAAGATATGAAAACTGCAATTTTTTTGATCCGCACAGTGATTGGTATATTACTAATTTTGATAGCTCTTGCTTATTTTTTTAATTTGTTGCCTGACCTTTCTACAACTGGAGATTTTAAAGCTTTTCAACTAGGTTTAATTTCATCGGTTTATTTAATGCCGATGGTTAAAACAATCGAACTTTTATGTGGAATTTCATATGTAGTTGGCAAATACGTTGCTTTATCCAATCTTATGGTTCTTCCGGTGAGCATCAACATTTTATTTTTAAATTTTTTCCTGAATCCAAACGGATTGCCTCTTGCTCTCTTCGTATTTCTAGGTAATTTATTTTTAATTTACAGCTATTGGAAAAATTACAAACCGTTGTTTATAGCTTAATTTTTATCATCTTCATTATAACAACTAGCCCTCTCGAATATTACTGACGAGATGGCTTTTTATTTTAAAAAATAATTACATTTGAGTAATCTATCTAATCAACCCCTAAAAACAAAATTAAAATCTATGAAAATTGCTACGATCATTGTCCGTTCACTTATTGGATTATTATTGCTTTTTGCCTCAATAAGTTATTTTTTCCATTTGTTTCCGGATCCCGTTTTAACAGGAGATATGAAAACTTTTAATGATGGAATTAAAGCTTCGGGTTATTTAATGCCATTAGTAAAAACAGTAGAACTCCTTTGCGGATTAGCTTTCATAACAGCTAAATTCAACCGAATAGCTAATATTCTTTTGATGCCAATTTCAGTCAATATATTTTTCATAAATATTTGTTTGGCTCCTGAAGGTATTCCTGTTGCCATTTTTTTATTGGTTGGAAATATATTTTTGATTTATAGCAAATGGAATGTTTACAAAGGATTATTTGTAGCAAATTAATTTCTTATTAATACTAAAATAAAAACCCCAATAGAATTTAATATCTATTGGGGTTTTCAAATTTTTACAAAGCTTAATTATACGTGTAAAGCTCTATTATCAGTAGCTGCTAATGCTGCTTCTTTTACTGCTTCCGCAAATGTTGGATGTGCGTGTGACATTCTGGAAATATCCTCAGCAGATGCTTTGTATTCCATAGCAACGACAGCTTCTGCAATCAAATCGGCAGTTCTGGCACCAATCATGTGTACACCAAGAACCTCATCGGTTTTAGCATCAGCAAGGATTTTTACAAATCCATCTAAATCAGCGCTAGCACGAGCTCTTCCTAAAGCTTTAAAAGGAAAACTTCCTGACTTGTAGGCAACTCCCGAAGCTTTCAATTGCTCTTCTGTTTGTCCGACAGCAGCAACCTCTGGCCAAGTGTAAACTACACCAGGAATCAAATTATAATCGATGTGTGGTTTTTGTCCAGCCAAGATTTCAGCAACCATTGTTCCTTCTTCTTCCGCTTTGTGAGCCAACATTGCTCCACGAACTACATCTCCAATCGCATAAATATTTGGAACAGAAGTTTGCAAATGATCATTCACTTCTACTTGTCCTCTATCCGAAATTTTAACTCCTGCTTTATCAGCATTCAATCCATCTGTGTAAGGACGACGACCAACTGAAACTAATGAATAATCTCCTTCAAGAGTAATCGTTTCACCTTTCGCGTTTTCAGCTTTTACAGTTACAACGTCACCAGCTCTTTCTACAGATTGTACTTTGTGCGAAGTATAGAATTTCATTCCTTGTTTTTTCAATACTTTAGTCAATTCCTTAGACAAAGAACTGTCCATTCCAGGAATAATTCTGTCCATGTATTCTACAACCGAAACTTCTGCTCCTAATCTCAAATACACTTGACCTAATTCGATACCAATAACTCCTCCACCAATAATAACAAGGTGTTTTGGAACTTCTTTTAAAGCCAAAGCTTCTGTAGATGTAATAATTCTTTCTTTATCAATTTTGATAAAAGGTAAAGAAGACGGTTTTGAACCCGTAGCAATTATAATATTTTTAGCTTCAATAGTTTCAGATGTTCCGTCAGCTTTTGCAATCGCCACGTGAGTTGCATCAACAAAAGATCCTAAACCATTAAAAACAGTAATTTTATTTTTTTCCATCAAGTAATTTACTCCACCTGAAGTTTGGTCAACAACTGCTTGTTTGCGCGCAATCATTTTCTCCAAATTTACTTTTACATCACCAGAAACTTCAATTCCATGGTCAGCAAAATGCTTAATTTCAGCGTAATGATGCGAAGAAGACAACAATGCTTTTGATGGGATACAACCAACATTCAAGCAAGTACCTCCCAAAGTACTATATTTTTCAATAATCGCCGTTTTGAAACCTAATTGCGCACAACGAATAGCTGAAACATATCCGCCTGGCCCAGAACCTATAATGACTACGTCAAATGAACTCATAGTATTTGATTTTTATTTTTAGTGTTGCAAAATTAAGGAATAAAGTTTTGTTTAAAGTTTAAATTTTTAGGTTTTTTGTTCTAATTATAACGATTTCATCAAGGATTAAAGTCAAACACTTAAAATAAATTAGAAAATCTGGAAACTAGCAAATTAAAAAATTATTAGGAGCACGAGTGAGGTTTTCAACACAACAGTACTCCCGCTATACATTACAATCTTGTTGTCCGAACCCCAGACAACAAGGATTTCCATCTCTATCGGGGCTATTTTACAATTTTAGTTTTTCATAAGAAATTTCAAAAAAAAATGTCCTGAATCAAATTGACTCAGGACATTTCTCTATTTATTGAATTAAAATTATTCTGTTTTAAAATTCAATTTACTATTATGTCGGCTATAAGTGAAATAAATAATCAATCCTATTATTAACCAAATTGTAAAATAAATCCAATTCCAAACGCTCAATTCCGCCATCATATACAAACAACAAATTAAACCCAAAAGCGGAATCAAAGACAAGTTTTCTTTCCAGGACCAAAATACTAATCCAACAACAACAATCAGGAAAATCCACATTGGAATTTTATGTTTGAACAAAGCAAAACCAGTTTCATATTTTAAAGAATCAGAAATTGGTAATCCAGCAACTACACTTGAATACTTCGCATCATCCTCCTGATATTGGCTTAATAAGTGTTCAGCATCCTGATTTTTAATATCAGAAGCATTTTCTTCAATACTCACCAAATAATTATAAACTTTTTGGTTTTCTTCTTTATTCAAAGATGTAATAATGGTTTCAGAATCGAAAGTTTTGGCTTCATTGGTAATAAAAGCCATTGCTTCTTTTTTATAAGTAGTAAAAGAAATTATCAATGCAATAACAATCAATATTGGAAAAATAAATTTTGAATTCACATAAGGCGTTTTGAATTTTCCTCTTGGAATATCAGTTCTATTTTGTAAAGCCAAAACTCCAGCGCAAACTAAAACGAAGGCAAATAAAGTTCCGATACTACACAAATCCGTTACCATCGTTAAATTCATAAACAAAGCAGGAACGGCTACCACAAAACCAACGACGATCGTTGCAAATGAAGGTGTTTTGAATTTTGGATGTACATTAGAAAACTTTTTTGGCAACAAACCATCACGACTCATACTCATCCAGATACGTGGTTGGCCCAATTGAAAAACCAATAAGACACTTGCCATCGCAACAACAGCACTCACTGCGACAATCCCCGACATCCATTTTAAATTTAATTCATTGAATACAAAAGCTAATGGATCACCAACATCTAAACTGTTGTAATTCACCATTCCGGTAAGAACCAAAGTAATTGCAATATAAAGAATCGTACAAATAATAATTGCCCACATCATTCCTCTTGGTAAATCACGTTGTGGATTTTTACATTCCTCGGCAGTAGTCGAAATCGCATCAAAACCAATATAAGCAAAGAAAACTGCTGATACTCCTTTCAAAACTCCAGAAACACCATTCGGTGCAAACGGATGCCAATTCGAAATATCTACATAAAATATCCCAACAGCAATCACCAATAGAACAATACAAAGTTTCACAACAACCATTAAGTTACTGGCGTTACGAGATTCTTTCATTCCTCTATAAATCAAAGCTGTAATCAAAACAATGATTAACAAAGCTGGTAAATCGGCTACGAAATGGAAAGAGCCAATCACAGGTGAAGTTGTCCATGCAGTATAAGCAGATTGCATTCCCGCACTTAAATTCTCAAATGATTTTCCACCTTCCATTAAAGCTGTGGCATCTTTAAAACCATTTGAAGCAGTAAGATAATCCATTTGAACCCATTGCGGTAAATCAATTCCTCCGCTGGAGAGCAGTCCCGTAAAATAATCACTCCACGATATCGCGACCGTTATATTTCCGACGGAATATTCCATGATGAGCGCCCAACCAATAATCCAGGCGATTAATTCTCCAAAAGCAACATACGAATACGTATAAGCACTTCCGGAAACAGGCACCATCGAAGCGAATTCAGCATACGCAAAAGCAGCAAAACTACACGCGATAGCGGTAAATAAAAACAAAAATATTACGGCTGGACCTCCGTCAAAACTAGCTTTACCGATAGTACTAAAAATACCAGCACCAACAATTGCGGCTATTCCAAAAGCAGTTAAATCCCTAGTCGTTAAATGCTTTCCTAAGGCACTATGCCCGTCAGCTTCATTTTTTTCGACCTGCTTTAAGATATCTTGAACAGTTTTTTTTCTAAAAAGATCCTTTAATGCCATATTTTAAATTTTATCATTAAAACTATTAATTGTATTTTTTGCGATTTTTTTTATAAAAGAAATTATTACCTATCAAATATATAAACAAATTCAATCTTTAAAGTCAGGATTTCGATTTTTTATAATTTGAGTACAAAAACGACTTTTCTTATTTTTCAATTAAAAAAAGTCAAATATACATTCATAAAAACACATTTTAACAAAATCAAACCTAAATATTTGATTCTAAAAAATCAAAAATTAAAGCTGAAATAAAACGCAATTGTAAACCTATAAAAGCTAATACGATAGCCTTTTAACCAAAAACAATGCCAAACGTTTGAGGATTATAAAACATCTTTAATTTTTCACAAAATAAATAATTGATTCAAAAAACTCAATTCGATCATTAATTTACTGCATTAGCATTATATCTACATTTTATTGCAAATAATTTAATAAACTTATCTAAAAAAGCTACTTTTGAATTCTTATAAAAAGAATAAAGAATGTATTTAAAGAAGTCCTTATTATACCCAACTATATATTTACTATTATCTTCGATTATTGGCCTTGCCCAAAGAAGAGAAATGCACCCCAAAAATGAATTCAGAGCTGTTTGGATTGCTACGGTTGTTAATATAGATTGGCCAAAGAGCAATACGGATTCGTTGGAAAAAGAAAAAGCCGACTTTATTCAGATTTTAGATACGTACCAAAAACTCAATTACAATGCTGTCGTTGTACAAATACGCTCAGTAGGCGATGCTATATACCCTACTACATTAGCGCCTTGGTCTCGTTATTTAACTGGAATAGAAGGAAAAGCTCCAGCTGGGAATTTTGATTTTCTGCAATGGATGATTACCGAAAGCCATGAACGTGGTTTTGATTTTCATGCCTGGATGAATCCGTATCGTGCCACTTTTGATTTAAAAACAGAAACTTTGAGTATCGATCACGATTACAATAAACACCGTGAATGGATGATTGAATATGGCGGTAAATATTACTATAATCCTGCTCTTCCTGAAGTCCAAAAACATTTAACGGCTATCGTAGAGGAAGTAGTGATAAAATATGATATTGATGCTATACATTTTGATGATTATTTTTATCCTTACAAAATAAAAGGTTCTAATTTTAATGATACTGCAGCGTACCAAAAATATGGTAACGGACTTTCTATTGATGATTGGAGACGCTCAAATGTTACTTCTTTTGTAAAAAACATTTCTGCTGGCATAAAGAAACTAAAGCCTTGGGTACAATTCGGTATCAGTCCATTTGGAGTTTGGCGTAACAAAACATTAGACCCAAAAGGTTCAGAAACTTACGGCACAAGTAATTATGATGATTTATATGCCGATCCTATGGACTGGATGAACAACAATTGGATCGATTATATAATTCCGCAATTGTACTGGAGTATTGATTATAAGTCACCTTCGGCAGTTAACTACTCCAAATTATTGAAATGGTGGTCTGAAAATGTTCCAACTAATACTGCTTTATATATTGGAAACAGCACTTATAAAATCAGGTCAGATTCAGATAAACGATGGAATAACATTTATGAAATCTCAAATCAGGTTGACCTCACACGTAATTATCCAAATGTGCAAGGAAATGGATTTTACAGTGCCAAATGGTTTATTAATAAAAATCAGGATGTAGTTAGATTTCTAAGTCAAAACCAATACAAATATCCTGCATTGCCTTTGCCGGTTCCTAATTTCAAAAAGGTTATTACAGAAAGTTTATTAGTCAATTCAGTTTCTGAAGACTCTACCAGTTTTTATATTTCTTTTCAAAAACCAAAACTGCCTACAAAAGTGCGCTACATTGTTGTGTATGCTGCCAAAAATTCGGCAAAAATCAATATTAATGATGCTAGCCAAATTATAGAAAAAATTGCTGTTCTTGAAGAAAATAACCAATTCAACATCGAAGTTCCGGTGTATAAAATGGTAGATAAAAAATCATTAGCTTTCACTTTTGTAGATTATTATGCAAACGAAAGTCCTCAAACCGTAATTGATCTGGAAGATTAAAAATAAAGTTCCAAAATAAAATCTATATGAAAGACAATAAACCCTGGTATTGGATTCCGCTATTAAATTTCGCTTCGGGATTTCCGTATGTAATTATCATTTCTGTTTCTGTTTTAATGTACAAAAACTTAGGAATCAGCAATGAAGACATTGGTCTTTATACTAGTTTATTGTATTTACCATGGGTAATAAAACCGCTTTGGAGTCCATTTATTGATTTGCACGGAACCAAAAGAAATTGGTTTTTGGGCATGCAATTATTCATTTCGATTGCTTTTTTATTAGTTGGATTTATCATTCCTGCGAGTAACTTTTTCATCTTGAGTTTGGCTATTTTTTGGGTTGCAGCTTTTGCTTCGGCTTCAAATGATGTGGCTAGTGATGGCTTTTATTTATTGGCTTTAGAAAAAGACCAACAATCTTTCTTTTTAGGAATCCGAAGCACTTTTTACAGAGCGTCGATGTTAACAGGGAATGGATTGATTATTTTATTAGCCGGTTATCTGGAACACAAATTCGGTGACAATCAAAAAGCGTGGTCATATACAATGATTTTCGTCGGATTGATCATGTCGTTTTTAACAATTTACAACTATTTCGCTACTCCAAAAGCTGAATTACCAGTTGCAAAAGGAGAAACTGAAGAGAAAAATTTTGCGATTGTTTTTGCCAGCTTTTTTAAGAAAAAACAAATCGGCTTGATTTTGGCTTTTATCCTTTTATTTCGTTTGGGAGAATCGCAATTACTTAAAATGCTCACACCTTTTTTGGTTGACCCCGTTCGTTATGAATTAGTAGAAAAAAGTTCAGATGAAGATCAGGCAAAAGCTTTAGATTTATTTAATTTAAAAGTAAAAAAAGGCGAAAAATTAACCGATTCAGATTTACAATTTCTTTATTCAAAACTACCAATTGAGGCTCAAATGGAAAATTCAAAAAAACCATTAGCTGAAGTAGCAAACCAAAACAAAACCGAATATCTTAATGCAAATAAAGCCAGAATAGATTTCATCAAGCAATTAGTAAAAGATAAAGGAACTCAAACTACGGTCTATAAAGGTGGATTAGGTCTAGAAACCGAAGATGTAGGAATTATTTATGGAACTTTAGGATTAATAGCCTTAACTCTGGGCGGAATTCTGGGCGGAATTGCAATTTCCAAACAAGGATTGACCAAATGGATGTTGCCAATGATTTTAGCGATGCATTTGCCTATCATTGGTTTTGTATTGTTATCCCATTTTCATCCGGCATCGATTTATTATGTTTATGTAGTTGTTATTCTGGAACAGTTTGG
>Ga0308157_10006919_pt1 | contig 13374 bp, 12 predicted proteins | sample PhyBR1_FD_201035 | JGI IMG/M metagenome (GOLD analysis project Ga0308157, IMG submission 201035) | Phyllosphere microbial communities from UC Gill Tract Community Farm, Albany, California, United States - DLSLB.R1 | ecosystem: Host-associated > Plants > Phyllosphere > Unclassified | place: USA...
AGCCGTAGCCCTTGTCGGAGTTGAACCATTTGACAGTGCCAGTGGCCATGCTGTGTTTCCTTTGTGTTCGTGGGCCGAGCTTCGACCCGTAATGCCTCGACGATGTTCGGCTCGGCAGCTTGAGGGCTCTCAGTGCGACGGCGAGGTATCGCTGCGTCGCTCGTCTGGGAGCGTGAGGTAGGTGAAGGACGATGATCGAGTGGCCACCGTGCGGGTTGCAGTCGGGCCGAAGAACAGCCGGAGATTCCGGAAGTCAACGTGAAGGTGTCGCTTCAGCCTAGCCCATTCGTGAGACATCGTGTTGACCGGTGTGGAGTTCGCGCATGAAACGATGGACGGCATGACTTCAGCGAACCTCACCAGGCAGGAGACCGCGTCGAGATCGGCGATGGTCACGGTGCACGATCTCCGGGTCGAACTCGACGTGCGAGAAGCTCCGGTTGCGGAGCTGGTCGGGTTCCGCACGACCACCACTGCGCGCTTCGACGCGTCCGCGTCCTCCACCTGGATCGACTTCATCGGCGAGTCAGTCGCTCACGTGACACTCAACGGCGTCGAGATCCCGATCGAGTACGACGGGGCGCGCATCACTCTGAACGGTCTCGCCCCGACCAACACCGTCGTGATCGAGGCGGTCGGGCTCTACAGCCGATCCGGCGAGGGGCTGCACCGGTTCGTCGACCCCGTCGACGGCCAGACCTACCTCTACACGCAGTACGAGCCGGCCGATTCGCGCCGCGTGATGGCGTGCTTCGAACAGCCGGACATGAAGGCGTCGTACACGTTCGTCGTGCACGCGCCGACCGGATGGCGCGTGCTGTCCAACCAGAGCGTCGTGAGTGCGCGTGACGCGGACGGGGCGCAGACGGTCGAGTTCGCGCCGACCTTGCCGATCTCCAGCTACATCACGGCGATCGCTGCCGGCCCGTACCACCGTGTCGACGGCGTGTGGACCCGTGGCGAGCAGCAGGTCGAGCTCGGTGTGCTCTGCCGCGCCTCGCTGGCGGCGCATCTGGAGGCGGACGAGATCATCGAGGTCACCCGTCAGGGGCTGGACTTCTTCACCGACGCGTTCGCGTTCGCATATCCGTGGGGCAAGTACGATCAGATCTTCGTTCCCGAGTACAACCTCGGTGCGATGGAGAACCCTGGTCTGGTCACCTTCACCGAGGCGTACATCCCCCGCGGAGCCGCGACCGACGCGCAGCGCGGCGCGCGCGCCAACACGATCCTGCATGAGATGGCGCACATGTGGTTCGGCGACCTCGTCACGATGCGCTGGTGGGACGACCTGTGGCTCAAGGAGTCGTTCGCCGACTACATGGGCTCGCACGCGTCTGCGGCAGCGACCCGATTCACCGACGCGTGGGAGCGGTTCGCGGCCAACCGCAAGGCGTGGGCGTACCAGCAGGATCAGCTTCCGACCACGCACCCGATCGTCGCCGACATCCCTGACCTCGAAGCGGCGAAGCTCAACTTCGACGGCATCACGTACGCGAAGGGCGCCGCCGTGCTCAAGCAGCTCGTGGCATTCGTGGGCGAGGAGGAGTTCTTCGAAGGGGCGCAGCGCTACTTCGCCGCGCACGCGTACGGGAACACGACGCTGGAGGATCTCCTCGTGCAGCTCGAGGACGTGTCCGGGCGAGACGTGCGTGCCTGGTCGAAGGCATGGCTGGAGACGAGCGGGGTCTCCACGCTCTGGCTCGAGACCGACAGCGCGGGGGAGCGGATGCTGGTGCAGAGCGATCCGCGGCCGCATCGGCTGCGCGTCGGGCTGTACGACCTGACGGAGGACAGGCTCGAGCTGCGTGAGCAGGTGGAACTCGACATCTCGGCCGAGCGCACCCCCGTCTCGTTCGCGGATGCCGACCTCGTCCTCCTGAACGACGCCGACCTGAGCTACGTCAAGGCCCGCCTCGACGACTCGTCGACGGCCGCGGTCAGGACGGCCCTGTCCACTCTGGCGCCGCTGCCGCGCGCGCTGGTCTGGTCATCACTGTGGAATGCGACGCGCGATGGCGAGATGGCGGCTGCGGAGTACCTGGAGATCGTGCGTCGGCATGCGCCGGCAGAGGAGAACATGGGGCTCCTGTCGGGTGTGCTCGCCAACGCCGCCTACACGATCGGGCACTTCGTGCCCGCGTCGGCGCGCGATGCCGAGCGCGAGGCATGGCTCGCGGCTGCGCGGACGGCTTTGGATGAGGCAGAGCAGGGCAGCGATGCACAGCTCGCGTGGGCACGCGCATTCGCCGCGGCTGCGACCTTCACCGCGACCGATGCCGACCGCGTCCGCATGATCCTCGACGGCGACGGACCCGCGGGGCTGCCGGTCGATCCTGAGCTGCGTTGGTCGCTGATCACGGCACTGGCGACGACGGGGAACGCCTCAGAGCAGATGATCGCGCGAGAACTCGCGAACGACGACACCGCTGACGGGCGCACGGCGGCGATGCGAGCACTGGCCTCGAGGCCGACGCCGGACGTCCGCGCCTCGGCATGGGATCGGGCATGGAGCGATCAGAGCCTGAGCAACGACCACCTCGATGCGATCATCGCCGGCGTGCGAGCCGGTGCCCGCCGTGATCTCATCGCACGATTCGACGACGAATACTTCGCGTGGATAGCCGGCGTCTGGGAGTCGCGCAGCATCGAGATCGCCAGGAGGCTGGTGATCGGGTTGTTCCCCGGGACCGAGACGACGGATGCCGTCGACGCCTGGCTCGCGGCGAACGGCAGTGCGCCCTCGGCGCTGCGCCGGCTCGTGATCGAGCAGCGCGATCATCTCGCCAGGGCGATCAGGGTGCGGGCGCTGGGATGATCTTCTCGGCCAGGAGTTCCGCGGACGTCGCCTGGCCGAGCGTGAGGTAGTCCTCACGGTCATCGCTCTGAGTGAGCAGGATGGCGGCCACGCAGGCGGCCCACGCGCGCGCCCGTGTCCATGTCGCCTCGTCGTAGCGCGTCTCAGTCTCCCGGCGGAACAGTGCGCGGCCGTCCGCGTCGAATGCCATCCAGGCGGCCGCGAGGTCGTAGGCAGGGTCTCCGGCGGTCACATCACCGAAGTCGATGAGTGCGGCGAGGTGATCTTCTTCGATGATGATGTTGCCGGGGTGGAGATCACCGTGGATCCATACACGCTCTGAGCTGGGTGGCGCGGCGATTCCGGCTGTCCAGGCTCGGGCGAGCGCCTCCGATGTCGGCGCGGAGATCTGCGCGAGAAGCGCACTCATCCGTTCGTCGCGCTCGATGAGCGGTATGCCGCGGACAGCGTTGCGGGGTGCGTTCGCCGGCGCCGGCCGGTGGAGCGCGCCCAGAGCACGGGCGAGTTCGCGCGCCCAGCTTCCGTTCTTCGAGCGGGGACGTTCGAGCGCACGGGCGCCCGGTATCCAGGGGACGATGGACCAGGGCCAAGGGAACTCGGATGTCGCCTCACCAGCGATGACGGGAACGGGCGTCCGGACACCGACGGCGTCGAGCATTCGCCCGATGATGGGCAGCGATTGCTGCTCATGCTCGATCAGCGACGCGGCCAGGCTGCGGCGAGGCACGCGCACTGCGAGATGGTCCCCGAGCCGCCAGGTCGCGTTGTCCCAGCCTTCGTCCACGAGTTGCAGTGCGAGATCTGCGAGGTGCGGTGCGCCCTGTCTGACCAGCATTCGGACCTCGGGCTCGTCGAGCGTGCGCTCGGCGGTCGGTGAGACGCTCACGGTCACAGGTCGAGCGCGTCGCTCGGGTCGAGTTCGAAGAACTCGCCGCCGTGCTGCTCTGTCGCCCACTTGAGGCGCGAGCGGTGCATGTCGCGCCCGATGACGGACAGCGTCATGTCATGCACACCGAACGCACGGCGCGGTCTCACTGCGAGCACGAAGTCCATCGCCTCACCGATCTTCAGCCAGGGGGCGCCGAGGGGCGCTGCCAGCGTGCCGACCTCCACGCCTTCGGGAACCGCGTAGGAGTCGCCCGGATAGTAGAGCTCCTCGTTGATGAGGACACCGACGTTCTGAACGCGCGGCAGTGACGCGTGGATGACCTCGTGATCGCCGCCGAAGAAGCGCAGTGCGAAATGACCGGCGCTCACGGCGTCACCTGGTTCGACCACGGTGATCTCGTGATCCGCCGACGCCGCGGCGACCCCGGCCGGGGCGAAGATCGGCGTGCCCGGCGCGTCTCTGAGGATGCGATCGAGGTGGTCGGGTGTCCAGTGGTCCGGATGCTCGTGAGTGATCACGACGGCGACGAGCCCGGAAAGATCCGCGAGCGGGCTCGTGAACGACCCCGGATCGACGATCAGGGTATCGCCGCTCAGATCGACGCGGAGGGTGGCATGTTCGAACTTCGTGACGCGCATGAGAAGAGTCAACTCCTTCCGCGACCCTGCGGCAAACGGCGATCGCACGATGACGCGCCCGGGATCTGCGCACGGGCGGGCTCGATTTTGCGGAGGGTCAAATCCCATGGCATACTTGAACGGTTGTCGCGGGGCGGAAACGCCCGGCAAGACGGCCCCATCGTATAGCGGCCTAGTACGCTGCCCTCTCACGGCGGTAACGCGGGTTCGAATCCCGCTGGGGTCACACAACACCAGAAAACCCCCGGATCTCCGGGGGTTTTCTTCGTCTACCGCACGAATCCGCCGATGCTACGAAGCGGAGCGGTCCTGCTCGGTCCTGCGACGCAGGGCGGCGGAGACGATCGCCGGGGTGTCGTACTCCTGATCCATCCGGCCCACCCCGGTACCGGGGGCGACGATCTCGTCGATCCGATCGAGCACCTCATCCGAGAGTCGCACCGCGGCAGCGGCGAGGAGATCGTCGAGCTGCGCCATCGTGCGCGGGCCGATGAGTGCCGACGTCACACCGGGGTGCGCGATCACGAAGGCGAGCGCCAGGTGCGTGAGCGAGAGTCCGGCGTCCGCCGCGAGCGGGATGAACTGCTCGACGGCGTCGATGCGGCGTTCGTCGCGAAGCGCCGCGAACAGACGGGTGCGGCGCAGGTCGGAGTCCTGGCCGCGCCGGACGCGTCCGGTCAGCATCCCGCTGGCCAGCGGGCTCCAGATCACCGTTCCCATGCCGTAGCGCTGCGCGACGGGGAGCACCTCCCGTTCGATCGACCGATCCAGGAGCGAGTAGTGCGGCTGCTCGGTGCGGAAGCGTTCCAGCCCCCGTCGTTCGGCGACCCACTGGGCTTCGACCATGTCGGATGCGGGCTGTCGGACGAACCGATCGCACGCACCTTGCCGCTTCGCACCAGATCCGTGAGGGCGGACAGGGTCTCTTCGATGTCCGTCTCCGGATCGGGGCGATGCATCTGGTAGAGATCGAGATGATCCGTGTTCAGTCGGCGGAGCGAGTTCTCCACGGCTGTGGTGATCCAGCGCCGCGAGCCGCCCTGGTGGTTGGGGTCGTCGCCGATCGGGCGGGCGAACTTCGACGCGAGCACGACATCGTCTCTGCGTCCCTTCAGCGCCTTGCCGAGCATCTCCTCGGATTCTCCGTAGGCGTCGGCCGTGTCGATGAAGTTGACGCCGGCGTCGAGGGCACGGGCGACCATCCGGTCGACCTCGGTCTGATCGCCGTTGCCGAATGAACTGAACATCATCGCCCCGAGGGCGAAGGGCGAGACGCGGATGCCGGTGCGGCCGAGTGGACGGTAGCGCATGATTTCTCCTTGAAACGATCGATGGTGGCGAGCGCCGAGCGGTTACACTCGAATAAGCGGAACGCTCGTCCGCAACTATACGGAACAATGTTCCGTTTGTCACGCGAGAGGCCATCATCATGACTGCACCGGCACAGGAGGCCGCTGTCCCGAGGCGCAAGCGGGCGGACGCGGTGCGCAACACGGAGACCGTGCTCGAGGCGGCGAAGGCGATGTTCGCCGAGGTCGGTGTCGACGCACCGATGCGCGACATCGCTGCGCGTGCGGGCGTCGGTGTGGGAACGATCTATCGCAACTACCCTCAGCGCTCCGACCTGATCATCGCCGTGTTCCGACGCGAGGTCGACGCGACTGCTGCTGAGGCAGAACGTCTCCTCGGGGAGTATCCACCGCCGGAGGCGCTTCGGATGTGGACCGCGAGTTTCGCGAGGTTCGTCGCGACCAAGCGCGGTTTCGCGAGCGCGCTGCATTCCGGAGACCCCGCGTATCAGCCGCTGCCCGGCTACTTCGTCGGGACGCTGGCCCCGAAGGTGCAGGACATCCTCGACGCCGGTGCCGAAGCGGGCAGCATACGCCCCGATGTGAGTGCTGACGATCTCATCCATGCGCTGAGCCGACTCGTGCACGATCCCCCCGGGGCCGCGGGAGTTCAGAGCACCCGCATGACCGACGTGCTGCTGGACGGTCTGCTCGTGAAGCCCTGAGACGGCTCTCAGTCGCGCAGCGTCGACTCGCGCAGCTGCCGATTGCGCAGGGGGAAGGCCATCATCAGCATGAGTGCGCCCCCGAAGACGACGAACGGCACCCAGGTCGCCGTCGCGGATGCGAGCCCGCCGAACGCAGCCATCGCCAGCGGCATCAGCACGTCGTCGCCGACCCTCGTGATGGAGCTCATCCGCCCGAGGTACGCCGTGTCGACCGTCGCCGCGAAGGTGGCGCTGAGCAGCACCGAGGCGAAGCCGGCAGTCAGGCCGATCACGAAGCATCCGGCCGCCGCCGTCCACGGCGGGCCCACGCCGATCAGGACGATGCCGCCCCCCTGCACGACGAGCGCCCGGAACCCGCCACGCGCCTCATGAGCGGGCCGCCATCTGACGACCGAGATGGCGCCGAGAGCCGCGCCGAGGCCGATGAGCGCTTCGAACAGACCCACCGCCGGCGCGCCCCATCCCTCGTCGTGCGCGCGCAGGGCTATCCCGATCCCGACCGCCGGGCCCACGGCGAGATTGAGCCCTGACAGGGCGATCACCAGCGTCCGTGTCGTGGGGGCGTTGCTCAGATGCGCGAATCCGCGCCGGATGCCGCGCAGCATGGATTCGGGAGCGACCCGATCCAGCGCGAACCGCGGACGCAGGACGATCGCGATGAAGGCGATCACCAGAGAGAACGTCACGGCGTTCAGAGATGCGCTCCCGCTGAGTCCCGCATACGCGACGAGGAAACCGCCGATCGCCGAGCCGCCCATCGTGCCGAGCCTCGTCGCGGTCTGCATGACCGCGCTGTACGACGGCAGGTCTGCGGTGCGCACCAGCTGTCGGCCGATGGTCGCCGCCGAGGGCTCGTAGAAGGCGTCGCAGATTCCGAAGGCGACGGCGGCGAGCAGCAGCACGAGCACGGACGGCGGATGGGTGAGCACCCACAGCGCCACGACGACCAGGAGGGCGACCCGTAGAGCGTTGAAGACGATCATCACCGTCCTGGCGTTCGCACGGTCGGCCAATGCGCCGCCGAAGAGCAGGATGAGGGCGCGGGGGATCGTTCCGGCGGCGACGATGACTCCTGCGATCGCCGGAGAGGTGATCTGCACCGCCGTCCATGCGAGCGCGATCGTCCAGATCGCATCACCGGCATCCGAGAGAGCCTTGACGGCGATCCAGCTGTGGACCGCGACGTCGCGGGAGAAGCGCGGTGGCTCTCTGAGCAGCGTCGGCTCTGCGGCGCTCATGGCGTCGTCGGGAACCCGTGCGCGAACACGAAGACGGGGCGACGCGCAGCGCCGTCCTCGGTGTCTATGCCGGCGCGCCAGGATTCAAGCGTCTCGCGCAGCGCCTCGGACAGCGCGGCGAGCTCGTCCGGCGTCGCCCAGGCGATCGTGTCCGTGCTGAACGCGGCGCGGGACCACTCGGGATCGGGTCTCTGCGACTTGGTGCTGTGCCAGTGCTTCAGCCGTCGCAGCTGCGTGGAGATGTTCGTCCGCTCGGCTTCTCGTGCGAGCAGTGCAGCGGAGGGCGAGTCCTCGAAGTCATCGGCCGACCAGGTGAAGCTCCGGCGTGCCTGTTTCCACCAGCTCGTGCGTCTGTCCGCGTCAGGAGCATCGGCGCGCTCGACGACGCCGGCGCGTTCGAGCATGCGCAGGTGATGACTGATGCTGCCCACCTGCTGCTCCAGCGCTCGGGCCAGAGCGGTGACCTGGCTCGCGCCGTAGAGCCCGAGGTGGTCGACGATTCGTCTTCGCACAGGATGGTGTATCGCGGTGATGGCCTGGATATCTTCCACGCCACCAAGGCTATGAGGGCACGCTCATCTCGACAAGAGTTCTTGTATACCCCGGAAAATCAAGGATTCTGACGTTCGATGCGAGAGCGGCGGCGGCGGATCAACCAGATCACCGTGACGACGACGCCGGCGATCACCAGCCAGGGGAGCAGGAACCCCGCAGTGATCACGAGCGCGTTCAGCGAGACGATGAGCCCGTTCCATCCCGCGAGGAGTCCAGCGCCGAACCCATCCGGCTCCGGTGCGGTCGCGGAGTCCTCGGGTGTGAGCTGCACCTGAAGCGACGACATGGCGACCTGGTCCTCGAGAGCGGCCAGCTGCTGCTCGTACGACTCGAGCTGCGCCTGTCGATCGGTCAACGCGACCTCCGCCTCGATCAGCTCGGAGACACTGCCGGACTGCGCCATCAGCTCCGTGAGCCGCGAGACGGATGCGCGGGTGGCTTCGACCCGTGCCCGCAGGTCGACGGCCGTCGAGGTGACGTCCTGCTTGGACAGCGAGGAGGACACGACTTCACCGGTCTCACCGAGTTCGTCGATGACCGACGTGAGATCTTCCGAGGGCACGCGGATGCTGATCCACCCGTATCCGCCATCGGGCTGTTCCGGCAGACGAACGTCCTCCGAGGTCATCGGTTCGGCGGACACGTCCGTGCTCTCGACGTACCCGCCTCGTGCCTCTGCGAGGGAGGAGATCTCGTCGACCGCTGCGGGGATGTCCTCGACGCGCACCGTCGCCTGCGCTGTCGCGATGATCTCCCGCTCGGCGCTGTCGGCCTCGGCACCGCCTACGGTCGACGTGGCTGCGTCGACGCTCTCCGTGACGGCCATGTCGCCACCCGAGCGATCGGCCAGACCGACGACGCTTCCGCCACCGTCTGCCGTCGACACCCCGACGGTGTTCAGAAGCGGGGGAGTGATGAGCACTCCGGCGATGAAGGCGGCCGCGACGCCGACGGCTGTCAGCCATCCTCGACGTCTGCTCTTCGTGCCGCGCTGCGCTCGTTTCGGGGAACGTTCGTGCGCGATCTCGGCGAAGACCGCCTTCTCGATGCGGTCCACGCTCTCCTGCGAGAGGTCCGGCAGCTCGATCGCGGAGGCCGTGGGTTTCTGATCGTTCATGCGTCTCTCACTTCTTCCTCGACAGCGCTCCGCAGTTGCGTGCGCACCCGTGAGAGACGGTTCCGAACGACGCCGTGGCTGACGCCGAGCTCCTCTGCCGCAGCCTGGTAGGCGTAGCCTTCGCTCGCGCACAACCGGAAGATCTCCTGATCGAGCGGGCTCAGCGTGCCGATCTCGGTCGTGATCCGCTCCGCCAGTGCTGCGGAGATGATCTGCTCCTCGACGCTGACGGTGTCGGCGAGCTCGTCATCCACGGCATCCGTCGTGTGCGCGTGATCACGCCGGCGCTGCCGAAGGCGATTGGCCGCCTGGAAGCGGCATATCGTCGCCAGCCACGGCAGGGCGGATTCCCCGACGAGCTTCAGGCCGGGAAGCTTGCGCCACGCGACCACGAAGGTCTCCTGCGTCACGTCCTCGGCGTCGTCCGCTGAGCCGAGGATGCCGTGGGCGATCCAGTAGACAGGGCGGACGTGTGCGCGATACAGAGCGCGGAAGGCACCCTCGTCGCCCGTCGCGGCGCGCGCCACCCTGATCTGATCCTCGGACCGCTGTTCGTCTTCGACTGGCTCGGACATCGTGCTCCGTTCGGTGTCTCTCACCAGAGAAGTGTCAAGAGATGCCCAATCGTCTCAGATCCGTGCCGGATCTCGTCGGTCAGGGCTTGTCCGCGTGCGCCGCGGCCAGTGTCTGCTGCGACATGCGATCGATCCATGCAAGAGCCAGCGCGGAGACGATGAACACCATGTGGATCACGACCTGCCAGAGCACGCCCGTCGGCGTGTAGTTGCCCAGGCCGTCGACCTCGTCAGACCTGATGCCGTCGGCATCCATGTTCCCGACGGCGATGAACGTCTTGAGCAGATGGATGGACGAGATCCCGATGATCGCCATGGCGAGCTTCACCTTCAGGACGTTCGCGTTGACGTGGGAGAGCCATTCGGGCTGGTCAGGGTGCCCGTCGGTGTTGATTCGCGACACGAACGTCTCGTACCCGCCGATGATCACCATGATGAGCAGGTTGGCGATCATCACGACGTCGATGAGCCCGAGCACGCTGAGCATGATCGTCGCCTCGTTGATGTGGGTGATGCCGCCGATCACGTCATCCACGATGAGGTGATAGAGCTCGACCATGAACACGACCACGTAGACGAGCTGCGCGATGATGAGGCCGATGTAGAGGGGGGCTTGCAGCCAGCGGCTGACGAAGATCAAGGAGCCGATCGAACGGGCCCACGGATTCCTGGGGGCGGTCTCGAGCGGGGCGGTGCCGGGCGCGGTCAGTTCTGACGGGGATGGCGGATTCACGTCGACTATTTCACCACGCCTCGAAAGCTCCGGTAGCATCTATTCAGCGAGAGGGAGTATCCCGAATTTCACGCGATCGTCATCACGAGCACCGACATTGCTGCTCCGGGCGCGTGGCGCACTGAGTGCGGGGGAGAGACTTTCGATCTTTTCCCGACCCTCCCGAAAGGTGCTGAGCACCCTTGAACATCCCTGTCTGGTTCGAGATCACCGCCCTGGTGGTCCTGACCGTCATCCTCATCGCCGATCTGCTTCTCATCCTGAAGCGTCCGCACATCCCCTCGACGAGGGAATCCAGCCTCTGGGTCGCCTTCTACGTGACCCTCGCGCTGATCTTCGCCGCAGTGCTGTTCTTCATCGGCGACGCGAAGACATCTCTGGACTTCCTCACCGGATGGGCGATGGAGTACAGCCTCTCGATCGACAACCTGTTCGTGTTCGTGCTGATCATGACCCAGTTCTCCGTTCCGCGCCGCTATCAGCAGGAGGCGCTGATGGTGGGGATCATCATCGCTCTCGTGCTGCGTGCGGTCTTCATCCTGATCGTCGGCGCCGCCGTCGAGCACCTCAGCCCGATCTTCTACCTGTTCGGTGCCTTCCTCGTCTTCACCGCCATCCGCCAGGCGATGCCGGACAAGCACGAGGAGGACGAGCAGACCGAGAACTTCATCATCCGGATGCTGCGTCGCGGAATCGACATCAGCGACGACTACGACGGATCGAAGATCCGCACCGTCGTGAACGGCAAGAAGATCTGGACGCCGATGCTGATCGTGTTCGTGTCGCTCGGTGTGACCGACCTCATGTTCGCGGTCGACTCGATCCCTGCGATCTTCGGCGTCACCCAGGACCCGTTCATCGTCTTCACGGCGAACCTGTTCGCCCTGATGGGACTGCGCCAGCTCTACTTCCTGCTCGGCGACCTGCTCGAGAAGCTCAAGTACCTGCACTACGGCGTCGCGTTCATCCTCGGCTTCATCGGCATCAAGCTCATCCTTCACGCGATGCACGAGAACGAGCTGCCGTTCATCAACGGCGGTCATCCGATCGAGTGGGCACCCGACATCAACAACTGGGTGTCGCTCGGTGTCATCTTCGCCTCGATGGCAGTCGCGACCATCGCGAGCCTGATCTCGTCGTCGCGTGAGAAGCGTGCGGCCCTGAGCGAGTGAGCATCGCCGGCGTCATCGCATGACGCCGGCGCGCGGAGCACCCGTCGACGCGGTGTAAACTGACCGGCATGCGGCGGGTGTTCCTTCTCCTTAGTGGCCGCGACGAGACCTCGATCTAGGCCTTCTCGTCGCGGAGTCCAGTGTGGCCGACCACCGACTTCTGGAGATTACGACATGACCTCAGCTGCTCCCATCGCCGCGTCGCGTCCGCGCACGCTCGCCGAGAAGGTCTGGGACGACCATCTCGTCGTGAAGGGCGAGAACGGCGAACCGGATCTGATCTACATCGACCTGCACCTGGTGCACGAGGTGACGAGCCCGCAGGCCTTCGACGGACTGCGCACGGAGGGCCGTCCGCTGCGGAGGGTCGATCTGACGATCGCCACCGAGGATCACAACACTCCGACCCTCGAGATCGACAAGCCGATCGCCGATCTCACCAGCCGCACGCAGATCGAAACGCTGCGCCGCAACGCCGAGGAGTTCGGCGTGCGCATCCACTCGCTCGGCGACGCGGAGCAGGGCATCGTGCACGTGGTGGGGCCGCAGCTCGGACTCACCATGCCCGGCGTCACCGTGGTGTGCGGCGACTCGCACACCTCGACGCACGGCGCGTTCGGCGCGATGGCCTTCGGCATCGGCACGAGCGAGGTCGAGCACGTCATGGCGACGCAGACGCTGCCGCTCAAGCCGTTCAAGACCATGGCGATCACGGTCGAGGGAGACCTCAAGCCCGGCGTGAGCGCGAAGGACATCATCCTCGCCGTGATCGCGAAGATCGGCACCGGCGGCGGGCAGGGCTACGTGCTCGAGTTCCGCGGAAGCGCCATCCGCGCCCTCTCCATGGAGGGGCGCATGACGATCTGCAACATGTCGATCGAGGCCGGCGCGCGCGCGGGCATGGTCGCCCCCGATGAGACGACCTTCGCCTACGTCAAGGACAAGCCGCATGCTCCGCAGGGGCAGGACTGGGACGACGCCGTCGCGTACTGGCGCACTCTGCCCACCGACGAGGGCGCTTCCTTCGACGCGGAGGTCCTGATCGATGCGAACGAACTGGAGCCGTTCGTGACCTGGGGCACCAATCCTGGACAGGGCAGTTCGCTCTCCTCCTCGGTGCCGGACCCCGCCGACATCGCTGACCCCAACGAACGCGTGGCAGCCGAACGCGCGCTGCAGTACATGGACCTGACTCCCGGGACTCCGCTCAAAGAGGTGCCGGTCGACGCCGTCTTCATGGGGTCATGCACGAACAGCCGTATCGAGGATCTGCGGGCGTTCGCATCGGTGATCAAGGGGCGCAAGAAGGCCGACGGCGTGCGCGTCATGGTCGTCCCCGGATCCGCACGGGTGCGGCTCGAGGCGGAGGCGGAGGGCATCGACCAGATCGTGAAGGACTTCGGTGCGGAGTGGCGTTTCGCCGGCTGCTCGATGTGCCTGGGCATGAACCCTGATCAGCTGGCCCCGGGCGAGCGCTGCGCATCCACGTCGAACCGCAACTTCGAGGGCCGCCAGGGCAAGGGAGGGCGCACGCATCTGGTCTCGCCGCTGGTCGCCGCAGCGACCGCCGTACGCGGCACGCTGTCGAGCCCGAGCGACCTGGAAACCGCTCACGAGCTGGT
>Ga0308157_10006920_pt1 | contig 13372 bp, 10 predicted proteins | sample PhyBR1_FD_201035 | JGI IMG/M metagenome (GOLD analysis project Ga0308157, IMG submission 201035) | Phyllosphere microbial communities from UC Gill Tract Community Farm, Albany, California, United States - DLSLB.R1 | ecosystem: Host-associated > Plants > Phyllosphere > Unclassified | place: USA...
AACGGTGGCAAATTTTCAAGCACCAATCGACCAACGGCGGGCGCTCGCCATGAGCAAACCCTTCCTAAAGGAGATGCACCGTTTCAATTGTATTCGCTTAACACCCCAAATGGCGTCAAGGTCAATATTTTATTGGAAGAATTAAAAGAAGCGGGCGTTCAAGGCGCTGATTTTGACGCTTATAAAATTGACATCTCAAAAGGCGATCAGTTTGGCTCAGGGTTTGTTGAAATCAATCCAAATTCTAAAATTCCCGCGTTGGTTGATTATTCAGACCCCAAGCACCCTGTGAAAATCTTTGAGTCCGGCGCCATTTTATTATACTTGGCAGAAAAATTTGGCAAGTTTGTTCCCGTACAGCAAGGTCAAGACCGCGCCAACTGCTTATCTTGGGTGATGTGGCAGATGGGCGCGGCGCCCTTTTTAGGGGGCGGTTTTGGTCATTTTTATGCTTATGCTCCAGAAAAACTTGAATATCCGATCAACCGTTATGCGATGGAAGTCAAACGCCAACTCGATGTTCTTGATCATCACTTAAAAAATAATGAATATATGTGCGGAAACGGCGAGAGCAGTTATACGATTGCTGATATCATTATTTGGTCATGGTATGGTCAATTGGTTCTTGGCAAACTTTATGATGCAGGGGAGTTTTTACAAGTCGATAGCTATAAAGAAGTAAGACGCTGGGCGCAAAAAATCGCTGAGCGACCAGCCGTTATTCGCGGGATTAATTTAGAACTATTGCCGATTGAGTAGGGTCTTGCTAAAATAACTAACAAAGCCGCTATTATCTTGTAATCTGCTGCTAAAATAAGAAATAATGGAGTCATTTTAAGTAATGTGATGACTTTATTATGGTTTTATTTAAAAAAAGCGGATTAAGCACTTGCTTGATTCGCTGAATCTGCCTGCTAATGCGCCTATTTTCACAATCACTTAATATTTTCGCGATATTTTTAACATAATATTACCTCGCCACAAGGCTGCGATAGAATCATTCGCTAAGATAATCGTGGTATTAAAACGGTTATTAATATTATCTAAAGATTCTAAGTTGCCAATTTTTCATATTATGACCTGATTCAGCGTTGGCTTAACTTTTTATTTTCTTATCCTCGTTAATGACCATCACTTTTATGATTAGATTTTCTATGACAAAGACCATGAATAATAACAATAAATCTCGCCTACTAACCTCACTTTGGGTCTCGTTTTCTGCATTGCTGATTTCAAGCCAAAGTCTTGCTGCCGACTCGGTGGAGTTTTCTCATCAAGATTGGCAGGTGGTTTGCGATAATGTCCGAACGTGCCGCCTTGCCGGATATCAGTCAGAAAATAACAGTGATTTTCCGGTGTCGGTGCTGTTGATCCGAAAAGCGGGCGCAAATGCTGGCGTGACGGGAAAGGTAAAGCTTGGCGGCGGTAAGCAAAACTCATCTAAAGCGCTCATGCAACTTGGCAGCCGTCATAAAATATCGCTGGTGATTAATGGCGAGGATTTGGGAGAAACCAAACCCTTTTCAAGCAGCTCAGGGGATGCTGAGCTTACGCCATCGCAAGTGACGGCATTGATTAATGCTTTAAAAAGCACCAGCAAAATTGAGGTTGTGTTTCGAAATACCCGCTGGCAGTTGTCCGATAAAGGGGCGACGGCTGTGATGGTGAAAGCGGATGAAGCTCAAGGTCGTCTTGGAACGCCAAGCGCTTTTATTGATGGCGGTACAAGTCGTCCTGCCAGCAGCGTGCTGCCCCCTAGTGCCGCGCCGCAGCTGCGCTGGGTTGCGCCCTCAAGAGCTGTTCGCCAGAAAAAATTTACTATGAAATCATCGCAGCTAAAATCTGTGATTCAAGCCAGCACCAACGACTGGGAGAAGAATTGCCCCAATCTTACTGACGATACCCCGTGGCGGGTGAGTAGGCTCAATGGCGCTCAGTTGTTGGTTCAACACAGCTGCTGGGTTGGGGCTTACAATTCAGGAACGGGCGCTTGGGTCATCAATGATAAAAAGCCTTATCAGCCGGTACTTGTGACGACAGATGCCACGGATTACAACAATGGAAAACTCAAATCGGTTCAAAAAGGTCGCGGCATTGGCGATTGTCTCAATCAAGAAGAGTGGGTTTGGACAGGAAAGCGATTTGCTAAAAGTCTTGACAGCACCACAGGACTTTGCCGACTGATTGAGGCGGGCGGCGCTTGGCAGTTGCCAAGGTTTGTTTCTGAAGTTAAGGTCAACTGAGCCATAGTTTGAATGAATTAAAACAATAGCTGGCATTGATTAAAAATTTTTGTTATAATTCGTCCCCCGCGATTCATATTGATTAAAATTATCAATCGATATGACGCGGATTATGAGATTGATAACATCGCCTGCGATTTTGGGTCTAGGATGACCATGAGTAATTGTTGCCGATGATTTTGTGATCAATCGCTTAAGTTAAGCGTTTGACTCATAGCTTATCTTGCTAAATTAGCATAATTGATTGGCTTTTTGCTGAAACCTGCTTTGGATTAAGTGAGGATATTGGCAGCGCAAATCATGGATAAGAGCTCGGCATACCACCAAAATACGACAGCGCGATGGTCAGCCTAAAACCCAAACAGGGTTAAAGGCTGTGGTGAGGTTCGGTTATCAGTGGTAAGCAGCTGGCGGCAATCGCCTAACACTTTACCTGTGATATTAAGGAACTTCATGACTGACATGACCGATACCCTCAATCAAAACCAAGAAGCATTCAAAACTACCTTTGCTGATTTAAATATTGCCAAGCCTATTCTTACCGCCCTTGAGCGCGTAGGCTATCAAAACCCAACCCCCATTCAAGAACAAGCCATTCCTTTTGCGCTAGCAGGTCGCGACTTACTCTTGTCTGCCCAAACCGGTAGCGGAAAGACCGCGGCGTTTGTGATTCCAACGCTTGATAAATTGAGCCGATCAACCACTTTTAATAAAGTTACCAAAGCGCTAATTTTGACGCCAACGCGCGAGCTTGCTCAGCAGGTTCATGACAGCGTTCGCACGTATTCAAAAGACATGCGCGGGCTATTTTGTGTGCCCTTGGTTGGCGGCGCGCCTTATAACGGTCAGATCACCGCCCTTCGTAAAGGCGTTCAGGTGATTGTGGCAACCCCAGGGCGACTTCTTGACCATATCAAAGCCGGTCGCGTGGATTTGTCAGGGCTTGAAATTCTTGTGCTTGATGAAGCTGACCGAATGCTTGACATGGGCTTTGCTGATGACATTAATGATATTTTAAAAGCGGCACCAGATGCGCGTCAAACTATTATGTGTTCTGCCACTTGGGATGGTCCGGTTGGCAAAATTGCGGCAAGCTTTACCAAAAATCCTGAGCGCGTTTCGATCAAAGTTGAGTCGGCACACATTGATGAGTCGGTATATTACTGCGATGATTTTGACCACAAAAACAAAATCTTGGACAAAGTGATCTGCCAGCCTGATATCGACCAAGTCATTATTTTTGCGGCAACCAAACGCAGCACCGAAAAGCTTGCTCAGTCGCTGATTGACGATGGTCATAAAGCCAACTTTTTACATGGCGATTTGCCGCAAGGTAAGCGTAACCGCATCGTTAAAGACGTTCGCAGTGGTAAATGTAAAGTTTTGGTAGCAACCGACGTTGCCGCTCGTGGTCTTGATATTCCGGCGCTGTCTCACGTGATCAACTATGATTTGCCGCGTCAAACTGAAGATTACGTTCACCGTATTGGTCGTTGTGGTCGAGCGGGTCGTACTGGCGTTGCAGTCAACCTTTGTAGCCTTGATGATCGCCCACAATTGATTGCCATCAACCGTTATCTTGATCGCAAAATGGAAGAGTCCGTTATTGAAGGCATGGAGCCGAAAAAAACGTACATTCCAAACGACAACAAAGGTCGCGGTAAAAATCGCGGTCGTGGTCGCGCCAATGGTGGCGGTTTTGGTCAAAATCGAAGCCGATCAAACCAAGGTCGTCGTTTTGAAGGCAAATCTGAGGGCAATCAAGACCGTCAAGATCGCAGCCAAAACCGCCGCGAGCGCTTTGGTGACAATGATGGCGCCAACAGACCTTTTGATGGCGCAAAAAAACCAAATCGTTTTGGCAAAAAGCCTTATCAAGGCGGTCAAGGCAAGTCTGAGGGCGGCTTTGGACGCTCTGATAAACCACGCGGTGAGCGCGCCGCAAGTCATCGTGACCGCGCTGATCGCCCAAATCGCGGAAGCAGCGACAACCGCCGTGACGGCTCGGGTGCACCAAACCGTCAAAGCCGCCGCGCGCCAAAACCTGCAGGAATGTACCGCAGCAAAAGCACCTCTTAATTCTCACTTATGAATTAGCGCTTAAAAGTTCGTGCTGATCACAAGCCAAATCCGATTTCGGGTTTGGCTTTTTTGTTGCAGGCAGGTTTTGCCTTGATTATACTGGCGGTTTTTAGCTGTTTGAGAGCCTTATGAGCGCCGATTCCACCTTTGCTAATGCCAGCTTGTTAATAACGAACATTGAAAGCTTGCCCGCCGCGTTTGGCATTATCATGGCAATTATTGGATTGGTGTTTTATACCCAAGGGTTAAAAGGGGCATTTTGGCGCAAGTTTTATGCGGTGATGCCAGGGATTGTGCTTTGCTGCTTTATTCCCGCCACCCTTAACAGTTTAGGCGTTTTTGCTGATGGTGTTGGCGCGCAAATTTATGGCTTTACCGCAACTTATTTGCTTCCGGCAAGCTTGCTTTTGATGACCTTATCAATGGATGTGCCCAAGATTTTAGGATTAGGCTGGCGCGCCATTGCCATGTTTTTAGCGGCAACGGTTGCCATTATTATCAGTGGTCCTATAAGTTTGGGGCTTGCCAAATGGGTTGCTCCTGAGATGTTCGTGGATGACACACTTTGGCGCGGCTTTTCGGCGGTGGCGGGGAGCTGGATTGGCGGCGCTGCCAACCAAGCCGCGATGAAGGAGCTGTTTGGCGTTGGTGATGATTTATTTGGCATGATGATTTTGGTTGATACCACCAACGCCTCATGGTGGCTGCTGCTAATTTTAATCCTTGCCAAACATCACCAAAAAATCGATCGCTGGCTGCGAGCCGATACCAGCAGCATTGATAAAGTTATCCGCGCCGTTGAGCGTTACGAGCAGGATCATGCTAGAGCTGCCACCTTGAATGATATGATGGTGATGTTTGGGCTTTGCTTTGCGATGGTGGGACTGGCACATTTTTTAGGCGAGCGTATTGCGGCATTTTTTGAGCCGTATCGCTGGGCGGTTCAATACAGTCTTGCCAGCAGCTTTTTTTGGATGGTGGTCATCATCACTTTGCTGGGCGTTGGCTTTTCCTTTACCAAAATTCGCCGTCTTGACCACGTTGGCGCCTCCAAAATTGGCACTGCTTTTATTTTTATCTTAATTGCTGCCATAGGCATGCAGATTAATTTATCTGGCATCGTTTCGCAGTGGCGATTGCTGCTCATCGGTTTTGTTTGGATGAGCATTCATATTGTTATCGTTTTTATAGTCGCAAAGCTGATCCGCGCGCCGTTTTTCTTCTTATGCGTTGGCTCCAACGCCAACACCGGCGGCGCCTCGTCAGCGCCCATTGTCGCCACCGCCTTTCATCCATCACTTGCACCCGTTGGCGTATTTTTAGGGATTTTGGGCTATGCGCTTGGCACGGTTGGTGGCTATATCAGCACGCAATTGATGCGGCTGGTTGTCGGTTAAAAGCTGAGCAAAAAGAGCAGAGCATAGCTACTGTTTTAAACCGTCCACTGATCGTTGACGATCGCGACCAAATAGCGCTGACCTTGATACGTTTCAAAGACTAGTCGCATGGCTCGCCAGTCAATGCCATCATACTTTTGGGTTCCTGAAAAATAAAACTCAACGATATCTGCATTAGGATAAACTTTTTTTATATTATTAATGCTGTTGCCACTGGCTTTAAATTCATTCACAGAAATGGTTGCGTGATTAAAAATTTTGGCAGCTACCCAATCGTTTAGATATTTCGGCAAGGGGATAATCAGCGGATCACCAACGCCATCAAGCGTTCCCCAAGTAAAGCGAATTTTCGACTCTTTTAAATACTGCGCAAATTGGGCGCGGCTAAAGACCTTATCCGATTTTGGTTGAACATAGCCATACATCGAAAAGCGAACGCCGCGAGTGGGGTGAATGTCATTGATAATATTAGCAAATTGACCACGAGCCAGCGAGGTTTGGATTTGCTTTGCTTGATTGATCAAGCTTTGCTGATTTTTACTACTTGCAGAAGCTTTAGGAGCGCTTGCAGGCTTTGCAGCATAAGCCAATTCTGACTGACAGCCCGTCACCAAAATACCGCTACTGATAAGCGTCATTAAGACAGAACGCCAAGTTTTTTTAGTCGTTTTGATCATAACCAACCCTTATTATTGACAGGATTAGGCTTTATCATAGCCAAAGTTATATTAAGCCATTGTAACGTTTTTAAATTCAATAAGGGCTAAATTTGCCCATACAAATATTAACTATTTGCTAAAGCTGCGCTAAATAAAGGCTTAGCAGCGATTTTTTAATAAAAAATTTTAATCTTTCAAGTACTTATAATTAAACCGGATATCAACGATCGCACAACAAATCAAGGTATAAATTATGGTGTAATAATTTTACACAATTGGAAGTTTATTATCGCGATTGGAAATATCATGCAATATCAAAACCTTATCCGTCTTTTTCTTGCCGCCATTTTTGTTATGAATTTATCAGCTATGGCTGCCACCAGTAATACTCAAGATACGGCTAAAGCTGCTTTAATTAAAACCATGTATGAGCAAGACGTAAAAAATGAAGGCAGCGCCGCGCCAATCTTAGCTAAATTTGCTAACCCAAAATTAACGGCGGCATTAAAGCTTGAGCAAGATTATTTTGATAAAAACCAAGAAATTTGTGGCGCTGACGTTGATGTGATTTGGGACTCGCAAGATCCTGACTATGTGATGCCAAAACTCAGTGCGGAAAATGGTAAGATCAAAGCACATTTAAATCAAGGTAGCGATGTTTATTTTGATGTTGATTGCAGCGGCAATACTTGCAAAATCTCAGATGTGACTTTGGATGGCGTTGGGTCTTTAAAAGCGCATCTGATTAAAAATTGTAAATAAGCTTGAAGTGGCAAAATCGCCACTTTTCTTATATTTTAAATACTTCGCATAATGTATATTATGTTAAATAATAAGTATGTACTTAAAAGTTTCTTAGAATCGCTATACGCTTAACTAGTATTAGATTTTAGCTAATAGCCTACTCATCGCAGCAACTTCTTCTGCTAAATTAAGAGAAAGTTTGCAATTTGATATCTTCCAAATTGTGAACTTTCTCTTAAACTCAAATTAAAAAAAACGATTTATCAAAAGCTTCTATTAAACTTTTGGGTTCTTGGCGTTTAACGCCGTTAAGTTTGTGGCGCGTTTCTGAAGCAATTTGATACGCTTTTAATCGTGATTGCTGAAGATTACCAATCGGGCGATTTTCTTCCAAACAGCGAAATGGCGTAAACGATAGATTTTCCATCACCTCAAAATTACCGTCATCGGGAACATCTTGGCAAGGAATAGTAAGCGTTGCTACCGTCACAAAAGGCGCCTCTGAGGCTTGCCACTCGGTAGTCAGCTCCTCAATGGGCTGCTTTTTTAGGTTGCGACAAAGCTGAATCTGAACGTCAAACTGATAATCGTGCTCGCGAATTTCATTGATGATCAATGGTCGAACTGCTTCTTCAGTCGTCGCCAACTCCACATCACGGCGAGTTATCTTCTTTACAGACGCCTTAGTTGGGGTCACGCGTATTTTCGCCATATAATCGCCATGACGCACTGCCCCTTGTGAATAAAAATCATAAAGCAGGGTGTTTTTTGGTTCAATTTTGATAAAGCCGCCTAAAGTTTTAAAGGTTTTTAAAGACTCTTTGCTTGGCAGTTTCGATCCATAGTTAGTCAGCCAGTTGAACGCTAGTTTTGCTTTACCAACCGCGCCTTCTTTTGCATATTTAGGAAGCTCTAAAAACAGCTTAGAAATATAAGCGTAGTCTTCAATTTTATTACAAAAAAATACCGGATGATTGATAAGGTTAAAATCAAAATTTGGGCTGTCTTCCTCACCAGGCGCCAGTTTTTTACCGGCAACATCGAACACTTTAATCGCAAGCCCTTGAGCGGGACCAAGTTTTCGGTCGGCGGCAACGATAGACGAGCCATTAGAAAAGCGGATGACAGCGTCATGGATTTTAGGAGTGGCATAAAGCCCCTGAGCGTACTCTGCGGGCAAGTTATCTAAAACCTCAAACTTCGCTTTTAAGGCGCAGTAGCCTTTAGCGTGGGCATCACGGGTGTGGTAATCAACGCCGCTGATTTGATTACTTTTGGCAATATAGTCTTTGATATCGTCCGTAATACGGCGAATATCGCGCTCATCTTGGGCAGATAGCTGGATATATTTGTCATCATATGGCACATATTTGGGTTTAAATAATTTTTTTAACATTTTTCGATATCCTTGTTTTTAAATAAATTTTTTATTATTAATGCGTTAGGACAATTCACTGATCCATTTTAGCGCAGATAAACTTGGGATGAATAAATACTCACCGCCATATAAGGTGTTAAAGGTTTCAATCCCGTGGTAGCGCCGCCGGATAGGATCGGCAGGAACGGTAAACGTATCGGCATCGGCTTTTTTATCGCCATGATGGACGCCAAGCATAGGGTCTTTTTCCTCGCCTAGACTCATAAAGTTGCCATCATTGATCCATTGGGATTGCAAAAATTCAACGGTTTCCATGGCGTGAGCATTGATGCCGATAAAAAATAGCCCGCGATCTTTGCCATCATCTTCGGTCACCTCAGGCGGAACGACGTCACCAAAGCCAACGCTGCGTCTGACAATGCGATGTAATCGCACATCAGATAAAATAAAATCTCGGCTGTCTCTTGGGTTCATTCGTCTCACATGAGCGCCAAACGGGCACTTTTTGCCATTTGGGTCATCTTTATAGCCAAAGTCGTTGTTCCGGTTTGGATCATCGCCAAGTGACGGGTCATCATGATCAGCTGATAAGGCTAAAGGCGCTCCGGAACGCCAGCGCCCCCACATTTTAGCACCCAGCAGTTCGGCTTCTTCATCGCTTGAGCTGTTATCTTTTAAAAATTTATTAAAGGCAGCAACGTGACTTTGATAGGCTCTTAATACCATAAACGAGCCATTTTTACCCAAAATATCCGGCTGCGGCATGGGCGGTATCGTTCCCGCTTCGCCTTGATACCCCAATACAAACTCGCCTGCCGCAATAGCGCTATCAGTATTGCTCGGCGGCGTCTGAATACCGCTGCCTTTAATCTCTGGGTTACTGATGCCATCGCGATAGCCAAAGACGTTTTTGACATTGTTATCTGAGCCAAAATTGTGCTCTAAAAGGATGTCAATATCGCCGCTTTGAGGATGGGCTTTATTGACATAAGGTTTAATGGCGTCTTGGAGTTCGTGAAGTTTGGATTGCCATTTGTCTTTGCTATCAGCAATAATGGCAGCGCAAACGTGAATGTCGCCTTTATCACCAAAAGGCGCTGACCAGTGTTCTGGAGCGTTGACGCCCGTATCTCGCAATTTGTCAGCTCGGGCAGCCATTCCTGCTTTAAAAGACTCAGGAAAGCTGTCTAGCGAGGATTGCGGTACGCCCAGTGCTTTGAGTCCGCCATAGGTCATGACGACAGATAATGTCGCATCCATGTCTTTATGCCACGATCGGCTTCCTGTGACATTGGGCAAAACTTGGGCAAGCATTTGCCGCCCTACCTCACCATTATTCACTTTAAGCGCAACGACCGTCCCAAAATAAGGCGTTGGTCGATCTCGTAAAATAATGGACTGGATATCATCAAGCTCTAAACTTACCAAATTAGGATCAAACACGCCGCGCGCTTTATGGGCAAGCATGTCAATCTTATCACCGGCTTGATTTTTGATGTCTTGTAACCAAGTCTCAAGTTTGCTGTCCTCAATGCGGTTGCCAAACTCATCTCTTAATTCTTGCAGTTTTTCTGCCGCGCTATTTTGATGGCGGTTTTTTTTCTTATCCTCATCATGAGCGTTCTTGTTCATGGTTCACCCTATTTTATTATTCTTATCGCTGTTTATTTTCGATATGGACCCATTTAAAAAGGCAATATAGAGGGGTAAAACGTTAAGACTGAGCTTCATCCAGCGCTTTATTAATGCCTTTAACAATACGCTCATGTCGGCGAATGTCTTGAACGGTCAAATGTGGAACTCCAACGTACCAACCTGCTGCGGTAATTTGATGATCTAATATGAATTGCTTGACGCTTGGGTCTTTAATTCCCGGCCAGCCTTTGACACTACCAAATAAGATATCCATGAGTTCCGGAATTTTGGTTGCAAAATCATTAATGTAAGGATCCCAATCGCCATCATAAGCGGTACAAAACAGCACTTTGGTGTCATTATCTAAAAATACAAATCGTAAGTCATGGAGCGTGCCAACTCGCGTGGCGCCTGCAAGATTACCGCCAGCAATTTCTAAAACCTTTCTTAACCGCTCTGCCCCGCCTTCTTTTAACGGCGCGATGACGGTAAGCTCGGAAACTTTACCTGATTTGAGACCTTTTTCGCCCGCCGTGGTGGTCGAGTGATCGTAGCCATCATCACCGCCTTCTTTTAAATTCGCAACCAACAGCTCAGCGCGTAATTTAAAATCGTCAATCGATTCAGTAATTTTGTCTTTTAAGTCTTCAGAATTATCAATAATACGCTGTCTTTTAGTTTTATCGGTACTGCTCATAGTCATTTTCCTTATTGTTAATGATGTTTATTATAAAGTCGTCAATAAAAAATAAGCTTTTGAGATGATCGCAAACTTATGGTTAACTATAATATCAAAAATATTTTTCTAATCGGAATAGATCAAGTTAATCCAACAAAACGGAACATATAACTAACACAGAGCTTTTTTGCCATTTGTCGATAAAACTTATAATCGATAAAACGTGATTATTAGATGACTGAATTTAATTGCCAGTCAGAACCTGCTGAAAAATGCCATAAAAAAAAGCAGAAAATCAGGTGATTTCTGCTCTTTTTATCGCTGCTTTTATGAATCTATATGGCTTCTTCAAAAATCGTACCTTTTTTGAATTTAGAGCCTTTAAACAGGGTTTTTGAGATGATGGGATAGGCAACCCCTGCCACGATCAATCCGATCAGCCAAGCCAAATCGACAAACACGAAAGCTGCTGCGGTTCCGATTCCCAGTGCCAATAGTGCGGCATAGTTCACGCCATCAAAATTACCGTCTTTTTTGTATAACTCATTGATATCAATACGCTGTTTTCTCATGATATAAAATTCAACAAGAAGAATGGCAATTAAAGGTCCAAGAAAAGCGGAGTAAACGTGAACAAACGTATCGAGCCCTTTTGCATTATCGTCTTGAACCAATAGCCATGGAAATGATCCCATTGCAAGCAGTCCGGTAATGGTCACTGACGCTTTGTAGTTCAATTTGGTAAACAGCTGAATCACATAAGCTGGCGTAACGATGTTGGCGACCATGTTGGTGGCGACTGCACCAAATACAATAAATACAGAGATAAACAACTGCATATAAACGTTATCGAATAATGCAGGTAGCCCAAGCGCGGGATTCGTATATCCTGTCGCGCTTGCAAGCATAGCGCCCACCACGATGACCGAGCCATAAGAGACGATAATAGGCAAGAAGTAAAAAAGCCCTCTTTTTTTATCCGAATAGCCTTCTTTCAATTCACGTGAATAATCTGCCGCACTTAAAAATATAGCCGCGTAGTTGCCAAGAAATACCATAATATAGGCAAAAAACGGCAGTCCCCAAGTACCTTTAGCATTAATCCAAGAGGTTGAAATTGCGGCACTGTGGTCTTTTACCAAAATAAAAAAAACGGTAACGACAATACCCATCAGCACCACGGATGCCACCGATTCGACCACTTTAATGCTATGAAAGCCTTTCATTGAAAGCAGTATTTGTGCCACTAACAACAGGATAAAGCTGATAAACACATTATCAATCGCGCCACTTGATAAGATTTTAACGACTTCATTTAGTGCCGTACCGCCGATCCAACTTTGAACCCCATACCAGATTACCGCAGGAACAGCTCGAAGTAGTGAGGAAAGTAGCGTTCCTTTTTTACCAAATGACGCTCGCAAGTGAGCCACATAGGGAATGCCGTATTTATAGCCGGCTCTGTCATTTAACGTAAAAAAGGCAGAAACAATGGCGATGGCAATTAAGGCGGCGGTAAGGGTCTGCCAAATATTTAAGATTGCCATTCCTGCAACGACAATACTGGCGCCAAGCGTCATATTTCCCATGTTGACACCGTCGCCAACCCAAAGCGACATGTAACCAAGCGCGCCTAACGTTCGATCTTCTGCGCCATTGGGTTTTAGACTCTCATCACTTGTAGTTTCGACATCTATCGTTTTGACGTCAGCGCTCGCTGGGATACCTTTGGTAAGATCCATGACACTCTCCTTCCTTGGAATAATTTTTAATAAGTTATCAGTGAATTGGTATTAAATCGGCACGGCATAAGCGCCAATTTTACTTGTTTTTAGCCCGCAGCCTACCAAAGCCTCAACCATGCGCGTGGCGACCGTGACGCCATCAATGACAGGAACGCCCGTTTCTTCTGTCAGCCAATCCGTTAGGTCTGCCATGCCAGCACAGCCCAAAACAACAGCTTCACAGTGATCTTCATGAACCGCCCGCAAAATCTCGTCACGGACTTTTTCACGAGCGCCAGAGCTAGGATCTTCAAGCGCAAGTACGGGAATTGCCGCAGAACGAACACGGCGACAGCGATGGGACAACCCATAACCATGAATCAGCTCTTCGATGACCGGAACAGATCGCGGTAACGTGGTCACCACGCTAAAGGACGTCGAAATCATGCTGGCTGCTTTAACCGCCGCCTCGCAAATTCCAAGAACAGGTCCTGAAAAAACTTCACGGCAAGCCCCAAGTCCCGGATCATCAAAACAAGCCACCACCACGCCATCAATATCTTCAGCTTCTGCTTGCTTTAAGCGGGCAAGTAGCCCTGGAACGGACATCGCCTCATCATGATGACCTTGAATAGACGCCGGAGCATTGACCCCCGAAGCGCCAATAATATTGGTTCCTGCGCTCTTTTTTTTGCGGGCGCTTTCGACAATCTTTTCGGTCATTGAGATCGTCGAGTTAGGATTTATCACCAAGATATTCATCATTTATCACCCTTGAGTTTGTTTATAATAAACTTCCTGTTAACAAAGATTGTTAACTAAAATTGTTAA
>Ga0308157_10006921_pt1 | contig 13369 bp, 12 predicted proteins | sample PhyBR1_FD_201035 | JGI IMG/M metagenome (GOLD analysis project Ga0308157, IMG submission 201035) | Phyllosphere microbial communities from UC Gill Tract Community Farm, Albany, California, United States - DLSLB.R1 | ecosystem: Host-associated > Plants > Phyllosphere > Unclassified | place: USA...
TATCCGCATGTCGGACTGGGCATGACGGCCGAAGAGACCTCCTGGTGGGTTCTCATGCCGTACGCGATCGCGGGTCTGCTCATGGGCCCGCTCACAGGGCGTCTCGCTGCCACTCTCGGCTACCGGACGATGCTGCAGGTCGGCCTGGTCGGCACCGTTGTCGGGCTCCTGCTGTTCGCCATGAACGCCGGCACAGACTCTCGTCTCGTATTGCTTCTGCTGTCGATCGCGGTCGGAATCACCTATGCCGGCATCGGCAACATCATGCTCAATGGACTCGGCGTCGTGCTGTCGCCGAGGGAAGCGCCGGGCTCCCTTCCTGGCCTGAACACGGGCGGCATCAATCTCGGTGCCGGTGTCAGTTTCGTCGTCATCTACGCCGCGCAGACCGCTTTCACCCCGGTGGACGGTCACTCGCTCTCCGGGTACATCGCCGGGATGGTCGCGGGCGCGGTGATCCTCTGTGGAGCGCTTGCGATGTCCTTCCTCGTCCCGCGGCCCACCGGAGCTGAACTGCGTTGATGAACGAATCGAGAATGATCGTCGTCGTCGGCTCGCTGAACGCCGACCTTACCGTGCGCACTGCTCGCTTGCCTCAGGGCGGCGAGACGGTGTCGGGGTCGCCCCTCTCGGTACAGCCCGGTGGCAAGAGCGCGAACCAGGCGGTGGCCGCAGCGCTGCTCGGATCGTCGGTGCACCTGGTCGGCGCCGTGGGCGCCGATGCCCATGGCTCGATGCTCATCGATGCCGCCAAGCGAGCGGGCGTTGACGTGTCGAATGTCGTGACACCGGCGGATGCCGTCACCGGCACCGCAGTGATCATGGTCGACGACCACGCTGAGAATGTGATCGTGATCTCCGCCGGTGCGAACGGTGAACTCGCCCCGGCGCACGTGCCGGCCGGGCTCCTGCGCGAGGCGAGCGTGGTCAGTCTCGCGCTGGAAGTCCCTCTGTCCACCGTGACGCACGCTGCCGTCATTGCCGCAGCCGCCGGCGCGGAGGTCGTGCTGAATCTCTCGCCCTACCAGCCGGTGCCACATGAACTGCTTGAGGCGACGAGCCTCGTCGTGCTCAACGAGCATGAGCTGGCGCAGCTGACCGGCGTCGGTGCGGTCACCGGTGATTGGGAGCAAACCCGAGCACTTCTGGCACGAGAGAGTGTGACCCGCGCTGTCATCACTCTCGGCGCCGCAGGGTGCGTCGTCATCGACGGAGCTCAGGTGACGCGCCTGCCTGCTCCGAAGGTCGCCGCGATCGACACTACCGGCAGCGGTGATGCGTTCACAGGCGCCCTGGCGGTCGGTCTCGCTTCCGGCCTCGATCTGGTCTCGGCGGCGACGCTCGGTGTTCAAGCCGGTGCCTACGCGGCAACAGGGCACGGCGCGCAGGCCTCCTACGCGAACGAAGATCGTCTCAGCGCCTGGGCGGCGGAGCGCCGCTAGGTCGACAGCGAGCAAGCGATCGGCTCGTCGCCTCTTGTGCCCAGCACGCCGTCAGCAGTGTCGATGAGCATGTGGCCGAATGCGCCCGCCGACGGCTCCCGGCACGATGCTCGCGTTCTCGATCAGCTTGCGCCAACGCGGATCGAGTGCGTCGAAATCGGTCGGCGCGCAGCGTTGCATCCGCAGCGTGGAATCCGAGTGAACACCGCAAGGGGCCGCCCCGCGCGGTGCGGAGCGGCCCCTTGCGGTGTTGCCGATCAGACCAGGTCGAAGCGATCGTTGTCCATGACCTGAGCCCATGCCGACACGAAGTCGTGCACGAACTTCTCACGGGCGTCGTCGGAGGCGTAGACCTCGGAGATCGCCCGCAGCTCGCTGTTCGAGCCGAACACCAGGTCGACGCGGCTGCCCCGGAGGCCCGAGTCAGACGTGTAGGTCTGCTGGTCGGCAGACGGCGTCCACGTCGTGCCGTTGACGAGCAGCTTCACGAAGAAGTCGTTCGTCAGCGCTCCCGGAGTGTCGGTGAACACGCCGAGGTCCGAGCCGTCCCAGTTCGCGCCGAGCACGCGCAGACCGCCGACGAGCGCGGTCATCTGCGGCGCGCTGACGCCGAGGTGGTTGGCGCGGTCGATCAGCAGGTGCTCGCTCGGCAGGTCGAAGAGGCGGCTGTCGTAGTTGCGGAAACCGTCGGAGACCGGCTCGAGCCAGTTGAACTGGTCGACATCGGTCTGCTCCTGCGTCGCATCGACGCGGCCCGGTGTGAACGGCACCTCGATGTCGTGTCCGGCGACCAAGGCCGCCTGTTCAACGCCGACGCCGCCGGCGAGAACGACAACATCGGCGAACGAGACGCCCGACTCATCGGCGACCTTCTCGAGCGCGGCGATCACCGGCTTGAGCTCTGCAGGACGGTTCACCGCCCAGCTCACCTGCGGCTCGAGGCGGATGCGCCCGCCGTTCGCGCCGCCGCGCTTGTCGGACGAACGGAACGTGGCCGCTGCCTTCCACGCGGTCGAGACGAGCTGCTGAACCGTCAGTCCCGACTCGGCGATGAGGCGCTTGGCCGCCGCGATCGCGTCAGCGTCGGTCGCCGCCGTCTGCTCGGGCAGCGGATCCTGCCAGTCGAGGTCCTCTTCCGGCACCTCGGGTCCGAGGTAGCGCGACTTCGGCCCCATGTCGCGGTGCGTGAGCTTGAACCAGGCGCGAGCGAACGCGTCGGCGAAGGCCGCCTGATCGAGACGGAACCGGTTGGAGATCTCGTTGTAGATCGGGTCTTCGCGAAGCGCGATGTCGGTGGTGAGCATGCGCGGCTCGCGGCGCTCGGATCCCTGCGCCATCGGCACCATGTCGGCGCCGGCGCCGTCCTTCGGGCGCCACTGCTTCGCGCCCGCGGCCGACTCGAACAGCTCCCACTCGTACGCGAACAGGATGTGGAAGAACTCGTTGTCCCACCGGGCCGGGTGATAGGTCCACGTGACCTCGAGGCCGCTGCCCACGGTGTCGTTGCCGCCGCGGCCGTCGCCGTAGCCCTGCTTCCAGCCGAGGCCCTGCTCCTCGAGGGGCGAGCCCTCAGGATCCGGCCCCTGCTTGTCGTCGGGGTGCGCGCCGTGCGTCTTGCCGAACGTGTGTCCGCCCGCGATCAGCGCGACCGTCTCCTCATCGTTCATGCCCATGCGCATGAAGGTCTCGCGCACGTCCTGCGCCGCGGCGAGCGGATCCGGGTTGCCGGCAGGACCCTCGGGGTTGACGTAGATGAGACCCATCTGCGTGGCCGCCAGCGGTGCGTCGAGCTCGCGCTTGCCCTTGTAGCGCTCTGCGTCGAGCCAGACCTTCTCGGGGCCCCAGTACACGTCGTCGTCGGCCTCCCACACATCGGGGCGGCCGCCGCCGAAGCCGAACGTGTCGAAGCCCATCGACTCCAGTGCGACGTTGCCGGCCAGGATGATGAGGTCGGCCCACGAGATCGACTGGCCGTACTTCTGCTTGACGGGCCACAGCACGCGACGGGCGCGATCGAGCAGCACGTTGTCGGGCCACGAGTTCAGCGGAGCGAAGCGCTGCATGCCCGCGCCGCCGCCGCCGCGGCCGTCGTGCGACCGGTAGGTGCCGGCCGAGTGCCAGGCCATGCGCACCATGAAGGGACCGTAGTGGCCGAAGTCTGCGGGCCACCACTCCTGCGACGCCGTCAGTGCTTCGGCCAGGTCGGCCTTGAGCGCCGTGAAATCCAGCCGTCCGAAAGCGTCCTTGTAGTCGAAGGCGCCGCCGAGGGGGTTCGCGACCGCGGGGTTCTTCGCAAGGATCTTGAGGTTCAGGCGATTCGGCCACCACTCGGAGTTGGCGCTGCCGCTGGTCGGGTGCACGCGGCGCCCGCCGGTGGCCGACACGTCGCCGTCATGCGTGTAGTCGCCGGCAACAGTGGGGCTGTCGGTGCCCGAGCCGTACCCGAACGGGCAGGTTTCCTTGGTATCGCTCATCTTCGCCTTCCGGTGGGGATGTGTTTCTGAAGAATTGAATGACTCAAATCTAGCGCATGCATCTGTGAATCACGACTTCGCGTGTCGCCCCCTGAGCGGATCCGTAAGGTGGAGCCGTGGACGATCTCGACGCGCTTCTGAGCGACGCTCGCACTCGGCTGCGCGGCGTGGCGAAAGTGCGCATCGGGGCACCGCGCGCGCCGGGGCGGATCCGCCGGGTGCTCGGTGCGCGCCCCGTCATCGCCCCGATCGCCGAGGCGTGGCATCTCGGCGTGCTGCTCGTCGGCGACGACGCGGTATGGGCGACCGGATCGGTGCTGCGCGCGGCCGAGGAGGCGCGTCGCGGCTACACGGCCGAGTCGCAGCGGCAGCGCGCGGAGATCCGCGCGATGGCCTTTCGGGGCGGCTTCCGCGAGGGCGAGACATTCCACTTCGACGCGCAGCCGATCGACGCGGATCGCCCCGGGCCGCTCGTGCGCGAGGGCGAGCGGATCATGGTGCGCTGGTCGCCCGCGGGCTTCCTCATGCCGCTCGATGCTTATCTCGACGAGCGGATCGCCCTCGCTCGCGAGTGAGCACAACGCTGATCGGGCTGCGCGCGACGCGCGCGGAACAGGGCAGATCTTCCATTGGCGAGCGAACCTGAGTATGTTCTGGGAGGACGACCGTGCGCCGCGACGATGCCGCGACGCGTTCTTTCCGAAGGAGCACCATGGCCCGACCGCAGACCTCGACGAGCGCGATTCCCGAGCGCGAGCAGTGGACAGGGCAGTTCGGGTTCATCATGGCGGCCGTCGGATCGGCCGTCGGGCTCGGCAACATCTGGCGCTTCCCGGGCGTCGCGTACGAATCGGGCGGCGGTGCGTTCCTGATCCCCTATCTCGTCGCGCTCCTCACCGCGGGCATTCCGATCCTCTTCCTCGACTACGCGATCGGTCACCGCTTCCGCGGCTCCGCGCCGCTCGCGCTGCGCCGTCTGGGCGGCCGCTTCGGCGAGGGCATCGGGTGGTTCCAGGTCGTCATTGCTGCGCTGATCGCGATCTACTACACCGGCGTCCTGGCGTGGGCCGCGAGCTACTTCGTCTTCTCGTTCGGTGAGCAGTGGGGCGATGACACGGCCGCGTTCTTCACGGGCGAGTACCTGCAGGTCTCCGACGGCGCAACGGATCCGGTCACCTTCGACTTCGTGCCGGGCGTGCTGATCCCGCTCGTGCTGATGTGGGTCGTGACGCTCGTGATCCTCGGCGCCGGCGTCGTCAAGGGCGTGCAGCGCGCGAACGTCATCATCATTCCGCTGCTCGTCGTCGGCTTCATCGCGCTCGTGATCCGCGCCCTGTTCCTGCCCGGCGCGCTCGACGGCCTCGACGCGTTCTTCACGCCCGACTTCGCGGCGCTCGCCGACCCCGGCGTCTGGATCGCCGCCTACAGCCAGATCTTCTTCTCGCTGTCGATCGCGTTCGGCATCATGATCACGTACGCCTCGTACCGGCGTCGTCGCTCGAACATGACCGGCGCCGGGCTGGTCGTCGCCTTCGGCAACTCGTCGTTCGAGATCCTCGCCGGCATCGGCGTGTTCTCGACGATCGGGTTCCTCGCTCACCAGCAGGGCATCGGCGTGGGCGAGGTCGAGGGGCTGAGCGGCCCGATCCTCGCGTTCGTGACCTTCCCCGCGATCGTCAGCGAGATGCCGGGCGGCGGGTTCTCGGGCGCCCTGTTCTTCGGCGCGCTCACGCTCGCCGGCCTCACGTCGCTCATCTCGATCCTCGAGGTCGTCATCGCCGCGATCCGCGACAAGTTCGGCCTCACGCGCGGGCAGGCTGTGGGCGGCATCGGCGTGCTCGCCCTGATCTCGGTCGTGCTGCTCGGCACCTCCTCGGGCCTGATCGCGCTCGACACGATCGACCAGTGGACGAACAACATCGGCATCGTCGCGTCGGCGATCGTCATGACGATCGTCGTGATCTGGGTCAAGCGCCGCGGCGGCGAGCTGTCGCGCCACCTCAGCGCGGTGTCGACGTTCAAGGTCGGCGGCCTGTGGCTGTTCTTCACCGGGGTGGTCGGCCCGATCGTGCTGATCTGGATGCTCGCCGCCAAGGTGATCGACCTCGTCACCGGCGGATACGAGGGGTACGCGACCTGGTACCTCGGCGTCGCCGGATGGGGCAGCATCGTGCTCGCCGTCATCGCCGCGATCGTGCTGCCGATCGTCTCGTGGCGCCACGACCCGCGCAGCTTCGAAGCATGGCCGACGAATCGTCAGCTCGGCCTGAAGGGAGACGCACGATGAGCGCGATCTCGGTCCTGTTCCTCATCATCTCTGCCGTCGTCGTCTGGGGCGGCCTGATCGCGAGCATCGTCTATCTGGCGGCGAAGCCCGAGGTGCGCGCGTATCCGGAGGGCGGCGCGGGAGACGACGTCGATCGATGATCGGGATCAGCGCGACGAGCGCGCCGTGCGGCCGCGCGTGATCGCGACGAACGCCTGCACGTCTTCGCCGTCGCGCTCGCGCGGCCAGGCCACGACCACTTCGGAGATCGGGCCGCCCGCGAGCGGACGGTAGGTCGCGTCCTTGCGATGGTGCAGACGGGCGAGCGACATCGGTACGACGACGATGCCGGCGCCGCTCGCGGCCGTCGCGATCGCATCTTCGGTCGTCGGCACGGTCGGAAACCGCGGCGCGAGCGTCGGCAGATCGAGAGGGCCGAGCACATCGTCGCCGGGCGTGATGAGCACTTCGCCGTCGAGGTCGGCGGGCGCCAGCTCATCGGCGGCGGCGAGCGACGATTCGGTCGACATCACGACGACCGGAACCTCGTCGTAGAGCGCGACGACGAACAGCTCCCCCTCGATCGGACGGCGGCAGATCACCGCGTCGACGAGATCCTCGGTGAGCGCCGCACGCTGATCCGCCGCGTCGATCTGCACCAGGTCGAGACGCTGGTGGGGGCGCTGTTCGCGCCAGTGGCGGATCCACTTGCCCGGCGTTGTTCCAGGCACCACCCCGAGACGGAACGGCGGCAGCGGCGCCGGCTTCGGCGGGGGTGCGGGCGCTGTGACGGCCTTCTTCCGCACGGGGCCGCGGCGGGGTGCCTTCTTCTGCGCCATGTCTCCAGACTACGGAACGCTCCCGTCGACGCGCCGCGCCGCGTTACGCTCGGCGTGACGAAAGGAATCCCGTGTCGCATTTCGACCTGCCGCTCGATCGGCTCCGCGAATACCGTTCCGATGTTCGCCTTCCCGACGACTTCGATGATTTCTGGGCGAGCACGCTCGAAGGCAGCCGCGAGGCGCACGGCGAGACGTACTCTCGCGAGGTCGACAACGGGCTGAGTCTCATCGCGACGAGCGACGTGACGTTCTCGGGGTTCGCCGGAGACCCGATCAGCGCGTGGTACCACCGGCCGGCCACGGGTGAGCCGACGGCGGTCGTCGTCGAGTTCGTCGGTTATTCGGGCGGGCGCGGCCTCTCGCACCAGCAAGCCGAATGGACCGCGGCCGGTTACGGCCACCTTCGGGTCGACACACGGGGCCAGGGCGTCAACCGCGGGTCGTCGGGCGCGACGGCCGACCCCCACGGATCCGGGCCCGCCGCGGGCAGCATGACCCGCGGCATCGCCTCGCCCGAGACGTACTTCTACCGGCGCGTGTTCGCCGATGCGGTGCGCGCGGTCGATGTCGCGCACGAGTTGGCGCCGGACGTGCCGGTCTTCATCGCCGGCATCAGCCAGGGCGGCGGCATCGGCATCGCAGCGGCCGCGCTCGGCGACGACGTGGCCGGTGCGCTGATCGACGTGCCGTTCCTGTGCGACTTCCCGCGGGCGACGTCGATCACCGACAGCGATCCCTACGCCGAGATCGTGCGCTACCTCGCCGCGTTCCGGGGCCTCGAAGACGACACCTTCCGAACGCTGTCGTACGTCGACGGCGTGAACCTCGCGTCGCGCGCGAGCGTGCCCGCGCTGTTCTCGGTCGGGCTGATGGACCAGGTGTGTCCGCCGTCGACGGTGTTCGGCGCCTTCAACGCGTGGGGCAGCGACGACAAGGAGATCGTGCACTACGCGTACAGCGGTCATGAGGGCGGCGGTGCGCAGCACCGCAGGTTGTAGCTCGACTGGCTCGCCGACCGCCTCGGCTGAGCGCCGGTCCATCCGCCCGGATGCAGGACGACGGCAGGTTGGGTGCTCGACCGCGTGATTCGGCCGGGAAACGCCGACAGCGGCACCGACTCGCCGTACTTCTGCGACGCCGGGAACGGAAAAAGGCCGCCCACCGTATCGGTGAGCGGCCTTTCGGACAGGTTATGCGGCGAGCCGGAAACCCCTGAGGTCGGTGGCGATCTTCTCGCCGCCCGCAATCTTCTCGTCGTCGCCGATCAGTGATCCGCCGGCGATCTGCGCGCCAGCGCCGATGAAGCTGCGCACGCCGATCTTCGCCTTGGCGCCGACGGCCGCCTCGGGCCCGACGTGTGCGTTCGCGTCGATGATGGCGCCGGGGCCGATGATGGCGCCGGGCTCGATCCAGGCTCCGGCGGCGATGCGTGCTCCCTCGAGCACGTGCGCTCGAGGTTCGATATATGCACCTGCCTCGACGCGGGCCGTTGCGGCGACCTTCGCGCCGTGCGCGACGAGGCCTCGGCCGTTGGCGTGCTTGCGGTAACGCAGCGTTCCGCCCTGGTCGTCTTCGATGTCTACGTAGTTCTTGCCCACGGTGTCCTTTCCAATGCTCGAGGAGATGGACATTCGGGTAAACGCTCCGCACACGGGCGCTATTCCCGAGGAGATATCGACATCCTCGCCCGCAGCGCGATGTGCTCTCTGTGGCCCCGCTATGGTTCTCCTGAGAACGGCCGCGCGGTACCGTCGAGGGGTGGTGAGGACGACACTCTCGGCGGGGCAGGCGCGGCGCACGGCGCTCGCGGCGCAGGGCCTCGGGGGCCCGCGCGACGGATCCGCGTCGCCGCGCACGCTGCACGCGGCGATCGCCCGCATGGGCGTGCTGCAGATCGACTCGGTGAACGTATTCGCCCGATCGCACTACATGCCGCTCTACTCGCGCACGGGGTCGTACGACACGGCTCAGCTCGACCGGATCGTGTTCCGGCGCGCGAAGCCCACGCACGTCGAGTACCTCGCTCACGAGGCGGCGTTCATGCCGGTCGCCGATTGGCCGCTGTGGGGATTCCGGCGCGATGACATCCGCGCGCGCAACGGGCGGTGGGGCGGCTGGGCCGCCGAGAACGCCGGCGTCATCGATCTCGTGCGAGCCGAGCTCGCCGATCGCGGGCCGCTGAAGCCCAGCGAGATCGCGTCGATCGAGCGCGAGGCCAGGCGCGGACCGTGGTGGGACTGGGATCACGTCAAGCGCGCTCTCGAGCACCTCTGGGGGATCGGAGAGGTCGCGATCGCGGGGCGCGACGGCTTCGAGCGCGTGTACGGCCTGGCTTCGCAGATCCTGCCCGACGAGGTGCTGTTCGATGTGCCGCGAGACGATGCCGTGCGCGAGCTCGTGCGTCGCGCCGCGCGGGCGTGCGGAGTCGCCACGATCTCGGATCTCAACGACTACTACCGGTTGCGCGACCAGAAGGTGGTGCGGGCGGCCGTGCACGATCTGGAGGACGCAGGCGAGCTCTCTCCCGTCGGCGTCGAGGGGTGGGACCGGCCCGCATGGATCCATCGGGACGCGCGCGTGCCGCGTGCGATCTCGCAGACGGCGCTGCTGACGCCGTTCGATCCCGTGGTCTGGTTCCGCGAGCGCGCCGAGCGTCTGTTCGGCTTCTCTTACCGCATCGAGATCTACGTTCCGGGCCCGAAGCGGCAGTACGGCTACTACTCGCTGCCGGTCGTCGTCGACGACCGCATCGCGGGCCGCGTCGACCTCAAGGCCGATCGTGCGGCATCGGCGCTGCGCGTGCAGTCGGCCTGGTGGGAGCGCGGTGCCGCCCCGGATCCCGCGCGGGCGGCCGCCGAGATCCGCCGGGCTGCCGCCTGGCAGGGCCTCGACGAGGTGACAGTGTCGCATTGGGGAGACGCGACAGACGGCCTTGCGGTGGAGCTCGGAGCGACCCGCCACGAGCATCCGAATGCGGTGGGCGGGTTCCGTTCGCGCGGAGATGAGCCGTAACTGCGGAGGGTTCTCCGGGTTCTCTCCGTCGTTGTGGCTCTTCTCCGACGTTGCGGCTCGTCGACCGAGCGGGGGATCCCGTAGCGTCGGGTCCCGAGGAGGAGAGATGGAGATTCGCTACCTGGCCGATGCGGACGTGCGCTCTCGCGCCCCGGAGATCTGGAGCGTGTACGACGCGGTCTTCGGCGACCAGGCGTCGTACGCCGACTGGCTCGAGGGCATGCTGCTGCGCCACGCGGCGCGCGATAGCTTTCGGTTCGCGGCCGCGATCGACGACGACCGCATCGTCGGCATCGCGTGGGGGTACATCGGCGCACCGGGCCAGTACTACACCGACAGCGTGCGCGGGGCGCTGGGCGACGATCTCGCGGATCGGTGGCAGCCTGCCTTCGAGATCGTGGAGCTCGCGGTTCTGCCGACGCACCGCGGCGCCGGTACGGGCCGTGCCCTGCTGCGCATGATGACGGTGGGCATCGAGAATCCCGCAGTCCTCAGCACCTCGCAGGACGAGGCGGATCCCGCCGTGCGGCTGTACCGCAGCGAGGGATGGCGCACCCTGGGCACACATCCCAAGGCGGATGGGTCGCGCACGATGCAGATCATGGGTCGGCTTCCGTGACGCTCGCACGGAGAAGAGCCATAACGACGGACCGATTCGGCGATGTTCTCCGCCGTTGCGGCTCATCTCGGCGGTTACGGCGGCGCGCGCGATGATCCCGAGTGATCTGTCGTTCGTACCGACCGATGTGGAGACGCCGGCAATGGTCGCGGCGCTGCCCGGTGGGGATCGCGCCGAGGCCGTGTGGCAGAACGTCGTCGGCGGGCTCACGTTCCGGCTGCCGGGGATCCACGCGAAATGGCAGCGGGGCGACGGGCAGGATCTCGAGCGCGAGGCGGAGCGCCTGCGCTGGGCCGCATCCTTCGTCGCCGTGCCGCGCGTGGTGTCGTTCGAGCGCCGGGGCGGCGAGCAGCTGCTCGTGACGGAGACGATCCCCGGTATCTCTGCGGTGCTCGAGCCCTGGCACGACCGCCCGCGCGAGTCGGCGCACGCGCTCGGGGCGGGGCTGCGGGCCTTCCACGATGCGCTGCCGGTCGCCGATTGCCCGTGGACGTGGGCCGTGACCGACCGCCTCGCCGAGATCGGCGACGCCGCGGTGCGCGAACGCCTCGCCGCGGCGGATCCGGGAATCTCGCGCCTCGTCGTCTGCCACGGCGACGCGTGCGCACCCAATACGCTGCTCGGCCCCGATGCACGTGCGAGCGGCCACGTCGATCTCGGGGAGCTCGGCGTCGGCGACCTCTGGGCCGACCTCGCCGTGCTCGCGATGAGCGTGACCTGGAACTACGGGGAGGGATACGAGGAAGCAGTGTACGCGGGCTACGGCATCGAGCCGGATCCCGTGCGCATCGCGTTCTCCCGCGACCTGTGGAACGCCGGGTAGGCGCACCAGTCGCACCTCGCCCTGGACGCGCGAGTGCCGATCAGGCCGCCGGCTGACATGATGGGCACCAGAACACGCGTCGCTCCTGGCCCGGCTCCGCGCCGAGCGAGGTCTCGCGGATGACCGTGCCGCACCGCCGGCACGGCAGCCCGGCGCGCGCGTAGACCCAGTGGTCGCGGCCGCGCCTTCCGTCACCCGTGAAGGTGCGCACGGGGCGAGAGAGGTTGCTGCGGATCGCCCGCGCACCGAGCGCCACGAGCTCCGGCACGTCCCGCAGCGGCGCCGCCGGATCCATGCCGCGCAGGAAGAGCAGCTCGTTCGCGTACTCGTTGCCGAACCCCGCGACGTTGCGCTGGTCGAGCAGCGCGGTGTGCGCGGGGCGCGGATCCTGCTCGAGGCGCCGGACGGCCTCGTGCGCATCCCAGTCGGGGCCGAGAGGATCGGGACCGAGATGCTGGATCGCGCGGCTTGCATCGGACAGCAGCTCGACGATGCCGAGATCGAAACCGACCGTCTGCCACGCGCTCGTCGCGAGCACGGCCCGGGCTTGGAACGCGGGTCGGCGCCAGCGCTCGCCGGAGCGGTAGGCGTGCCACTCGCCCTCCATCTTGAGGTGCGTGTGCAGGGTGAGGCCGCCGATGCGGTGCAGGATGTGCTTGCCGACCGCGCGCACGTCGTCGACACGGCGCCCGGTGAGATCGGCAGTCGCGGCCCGGGGAACGCGCAGATCGAACGTCGTGAGCACCTGACCGGCCAGCACGTCGTTGAGCCGTCGCGCAGTGCGGTGCGCGGTGTCGCCCTCGGGCATCAGCCGGATCCTCTCATCGCCGCATCTCGCGTCGCAGCGACAGGCCCTTGGTCGCCTCGACGAAGCCCGCGGCGCGCAGGTGCCGGGCGAGGGGAGACGAGTAGGTGCCCGCCCCGTTGACCTTCTCGACCGTCAAGGTCTCGAGCGCGCGGGCGCGGGCCTCGGTCGCGAGCCCGCGCGTCGCGGCTTCGAGCACAGTGTCGTCGTCGCTGAACGAGAGCACCGTGCGGCCGCCGCGTTCGAGGTACAGCACGAGATCGCCGTCGACGAGTACGACGAGTGCGCCGGCCTTGCGCCCCGGCCGGTGGGCGACCGCGTCGAGCGCGGGCCAGGCGAGTGCGGCGCCGTAGGCGTTCGCCGGATCGGTGGCTGCGAGCACGCGCGGCTTCAGCGGGGCCGGATCCGCGACGGCCGCGAACGTGCGCAACCGGTCGATCGTCGTCGATGCGGCGAACTGCGCGGCGCCGAGCTTCTCGATGAGGTAGCCGCGCCGGCAGTGCCCGGCCTCTTCGAACGTGGCGAGGGTGCGATACACCTGCGCGAACCCGCCGGGCGCGCCCTCGTTCTGCACGGATCCGCGGGTGACGACGCCGTACCGGTCGAGCAGCAGCGACGCGTGGGCGGCCGCGCGCGCCGTGTCATCGCCGTCGAGCGCGGGCAGCAGCGACCAGCGCCCGCCCGCCGAGGGGTTGCGCGGCGCCGCGGGCCGCGTCGCGCTCATGCCGCGGAACGTGCGCGTGCGGGGAGCGCGACGCGTGGTCTTGTGGCTCTGGGATCCGCCTGAGAGCAGCGTGCGCACCGGGGCGAAGGTGTCGTTCGTGGCGCGGCCGTCCCACGCGAGCCGCCACAGCGCCTCGGTGACCGCGGTCTCCGAAACCTCCGCCGCCTCGTCAGCCGTCAGCTGCGCGCGCACGGCGTCGGCGATCTGTGAGGCGAAGAACGCACCGCCGGCGGCGAGCGCGGAAGCGACGCGTTCGTCGAACGGGTCGACTGCGACGTCTTCGCGCGTGAGCGTGAGCGGCACGGCGTCGCCCGGATGCAGCGCGATCCACCCGTCACGGCCCGCGATCGGGCCGTGACCCG
>Ga0308157_10006922_pt1 | contig 13367 bp, 9 predicted proteins | sample PhyBR1_FD_201035 | JGI IMG/M metagenome (GOLD analysis project Ga0308157, IMG submission 201035) | Phyllosphere microbial communities from UC Gill Tract Community Farm, Albany, California, United States - DLSLB.R1 | ecosystem: Host-associated > Plants > Phyllosphere > Unclassified | place: USA...
AGTCCAATCGCGCCTACCAAATAACCATTGGTAAAAAAGCCTTTCAGATCCACGGTCTGAGAGGCTTTTTTCTTTTCTGCCGGCTGCGGGCTGTGCAGCGCCCGTCAGCGGCGTGGCGGTTTATCGAGATGGCGCGAAAAGCTCGCCAGGGTGCCGTCGTAGCTGAGCTTCACGCCGTCAAGGAAAAAGCTGGGCGTTCCCTGGACGCCGAAATCGTCGTAAGCCTGATTGGTCAGGCGCTGCAGTGCCAGGCGCTGCGCTGCATTCTTCATGGCTCGGTCATAGGCCGCACTGTCCACGCCGGACTGCGCCGCAATGCTGCGCAACATCTTTTCCTGGTCCTTGGCCGCGGAGATTTCAGACCGTTTGGCGCGAAAGCGCGCAAGTGTTGCATCCCTGCGCATCAAGCCGCCGGCATCCGCGATCAACAGGATGGCGGCATCGATCTGATTGTTTACGGTGGGGCGCACCGAAAGTCTGAGCCGGCCGGTATCGACGTATCTGGTCTTGAGCTGCGGCAGCAATTGCTCTTCGAATCGAATGCAGGGCGGGCAGGTGGGCGAGCTGTAGACAATGAGCGTGGAGGGTGCATTGCTGGCACCGATGAAGCGATCGGGCAGGCCAGCCGGCTCCATCAGGGAGGCGGCGGACACCATGCCTGCCAAGCCAAGGCCGAGGACAATGGAAAGTAGAGCGCGGGGCATCATGTAGGTACTGCAGCTGTGAGTCGAAAAGAATGAATCCTAGATAGTCATCCTATTTTAACTATTGATGTTTTTAATTCAATAGTTTTATACATTCTTCAGGTCTCCCGATGCAGCTTAGGGACCATCGCCTGCGGACTGCTGCGCCGAGAGATGCAGCGCACCCACGATCAGCGCCTGCATACCCTGGGCGAACTCCACCTCCATCTCGGCTTCTTCCACGGCCCGGTCCGCGTCGACCACGGGCTCCTGTTCCGCCACCGAGTACAGCGTGTCTGCGGCGGCAAAGCAGTGGAATGCCACGGTGGCCAACAGCCACTGCGCGCGCTCCTGCGCAATGCCATAAGCCTGGGCGATGTGGCGTTGGTGCGCTTGAATCTTCTCGATCACCGCATCGGATGCCGCCATGCGGCGCAATACATAGGGTGTCACGCCCGGATGCGCCTTGACGAATTCCTGTACCGAGGCGCTGAACACGGTCAGATACTCCCTCAGCCCTTCGGGCTGGTTGCCCAGGGCCTGGGGAATCTGCCAGCGGCGGATGATTTCATCGGCCACCAGCTGCTTGAGCGCTTGCAGGCTGGCGACATGCTTGTACAGCGCCATGTGGCTCACGCCCAGTGCGGCCGCCAGTCCGACGAAGGTGATGTTGCGCAGGCCCATCGCGATGCCCGCATCGGCAATGCGCGCATGGGTGATGGAGGGCGGGCGCCCGCGTCCGCGCGGGGGCGGCTGTGAAGGGGTTTCCTGGTTCATTCGTGGGTCTGATTCTGCAGAGTTTTAATTAGTTTAGTATGATGCAACTAATTATGATTCTCAGTCACGCATCGTGCATCTGCTGTCTTTCTTTCTGCCGCCATTCTGCGCGGTAACGGCTTTACCAAACGCTTTCCGGCGCGCGCAGCTTGCAGGCCGGGTTGCTCCATGAGCGCGCGTGACGCCAAGGAGCCAGGCCCGATCGGCCGGGTGCTGTTGCCCATTCGCCGGCCGTTGATTGCCGCGGCGCTGCTGTCGGCGCTGGGCGCGATGTTGACGCTGGTTCCGCTGGCCGGCATGGCTCATATCGCAGGCCTGGCACTGGCGGGTACGACGCAGCTGCGGGGCGCGATCTGGCCGCTGGTCGGCATCAGCGTGGGCTGCCTGCTGGCTGGCATGGCGGCGATCTCTGCAGCCGAATTGCTGGCCCATCTGGCCGACAACCGTCTGACCCAGCAGCTGCGCCATACGGCGGCGCAGCGGCTGGCCCAGGTGCCGTTGGGCTGGTTCACGGGCCGCGCCTCGGGCGAGGTCAAGCAGGCAATGCAGGACGACATCGGCACGCTGCACGAACTCACCGCGCATTTCTTCACCACGCTGGGGCGCGCCGTCGGCGCGGTGCTGGCCTGTGCGCTCTATCTTCTGGCCATGGATTGGCGCATGGCCATCATTGCGCTGCTGCCGTTCCCGGCGTTCTTTGCCTTCTTTGGTCGCGCCGTGAAGCGCAGCGCGGCCAATATGGGCGAACTGGCGACAGGCATGGGCCGCATCAACAATGCCGTGGTCGAGTTCACGGGCGGCATGCCGGTGCTCAAGGCCTTTGGCGCGGCGGGCCAGGCGCATGGTGCGTACCGCGAGGCAATTGACGCGTTCGCGCGCGTGTTTACGGATTTCACGCGCCCGCTGGTGGGCGCGATGGCCAATGCCAACGCCATGATCGCGCCGGTCGCGGTACTGGGCGTGGTGCTGGTGGCCGGCACGCTGTTTGTCAGCCAGGGCTGGATGACGCCGGTGGAGTTGCTGCCCTTTGTGCTGGTCGCGCCGGGAATGTCGGCGCCACTGCTGTTGCTGCACTATCTGACCCATGACTTGAATGCCGCCACCGGCGCGGCCCAGCGCGTGCATGCGCTGCTGCAGACGCCGGTGCTGGCCCAGCCCGCGCGCGCGCAGCGCCAGGCGCCCGCCGGGTTCGAGGTCCGGTTCGAGCAGGTGGGCTATGCCTACGATGGTCAAGACCCCGTGCTGTCGGATATCAACTTCACGCTGCGGCCCGGCACGGTGACGGCGGTTGTCGGTGCCTCGGGCTCGGGCAAGTCGACGCTGGCGCGCTTGCTGCTGCGCTTTTTCGATCCCACGCAGGGGCGCATCACGCTGGGCGGCGTCGATCTGCGCCATATGGAAAGCGCCGAGCTTTACCGGCGCATAGGTTTTGTACTGCAGGAGGTACGGCTGGTACACGCCAGCGTGCGCGACAACATCGCGCTGGGCCGGCCTGCGGTGAACCAGAGCGAGATCGAGCGCGCGGCGCGCGCCGCCAACATCCATGAGCGCATCCTCAGGCTGCCGCGTGGCTACGACTCGGTGGTGGGCGAAGACGCCGAGCTGTCGGGCGGCGAGCGCCAGCGCGTGAGCATTGCGCGCGCCGTGCTGCTCGATGCGCCGGTGCTGGTGCTCGACGAAGCCACGGCCGCGGCCGATGCCGAAAGCGAGCTGTCGATACAGGAGGCAATGTCGCGCCTGGCCCATGACCGCACCCTGTTGGTGATTGCCCACCGGCTCGACACCATCGCCCATGCGGACCACATCATCGTGCTCGACGGCGGGCACATCTGCGAGCAGGGCAGTCACGCCGAGCTGCTCGCGCAAGGCGGCCGGTATGCGCGGCTGTGGGCATTGGGCGGCTATGCAACGCAAGAGCAGGAAGCGGGTGCCGCATGCTGAAGACCTTCATTCAATTGCTGGGTGACGACGCGCGCGTGTTTCGCCGCTATGCCTCGCTGGCCGTCGCCTATGGGCTGATCAGCGGGCTGACGATGGTCACGCTGGTGCCAATTCTTTCGCACTTGCTGGCAGCTGATGCCGGGGCAACTGCCTTGTGGCTGCTGTGGCTGGTCACCGGCATGGTGGTTTGCTGGGTCTGGCGCCGCCAGGTGGAAAAAGCCGGCGTGGCCGTGGGTGTGGCCATCCTGCAAAGCGCGCGCCAGCGCGTGGGCGATCACGTGGCCCGACTGCCCGTGGGCTGGTTCACGCCAGACAACACGGCGCGGCTGTCGCATGTGCTCACCCAGGGCATGATGGCCGTGGCCCAGCTTCCCGCGCATGTGCTGACGCCGGTGATCAGCGGCGCCGTCGCGCCCCTGGTGGTGGTGGCCGCGCTGTTTGCGCTGCATTGGCCGCTGGGCCTGACGGCGCTGATCGCGCTGCCGCTGCTCGCGGGTGTGTCGCTGGCCGCGGCGCGGCTGGGGCGGCGCGCCGAACAGGCCTTTCACCAGCATTTCGCGCAGGCCAGCCAGCGCATGGTCGAGTTCGCGCAGGCCCAGTCGGTGCTGCGCGCCTTCAACGGCGAAGGCGGCGGCACACGGCTGCTGGAGCAGGCCATGGCCCAGCAAAGCCAATCGGCCACGCGGCTGATCTATCTGTCGTCGGTCTCGGCCGTGCTCAATGCCTGGATGGTGCAGGCGATCTTCGCGGCGCTGCTGGTCGTGGCCATGCTGTGGCTGCAGGCCGCGCCCGACCTGGCGACGGCGATCGCTGCCGTGGTGTCGCTGGTGCTGATCAACCGCTTCATCGATCCTCTGCTCGATGTCGCCAGCTACGGCGAAGTGCTGCGTGGCGCGCGCGGCCAGCTCAATGCGGTGCGCGAGATTCTTGCGGCCCAGCCCCTGCCCGAGCCGGCGCGACCGCAGCCGGCGCGCGATGCGTCGGTGGAGTTGCGCGATGTCGACTTCCACTATGCCGCAGGCGGGCCTGCCGTGCTGCAGGGCGTGAACCTGCGCATCGAACCGTGGAGCATGACGGCGCTGGTGGGAGCCTCGGGTTCGGGCAAGACCACGCTGGTGCGACTGATTGCCCGCTTTTTCGATGTACAGCGCGGCAGCGTGCGAGTGGGCGGTGTCGATGTGCGCGACATGTCAAGCGAACAGCTGGCGGCGCAGATCAGCCAGGTCTTCCAGGACAGCGCGCTGTTCGCGGGCAGCATTGCCGACAACATCCGCATGGGCAAACCCCAGGCCAGCGATGCCGAAGTGCTGCAGGCCGCGCACCAGGCCGGTGTGGCCGAGATCATCGCCCGGCTGCCGCAAGGCATAGCCAGCCCGGTCGGCGAGGGCGGGGCGCGGCTGTCCGGCGGCGAGCGCCAGCGCATTGCCATTGCGCGCGCGCTGCTCAAGCGCGCGCCCATTTTGCTGGTCGATGAAGCCACGGCCGCGCTCGATGCCGAAAACCAGGCCGTCATTGCCCAGGCGCTGGCGCGGCTGCGCGGCCAGTGCACGCTGATCGTGATTGCGCACCAGCTGTCGACGGTGGCCATGGCCGACCAGATCGTGGTGCTCGATGGCGGCCAGGTCTGCGAGCAGGGCACGCCCGCGCAGCTCGCAGCAGCGGGTGGGCGTTACGCGCAGTTTCTCGCGCAGCGCCGCACCGCCAAGGGCTGGCGGCTGGCGCCGTCGCAACGCTGAATCGCCGGACTTCCCATGCCCTTGCTGCGCTCCGGCCTGTTGCCGCTGTTTGCCCTGCTGTGCCTTGGCTCGCTGCTGGTCGGCGCGCGCGAGCTGGCATGGGCCGACATCCTGTCGCTGTCCGACGACGCCTGGCTCACGCTCACCGCCAGCCGGCTGCCGCGCCTGGCGGCGCTGGTGCTCACCGGCGTGGGACTGGCGGTCTGCGGCGTGGTGTTGCAGCAGATCGTGCGCAACAAGTTCGTCGAGCCGGCCACCTCGGGCGGGCTCGATGCGGCCAAGCTGGGCATTCTGGTGGCGCTGACGCTCGCGCCCGAGGCCGGCACCACCGTGCGCATGCTGTATGCATTGGCCTTCTGCCTGGCGGCAAGCCTGCTGTTCGTTGCCATCATCCGCCGCGTGCGTGCGCGCAGCACCGTGCTGGTGCCGGTCATTGGCCTGATGTATGGCGGTGTGCTCAGCGCCATTGCCGAGTTCTATGCCTTCCAGCACAACATCCTGCAAAGCATGCAGGGCTGGCTGCTGGGCGACTTCTCGCGCATCGTGCAGGGCAACTACGAGATTCTCTATCTGGTGCTGCCCATCGTGGCGCTGACCTACGCCTATGCGCATCGCTTCACCTTGCTGGGCATGGGCGAGGGCATGGCCACCAGTCTGGGCCTGAACTACCAGGCCACGGTGCTGCTGGGCCTGCTGCTGGTGGCGACCACGGTGTCGGCCACGGTGATCACGGCCGGCGCGATTCCGTTTGTCGGGCTGGTGATTCCGAATCTGGTGGCCGTGCGTTCGGGCGACCATCTGGCGCGCACCCTGCCCATGGTGGCGCTGGGCGGCGCCTGCCTGCTGCTGGCCTGCGACATCCTGGGCCGGCTGGTGGCCTATCCGTATGAAGTGCCCATAGGCCTGACGGCGGGCGGCGTGGGCGGCCTGCTGTTTCTGGTGCTGATCGTCTGGAGGCGGCGATGAGGCGCGCAGCGGGCCGCAAGGCGATCTGGGCGGCTGTGAGCGCGGGATTGATCGCGCTCGCGCTGACCTATCTGCTGCTGAATGCCGGCATGGACTTCGACTATGTGATTCCGAAGCGGCTGGTACGCCTGGGCGCGATGCTGCTGGGCGGCCTCTGCATTGCCTGGTCGGCCATCATTTTTCAGACCCTGACCAACAACCGCATTCTCACGCCCGCCGTGATGGGCTACGAGGCCGTCTATCTGTTGCTGCAGTCGCTGCTGGTGCTGCTGCTGGGCACGCAAAGTCTGGCGCTGCTGGGGGCAAGCGGCAACTTCGCGCTGTCGGTGGCGTCGATGCTGGCCTATTCGTGGGTGCTGCACCGCTGGCTGTTTCGCGACGGCGCCAGCAACGTGTACTCGCTGCTGCTGGTGGGGCTGGTGCTGACGCTGGTGATGGGCACCTTCACGCAGTTCGTGCAGTTCCGCACCAGCCCGGGCGAGTTCTCCATGCTGCTGGGCTTTACCCAGGCTTCTTTCAACCGCGCGCAGCCGGAGCAACTGCTGTATGCCTGTGTGATCGTTGCCGTGGTCTGCGCGGTGGGGCTCAGAACCCTGGCCACGCTCGATGTGCTGGCGCTGGGGCGCGAGACGGCGATCTCGCTGGGCGTCGATTACCCCCGTGCGGTGCGGCTGCAGCTGGTGCTGATCTCGACGCTGGTCGCGGTCTCGACCAGCCTGCTGGGCCCGACGGCCTTCATGGGCATCTTTGTCGCCAACATGGCCTATGCGCTGGCGCGCAGCAGCCGCCACCGCGCGACGCTGCCCATGGGCTGTGCGATTGCCATCGCCATCTTCATCGCGGCCCAGCTCGCCGTGGAGCATGTCTTCAACTACCGCACCACGGTCGGCATTCTGGTCAATCTGGTCTGCGGCGCGTACTTCCTGGCGCTGGTCGTGCGCCAGCGTGGCGCGCAATGACCTTCTTAACCTTCAGGAGAAAACCAATGCATCACACCCTCCGCAATCGCCGCCGGACCGCCTTCTGGCTGCTGTCCGGCCTGGCCGGGCTGGGCGCACTGACCGCGCAGGCACAGACGGCGCCCGCTGCACCCGTTGCAGCGCGCGCCTTCGAGCCCATCACCGTGCAGCACAAGCTGGGCCGCACGGTGATCAGCAAGCAGCCGCAGCGCGTTGCCGCGCTGGACATGAACGAGGTGGATTTCCTCGATCAACTGGGCGTGCCCGTGGTCGGCATGCCCAAGGACTTCATTCCGCACTTCCTCGCCAAGTACCAGAACGCGCCGCGCGTGCAGGACCTGGGCTCCATCGTGCAGCCGAATGTCGAACGCGTGCATGCGGCCAAGCCCGATCTGATCCTGATCACCTCTTTGCAGGCCGGCCAGTACAAGGAGCTGTCGCAGATCGCGCCGACCATCCAGTTCGATGTCGACTACCGCAACAGCGAGACCCGGCATATCGAGGTCATCAAGGAGCATCTGCTGACGCTGGGCCAGCTGTTCGGCAAGGACGACATCGCGCGCGCCAAGGCCGCCGAACTCGACGCCAAGGTGGCGCAGGCGCGCCAGGCCACCAAGGAACGGCCCGAGAAGGCGCTGATCGTGCTGCACAACAACGGCTCTTTCAGTTCGTTCGGCCCGCAGTCGCGCTATGGCTTTGTCTTCAGTGCACTGGGCGTGAAGCCCGCGGGACCGGCGGCCGACACCGGTTTGCATGGCCAGCCGGTGTCCAGCGAATTCATCCAGCAGGCCAACCCCGACATCGTCTACGTGGTGGACCGCACCGCGGTGATGGAACGCCGCGCCGCGCTCAATGCCCAGAGCCTGAGCAACCCGCTGCTGCGCCAGACCAAGGCCTGGAAGAACGGCCGCGTGGTGTTTGTCGATGCCCAGGCCTGGTATGTGACCGCGGCCAGCCCGACTTCGCTGCGCATCGTCGTCGACGACGTGCTCAAGGGCTACCAGCCCTGACCCGATTTCCGGCCCTGCACCGGGCCTGAACCCCTGACATGCTGCCGTGAAAAGAAGGCACTTCACCGTCTGCAAACGGTAGTACGTCTCATTTAAAACCCTTTCAACTTCTTAAGCGAGCATCCGATGTCCCGCATCCGCCGCATTTCCCCTGCCACGCAACCCCATGCCTTTCTTCTGCGCCAGACCGCTGCCGCGGCGCTGGCGCTGACGGCCATCGCCCCGCTGGCCATGGCCCAGTCCACGGACGCCTCGGTCACGCTGCCCACCGTGACCGTCTCGGGCCAGACGGCCGGCGCCACCGCGCCCTATGCCGGCGGCCAGGTGTCCTCGGGCGGCCGCGTCGGCTTGCTGGGCGACAAGGACTTCATGGAGACGCCGTTCTCCACCATCAGCTACACCGAGAAATATGTGGCCGACCGCCAGGCCAAGGACCTGACGGAAGTGATCTCCGCCACCGATCCCTCGGTCTTCAGCAACGGCGTGTCGGGCGCCTGGAGCGAGAACTATTCGATCCGCGGCTTTGCGTCGAGCACCAACGATGTGACCTTTGGCGGCCTGGCCGGCATGGCGCCGTACTACCGCACCTCGCCCGAGATGTTCGAGCGCGTCGAAGTGCTCAAGGGCCCCTCGGCACTGCTCAATGGCATGCCGCCCGGCGGCTCGGTGGGTGGTGCGATCAACCTCGTGCCCAAGCGCGCGGGCGACACGCCGCTGACGCGCTTCACGGCCACCTACCTGTCCGATGCGCAGTTGGGCGGTCATGTCGATATCGGCCGGCGCTTTGGTGCGCAAAAGGAATTCGGCGTGCGCTTCAACGGCGTCTATCGCGATGGCGCTGGCCCGGTCGACAACCAGGACAAGAAGCTGCAGCTGGGCGCGCTGGGCCTGGACTGGCGCTCGGCCCGTGCGCGCCTGTCCGCCGACTTCTACAGCGCCAATGACCACATCGATGGCCAGACACGCGGCATCAGCCTGGCGCCGCGCGTGGCCATTCCCCGGCCACCGAGCGGCGACACGCTGATCAACCCCGATTGGGCGTATGTCGACAGCAAGGACAAGGGCGCGATACTGCGCGGCGAGATCGATCTCAGCGACCAGATCACCGCCTATGGCGCGTTGGGCAAGGCCAAGACCGACTACCAGTACAACGGCGCGATCTCGGCCCAGGTGCTCAACGCCGCGGGCGACTACACCACCACCATGGGCCAGCTGGCCTTCGATGTAGCCAAGACGTCGGCCGAAGTGGGCCTCAAGGGCAGATTCCAGACCGCAGGCATCAAGCACCAGTGGACCTTGAACGCCACGCGCTACGAGCACGACCAGCACGACTACGGTCGCCGCTCGGTGCCCGGCGCGAACTGGACCACCAACCTCTACAACCCGGTCTGGGGTCCGGCGCCGGCGTTCATCGCGCCGCCGGTCTCGCACACCGCGCTGGAACTGACCAGCTTTGGCATCGCCGATACCCTGTCGTTCGCGCAGGACCGCGTGCAATTGACGCTGGGCCTGCGCCGCCAGCAGGTCAAGAGCGATACCTACAACACCACCACCGGCCTGCTCGCCACGCGCTATGACGAGGGCGCGACCACGCCCGCGGCCGCGCTGCTGGTCAAGGCCACGGAGCGCGTGGCCGTCTACGCCAACTACATCGAAGGCCTGAGCCAGGGCCAGAAGGCGCCGATCACATCGGCCAACCCCGACGATATCTTTGCGCCTTACAAGACCAAGCAGAAGGAGTTGGGTGTCAAGGTCGACATGGGCGACTTCGCGCACACCTTTGCCGTTTACCAAATCGACAAGCCCAGCAGCTATACCGACCCGGTCACCAACATCTTCTCGTTTGGTGGCGAGCAGCGCAACCGCGGCCTGGAGTGGAGCTTCTTTGGCGCCGCCACGCGCAGCCTGCGCCTGATGGGCGGCGTGGCGTACGTGGATCCCAAGGTCACGCGCATCGCCACCGCGGCCGCGCAGGGCAAGACGGCCACGGGCGTGGCCAAGCTGCAAGGCAAGCTGGGCGTGGAATGGGATGTGCCCGGTGCGCAGGGCCTGACGCTGACCGGCAACGCGACCTCGGTCTCCAAGCAGTACATCAGCGCCGACAACAGCCTGTCGGTGGGCGGTCGCACGACGTATGACGTGGGCGCACGCTACGCGACCAAGATCTCCAATCGCCCGGTGACCTTGCGCGCCGGCATCACCAATCTGACGAACAAGTCGTATTGGGGCATGCCCCTGCTGTCGAGCCTGGCGCTGGGCGCACCGCGCACATTCCAGCTGTCGGCGAGCGTGGATCTTTGATCGGCGCACTGCGAACGCGGTTTCCCCGTTCGCACTGAGCCGGTCGAAGGCCGAAGAATCCGCTGGATTCTCAGAAGTCGTAGCGCATGCTGACGTTCACGCTGCGCGGTGCGCCCCAGGTGTACTGCACGCGGCCGAAATCGCGCATGCCCGCGAAGTAGCTCTTGTCGAACGCGTTGCGCACGTTGAGGTTCAGGCTCAGGTGGGTGTTGAAGCGATAGCGGGCCATCAGATCGACGACCCAGAACGAGGGCTGGACCAGCGGGCCGGCCGAGGTCTTGCTTTGCCAGCGCGTGGACGCGCCCACCGTCAGGCCGCTGAATGCGCCGCCGAGCTGGTAGCTGCTGCCCAGCTTGAACTGGTTCTTTGGCAGATAGGCGGTGTTGCTCAGGTTGCTGCTGTTTTGCACATAGCTGCCCTGGGCCTGCCAGCCGCGCGCGATCTCGCCCGACAGCTCGAGCTCGTAGCCGCGCTTGGTGACGCCCGACACGGAGCGGTAGAGGCTGATGCCATCGGGCGTGAGTTCACCCGTGGCTTCGGCCACGTTGTCGGTCTTCATCCAGAAGTAGGCCAGGCTGGCGTTGAGGCGCTTGTCGAAGAACTCGCCCTTGGCGCCGATCTCGCGGGTCTGGCCTTCCTCGGGGTCCAGCGAGCGGCCCTGTGCATCCATTGCGCTCTGCGGCTTGAAGACGCTCGCATAGCTGCCGTAGAGCGAGACGTTCTCGTGCACATCGACCACCAGGCCGGCGTAGGGCGTCACGACGTCGCTCTTCGTGAAGTCGTAGTTCGAATACGCGTAGGGCGTGAGATCGTACTGCTGGTAGCTGGTGATGCGCGTGCCCGCAATCAGCTTGACCGGCTCGGCCAGGCTGAACTGGGCCGCGGCGTAGACCGAATGCCGCCGCGAGCTGAAGTAGCTGTGGTTGTTCATCGGAATGCTGTCGAGATCATCGGGCCGCGCGATGGCGCTGCCGCCGCCCGCATAGCCGTAGGCCAGATTGCTCAGACGCTTGCTTGCCGAGTAGGTATCGGAGCTGGTGCGCATGGTGTCGGCGCCGAACAGCAGCTCATGGGTGCGGCCGAACAGCTGCACCGGGCCCTGCAGGTCCAGCGCCAGACTGCGGTTCTTGTTGCTGTGGTCGCGCGCCCAGCTCAGATCCACCACGGAAGGAATGCCTGTGAACCAGATCCCGGTCTCGCCCTGGGGCAGCTCGGTCTTCTCGTCGCTGGCGCGCAGCTTGGCGGTCCAGCCATTGGCGAAGCGGTGCTCCAGGTTGGCAAACAGGGTGCGCGTGTCCTGCTCGTAGCCCGACCATGGCGCGCCCACGTTGAACGAGCGCGGCTGCAGGCCCAGGGACTGGCCGTTCGCCGCATAGGCCTGGATCATGCTGGTGCTGCCCGCGCCATAGTACTCGCGGTGGCGCTGGGTGAAACCGACGTTGAGCAGCGTGCGCTCGCCCAGATCGATGTCGAGCGTGCCAAACAGCGTCTGGTTGCTGCGCTTCGCATGGTCGCGGAATTCCTTGCCGTCCGCGGCTGCGGCAACGAGACGGCCGCGCACGCTGCCACTTGCGTTGAGCGCGCCGCCGATGTCCACATCGGCACGGTAATTGTCCCGGCTGCCCACGCCCGCGCCCACACTGGCCTGGAACTCGCGCGTGGCGCGCTTGCGTATCATGTTGACCGTGGCACCATACTTGCCGTCGCCGCTCACCAGGCCCGACGAACCCTTGAGCACTTCGATGCGGTCGATCTCGGCCATGTCGTCCATGGTGTAGAGCGTCTGCGTGTTCGCGTACCAGCCGCTGGCCATCTGGCGCAGGCCGTCGACCTGCAGATTGACGGCGTCGCCGCGCACCATGATGTTGTTGCCGTCGCCCTGGCGATCGATGGTGACACCGGGAGTCTGCTCCATGACATCGGTCAGCGTCTCGAGCTTGAAGTCATCCAGGCGCTGGCGCGTCATCACGCTGACCGATTGTGGCGTCTCGCGCAGCGTGAGGTTCAGGCCGGTCGCGCTGCGCGACGGGCCGGCCTGGGTATAGCTGCCCGTGCCTTCGGTCGTGCCGTCGCTCTGGGCCTGGGCCTGGGCCTTGACCGTGACCGTGGCGAGCTGAGCCGCCTCGCGCCCGCCGGCATCGCCAGAGGTGACCGCTGCCGAACTCCTGCGCACCACATAGCCTCCGCCCGCGCCTGGAACGGTCTCGAGCCCATGTCCGGCAAGAACCGCTTTCAGTGCGGCCGGCACGCTGTAGCTGCCCGACAGCCCCGGGCTGGTCTTGCCCGCCGTGAGCGCGCCGTCGAACGACAGCCAGATGCCGGCGCTGGTCGCGAGGCGGTTGAGCACCTGGTCCAGCGTACCGGCCGGAACGTCGTAGCGCACGCTGGCTTCGGCGCGCGTGGGCGCGGCGCCATCCTGTGCCCACGCGGGTGCGAAGGCGATGCCGAGGCAGGCCAGCAGTGCGGCGTGGTGCAGCGGTTTCATGCGCAGTGAACGGCCTGCAGCCGGGCGCTTGTCATTTCCCATGGTCATCGGACTTTCCCTCTCCTTGTTGAAACGGTGCGACGCGCGTTGAAAACGCGGTCTCTACCTGTTTCCCGAACGAGATGGAAAAAGTGCTACGGCCCACGCAAAAAAATTTCAGCCCCTGGCCCGCACGGTGACCCACCAGCGCGTGGCGGTGATCACCTGCAGCGGCAGGGCCTGGGCCAGAATGCGCAGTGCGAGATCGGTGTCGTCTAGCGGGTAGACGCCCGAGATGATGAGATCGCGCACGGCCGGGTCGCAGCGCAGCATGCCGCTGCGGTAGCGGCCCAGTGCCGCTAGAAAGTCTTCCAGCCGCATGCGTTCGGCGACCAGCACGCCCAGGGCCCAGGCCGTCGCATTGGCATCGAGCGGCGTGACGGCTTGCACCGACGCCTGGCCGAAGCGCGCCTGCTGGCCCGCATCGAGGCGCTGCCTTGCGGCCACGCCGCCGCGCGCGGGACTGATTT
>Ga0308157_10006924_pt1 | contig 13365 bp, 13 predicted proteins | sample PhyBR1_FD_201035 | JGI IMG/M metagenome (GOLD analysis project Ga0308157, IMG submission 201035) | Phyllosphere microbial communities from UC Gill Tract Community Farm, Albany, California, United States - DLSLB.R1 | ecosystem: Host-associated > Plants > Phyllosphere > Unclassified | place: USA...
GATAATGATCGTGCGTACATAACAAGTGAAGCTGGACAAACCGAAATAGCAGAAGCAATTTTAAAAGTTATTAAATAAAACAAAAGCCCTGAATTTTCAGGGCTTTTGTTTTATTCTGTATCTAACAACACGTTTAAAATAGTAATGGCAGCATCGGCAATTCTGGTTCCAGGACCAAAAACTGCAACTGCGCCCGAATCGAACAAATATTGATAATCTTGCGCCGGAATCACTCCGCCTACAATTACCATAATATCTTCACGACCGTATTTCTTTAATTCTTCAATAACTTGTGGTACCAACGTTTTATGACCTGCAGCCAATGAAGATACACCTAAAATATGTACGTCGTTTTCTACGGCTTGTTTTGCAGCTTCGGCAGGTGTTTGAAACAACGGACCCATATCCACATCAAAACCAACATCGGCATAACCTGTAGCAACAACCTTTGCACCACGATCATGACCGTCTTGTCCCATTTTTGCAATCATAATACGCGGACGACGTCCTTCTTTTTTTGCAAAATCATCGGCAAGTTGCTTTGCTTTAGCAAAATTTTCATCGGTTTTAATTTCTTTATTGTACACGCCGCTAATGGTTTTAATTTGTGCTTTGTATCTGCCATAAACTTCTTCCAATGCATCAGAAATTTCTCCTAATGTAACTCGGTTTTCAGCCGCTTCAACAGCTATTGCCAATAAATTGCCTTCACCAGTTTTTGCTGCATTTGTTAATGCTTCCAAGCTATGCTTCACTTTATCCTTATCGCGAGTGGCTTTAATGGTATTTAATCGTTCGATTTGCTGCTGACGAACCACTTGGTTGTCAACTTCCAAGATCTGTAGAGGATCTTCTTTTTCCAATCGATACTTATTTACACCTACAATTATATCCTGACCAGAATCGATACGAGCCTGTTTACGAGCCGCAGCTTCTTCGATACGCATTTTAGGAATTCCAGCTTCAATTGCTTTGGTCATTCCACCATACGATTCTACTTCTTCGATCAACTTCCATGCTTTTTCTGCAATTTCGGCAGTCAAACTTTCTACATAATAACTTCCTGCCCACGGATCAACTGTTTTACAAATCTTGGTTTCTTCTTGTAAGAAAATCTGTGTGTTACGGGCAATTCGAGCCGAAAAATCCGTTGGTAAGGCAATGGCTTCGTCTAATGCGTTTGTGTGTAACGATTGTGTCCCGCCAAAAGCAGCAGCAGCAGCTTCGATTGCTGTACGTGCCACATTGTTAAACGGATCTTGCTCGGTTAAACTCCAACCAGAAGTTTGACAGTGTGTACGCAACGCCAACGATTTATCTGATTCGGGATTGAACTGACGCAACAATTTAGCCCAAATCATTCTACCGGCACGCATTTTAGCAATTTCCATAAAATGATTCATACCAATTGCCCAGAAAAATGAAAGGCGAGGAGCAAATTCATCAACTTTCATTCCGGCAGCCAATCCCGTACGTACATATTCCAAACCATCTGCAATGGTGTAAGCCAATTCAATATCAGCAGTAGCACCGGCTTCCTGCATGTGGTAACCCGAAATAGAAATCGAGTTGAATTTTGGCATTTTTCTACTGGTATATTCAAAAATATCTGCAATGATTTTCATTGACGGAGTAGGCGGGTAGATGTACGTGTTACGCACCATGAACTCCTTTAAAATATCATTTTGAATGGTTCCCGAAAGTAATTTTTCATCGACACCCTGTTCTTTTGCAGCTACAATGTAAAATGCCATAATTGGTAAAACGGCACCGTTCATGGTCATAGAAACAGACATTTCATCTAATGGAATCTGATCGAACAAAATTTTCATGTCTTCTACCGAATCAATAGCAACACCTGCCTTACCAACATCGCCCACCACACGGGCATGATCAGAATCGTATCCGCGATGCGTTGCCAAATCAAAAGCAACCGAAAGTCCTTTTTGTCCGGCAGCTAAATTTCTGCGGTAAAAAGCATTACTTTCTTCGGCTGTTGAAAAACCTGCGTACTGACGAACAGTCCACGGACGGCGAACGTACATTGTTGCATAAGGACCACGCAAATTTGGCGCAAAACCAGCACCAAAACCAATATGTTCTAATTCTTCAACATCGGCTAACGTATAGGTTTGCTTTATCTGAATGCCTTCGGCTGTTTCAAAAGAATTTAGCGTATTTATTTCTGTTTTCTTTTGATGCGGTAATTGTATGTCTTGTATGTTTTTTCTCATGAATTTTTTAATAAATATTTAAATTCATTAACGATTTTTTTAAGTCCTAGAATATGTAATTTCCTACTCAGGATATTTTTTGGTACTTCTTGATGTGTGTAAAATTGCTTTTACAACAATTTCACTATTTATTATTTCATAATGAATTAAATATGGAAATTTTTTTAATAAAACCGTTTTGTTATTATCATATTTTGTTTGAAAAATAAGCGGTTCCATTTTTACAAGAGCCATTTCTGTTTTTACAGAAGATAAAAATCTTTTTCCAAATCCTTTTTGAACTTCTTCATCATACCAAATAGCAATTTCTTTTAAATCAAGTTTAGCTCTGGGAAGAATTTTCAATTTATAATTCATTCTCAATATCTTTGATTGCTTCATCAAAATCTAAAGCGATATCGGGATTTTTTAAATATTCTGAAGTTCTTTCACGAACCTCATTAATGTGCCATTGCGGAATTTCATTTTCAATTGTTTTTAATACAATTACTTCAACTTCATCGGCATTAAAATCATCGGGTAAATTTATAATTACCTGACGGTTTTTTACTTTCACTATTTCTCTGATTGCTTCCATAATCTTCTTTTTCTGAAAGTTACAAAATTATTCTGACGCTAAACGTTCTTGTTCCAAAGCTTCTGCCAAACGTTTTTCAATGATCGGAGTAATTAATGTTTTACGCGGATTTTGCTTTACAAAAGGATACAACTCTAAATCGTGCGACATTTTATCTTGTGCATTCGGGTATTTGTTTGTTCCCAATAAAACTTCTTTACCAGAATTGAATAATTCTTGTTCTTTTGTTGCAGATTCGTTTATTTTTCGCTGAATGGTTCCTTCGATCAACTGTGAAATTAATCCGCCATTTTTTTCGATATCCTTAAAAAGATCCAAGCCTTTTTCTGCTAACTGTTGCGTTAAACTTTCAATGTAATAAGCTCCGTCTGCCGGATTGTTTACTTTATCAAAATAACTTTCTTCCTTCAAAATCAACAACTGATTTCTTGATATACGGTCGCCAAATTCGTTTGTTTTATGATAAATAGCATCGTACGCAATATTTTCAACCGCATCGGCTCCGCCCAAAACGGCACTCATACACTCGGTAGTTGTACGCAGCATGTTTACGTTGTAATCGTAAATGGTTTTGTTACGGTGAGTTGGTTTTGCAAGAATGTGAAACGTTATGTTTGGTGAATAAGCTTCTGCCAACGCGTTTAAAGACAAACGTAATGCGCGCAATTTTGCAATTTCAAAGAAATAATTTCCGCCAACTGCAACTTCAACCGTAATATTTTTATCGAAATTTTCAATTCGGTTTAAATATTCGTTGGTGTGAGCCAAAGTGTAAGCAATTTGTTGCACCATATTGGCACCTGCGTTTTGGTACGTGGTTGCTTTTACGGTTAACCAATTGATGTTATGGGCTTTTTGGTTGATTTTATTCAGCGCCTCAAAATCTGAAGTTCCGTCTTTGTAAAAATTTCCATCGAATGTTAACTGATGAATCGGATCGATCATCACAGAAACTTCAAACTGTAATTTTGCAGCTTCGGTATTTATCTGTTCCACAACATCAGCATCTAAAAACAATAACTGCAAATAAACCACTTTTGGCTGTTGCTGTAATTGATTGATGATGTTTACTACGTTTATTTCTTTTGATGGAATGATGAAACGAATACTTTCTGCACCGCGTTTTAAAACTTCGTTTGCTTTTGTGATTGATTTTTCTGTATCGAAAACATAAATTTCCTGAACAATAGAAAAATTGGTTACTTGTGTAGAAACTGCTGTGGTTACAGCATCTTCATCGTTATGGTAGAAAGGTTTAACCTTAATACCTTCTAAACTTTCCCAAACCAATGTATCGTTATAATCGGCACCTTTTAATTCGTACTGAATCTGATTTTTCCATTGTTTTGATGTTACTTTTTCAAAATCGTTAAATAACATATTGCTTTATTGATTTGTTAGTTAGTTTCTTTCTTCTGTTGTGTATTCTTTATCGCTGTCAATAATATAAATGTCTTCATTTTCGCGCTTCATGTAATATTTCTCTCGGGCGTATCGTTCAACTTCTTCCTTGCGGTATAGTTTTTTAATGTTTTTATCGTCGCTGTTAATTTCGGTTTGGTAATAATCTCGGTTTTCTTCCAGCTTGTTTATTTCCTTGTCAATAGTTCGGTGGTCGTAAAAAGCGTAGGTATCAAAAAACAAAAGCCAAACAACAAAAAACAGGGTTGCTAAAATAAACCTGTTGGTAACCCATTTTAAAAACGGATATTTAATTAATAGGGCGGCGATTTTTTGTTTCATTCTTAATCGTTAATTTTTTTATTGATAACCGTTCGAACAATGTCAATAGCTACGGTGTTGTATTTATCGTTAGGAATTATGATGTCTGCGTATCCTTTTGATGGTTCGATAAACTGCTCGTGCATTGGTTTTAGTGTGGTTTGATACCTTTGTAAAACTTCGTCCATATCGCGACCTCTTTCTACAATGTCACGCTTTAACCTTCTGATTAATCGTTCGTCAGAATCGGCATGCACAAAAATTTTAATATCGAACAAATTGCGTAATTCCGGATTGGTCAATATTAAAATACCTTCAACAATCATTACTTTTCGCGGATGCGTTAAAATATAATCATCGGTTCTGTTGTGGTGCACAAACGAATAAACCGGCTGATTAATGCTGTTACCTGCCTTTAATTCTTTTAAATCTGCACAAAGTAAATCAAAATCAATCGCTCGTGGATGATCAAAATTAATCAGCGCACGTTCATCCATATTTAAATGATCGTTTGCTTTGTAATAAGAATCCTGCGAAATAATACCTACTTCGGTTTCCGGTAATTCATTCATAATCTGGTGAACAACAGTTGTTTTACCGCTTCCCGTTCCGCCAGCAATACCAATTATAAGCATTCTATTATTGTTTTTACAAATGTACTTAATTATTGCAAAATACTTTAACCACTAACTGAAATTACTTTTAATTGTGTTTTTGTGAAAAATATCTACAATAAGTTGTGTCTATTTCTACAATTAGCAGAAATAAGGTTAACTAATGATCAGATAAATCAGGCTTTTTGAGATTGGTACGAGGTTTGTTTTATTATTATCAAATTAATTATGAAAAAGAAAAGTGTTAGTTATATGGGATGCTTTTTAGCATCTCTAACGCTAGCAGATTTAAATCGATCTTTATTAGATATTAATAATAGATAGTAGTTTTTTGAATGTTTTTAGTTAAGTGTATGAGTTTTTCTTTTTAGAAAAATTCGTGTGATTATTAAAAAGAGCAATCTTTTTAAAGAAAATACCAGTCTTTTTCAAGACTGGTATTTTTGTTTTTTTTGAATGATGATATATCTCTTTATTAGAATACATAAAATAAAAAAAGCCTTCTTGTTTAAGAAGGCTTTGTCGGGGTGGCAGAGTTTATTCCGTACACGGAAATTCGAACCTGCGGTCTTCCCGTTTTCAAAACGGGACGCGCTAACCGTTGTTCGTTTTTGAAATAAGTTCAATTATTCTTTTTTTACTTTTCCAATTTTTGATTTCTTTTTCGCGTAAAATAGCATCCGTTTTATTTTCGAAAGTTTTAAAATAAACAATTTTCCAATCTTTTGCTCTAGCTGTGAAACCTTTGTGAGAACTTAAATGACGTCGTAATCTATCTTCTAATATCATTGAAGTATATCCAATATAAAACTGATCCAGATTATTTGAGTAGAGTATATAAACAAAAAACATATTGCATAAATAAAAAAGCCTTCTTGTTTAAGAAGGCTTTGTCGGGGTGGCAGGATTCGAACCTGCGGCCTCCTGCTCCCAAAGCAGGCGCGATAACCGGGCTACGCTACACCCCGAGGTGGTTATCTGTTGCAATTAAAATTTTAGTCGGGGTGGCAGGATTCGAACCTGCGGCCTCCTGCTCCCAAAGCAGGCGCGATAACCGGGCTACGCTACACCCCGATAAAGCCTTAATTGCGAGTGCAAATGTAGAGAAAATTTTTATTTATAGCGTTATTTTGAATAAAAAATTCAAAAAAATATTTACTATAAAAGTAATCAATTACATCATAGATATTTAAAAGGTAACTTTCTTTTATATCCATACATAAATATATATTTTTGTAATCTTAAAAAATAGAATCACAGAAAATATGTCAACAACTATAGAAACACTAAAATGCCTTATCATAGGTTCGGGACCTGCAGGTTATACAGCAGCAATTTACGCAGCGCGCGCAAATATGAGTCCTGTTTTATATCAAGGTATGCAACCTGGCGGGCAATTAACAACAACGAACGAAGTTGAGAATTTTCCAGGATATCCAGACGGAGTAACCGGACCGGAAATGATGATGCAGTTGCAAGCGCAGGCAAAACGTTTTGGTACCGATGTTCGAGATGGTTTTGCAACTAAAGTAGATTTATCAGGCGAAATTAAAAAAGTATGGATCAACGATACTATTGAAATTCACGCAAAAACGGTAATTATATCAACTGGAGCAACAGCAAAATATTTAGGTTTACCTTCAGAACAACATTATTTACAAATGGGTGGTGGTGTATCGGCTTGTGCAGTTTGCGATGGTTTTTTCTACCGTAATCAAGAAGTAATTATTGTTGGTGCGGGCGATTCTGCTTGTGAAGAAGCGCATTACTTATCGCACTTGTGTAAAAAAGTTACTATGTTGGTTCGATCTGAAAAATTCCGTGCATCAAAAATCATGGAAGATCGTGTTAAAAACACACCAAACATTGAAATTTTAATGAGTACCGAAATTGATGAAGTTTTAGGCGACGGACAAATAGTAAACGGCGTTCGTGTGATAAATAATGTTACCGGCGAGAAAAGAGAAGTAGCTGTTACTGGTGTTTTCGTGGCAATTGGTCATAAACCAAATACCGATATTTTCGCAGGTCAGTTAACTATGGACGAAACCGGATATTTAATTACCGAAGGTAAAACATCAAAAACAAATATTCCGGGCGTTTTTGCTTGTGGCGATGTACAAGATAAAGATTACCGTCAGGCAATCACTGCAGCCGGATCAGGCTGTATCGCGGCTTTAGATGCCGAACGTTATATAGCAAGTTTATAATTTTATACAAACAGGCGGCTTCGGTCGCCTTTTTATTTTATGTTGCAGGTAAATCAACTTTCTTTTTCGTACAACAACATTCAGGTTTTGAGTGATTTGAATTTTCAGCTTAAAGCAGGAAATTCGTATGCATTAATCGGCGCCAGCGGTAGCGGAAAATCAACCTTATTGAAATTGGTTTATGGTTTGTTAGATGCCGATTCTGGTTCGATATTTTGGAATGATAAACAAATTTTGGGACCTGCTTATCATTTGGTTCCCGGAATGGATTATATGAAATATCTGGCACAGGATTTTGATTTGATGCCTTTTGTTTCAGTTGCCGAAAATGTCGGTAGGTTTTTATCGAATTTCTATCTGAAAGAAAAAAAGAATCGAATTGATGAATTGTTAGAATTAGTCGATATGACGGAATTTGCCAACATTAAAGCCAAGTTTTTAAGCGGCGGACAAATGCAGCGAACCGCTTTAGCACGAGTGTTAGCATTAGAACCCGAATTTTTATTGTTAGATGAACCTTTTTCACATATCGATCCTTTTCAAAAAAGAAAATTAGCAACACAGCTTTTTCAATATTGTAAACAAAAAGGAATTACCATTCTTTTCACATCGCACACTCCTGAAGAAGCGTTAATGTACGCCGATGAAATATTGGTTTTACAAAATGGCAATCTAATAGAAAAAGATACACCGCAAAATATTTACGAAAACCCCAAAAACGAATATATAGGTAGATTAACTGGCGATGTAAACATAATTCCTGCTCATTATTTAGGATTAAACAGCAATGAAGTTCTGTATGTAAGACCACACGAATTACAAATTTCTAAAGATGGATTCGAAGTCCAAATTAAATATTCGTATTTTACTGGTAAAAATTATTTGATATATGCTGTTTTAAATGATTTAGAAATATGTTTTGAACATAAAACCGCTTTGCAGCCCAATGAACGAGCTTATATTTCTATTATAAAGTAAATCTACTTCCTAACCAAAACAGTAAAAAAGTTACGGTTTACCATTTCGTTTGTTTTGCTGAAAACTTGTTCGGTTTGTGAAATACTTTCTAGGATTTTAAAATGATTTTTCTGTAGTAATTCTTCTGCATCTTTTAAACTATAAAGGTTAAAACCAAAAGGTGTAAACGGTAGTTTTTCCATAAAAGATTTATCGGCAAAAGTGAGTGCGGAAACACCGTTTGGTTTTAAAACTCGATAAATTTCATTTAAAAGAAAATCTGAATTTTGCCAGAAATAAAGGGTGTTGACTGTGAAAATCTTATCGAAGCTTTCATTATCGAAAGGAATTTCAGTTCCATTGTATAATCTAAAATCAGCCGAATTGTTTTTAAGATAACTTTGGTTTGATTTTATTGCTTCTTGTTGCATCAATTCAGAAATTTCTAATCCGAAATACTTCAAATTATCCGCTTGATTCATTAAAAAAGGTAAATGTCCGCAATTGCCGTGACCTAATTCCAAAACCACATCATTAGCATCTAAATTTAAAGATTCAATGGCATGTTTTGTCATACCAATATTGGTTGCGTTCATCATATTTGCAACTTCAATTCCTATTTCTCCTTCGGGATTTCCCAGTTGTTTTGCTAATTCCTTTAAATCATCTTTCATAAAAAATTGTTTGGTTTAAAATTACTTATAATTTCAATTTTGCACTTACACTATTTCTAAAAAGTCTTGCAAAATTAAAAACGCCGACAATTGCCGGCGTTTTCTACAGTATTATTTTTTATTCTTTAAATGTTTGTCTAAAAACTGTTCTTGTTCCCAAAGTAGGTGTAAAATGTTTTCTTTAGCAACGTAGCTGTGACTTTCTTTTGGTAAAATTACCATGCGTACTGGCGCTCCTAATCCTTTTAAAGCTTGGAAATAACGTTCGGTTTGTAACGTAAAAGTTCCCGGATTGTTATCAGCCTCGCCATGAACCAGTAACATTGGTGTTTTCATTTTTTCAGCATTCATAAAAGGCGACATGGTATTGTAAACATTAGGAACTTCCCAATAATTACGCTGTTCGCTTTGAAAACCAAACGGAGTAAGCGTTCTGTTGTAAGCACCTGAACGTGCAATTCCACATGCAAAAAGTTTGGTATGTGCCAATAAATTCGCAGTCATAAATGCGCCGTACGAGTGTCCGCCAACGCCAACACGCGTTCTGTCAATATATCCTAATTTATCAACTGCATCAATCGCAGCTTCGGCATTCATTGCCAATTGCTCAATAAACGTGTCGTTAGGTTCTTGCGTTCCTTCGCCAATAATCGGGAAAGCAGCATCATCTAAAACTGCATAACCTTTCGCAGCCCAATAAACAAACGATCCGTAATAAGGAAACGTGAATTCGTTAGGATTTGCAGACGATTGTCCCGCGCTGTTTTTGTCTTTATATTCTGCAGGATACGCCCAAATTAACAAAGGCAGCTTTTGTTTGTGATTTTTACGATCGTAACCAGCCGGTAAATACAACGTTCCCGATAATTCAACGCCGTCTTTACGTTTGTATTTAATTACTTCTTTATGAACATCTTTAATACTTTCGAACGGATTTTTGTTGAAGGTAATCTGTTTTAAATCCTTTTTAGATTTGATATTTCGGAAATAGTAATTAGGATAATCGTTTTTAGATTGAATGTTTACCAAAACATCTCCTTTTTTAACATCAATAATTTCAGAAATCGATTCGATACGATCTGTAAGGTTTGATTGATACAAGCGTTTTGTTTTTAAAGTAGCCAGATCTAATTCATCGATAAAAGGAAACTGACCTTCTTTGGTATGACCTTCGCCGATTAAATACAGTTTGTTACTTTCTTTCTGCAAGGTGTATCTTCCAAAATCATTCTTTTTTGTTTGAAAATCGCCCGGATCGCTGTAAATATCCTGATAATTTCTATCCCAAATTGTTACTAATTCCGACTTTTTAGAAGGATTGAACAAATAGGTTTTAATGTTTCGGGTATCGTACCATTGATCGTAAATAATCGCCGTTTCATCATCGCCCCAAGCAATTCCGCCAAAACGCTGTGTCGTTTTTGTAAGTAATTCCGGTTGGTTGGTAAACGGAGCTTCCCAAGTGTATAAAGCATCGCGTTTTTCTACAGTTTTTGCAGGATCTCCACCATCTAAAGCTTCCACAAAAAACAACATCGCAGGTTTGTCACCTCTCCAGCTCATGCTGCGTTTTCCTTCACGAACCGCCATAAAACCTTTCGGCATAACTTCGCTTAAAGCAACATCGTTTACCAATTTTACTTCTTTTCCTTCGGCTGTATAAGCAATGGTTTTCATTGGAAAACGACTTAACGGCACCAAATAAGAAAACGGTTTTTGAATGGTTGTAAGTAAAATGTAATTTCCATCTGGCGAAAAAGTTTCACCAGAATATAAATCGGCTTTTTTAAACAGTTTTTTGGTTCCGTTTAAATCAATCGTGTATAATTCAGATGTAACAATGGTTTCAAAATTCGTTTCATCGGTTTTATTCTTCAATAAATCCTGATATGTTCTGTTTTGCGAAACCACACCTTCTTCGGCACTAGAAACAATAGGTCCGGTTGGTATTGCTTTTGCTGCGTCAATTAGTGCTCTACGGTTTGCAGGAATCACCTTAATCAACATCTCGCTGCTGTTTTTGTACCACGTAATCGGGTTGCCTAAATTGGCGTTCAAAACGGCATCGGTCAGTTTTTTTGCAGTCGCGGTCGGTAAATCTAAAATCCACAATTCGTTACCGGTTGCAGTAGTATTTGTAAAAGCAAGTTTGGTTTCGTTTGGTGCCCAAGTTACGTTGCTTATCAGCGCATTTGCAGGCAAACCTTTAACGTTGGTTTCAGTTTTATCGTTCGTTTTTTTTATTTTGATATTATTGATGAACGATGCCGTGCTAGAAATATTTGTTATTGGATTGATACGTAAACCACCCAAACGCAATTCGTCCTGATTTAATTCATCAAGACTTTTGTAGGTATTTCGGTACGATAAAACCATCCATTCTTTACTGGTATTCATTGATACCGTTGGCGCACGATCGTAATCTGCCAGTTGTAAAATTTCTTTCGATGGTTTTTGATACGTAATGTTTTCTTGTCCAATCATAGGCGCAGTGGCTAATAATAGAGCCAAAAGTGTTTGTTTTATTTTTTTCATTTATAATCGGGTTTTTACAAAAATAAGTATTTTATCTGTTTAAAAATTATAATTAAATTAGCCTATATAAATAGTTATGATTATGTATCATTCAAAAATAACCGGTTTGGGCTTTTATGTTCCGGAAAATGTTGTGACAAATGATGATTTATCGAAATTGATCGATACAAATGACGAATGGATTCAGGAACGAACCGGAATAAAAGAACGTCGCCATGTGGTTTTACCAGAAGATACTACTTCGGGTATGGCGTTAAAAGCATCGAAAATTGCTATTGAACGTGCTAAAATTGATAAAAACGATATTGATTTTATTGTTTTTGCCACTTTAAGTCCCGATTATTATTTTCCTGGACCCGGAGTTACACTTCAAAAAGAATTAGGAATTAAAACGGTTGGCGCATTAGATGTTCGAAACCAATGCTCGGGATTTATTTATGCATTGTCTGTTGCCGATCAATTCATTAAAACCGGAATGTATAAAAATATTTTGGTGGTAGGATCTGAAATTCATTCGAAAGGATTGGATATGACAACTCGCGGTCGCGGAGTTTCGGTGATTTTTGGAGATGGAGCAGGAGCAGTGGTTTTAAGTCGAACTGAAGATCTATCAAAAGGAATTTTATCTACTCACTTACATTCAGAAGGCGAACATGCCGAAGAATTGGCGTTGATTGCTCCCGGAATGGGCAAGCGTTGGGTTACCGATATCATTAAAGAAAATAATCCGGAAGATGAATCGTATTACCCACACATGAACGGGCAATTTGTGTTTAAAAATGCCGTGGTTCGATTTTCTGAAGTGATAAATGAAGGTTTGCAAGCGAATAATTTGCAGGTAGCAGATGTTGATATGCTGATACCGCATCAGGCAAATTTACGTATATCGCAATTCATTCAACAAAAGTTTAAACTGACTGATGATCAGGTGTATAACAACATCATGAAATACGGTAATACAACAGCGGCATCGGTGCCCATTGCACTAACTGAAGCTTGGGAAAACGGGAAAATTAAAGAAGGCGATTTAGTAGTATTAGCAGCCTTTGGAAGCGGTTTTACGTGGGCAAGTGCAATTATTCGTTGGTAAATAACTTGTAGTTTAGATTTGTTCTTTGTAAATTAGAAATCAAAAAAGAAGAGCAATGAAAGGTCAACAAGTACAAAATTCAGGACAGGCGCAACTGTTCAAAAATCCGTTTTTAGAATTATTAACCAAAGGCCATCCGGCATTGAGTTGGGGCATTCATACGCCACTTTTATTGTACTGTTTTTATTACGGATACGTAAATTACAACATGTCGCTATTAACAATGTTCGGTGTTTCAGCCTTTGCCTTATTCTTTTGGACATTTTTTGAATATATTGCACACCGCTACATTTTTCATTTAATAAGTGAAAAAGAAAGCATGCAGAAATTTGCCTACATTATGCACGGCAATCACCACCATTATCCGAAAGACAAAACAAGGTTGTTTATGCCACCCGTACCAAGTTTAATTATCGCAGGTGCGCTGCTTGGGATACAATATTTATTGTTAGGGAAATATGCTTTTGCTTTTTATCCGGGGTTTATGTTAGGTTGGTTAATGTATGCATCTATGCACTATTTAATCCACGCTATTGAACCGCCATTTAAGTTTTTGCAGCCAATTTGGCGTAACCACCATTTACATCATTATAGAAACGATAATTTAGGTTTTGGTGTTAGTAATACTATTTGGGATAAGGTTTTTGGAACTACTTTCGATTTTAGGAAAGATAAAATAGACAAACGAAAATCAAGAGAATTAATGTTTGATAAAGAAACAAAAAGCGAAACTGTTTAGGTTTCGCTTTTTA
>Ga0308157_10006925_pt1 | contig 13365 bp, 11 predicted proteins | sample PhyBR1_FD_201035 | JGI IMG/M metagenome (GOLD analysis project Ga0308157, IMG submission 201035) | Phyllosphere microbial communities from UC Gill Tract Community Farm, Albany, California, United States - DLSLB.R1 | ecosystem: Host-associated > Plants > Phyllosphere > Unclassified | place: USA...
GTACGCTGATTCGGTAAAAATCGGGATGGTAAAATAGCGTTATCCGATTTCCCATCTCTTATGTATTTATCATGACCCAAGACGAACTGAAACAAGCCGTAGCCCGCTCCGCCATTGACTATGTGGTGGAAAACGAGATCATTGGCGTCGGCACCGGCTCCACCGCCAACTTCTTCATTGATGAGCTGGCCAAGATCAAGCACAAGATCAAGGGCACCGTGGCCTCGTCGGAAGCCACCGCCGCCCGTCTGCGTGGTCACGGCATTGACGTGTTCGACCTGAACGATGTGGCGGAAATCGCCGTCTACATCGATGGCGCCGACGAGATCGACGCTTCCGGCGCCATGATCAAGGGCGGCGGTGCTGCGCTGACGCGTGAAAAGATTGTCGCTTCGGTATCGAAACAGTTCGTCTGCATCGCCGACGGCTCGAAGCTGGTGGATGTGATGGGCAAGTTCCCGTTGCCGGTGGAAGTGATTCCGATGGCGCGCGCGTCGGTCGCGCGTGAGCTGGTCAAGCTGGGCGGCACGCCGAAGCTGCGCCTGAAAGCCGGCACGGAAGAGGCGTTTGTGACCGACAACGGCGGTTATCTGCTGGATGTGGCGGGCCTGTCGATTACCGAGCCGAAGGCGCTGGAAGCGCAGATCAATCAGATCGTTGGCGTGATTGCGGTGGGGCTGTTCGCGGCGCGTGGCGCCAATGTGTGCCTGCTGGGCACGGCGGAAGGTGTGAAAACGCTGAAGTTCTAAGGAAGAGATGCTCCCCGGCTGCGGCCGGGGAGTGGGCTGGCCTAAGCTTACTCGGCCGGTGGCACGTAGCCTTGTGCCGCATCGGCGCCGTCGCCGAAGAAGTGTTTTTCCATCTGTGCGGCCAGATATTTGCGGGCGCGCTGGTCGGCCAGGTTCAGGCGGTTTTCATTGACCAGCATGGTCTGGTGCTTGAGCCACTGGGCCCACGCTTCCTTGGACACTTGCTCCCAGATTTTCTTACCCAGTTCACCCGGATACGGCGGGAAGTCCAAGCCCTCGGCTTCCTTGTTGAGTTTAATGCATTGAACGGTGCGGGCCATGTGGGTTGCTCCTAAAGCTATCTGTAAAATAGTGATTATAAGGTCTTAATCAAAACCTGGGATTTGCGCTGCCAGTTATACATGCGCTGGCGGTCCTTCGGCAGGGCGTCCACCGTGGCCGGATGGAAGCCGCGCTTGATGAACCAGTGCGCTGTGCGGGTGGTCAGCACGAACAGTTTCTGAATGCCCATGGCGCGTGCGCGGTTCTCCATGTGCTTGAGGATGCGGTCGCCGTCGCCCTGGCCCTGTACTTCCGGGTTGACGGTCAGGCAGGCCATTTCGGCCATTTTCTGTTCCGGGAACGGATACAGCGCGGCACAGCCGAACAGCACGCCATCGTGGTCGATGACCGAGAACAGGTCGATTTCGCGCTCGATCAGCTCGCGGCCGCGCTTGACCAGCGTGCCGTCGGCTTCCAGTGGCTCGATCAGCTTGATAATCCCGCCAACGTCCTCAATTGTGGCGGGACGCAGCGATTCCAGGTTCTCGTGCGAGATCATGGTGCCCACGCCATCGTGGGTGAACAGTTCCAGCAGTGCCGAGCCGTCCATGTCGAACGAGACGATGTGCGAGCGCTCGACGCCGTTGTCGCAGGCCTTGATGCAGTGCTTCAGGTAGAAGGCGGTGGCGTCCGGCAGGAAGCCGGCTTGCAGCACGGCTTCCGCCTGGTGCGACGACAGCTCGCGGATTTCGGCGCCGGTGGCGTCGGCCATCAGCGGAGTCTCGGTGATGAAGATCAGCTTGTCGGCGTGCAGCGAGATGGCGGCGCTGCACGCCACGTCTTCCATGGTCAGGTTGAACGCCTCGCCGGTGGGCGAGAAGCCCAGCGGCGACAGCAGCACCAGGCCGTCCGAGCCGAGGATGGAGTGAATGGTTTCCGCGTCCACCTTGCGGGTCACGCCGGTCAGTTCCAGGTCGACGCCGTCGATGACGCCCAGCGGGCGGGCGGTGATGAAGTTGCCGGAAATGATACGGATCGCCGCATTGGACATCGGCGTGTTCGGCAAGCCCTGGCTGAACGCGGCCTCGATATCGAGGCGCAGTTCGCCGGCGGCTTCCTTGGCGCATTCCATGGCGGCGGTGTCGGTGATCCGCACGCCGTTGTGGAAGCGGCCTTCGACGTTACGCAGGGCCAGCTGTTCGGCCACTTGCGGGCGCGAGCCGTAGACTACGGTGACATTGATGTCCAGCGCATGCAGCAGCGACAGGTCGTGGGCCAGCACCGGCAGCGCGCCGGCGGCAACCAGTTCACCTGGGAAGGCGACCACGAAGGTCTTGCCACGGAAAGCGTGGATGTAGGGCGCGACAGAGCGCAGCCATTGGACGAATTGGGTAGGGTTTTCCATTAGCCGCATTATAATTCGGGGCGCGACGTCCGCGCCAAATACCTTTGTAAAAAACAATGTCAGAAGCCAGCAACAAGCCACAGAAACCGTCTTCCAGCCCTCAAACCGCTGCCAACCGTCCCGCGCCAGCCGCCCAGGCCCGCGCCGGGCAGGGCCAGCCACGCCCGCAAGGCGAGCGCGCTCCGCGCGGCGAGGGCGGCGCGCAGCGACCCGCAGGCCAGCCGCAGCAGGGCCGCAATCCGCGTGCTGCTGGCGCCGAGCCCCGTGTGGACGGCGCCGCGCCGCAGGGCCGTGGCCCGCGTGATCTCCGTGTGGACAGCGCCTCGCCGCAGGGCCGTGGTCCGCGTCCGGCGGGTGCCGAGTCGCGTGCGCCGCGTGGCCCCCGCCCTGAGGGGGATGCTGGCGAGCGTGGAGCGCGTCGTGATGGCCGGCCGCCGCGTTTGACGCCGGAGGAACAGGCGGCGCGCGAGGCCGAGCGTAATGTCCGCAATCCGCTGCCGCCGATCACCTTCCCGGAGGATTTGCCGGTCTCCGGCCGCCGCCACGAAATCGCCGAGGCGCTGCAAAATAACCAGGTCATCATCGTCTCGGGCGAAACCGGTTCCGGCAAAACCACCCAGCTGCCGAAGATCTGCCTGGAACTCGGCCGTGGCCAGAAAGGCCTGATCGGCCACACCCAGCCGCGCCGTATCGCCGCCTCGTCGACTGCCAAGCGCATCGCCATGGAACTGGGCTCGCCGCTGGGCGAACACGTCGGCTTCAAGGTGCGCTTCGCCGACACGCTGCAAAAAGGCGCGTCGGTCAAGCTGATGACCGACGGTATCCTGCTGACCGAAACGCAAAGCGACCCGCTGCTCAAGGCCTACGACACCATCATCATCGACGAGGCCCACGAGCGCAGCCTGAACATCGACTTCCTGTTGGGCTACCTGAAGCAGCTGCTGCCGCGCCGCCCGGACCTGAAGATCATCATCACCTCCGCGACGATTGACGCCGACCGCTTCGCGCGCCACTTCGGCACGCCGGAGAAACCGGCGCCGGTGATTGAAGTCTCCGGCCGTCTGTACAAGGTGGAAGTGCGCTACCGTCCGATCGAGAGCGACGTGCCGGCCGCCGCCATCGCCAACGCCGAAGGCAAGGGCGCGCGCACTGCCGCCGCCCGCGAAAAGCGCGACCTGATGGATGCCGTGGTCGATGGCGTCGATGAACTGGCGCGCATCGGCTCCGGCGACATCCTGGTGTTCCTGCCGGGCGAACGTGAAATCCGCGACACCGCCGAAGCGCTGCGCAAGCACCACCCGCCGCATGTGGAAATCCTGCCGCTGTTCGCCCGACTGTCGGCAGAGGAGCAGGAGCGCGTCTTCAAGACCAGCAACGCGCGCCGCATCGTGCTGTCCACCAACGTGGCCGAGACGTCGCTGACCGTGCCCGGCATCCGCTATGTGGTGGACGCCGGCCTGGCGCGCGTGAAACGCTACAGCTACCGCAACAAGGTCGAGCAATTGCAGATCGAGCCGATCGCGCAATCGGCCGCCAACCAGCGCGCCGGCCGTTGCGGCCGTGTCGCCGATGGCGTCTGCATCCGCCTGTACGACGAACAGGACTTCCTGCAGCGTCCTAAATTCACCGAGCCGGAAATCCTGCGCTCGTCGCTGGCCTCGGTCATCCTGCGCATGAAGACGCTGCATCTGGCCGATGTGGAGACTTTCCCGTTCATCGAGCCGCCGCTGGCGCGCGCGATTGCGGATGGCTACCAGCTGCTGCAGGAACTGGGCGCGGTCGACGAATACAACCAGATCACGCCCCTCGGCAAGAAGCTGGCCAAGCTGCCGCTGGACCCGCGCGTCGGCCGCATGATCCTGGCCGCGCTGGACAACGTCTGCCTGAACGAAGTGCTGATCATCGCCTCCGCGTTGTCGGTGCAGGACCCGCGCGACCGTCCGCTGGAACACCAGCAGGCCGCCGATGAGGCGCACAAGAAGTTCGCTGACGAGAAGTCCGAATTCCTCAGCTATATCAAGATCTGGAAGTGGTTTGAAAGCGCGATTGAGCACAAGAAGACCAACCGCCAGTTGCAGGACAACTGCCGCAGCAACTTCCTGTCGCAACTGCGCCTGCGCGAATGGCGCGACGTGCATTCGCAACTGCTGACGATCGTAAAAGAGCAGGGCTGGCGCCTGAACGAAGCACCTGCCACTTACGAGAACCTGCACATGGCGCTTCTTACCGGCTTGCTGGGCAATGTCGGCTTCAAGCAGGAAGACGATCCTGGCTTCCTCGGCGCGCGCGGCATCAAGTTCAATATCTGGCCGGGTTCCTCGCTGAGCAAGAAGCCTGGCAAGTGGATCATGGCGGCCGAGCTGGTGGATACCACGCGTCTGTACGCGCGCTGCATCGCGCAGATCCAGCCGGAATGGCTGGAGAAGGTCGGTGGCCACCTGCTGAAGAAATCGTGGGGCGAGCCGCGCTGGGAAAAACGTTCGGCGCAAGTTACCGCGTCCGAGCGCGCCACCTTGTATGGACTGGTGGTGTACAGCCAGCGCCGCATTAACTATGGCGTCTTCAATCCGGTTGAGGCGCGCGAAATCTTCATCCGTGATGCGCTGGTTGGCGGCGACTACGAAACCCGAGCGCCGTTCTTCGCGCATAACCACAAGCTGATTAAAGAGATCGAGAACCTCGAACACAAGTCGCGCCGTCAGGACGTGTTGGTCGACGATGAGCTGATCGCCGCTTTCTACGACAAGCTGATTCCAGCCGACGTAGTGAACGGCGCCGGCTTCGAGAAGTGGCACAAGGATGTCACGACCCAGGAACCGAAACTGCTGTTCCTGAATCGCGATGAACTGATGCGCCACGAAGCGGCAGGCGTGACCACCGACCTGTTCCCGAAGAAGATGAATGTCTCCGGCCTGGAACTGGCGCTGACCTATCACTTCGAACCGGGCAGCGTGCGCGATGGTGTAACGTTGGCGGTGCCGCTGTATGCGCTGAACCAGCTGTCGCGCGAGCATTGCGAATGGCTGGTGCCGGGCATGCTGAAGGAGAAGGTCCATCTTCTGCTGAAATCCCTGCCGCAAAAGCTGCGCCGCCATTGCGTGCCGCTGCCGGATTACGCGGCCAGGTTCTGCGAGCGCATCGAAGAGAAGCAGGCCTTCGGCCGTGGTGAACTGATTGACGCCATCATCGCCGACATCCGCGCGCAGATCACGATTACGCCGCTGACCACCGACTTCAAGCCGGAAACGCTGTCGGCACACCACTTCATGAATTTCAAGGTGATCGACGAGCATGGCCGCCAGCTGGACATGGGTCGCAATCTCGCTACCTTGCAAGCGGAGTACGGTACGCAGGCGCGCGAGAGCTTCCAGAAGATGGCGGAAGCCTCCGGCCCGCAGGCGACAGTCGCCGCGCGCGCGGTGATCCCGGCGAAGGGCGGTGCTGCCACCGCTGGCGCCTCTGCCGCGCCGGGTGCAGGAGCGGGTGCCGGCGGCGCGGGCGGGAAGGGCGCTGCGTCTCCCGGCGCGCCAGCCAGCAATATCACACTGACCAACCTGACCTCGTGGACCTTCGGCGAACTGCCGGAGCTACTGGAAATCGCCCAAGGCAAGCTGACGCTGATCGGCTTCCCCGCACTGGTCGACAAAGGCACGCACTGCGACCTGGAAGTCTTCGACGACCCAACCGTGGCCGCACGCACCCACCGCATCGGCCTGCGCCGCCTGTTCGCGTTGCAGATGAAAGATCAGATCAAGTTCATCGAAAAGAGCATCCCGAACCTGCAACAAATGGGCATGCAGTTCATGAGCATGGGCACGCAGGAAGAACTGCGCGAGCAGATCATCAACAAGGCACTGGACATCGCCTGCCTGCAAGACCCGTTGCCGATCGATGCAGCCACTTTCACAAAGCGCAAGGACGAAGGCAAATCGCGCCTGGTGCTGCTGGTGAATGAGATTGCGCGTCTGCTGTCGCAAGTGCTGACCGAATTCCACGGCCTGCCGAAGCGTCTGCAAGGCCTGCCGCAACAGGCCGCGCAGGACATGCAACAACAGTTGCAAGGTCTGGTGCACAAGCGCTTCCTGCAAGAGAACGAATACAGCCAGTTGTCGCACTTCCCGCGCTACCTGAAGGCGATGAACGTGCGGATCGAAAAGCTGCGTGGCGATCCTTCCCGCGATACGAAATTGATGGCGGAATGGCAGCAGGCCGCAGCGGCTTATCTGCGTGCGAACCGCGACAAGTCGGCCGGCAAGAACACCGATCCGAAGATGGTGGAGTTCCGCTGGATGCTGGAGGAGCTGCGCGTATCGCTGTTTGCACAGGAACTGAGGACGCCGATGCCGGTGTCGGCAAAACGTCTGCAAAAAGTGTGGGAGTCCATGCTGCGCTAAGCGCGTTAGCGAACGTGTGGTGGTGCGGCTTTCCGGTAGACTGTTTTGCAACAGGAGGACGTTGCGATGGCCAAGACCGGAAAGCTGCTGCGTAGTCTGATCCGCGCAGGCACGCGCACCGCCAAACTATTCGCCGCCGCCACGATGCCGCCTAAGCCACGAAAGCCACGAAAGCCCCGCGCCGCCAAGCCACTCGCCTCAGGCGCTGTTGCCGCGCCACCGGCCGTCGCACCGGGCAAATGGCTCTCCGGTCATGCACCAAACGTAGCCGGGCAGCGCATGAGCTACTGGCTTTACTTGCCAAACAATCGCTCTGAAAACGGCATGCCACTGGTCGTCATGTTGCACGGCTGTCAGCAGACCGCCACCCAGTTCGCCCAAGGCGCGCGCATGAACCTGCATGCGGAAAAAATGGGCTGCGCCGTCCTCTATCCGCAGCAACTGGTGAGCAGCCATTCACACCGCTGCTGGAAATGGTACGAACGCGCCACGCAGGACGGCGGTGGCGACGTCCCTACAATCATCGGCATCGTTCACAAGGTGCTGATGCAATACGCTATTGACCGTTCGCGGATCTACGTTGCCGGCATTTCGGCCGGCGCCGGCATGGCCGACATCCTCGCACTGAACCACCCAAGACTGTTCGCCGCCATCGGCCTGCACTCAGGCCCGGTCTTTGGCGCAGGCCACAGCTCACTGGGCGCACTCAGCGTCATGAACAACGGCGCCCTCGGCCTGCGTGCCGACATCGCCGTCCAGGAAGTCCTGCGACGCCACCCGCAATTCCCTGGCATGCCCGCCATCCTGTTCCAGGGCGAAAGCGACAATGTCGTCAGATCCATCAACCAGATCCAGTTGACGCGTCAAAGCCTGCTGCTGAACCGGCTGTCCTCGCCGGCCAAGGTCACAGAAAGACGCCACTATCGCCTGCTCGACTACTACGAAGGCCGCAAGCTGCTGCTGCGCGTGGCACAAGTGTACAAGCTTGAACACGCATGGAGCGGCGGCGATCCAGCATTCAAATTCAACGACCGCTCCGGTCCGAATGCAAGCAAAATGATGCTGGAATTTTTCGCCCGCCACCGCCGGGTATAAACGGCTTCATGGCGTGGTCACATTGCTGATGCGGCCCTGCGCATCCAGCTTGACGACGGTGGGGATGTTATGCACGCCAAAGGCGCGGAAGATATCGCCGTTTTCATCCAGCGCGAGCGGGATGGTGGTGCGCTGTTCTTTGGCGTAATCCGCCAGCTCCGCACGCGAGGTCCACAGCGGCGACGAAATCGCCAGCCATTCCGTGCTGCGGTCCTTGGCCAGCGTTTCGCTTTCGATACGCACACGCTCGCAGGCCGTAGCGACTGCGGGGCGTGTATCGCGCAGATAGGATTCGCACCAGGGCGAGAAGAACACCAACGCACGCGGCTTGCCGGCGCCGAACGACACCTTCTTGCCCGCCAGCGTCGTCACGCTGATGCCGGTGACGCGATCGCCCACCTTGAACTGCGCCGCAACTGCGCCTTGTGGCGCCAGTGGCAGCGCGCCGCCTGCCGGCTTGGTGGTAGCAACGCGTTCCAGCGCATCGCGCAACGGCTGGTCGTCCAGATGGCCCACATGCACGATGCGGCCGCTGGCGTCGATGACCACATGCTGCGGCGTGACGCGCAGATTCAGCTTGCCGGCCAGGCTGCCGTCATCGATCACCACCGGCATGTGCAACTTGTACTTGGCCTGGAAGGCGCGTACATCAGCCTCTGTTTCGCTGTAGCCGGTATTGACAGCCACCACCGCGATGCGCTTGCCATATTGCTGATACAGCTTTTCAAATTCCTGCGCCTGCTCATTGCAAGGCTTGCACCACGTAGCCCAGAACTTCAGATACACCGGCTGCTTGCCGTACAGCGAAGCCAGGTCGATACGCTGGCCATCAATCGACGTCAACGTGGCCGCAGGCCCCGCCTGCCCGATCAAGGTCTTCCCCGCGCGCTGCGCCCGCTGCGTGCCATCATCCGCCGACGCCAGCCCGCACAACAACATCAACACCGCAGCCCATTTCATCATCCATCCCCATCAGTTAAACATCAGCCCATCCTACTTACGAGGTGGAGCAAGCAAAAGGTGCAAGAACCGCCTAAACGACTAGGCCATGATGATGCTCAAAGCCGTTTGGTCTCTGGCAAATAGAATCGTTCTTGTCGCACTGTATCCCGAGGAATACAATTCCATGGACGTTTTACAGACCTCCGATTTCAGCTCATGGTTTAGCAGCCTTAAAGACAAAAAGGCAAAGGCCAGCGTTCAAGTGAGAATTGATCGCGCCGAAGATGGCAATTTTGGCGATCATGAGTTTGTCGGGGCTGGCGTATCGGAGATGCGAATTGACTATGGGCCGGGCTATCGCGTGTATTACACACTTCACCTTGGTGTTCTGATTATTCTTTTGGCTGGGGGTGATAAATCCTCACAGGCAAAGGATATTAAGAAAGCACAAGCGCTGGCAAGGAAATTGTAGGAGAAAAGAATGGCGCTTAAATTAAGCAAATGGGATAGCGTGGAGCATCTCCAAACCCAACAAGATATCGCATTGTACTTTGATGCGTGTCTTGAGGAGGCAGGGGATGACGTGGCGTTTATCACTAAGGCATTGGGAAATATCGCGCGCGTACATGGGATGACTGAGTTGGCGAACGATATCGGTCTGGGCCGGGAAAGTTTGTATAAAGCCCTCTCCGCAGAGGGGAACCCAAGCTTCGCGACGATTTTGAAGGTAACGCGCGCGCTTGGGTTGCAACTGCACGTCTCGGTAGCTGCTTAAAGCAGCAGGAAAGCCAGGGCGGAGATCGCGGTGGGGGCGGCGGCGCCGGCCAGCAGGCCGAGAGCGCCGATGGATTCGTCGCGGAAGCCGCGACGCAGCAGCGCGGCGCCGGCTGGATTGGGGGCGTTGGCGATGACTGTCAGGCCGCCGCCGGTGACGGCGCCTGCCATCAGCATGTATTGCGCCTCGGCCGACATGCCGTCGATCAGCGAGCCGAGATAGGTCAGCGCGGCGTTGTCGGTGATCGCTGTTAGGCTCATGGCGCCAAAGAACAGCGCCAGTGGCGACAGGCTTTCGACGATCGGTTGCAGCCACCATTGCTGCATTCCGCCCAGCACCACCAGCCCGGCCAGGAAGAAGCCGACCAGCAAACCTTCCTTGATGATCAGCGGGCTTTGATAGCGCTGGTAGGCGGTGGTGAAGCCGAGGAACAGCATGAAGACGCCGAGGAACAGCACCGGATGGTGGCCCAACACCACCACCGCCGCCAGGAAGCCGAGATGGATCAGCGTCACCGCCAGCGGCACCGCCGGCGCAGCGGACGCCGCGTCGGCGCTGGCTGGCGCGTGCAGGTGCTTGCGCAGCATGAAGCTGATGACAGTCGCGTTAATGATGACCGCAATCACCGCCTTCCAGCCAAAGTGCGTGGCCATGTAGGCGGTATCCCAGTTCCAGGTGGCGGCCACCATCAGCACCGGCGGCGCGGCGTAGGAGGTCAGCATGCCGCCGATGGAGATGTTGACGAACAGCACACCCAGCGCGGCGTATTTCAGCCACTCCGGCATGTTGTCGCGGAAGATCAGTGGTGCCAGCATCAGCGCGGCCAGCGTCATCGCCGCCGGCTCGGTGATCAGCGATCCGGTCAGCGGCACCAGCGCCAGGCCCAGCCACACCAGCGCCAGTTCATTCTGTACCGGCATCAGGCGGGCGAATGCAGACAGCACGCGCTGCACGATGTCCATCACCGGGCGCGACGCCGCCACCACCATCACCACAAACACAAACAGCGGCTCGGTGTACTGGCGCGACTCGGCGTAGGCGATGGCCGCCTGGCCGCCGTTGAGCAGGGCCAGCGCCATCATCAGCACGAAGGCCCAAAAGCCAAACACCACCTCGACCTCGCCCAGCAAATGGAACAGGCCCGCGTGGCGCGGATAGCGGTGCGACAGCTGTTCGAAAGACTTGGCGGCGAAGGTGTGCAGCAGCGCCAGGCCGAACAGGACGGCGCCCACCAGTTGTATCGTTTGCAAAGTGCATCCTTTGATAAATCGCTAGCCCGTATGGTACAGCAAGGCAGATATCCCTTGCCAAACAAGTGTGCGGAGAGTACTGTGTATTTATACAGTATTTGCGGTACAATGCCATGACACACCCGGAAACCTTGCACCCGTCGCTATGGCGGGCGGATCAGCTCGCCCAGAGCGCCACGCGCTGCATGGACACAGGCTTTGCCGCCTTGTCCGCGCAACTGCCTGGCGGCGGCTGGCCACTGGGCACGCTGATCGATCTGCTGGTGCAGCAACACGGCATTGGCGAGCTGCGCCTGTTGCAGCCGACGCTGGCTGCGCTCGGCAAGCGTCCCATCGTGCTGTTGCAGCCGCCGCATGTGCCGCAAGCGCTGGCGCTGGCCGCGCTGGGCCTGGAGCCGTCGCAACTATTATGGGTGCGCAGCGGCGCCAAGGCCAGCGACGCGTTGTGGGCGGCCGAGCAAATCCTGCGCAGCGGCTGTTGCGGCGCCTTGCTGTTCTGGCAGAAGCAGGCGAGGGGAGAAACCTTGCGCCGCCTGCATCTGGCTGCGCAAAGTGGCGAGACCTTGTTCTGCATGCTGAGGCCGTTGTCGGCGGCGCAGGATGCTTCGCCGGCGCCGTTGCGGCTGTCGCTGAAACCGGCGGCGGGCGGCATGGACATCGGCTTCGTCAAGCGACGAGGACCACAGCGTGACGTACCTTTATTTTTACCGTTAACTCCTGCCTTGCTTCAACGCCATGCGCCTCTGGATCGCTCTACACCTGCCACGGCTCCCGCTCGAAGTATACAGCCCACGCTGGTCGGCTGACCATTGTACCGTGGTGCTGGAGCAGGAGCGGGTCATCGCCCTGTCGGATGCTGCTTATGAGGCTGGCGTGCGCACCGGCTTGCGGCGCGGCGGCGCCATCATGCTGGCGCCGCAAACGCAGTTCCAGCAACGCTCGCTGCCGCTGGAGGCGGAGGCCTTGCAGGCGGTGGCGATGGCGCTGCTGCAATTCACGCCGCAACTGGCGGAAGCGGAGGAAGCCACGTTGTTGCTGGATGTCGGCGCCAGCCTGCGGCTGTTCGGCGGCATCCAGTCCTTGTGCCGCAAGGTGGCGGACAGCGTGCGTGCGCTGGGTTTCACTGGCACGTTGAGTTGCGCGCCGACCGCGCGCGGCGCCTGGCTGCTGGCTCGTTGCAATGCCGGTCGGGCCTTGACGATGGCATCGCTGGAGCGCCGCCTGGAAACCCTGCCGGTCGGCGTGCTGCCGCCGGCCCGCGCCTATCTGGACTGGATGGAAGGCATAGGCTGCATGACGCTGGGGCATTTGCGCCGCTTGCCGCGTCCCGGCTTGCAAAGGCGCTGTGGCCGCGCCTTGCTCGACATGCTGGATGACGCCCACGGCGCCCGTCCGGAAATGCATCAATGGCTGGAAGCGCCGGCCAGCTTCCACGCGAAGATGGAATTGTTTGATCGCGTGGAAAATGCGGAAGCCTTGCTGTTCGGTGCGCACCGGCTGGTGCTGCAACTGACAGGCTGGCTCAGCGCACGTCAGCTGGCGGTGGAGCGCATCCGGTTATTGCTGGAGCATGAGCGTGGCCGCACCGCCCGTCCGCCCAGCATGATCGAAATCGTGCTGGCCGAACCGACCTGGAAAGACGGGCATCTGGTGCGTCTGCTGAAAGAACGCCTGGCCAAGCAGGAACTGCAGGCACCGGTGATCGGTCTGAGCCTGGAAGCACCGCAAGTGCAACCGATGGCGCCACCCAGCGACTCGCTGTTTCCCGAACCCGGTGGCAGCAAGGAGGATTGGCAGCGCCTGCTGGAATTGCTGGCCGCGCGCCTGGGCGCGGACAATGTGCTGCAAGCCGCGCCCAGCGCCGATTACCGGCCGGAGCAGGCCAATGTCTGGCGCAGCATCCAGGAAAAAATCCGTCCGGCCGATGCGCGCGCACAGCTGCCGGCCGATGTGACCGCCTTGCCGCGTCCGACCTGGCTGTTGCCCAAGCCGATTCCCTTGCTGATCCGCGACCACCGCCCTTACTACGGCTCGCCGCTGCGCATCCGCTCGACCGGTGAGCGTATCGAAGCCGGCTGGTGGGGCACGATGCAAGCGCGTGACTATTTCATGGCGCAGGGCGAGGACCATGCGCACTACTGGCTGTTCAAGGAGCGCGACGCCAGCGCCACCGAGCCGGAAACGCGCTGGTATCTGCACGGCCTCTTCGGTTAAAGTATGCGTATGAAATCACAACGACTACAATTCACCGGCGCCCACGGGCACAAGCTGTCTGCGCGCCTGGACGGGCCGGATGGTGACGTGAAAGCCTATGCGCTGTTCGCCCATTGCTTCACCTGCGGCAAGGACGTGCTGGCCGCCCGGCGTGTGGCGGAAGCGCTGGCCGGGCATGGTGTTGCCGTGCTGCGTTTCGACTTTACCGGCCTTGGCGCCAGTGAAGGCGAATTTGCCAACACCAATTTTTCATCGAACCTGGCTGACCTGGTGGCGGCTG
>Ga0308157_10006926_pt1 | contig 13364 bp, 12 predicted proteins | sample PhyBR1_FD_201035 | JGI IMG/M metagenome (GOLD analysis project Ga0308157, IMG submission 201035) | Phyllosphere microbial communities from UC Gill Tract Community Farm, Albany, California, United States - DLSLB.R1 | ecosystem: Host-associated > Plants > Phyllosphere > Unclassified | place: USA...
GTTGTTGCGAAGGACTCCATGGTGCGGGGGGGCTCCTGACAGCGTCATGTCAGTGGTGTGGCGGCCGAAGCACGCACACCACAGAAAAAAGCCCGCCCCCCGCGGGCGGACTGACCAGCTAACGCGCTGGCACGGTCAGGCTTCGGCCGGGCCTTCCGATGCTGCGGCCGGCGCGTCGGAGGCGTCTGGCGCATCGGACTCCTCTGGTGCCGCTGCCGGCGCTGGCGCTGCAGCGGGTGCAGCACGCAGTTGGCGGGCGCGTTGCAGCGAACGTTCGGCCGTGCGCGGGTCCATGCCGTACATGTCGGCGAACTGCGCCACCGTGCTGCCGCTGGCCTCGAAGGCGCGCAACAGCGCTTCGGCCTTGGCATCGCGCTCGGCCACTTCGGCGAAGGCTTCGTCGAGCAGCGCATTCGCGGCTTCGTCGCGGCCGCGCACCAGCGTGTCGTAGGCCTCGCGGCTGAGGCCCGAGGCTTCGTAGGCCTGCGCGATGCGGCGGCGCAGCTTGGCAGTCATGTCTTCACCGTCGCGGGGCTTGCGGCGGCGGAACACTTCCAGCAGCGCATGGTGCACATGCTCGGGCGCCATGGCCTCGACGGCATTGCCCTGCAGATCGTGGCGCTGGCGGCCTTCGGCCACCACTTGCAGGTAGCGCGTGGAGCGGGTGTGGATGCCCAGGGCGAGCTTGAGCGCGTCGCGCTCGAACACGTCGGGGTGCGCCGCCAGCAGGTCCTGGAAGATGCCGCGCTTGAGCGGCAAAAACTGCGCGCCGAACAGGTGCGGGTACAGCGCGGCAAGTTGCTCCAGCGCCGGGTGCGTGCGGCGCGGGCCTTGCGGGCCGGCGCCCTTGCTGGCGTTGTTCTGGGGGGCCGCCTGTGCGGAGGACGGTGCGCCCGCTGCGCCCGGTGCACCACCGGCGCCGGGCTTGCGGCGGTTGCGCCCGCCACGGCGGGACGCGGGCCGGTCGCCGCGCGGTGCGGAGTCTTGCGCCGCTTCGCCGCCTGGCTGTTCGGCGGAGACAGGGGATTCCACTGCGGCAACGGTAGCGGCAGTGGCATCGGTCCCGGCCGGTGCGGTGGGGGCCGGCGCGGGGACGTTGTTCTGTTGTTCTTGTGCGGTCACGGGGTCGGTCATGGCGAAGAAACGCGGTTGGTGCGCGGCAGCGCGGCGGTCAAAACCCGCCATCATGCCAGCCTTGGTGCGCGCAGGGTCAGCGGGCGGCGGCCGAGAGCGCTTCGTCCAGCACTTCCACCCAGTGCCGCACCGGAATCGCCGTGCCGCTTTGCAGGTGCGTGATGCAGCCGATATTGGCCGACAGGATGGCCCCTGGCGGCTGCTCGCCGAACGTCTCGCCCAGAGCACCGAGCTTGCGGTCGCGCAGCGGGTAGGCCAGTTCGGGCTGCAGCACCGAATAGGTTCCGGCCGAGCCGCAGCACAGGTGCGATTCGGTGCGCGCCACCCGCACTCTGAAGCCCAGCTCGCTCAGGTGGCGCTCGACGCCGCCGCGCAGTTTCTGGCCGTGCTGCAGCGTGCACGGCGGGTGGTAGGCGAACAGCGTGTCCGGCGGCACCACGCGGCCGCGCAGCGTGCCGGCCAGCTCGGACAGCAGTTCGGGCAGCCACTCGGACAGGTCCTGCGTCATCGCGCCGATGCGGGCCGCGCGCTCGGCGTAGGCCGGATCGTCCTTCAGCAGATGGCCGTAATCCTTCACGGTGACGCCGCAGCCCGAGGCGTTCATGACGATGGCCTCGACCCCGCCCTGCTCCACATAGGGCCACCAGGCATCGATGTTGGCGCGCATCTGCGCCTTGCCGCCCTCCTGGTCGTTCAGGTGAAAGCGCACGGCGCCGCAGCAGCCAGCCTGCGGAGCGATCACCGCCTGGATGCCCGCGGCATCGAGCACGCGCGCCGTGGCAGCGTTGATGTTGGGCGCCATCGAAGGCTGCACGCACCCGGCGAGCATGAGCACCTTGCGCGCGTGTTCGCGGCCGGGCCAGGCGCCGGCCGGCTGCGGCGCCGGCACCTTGGCGCGCAGGCTTTTCGGCAGCAGCCCGCGCACGGCCTGGCCGGCTTTCATGGCGGGGCCGAACAGCGGCGAGGGCAGTCCTTCCTTCAAGGCCCAGCGCACGGCGCGCTCGCCCACGGGGCGCTCGACCTTCTCGTCCACGAGCTTGCGGCCGATGTCCACCAAGTGGCCGTACTGCACGCCGCTCGGGCAGGTGGTTTCGCAGTTGCGGCAGGTCAGGCAGCGGTCCAGGTGCAACTGGGTCTTGCGCGTGGGCTGCTCGCCCTCCAGCACCTGCTTGATGAGGTAGATGCGCCCGCGCGGGCCATCGAGTTCGTCGCCCAGCAACTGGTAGGTAGGGCAGGTGGCGGTGCAAAAGCCGCAGTGCACGCATTTGCGCAGAATGGCTTCGGCCTCGCGGCCTTCGGGCGTGCCCTGGTATTCGGGAGCGAGCGTGGTTTGCATGGCGTGTCTCGGCGGTAGGTGGTCAGGGGCCGGGGGGCCCGGCCTGAGCGGTGTGGCGGGCCAGCGCGCGGCGCGCGCGCCAGAACTTGGCCAGGTGTCCGAAATCGGCCGCCAGCGGCGGCAGCGACAGGCCCAGCAGGATGGCGGCCAGGGGCACCACCCAGATGAAGCCGACATGCTTGAACCCGGCCGCGCCCACGATGCCGCCCACGGTGAACATGGCCAGCAGGCTGGCGAACAGCTTCAGCCGCGCCTGGTTGGCGTGCACCTGCGCCTCGGGCGGCGTGCCACTGCGGTTCCAGTACAGCATCTTGCCGATCTCGATCCCCAGGTCGGTCGCCACGCCGGTCATGTGCGTGGTGCGGATCTGGGCGGAAGACATCTTGGTGACCACCGCGTTCTGCAGCCCCATCAGAAAGGCCAGCAGCAGCACGGTGAGCGGCACGGAAAACGGCGTGCGCCATTCCAGCGTGATGGCGCCCAGCAGCCCGAAGACCAGCAGCAGCACGGCTTCGAGCAGCAGCGGCAGCGCGAAGCCGCTGCGCAGCCGGTGGTGGCGCGCCCAGTTGACCAGAATGGCCGTGGTGCCGGCACCCGACATGAAGGCCCACAGCGTGCCCACCGCGCCCAGCACCAGCGCCATGTTGCCCAGCACGAGGTTGTCGGCCACCGTCGACAGGAACCCGGTCATGTGCGAGGTGTACCGGTGCACGACCAGAAAGCCGCCCGCGTTCACCGCGCCGGCATTGAAGGCCAGCAGCAGGCCGAGCAGGCGGTTGGTGGACGGGGTCCGGTGCCGGCCGGTGAGGTGCCGCAGCAGGCGCATGGCGCTACCGCCCGATGTCCATCCGGCCGGGGTTGAAGAGGCCCGCCGGATCGAAGGCCTGCTGGAGCCGGGCATGGATTTGTGCCAGGGCCCCGGCAGGATTTGGATCAAAACGTGCCGCTGCCGCCGTATTAACTGCGCTGGGCGCTATGAAAAGAGAAGCACTGCCACCCACGGCTTGCGCGGCCTGGTGCAGCGCGGCGCCGTCGCCCTGGGGGGCCTGCACCCACCGCAGCGCGCCGTGCCATTCGATGAGCGGCGGCAGCACGCCGGCCGGCAGCGACAGCACGGGTGCGGCGGCCGGCACCGACAGGCGCCACAGCGCCAGGTCCGGGCGGGCGACACGGCCGGCGAACCAGGGCAGGGTCTGGTCGCGGCACGCCTGCCAGTCGCGCGCGGCGGTGGCGGGGTCCACGCGCTCGCCACCCATGCTGCGGCACGCGGCGTCCACGGCGGCCACCGCCCCGCGCAGGCGCACCCACAGCGATCCGGTGCCGCCCGCCCCGCCCTCCCAGCGGCTGGCATTGAGGGGCAGCGGCTGGCCGCCCCACGCCTGCAGGCGGCGCAGCGCATCGGCCTGGTTGTTCTCGAAGCGCAAGGTGGCATCGGCCGGGGGTACCGGCAGCACCTTGAGGCTGACCTCGGTGATCAGGCCCAGCGTGCCCCATGCGCCCACCATGAGCCGCGAGACGTCGTAGCCGGCCACGTTTTTCATCACCTGCCCGCCGAAGCGCAGCAGCTCGGCCCGGCCGTTGATCAGCTCCAGCCCCAGCACGTAGTCGCGCACGGCGCCCACACTGGCGCGCGCGGGGCCCGACAGCCCGGCCGCCACCATGCCGCCCACGGTGGCGCCCGGCCCGAAGTGCGGCGGCTCGAAAGGCAGGCATTGGCCATGGGCGGCCAGCGCGGCTTCCAGGTCGGCCAAGGGCGTGCCCGCACGGGCCGTGACGACCAACTCGCTCGGCTCATAGTTCACGATGCCCGAGAGCGCGGCGGTGCTCAGCCGCTCGCCATGCAGCGCCGCCCCGCCATGGAAGTCTTTGGTGCCCCCGCCGCAGATGCGCAGCGGGGTGCGCTGGCGGACGCTTTCGCGCACGCGGTCGAGGGTGTGGCTGAGGGCGGAATCCATGGCATGGATCGTACCGGCCCGCTTTTGCCAGCGGGGTGCGGTGGGCCGTGAATTTTTTGAACGCGCCGCGTGAATCCCGTCGCGTGGGCCAATGCCGGTCTGTTAAGACTCCGAGTAAAAGCCCATATGTCTCGGCTTTATCGGCACAGCCCACCATCCGGCGTGTGATGAAACATCGAAAGGTCGTTTCGGCAGCGATGCCGTCCATGTGGCGGCCCGCGTCGCACCGGACAGCGATTCAGCTGGCGGGGTTACGGAGTAATGCGGCGGGTCGAGTCTGCCTGCTCGGTCACCCATTTCAGGCTCTTGCCCCTGACGCACCAGGCCGGGTCGCGCACCCAGTCGGTGAACCATATAGTGGGGTTGTCTTCCAAGTCCGAACAGATTGTGTAGCCCAAACTCGGCATGTAATACCTCACACTCACCGCAGTCACTGGCACCAGCAACAAGGCCACCCCGCTCGCGATCACTGCGATATTGGCTGCACGCTCGGCACGCTTGATTGCACGGTCGCTGCAGGGGATTGCCCGCATACAGGCCACTACCATGCCGATGAGGCAAGTAACGGCGATGAACGGGGCCAACTGTGCGGCAGGAGAAATTCTGACCGCGGGCGCTGTGGATGCGATTGCCCTGAATGTCGGAACGGTCTCGTGGGCAATCATCAAGATGCAGCCCGCAGCCACTCCCAAGCAAAGCGGAATGCCCCATAACAGGCCCTGTCGGATTTGCTGAATGTTGTGCATTAAGGAACTCGGATGACTAATAACGTCTGCAGGAAATTCGGCACAGCCAATCTTTCACGCTGGTGTCAATCGCCCGCCCCATCTCTACCTTTTTTTGCGCCATCAAGTTACGCAACTCGTCCTGCCAAGACTGCACCTTAGTGTCGATGTAATAGAGACCCTGTGCGGTATTTTCTGGAAGCGTCTTAAGAGCCGCAATCACGTTGCTCTTGATTTTGTAGTCACGGTCCAGCACATTCAGCCCGATGCCCGCGCCCACGGCCACAACAGCCATGAAAACCAGCGGGAGGACGGCTACGGTAGTCACCATTCCTCCAAAAAAAGCGCCAAGTCCGTAGGCGAGCAGTGCGCCCAGCCCTCCTTTGACGGCCTCCACGCCGATACCGCCAACCAAGTCGTACATGGTCTTCTCGTCGTTGAACATGAAGTCCATCAATTCGATCCCGGCTGAGACCACGAGGCCCAGAATGAAGCCCCCCTTGGCGATCCCTTGCAGGCTTTTGATACCCAAACCCAGCTGCAGCATCTTGGGGTTGGTCGCCAGATACCGCGTGCCCTGCAGCGCACTGCTGCGCCTCGCCGAGTAACCTTTGATGATGATGTAGGTGCCGGTCGCCGTGGTCTTGATGAATGAGCCGATGCCCGCCATGCCAATGGCGTTCAGCGTTTTGGTAACGGCGAGCGCATCATTGGCGCCCTGCGCCACCGGCCCGACCCATGGCTCGCCGGCATTCGGGCTGAAGGTGTTCTGCCAGTATTGGCCGAATGTCGAGCTGGCCAGCATCTTGCGCAGGTTGAATTCCAGGGCCGCATTGCCCTTGGCCTTGTCCTGCAAGATGCTCATGTACTGGCCCTGCGTCAGCACCAGGACGTCCACCTGGTTCTTGTCCATGGACTGGGCCAAGGCCTGCCCGTAGCCAACGTTGAAGAACGTAGCCGCAAGTTCTGCGCTCATGCATCCCCCCTTAAGGATTTCGTTTTTGTTGGCGGCGGATGCTAACCGCTAGCGCAAGCGGGCTGGGGCCGTGATGTAACAACCTATTTAACTGGCTGTTAACCGAGGCAGCAGGAATACCAAGCAGTTAAAACCCTGGGCGCTTGGGAAACCAGCCGCCAGAAACACAAAAGGAGCGCTTTCCCGCTCCTTTTTTCATGGTTTTCCGAGTGCCAATTCTTAATTGCCTGGCATTGGGCGCGAGGCGTTTTTCCTGCCGACCTACCTAGTCAGGCGAGGCCGGCGGGCAACTCCGCTTCTTCGTACCAGTTCACGGGCAGGCCGGCGACCGGCTGGCGCTCGCCGGCGGCCAGCAGGTGGCCAGAATGGGGAAGGCGCTCCAGCTCATCGGCAGGGCGGCCCTGGCGCGCCGTCGTGACGAACAGCGTGGCGCCATCCTGCCCGTCGGCAGCCAGGCAAGGCATGGTCGGGCACTGCGCCGGCACGGCGATGTCGGACACGATGTCGCCCCCGGGTGAGAGCCGCAGCACGCGGCCGCCCTCGTACATGGCGCACCAGTAGTGGCCTTCGGCGTCCACGGTGGCGCCGTCGGGCCGGCCGCCGTAGCCCGGCTGGCCGGGTTTCCAGCCGTCAGGTTTGCCTGCGAAGGTGTGCAGCAGGCGCGGCGACCCGACGGGGTTGCCCGATGCATCGCAGTTCCAGGCGCGGATCGCGTGCGAGGGCGTATCGACCCAATACAGCGTGCGGCCATCCGGCGACCAGGCCAGGCCGTTGGCCGTGGCCACGCCGTCGAGCACCTGGCGCACGCCGGGCGCGCCGGCCTGCCGCCCATCGACGCAGTACAGCGAGGCGACCGGCTGGCGCGGCCCCGATGCGGGCTCGTGCACGGTGCCGACCCAGAAGCGGCCCAGGGCATCGCACTTGCCGTCGTTGGCCCGTTGCGTGGACGGATCGATGGGCAGCCGGACCACCGGCACCAGGGGGCCGCCCCAGGCCGTGGCGCGGTAGAGGGTGTCGCGCAGGGCGATCACGAGCCCGCTGGGTTCGCCCGCGGTGCGCGCCGGCGCGATGCAGCCGGGCTCGGACGGCATGGCCCAGCGCTCGGCCTGGCCCGAGGCAGGGTGCAGGCGGCAGAGCGCGCGGCCGGCGATGTCCACCCAGTACAGGCGCGATTCGATCGGGTGCCAGAAAGGCGATTCGCCCAGTTGGTCGGGCTCGGAAGCGGCGGGGCGCCAGTCCGTGGGCATGGGAGAGTCTCCTGGAAATGGAAGGGGGCCGAATGGAAGGGGCTGGCGGCAGGCCACTGCGCAGCCCCGGCCCGCACCATTATTCGCGGCCCGCCCGCCCCGGCCAAAAAAAAGGCCCACCTTGCGGCGGGCCCAATGTCCAGGAGGAATATCTCGCTTGTTGTCGCACTGCCGCGATGCCACCAGTCACCGCGGCAGGGATCCCATGGGTCAGCGGTTGTAGGCGGTTTCGCCGTGCGACGTGATGTCCAGGCCTTCGCGCTCGGCTTCTTCCGGCACGCGCAGGCCCACCAGCAGGTCGGCGATCTTGTAGGCGATGAAGGCCACCACGCCAGACCACACGATGGTGATCACCACGCTCTTGAGCTGGATCCACACTTGTGCGCCCATGGCGAAGGTGTCGGGGGTCAGGCCGCCCGTGCCGCCCAGGCCTTGCGATGCGAACACGCCGGTCAGGATGGCACCGATGATGCCGCCCACGCCATGCACGCCGAACACGTCGAACGCATCGTCGGCGCCCAGCATCTTCTTGAGGCCACCCACGCCCCAGAGGCACACCACGCCAGCGATCAGGCCGAGCACGATGGAGCCCATGGGACCCACGAAGCCGGCAGCCGGCGTGACCGCCACCAGACCGGCGACGGCACCGGAGGCAGCGCCCAGCATGGAGGCCTTGCCCTTGTGCAGGGACTCGCCAGCCAGCCAGCTCAGCGTGGCGGCCGCGGTGGCCAGCACGGTGTTGATGAAGGCCAGGCCGGCAGCGCCGTTGGCGGCACCGGCAGAGCCGGCGTTGAAGCCGAACCAGCCCACCCACAGCAGCGAGGCACCGACCATCGTCAGCGTCAGGCTGTGGGGCGTGAGCGCTTCCTTGCCGAAGCCGATGCGCTTGCCCACCATGTAGGCACCCACCAGGCCGGCGATCCCGGCGTTGATGTGCACCACGGTGCCGCCGGCGAAGTCGAGCGCGCCGTCCTTGCCCAACAGGCCACCGCCCCACACCATGTGGGCCATGGGGATGTAGCTGAAGGTGAACCACAGCACGGCGAAGATCAGCACGGCAGCGAACTTGATGCGCTCGGCGAACGAGCCCACGATCAGCGCGACGGTAATGGCCGCGAAGGTGCCCTGGAAGGCCACGAACACGTATTCAGGGATGGTCGGCAGCATGCCCGAGAGCGTGTCCGGCGCGATGCCCTTCAGGAAGATCTTGTCGAAGCCGCCGAAGAACGTGCCTTCGCCGCCGAACGTGAGGGTGTAGCCGTACACGGCCCACAGCACGCTCATCAGCGAGAAGATCACGAACACCTGCACCAGCACCGACAGCATGTTCTTGGAGCGGGCCAGGCCGCCGTAGAACAGGGCCAGGCCCGGGATGGTCATGAGGATCACGAGCAGCGTGGAGGTCAGCATCCAGGCCGTGTCGCCCGAATCGAGCTTGGGCGTGGGGGCCGCGGCCGGTGCAGCCGCTGCTGCGGCTTCGGCCGGTGCGGGCGCTGCGGCCACGGGAGCAGGAGCCGCGGCGGGCGCAGCGGCAGCAGGAGCCGTCGCGGCAGCGGGTTCGGACGCGGCGGGTGTCTGGGCCAGCACGGCAGTGCCGGAGGCCATCAGGCTCAACCCCAGCAGGAAAGAAGCAAGCATTTTTTTCATGGCGGTTTCTCTTGGGTCTGGTGAGAGGCGCGGGGGGCCGGGCCTTACAGGGCTTCCTTGCCGGTTTCGCCGGTGCGGATGCGGACGACCTGCTCCAGGTGGCACACGAAGACTTTGCCGTCACCGATCTTGCCGGTGCGTGCAGCGCCCTCGATGGCTTCGATGACGCGGTCCACCAGTTCATCGGACACGGCGGCCTCGATCTTCACCTTGGGCAGGAAATCGACCACGTACTCGGCGCCGCGGTACAGCTCGGTGTGGCCCTTTTGCCGGCCGAAACCCTTGACCTCGGTCACCGTAATGCCCTGGACCCCGATGTCCGACAGGGCTTCGCGCACCTCGTCGAGCTTGAAGGGCTTGATGATGGCTGTCACCATTTTCATGTTTCTATCTCCGTTGGGGCGCCCCTCGGCGCCTGTTGTCTTTACAGGGTTTTCGTGAGCGCGACGATCAGGCGCGACTTGTTGACCGGGCCGAAGAAGGCCTTCTTGTTGGCACCCACCACGGCCGCCGACAGCGACAGGCCCGAGCCGAAGTCATAGGCGCCGCCCACGCTGTAGTCCATGTAGTTGGGCACGCCCAGGTCCTTGATGTCGCTGGCGAAGCGCGTGAAGCCGACGGAGGCCTTCAGCGTCGTCTTGGGAGCCACTTCCTGCGCGTAGGCCAGGTTCAGGTAGCCAGTGTTGCGGCCCTTGTTGCTGGTCGTCTTGGCCGCGGCCCAGCCGAAGTAGTCCTTGGAGATGGTGTGCGAATACTTGGCAGTCAGCGGGCCGTAGGTGGCGGCGCCGTACAGCTCGGTGGTGTTGCCGACCGAGTTGCCCGGGTAGGCGTAGGTCAGTGCGCCCAGGTCCAGGTCCACGTCGCCGGCCTTGAATTTGTAGCCGCCGTAGAAATCCATCTCGATGGAATTGCCCGGCAGCCAGTCCACGCTGGAGTTCCAGTTGCCCAAATACCAGCCGCTGTCGCCGAAGCTGTAGTCGAAGCCGCCCTGGATGGCGGGCTTCACGGCCTTGACCCGGCTGGCGTCCTGGTCCTGTCCACGGAACTTGTAGTTGGTGGTCAGGCTGACGTTGCCCGTCAGTTGCGCGCTGGCCAGCAGAGGCAGGGCGGCGACGAGGGCGGCGCTCAAGGACTTCATGGATACACGGGGCATGGTTCCTCCGGGGTGGCTGATTAGGGATGAACCCGTTCCAAGCATGGACCGTGCCATGCCCCTATTACCGCAGCCCCGCGGCCTTCCCTGCGGCTGGGGCGGTATGCCGAAAGTGGTTACACGCCATGCAGGCAGGTAACGTTTTGCACCATTGCAGTGCCACCGACGCGGCGATTCGGCAGGAAGCAGGCTCAATGCACCGTCCTGGGGACGGTGGGGCAAAACACACTGCCTTGGTGCATTTCGCCCGATCCGGAATCATTCGATACCGTTCGGCGCCTATGTGCTCCCCGCCAGGACCTCGACCGTGCCGCGCCAGCCCCCGGGGTACAGCACGGCACGGCCGGAGATCACATCCTCGGGAAGGTCAGCGTGCCGCACGGGGCTTGAGCCAATGCAGGGGATGTGGCCGCTCGCCATCGGCCGGGAGCACGGCCGCAGCCGTCTGCGGCATCGAGCGCAATTCGACATGCACGCCGCGCTCTTCCGCATGTGCCACGAAGTCGTCCAGCGCTTCCCGGATGTCGCGATCCATGAAGCCGCAGTTGCAGCCGTCGATCACGAGGGAATGCCCCGGCTTTACCCGGTCCAGGTAGCGGCGCAGCGTGGCCTTGCTGAAGAACGAGACATCCTTACTGAGCCGCATCAGGTGCACGTTGCCGTCGGAGATCATCGTCAGCGCGCCCCGCGTGTTGGCCTGGATCAGGAACAGCATGCTGCACGCCAGGCCGATCAGGATGCCGATGAGCAGGTCGGTGGCAAGGATCGCCCCCACGGTCACCGCGAAGGGCACGAAGGCCGACCATCCCTCGCGCCAGACCGCCGCGATCATGGCCGGCTTGGCCAGCTTGAAGCCGGTGTGCAGCAGCACGGCGGCCAGCGCGGCCAGCGGCACCCACTGCAGGAATTCCGACAGGAACAGCACGCTCGCCAGCAGCAGCACGCCGTGGAACACCGCCGACAGCCGGGTGCGCGCGCCGGACTGGATGTTGGCCGAGGTCCGCACGATCACCGCAGTGATGGGCAGCCCGCCCAGCAGGCCGGCCAGGACGTTGCCCACGCCCTGCGCCTGCAGTTCCCGGTTGGGCGGGGCTACGCGCTTGAGCGGATCGAGCCGGTCGCCGGCCTCCAGGCTCAGCAACGTTTCCAGACTGGCCACGACGGCCAGGGTGAACGCGATCGTGTAGACCTCGGGCCGCGCCAGCGCCGACCAGTCGGGCGAAGCGAGTTGCGACCACAGCGCGCCCAGGCTATCGCCCTCAGGCAGGGCCACACGCTGCGAATCGGGCAATGCCACCGATGGCTCGGTCGCCAGAGCGATGGCCTGGTACGCAATGCCCCACAGCACGGCCAGCAGCGGCCCGGGCAGCCGGCCGATCAGCGGCAGGCGCTTGGCCCAGGGCGAATCCCACGCGAACAGAATCGCCAGTGCGCCGGCCGCGATGATCACCGCACTGCCGGTGACGGCCCCGACCAGCCGGCCCAGGTCGTCGAAGCCGTCGATGGTGCTGGGCACCAGGCGCATGGCCTGCTCGCCGGACGCGAAACCGAACGCCACGGGAAGCTGCTTGAGGATGAGGATCAGGCCGATCGCGGCCAGCATGCCCTTGATGACCGGCGAGGGAAAACAGGCGCCGATGTCGCCGGCCTGCAGGCGGCCGAACAGCCACTGCAGCGCGCCGGCGATCACCACCGCGACGAGGAAGGCCTCGAAGCTCCCGAGCTTGACGATCGCATCGACGACGATGACCACCAGCCCGGCCGCAGGGCCGCTCACGCTGAGCTGCGATCCCGAGAGCCAGGCCACGACGAGCCCGCCCACGATGCCGGAGACCAGCCCCGCCAGCAGCGGCACACCACTGGCCAGCGCGATGCCGAGACACAGCGGCAGGGCGACCAGGAAAACGACCAGGCCCGCAGGCACGTCGTTGCGCCAATGGCCGAGCAGGCCGGTGGGCGATGCGCTGCCGCCAGGGTTGCGAAGGGTGTCTTGCATGATGAGGACTCCTTCGCGTCAGGCCGCTGCGGCCAGTTGGGTGCTGCTGGCGTCGACTTCGAGCACCTGGCGCAGGCGCCCGTCGCGCAAAGCGTAGACCCAGCCCAACAGTTGCAACGGTTGCCCGCGTTCCCAGGCGCGCCGGACCTGCGGGGTGGCGGCCAACGTGTGCACTTGCTCGGCCACGTTCACCTCGACGAACCGGCCCACGCGGGCGGCCAGTTCATCGGCCGCCTCCGGATCAGGCACCGCATCGCCGTCGATCTCGCCCGCACGGCGGCGGTAGAGGGCCCGCAAAGGGCGCAGGTGCTCGGCCAGGTAGTCGCCCCGCGCGGGCACGGCGCTTTCCGCCGGCATCAGGGCGGCCCGAACGCCCCCGCAACCCTCGTGGCCACACACGATGACGTACTCGACCTTGAGCACATCCAGGGCGTATTGCAGCGCGCTCATGATGTTGGGATCGTCCGGCCGGACCAGGTTGGCGACGCTGCGGTGCACGAACAATTCGCCGGGCAACGCATTGGTGACGCTCTCGGCCGGCACGCGGCTGTCGGCACACCCGATCCAGAAGACGCGTGGCTGCTGCCCCGCCACCAAATTTTCGAAAAACGCCGGATCGCGCGAGGTCATCTCGTCGGCCCAGGCACGGTTTTGAAGCATGAGACGCGTGGTCAGATCCATAGAAACCTCCATTTTGTTAATTCGATGCTGCACTGCAGCACGGCATTAGGCTAGGGTAAAAGCCGGCGCTATTTCGAATATGGGGTTTTTTTGTTTCATTTGCTTTCGTGTGATTCGATAAACGAGGCGAAAAATACCTGCGTTTTCACACAATATAAGCACCTCTTATTTATTGCAGTGGCTGGGACTGATATTCCCAACATCACTCCGGTCGCAGACGCTTTTATTTACCTGCATGAATGTCGCGATCTGATCTCGAATCCAAAAATGGTTGATTCACCGTTGCCTGATAACGTCAACTCATTATTCAAAGTGAACCAATGTGTTCACCATAAAACATGCATGGGGCCAGGCCTGCGCGGCAACGCCCCATTCACTTGCTATGCGCCACTCGCGCTCTGCGGAATGACTCTCAAGCCTTCGCCCGGCGAGGAAAACATTGCGCTCTCTGAATCGGTGCCCATTTGCTTATATCCTCGCCCCTCGCAACGCAGCGGCTGGCCCCAGCCGGCGT
>Ga0308157_10006927_pt1 | contig 13364 bp, 6 predicted proteins | sample PhyBR1_FD_201035 | JGI IMG/M metagenome (GOLD analysis project Ga0308157, IMG submission 201035) | Phyllosphere microbial communities from UC Gill Tract Community Farm, Albany, California, United States - DLSLB.R1 | ecosystem: Host-associated > Plants > Phyllosphere > Unclassified | place: USA...
GCTGGCGAATAAATCATTCATGCAAATGGCGGCCGGTTCGGTCAAAGGTTAAGCCCTCGTCTTTCCCCGGCCGGCTGCCGAAAGGACCTGCCATGCCGAAATCCTGGATGTACCGCACCACTTTCAAACGCCGGATGCGGGTTTTATTCGCGCTGCTGACCGTTTTTTGCATCGCGCTGACCGGGCTCGGCTCGTACCTGATCGCTTCGCGCTCGATGGAAAAAAGCGCCGTCTCCCTCAACCGGGACGTGCTGTCGCGATCCGTCAACGTGCTGGATCAGCGGCTCAAGCAGATCATCGTCGCGTCGTCGACCATGATGCTGAACGAAGAATACCGGCAGATGCTGCGCGACGTGCAGGCCGGACGTTCCGAGCGTTATTTCGCCAACTTTTCGCTGCTTCAAGATCTGTTCACCCAAGCGGAAATCACGGAAAAGTCGATCGACTCCATCCTGATCAGCACGCCGCTGGGCGACTTTTACCCGATCAACGGCAAACGCCGCAGCAGCATCCCTTTCGACGAGACCGCGCTGTATCGGCATTTGAAAGAATCGCCCGAATCGAACTGGGTGGAAAGCCACCGCGACGAGCTGTTCGACGGCGACGTTCCGGTGCTTTCCCTGCTGCTTCAACCGCTTACCGATTCGTACGTCCCGGATATTTTCCTGGCGGTCAACGTCAAAGAAAATCTGCTGGACGAACTGACCCGCAGCGATTCGTCGGCGCATTTTTTGCTGCTCGATACGGCGGGTAACAGCGTGCTGGAAGACGCCGAGCGGCCGGAATGGACGCGTTCGGCGGATTTTATTGCCCGGCTGAACGCATCGGACGGCGGCGACTTCGAATATCGGACCGATCGCGGCACCATGCTGGTCGGTTCTTCCGTTTCCCGTTACGCTCCCGAGTGGACGTTGGTCAGTTATTTGTCCAAAACCGAGCTGCTCGCGCCCGTGCGCAGCATTCAGTGGCTGGTGCTGGCAATTACGGCGATCAGTACCGGACTTGCGCTTCTGCTCGGCGGTTACTTGTCCGGCCTGCTGACCCGCCCGCTGCATCTGCTGCGCCGCACCATGAAAAAAGTCGAACACGGCGATCTCTCGATCCGGTTTCAAAGTCCGTACGAAGACGAGATCGGCGAGGTCGGGCAGCGATTCAACGGAATGCTGGACCAAATCGGCATTCTGATCGAAGAAGTGCGCACGACGGAGACCGCCAAGCGCAAAGCCGAAGTCAAAGCGCTGCAAGCCCAGATCGATCCCCATTTTTTGTACAACACTTTGAACACGATCTATTGGAAAGGCGAAATGGACGAGCATGAAGACGTGAAACAGATGGTCTTGTCGCTGTCCGCGCTGTTCCGGCTCGGCTTGAACGGCGGACACGAGATCACGACGCTGGGCAGCGAATTGGAGCATGTCCGGCAGTACCTGAATTTGCAGCAGCACTGCTATGAAGACCTGTTCGATTACGAGATTCGCGCGGAAAAAGACCTGTTGGCGCTGCCGATCCTCAAAATCCTGCTCCAGCCTCTGGTCGAAAACTCGATCCTGCACGGACTGCGCGAACGCCGAACGCGCGGGCATATCGGAATCGACGTGCGGCTGGAGCAAGACCGTCTGCATATCCGCGTATGCGACAACGGATCGGGCATGACTCCCCCGCAGTTGGATGCCGCCAATTCGCCTACTCCCCCTCCCGCGGCTGCCGCCAACGAGAACGGGGGCGGCTATGCGCTTGCGAATATCCATGCCCGGCTGCTGCTTTATTACGGCAGCGAAGCGTCGCTTACGTTCGACAGCGTGCCGGAGCGGAATACGACGGCGACGCTGATCATTCCTTTTGAAAGGGGCAACTTGGATGAATGAATATGCTGCGAACCGCGTGACGGAACACGACCTTGTCAAACTGTGCATTATCGACGATATTCCGGCCGTCGTGCGCGGACTGTCCGAACGGATCGACTGGAAAGCGCACGGAATCGAAGTCGTCGCCACGGCGAGCGAAGGACAGCAAGGACTGGAACGCATTCACGAACATCGTCCGGATATCGTGGTGACCGATATTCGGATGCCTTTCATGGACGGACTGGATATGATGCGGCACGTGCTGGACGAACGGCCCGAGGTCAAAGTCATCTTCATGAGCGGACATACCGATTTCAATTACGCGCAGGAAGCGGTTCGGTTAGGCGCGTTCGATTTTATCCTCAAACCTTTCACGCCGACTCAGGTCATCGAGTCCGTCACTCGCGCGGCGGAAGAAGTGCGCGAGCGCCGCAGCCGTTCGGTCAAAATGCGGGACATGGAGCAAAAGCTGCGCGAAAGCCTGCCTTATTTGCGCCAGGAGCATATGCGCCTGCTGATCCGTTACGGACCGGGACAACGCGATCCGCTCGATCAGTGGACGTTTCTCGGAATCGGACTGAAGCCGGAAAACTTTTGCGTGATGGTGGCCGAGATGGACTTTTTCGCCGAGCAGACCGCTTCGCTTCCGGCCGGAGAAGTCGAATTGATTCGTTTCGCCATTCAGAACGTGTTGGAAGAAACGCTGGACGGCTGCACGCAAAGCATGGTGTTCCGCGATACGCTCAGTCGGCTGGTGTTGGTGTTGAACACGCGCGAAGGACTTGACGTGCAGCAGTTGGCGGAACGCTGCCGGGAAAACGTGCTGGCCCACACCCGCCGCAGCATCTCGATCGGAGTGGGCGGCGAGGTGCGGGAGCCTTCGAGGCTGTCGATCGCGCATTCGCAGGCGTTGTCGGCGCTCGGCCATACCTTTTTCACCGGCGGCAACAGCGTGTACCGGTTCTCCGAACTCGATCTGCTGAATAGTGACGTGCCGCGGTATTCCTATGAAAAAGAGAAAGAATTGCTCTACTGCCTGCGCTCCGCCAACTTCGATAAAGCGGCGGAAAAGCTGGACGAGATCTGGGCGGAATGGTTGTCGATCTGCGCGCATCCCGCTCCCGAGCCGATCAAAACGCTGTGCATGGAGCTTGCGCATTCCGTGCAGCGGACATTGGCCGAAAAATTGACGGAAAACGAATGCCGGACGCTTGATGCGGAGTGGAACGCGATCGCGCACGCCGCTTCGTTCGAAGAGATGCAGCGCCGCATTCGGGCATTTTGCCTGCAAGGCTGCTCCATGCTGCGCCAGCGGCAGGTCGGCGATGCGCAGGTATTGGTCGAACGCGTCCAAGCTTATATCGAAGAGCGGCTGCAAGAGCATCTGTCCGTGACGGCCTGCGCCAAAGCGGTCCACTTGAGCCCGAGCTATTTTTCCAACCTGTTCAAAAAAGAAACCGGCATGACGCTGGCTCAATACATCATCAACCGCCGCATGGAAAAAGCCAAAGAAATGGTGCTCGAAGGGCGGCAGGTGCAGGATATCGCGATCTCGCTCGGTTACGAGGATCGCCCTTATTTTACCGAGCTGTTTAAAAAGCATACCGGACGCACGCCGACCGAATTCAGGCAGCTTTACGCTCCGGCCTCTTCTGCGGAAAGCTGCCGCGCATAAAGTGTTTTTCCCTCCCCTCGACAGTCGTTTTCTCCTTCACTCCCGGCGATGAAGGCGATTTATACTCGAAACAGAACTTGAAGGCGTTTACATCAAAAGGGAGGGTTATCTTTGAAAAAGAAAAAATGGGGTTCGACGGTACTGTTGTTACTGCTCGCTGGCGTGACCGCGGCTTGTTCGTCGGGCGGTTCCGCGACCAATTCCGCCGATAACGGCGAAGCTTCGGCGGCGGGGGCGGGCAAAGTCAATCTGGTCTACTGGACCATTGATCGACATGACACCGAATTTATCGAGCAAAAAATCGACGAATACGAGAAGCTCAACCCCGACGTGACGATCGAGATGAAAACGATGGCCGATAACTATGTCCAATCCGTCGATATCGCTTTTGCGAGCAAACAAGCTCCGGATATCCTGCGCGTAGACGCCTCCAACGTGCCGGCCTGGGTCAAAAAAGGCTACCTGGAATCGTTCGATGCGTACATGTCCGACGAGATGAGAAGCCGCTTCGAAAGCGTCCTGATCGAAAACAAAAACATGGTCGACGGCAGCGTCTATACCTTGCCCAACATCGGACAATTTTGGCGCCTGATCTACAACGTGGATTTGTTCGAAAAAGCGGGCATTGCCGAACCGCCGACCACATTGGCCGAAATGGTCGAAGACGCCAAAAAAATTACCGAAGCGGGCAAAGACGTCGGCGCGTACGGCTTCGCGGGCAATTTCAAAAGCGGCAGCGGCTTCGAGCGCGTCGCGTACCCGATCACCTCGCTCAGCTCAACCACCGGCAACGAAGGTTACAACTTCCAGACCGGACAATTCGATTTCGGCATCTACAAAAACGTGCTGGAGGCGCTGCATCAGATCCGCGAAGACGGCAGCATGCTTCCCGGATCGGAATCGCTCGACGTCGACCCGCTGCGCGCGCAGTTCGCGCAGGGCAAGATCGGCATGTACTTCAACCACTCCGTCGAACCGAGCGTCTACCAGTCGCAGTTCCCGACGGAAGTGAAATGGGCAGCGGCGCTTCCTCCGACGCTGGACGGACAAGCAAACGGCGTGGACCAGGTCATCTCCGGCAGCTACTTGGCGATGAGCAAAGACTCCGAGCAAAAAGAAGCCGCCTGGAAATTCATCGAATGGATGTACAGCGACGACGTGCAGGTGGCGTACCAGGAAGGCGGCTACGGCGTGTCCGTTATTCCTTCCGTATCGAAAAAAGCCAAAGCGCCGGAAATTCCGGGCATCGAATACTTCCTGCCGACGAACGAAGACGGCATCTATCCGGCTACCCCGCTTAGCGTGACGGAAGGCCGGCTCGAAGGCACGACCAAAGCCGACGTGTTCAACCAATACATCTTCGACGGCGGCGACTTGGATCAGGTGCTGGCCGATCTGAGCGCCCGCTACAACGCGGCTCTGGAAAAAGCCAAAGCGGCGGGAGACACCGATATCGAAGCGCAGCCGGACTTTGACTCCGCGGATCTTCAAGGGTCGTTGACGAAGAAGTAGAGCCGCGAATCGGACGTAAAGACATGACGTGTAGGCGGTTCGACGGTCGCGCGCGTGCCCAGTGAACGTCGTTTCAAGAACCGCAACCTCGAATCTCTTTGTATGATGAGATTCGAGGTTTTTTTGCGGACACGGATGATAAACAGGAAAAATCGAAAAAGTGAGCAGTACCTTGTCGACACTAAAGATAAGATTGCGCCCATCTGAAACGCGCCTAAAGCGTGTGCGTTTCAGTCGAACGTAAACCTATGATTAAGAATTGGCAAGGCAGTAGTTGCTTTCTTTTTAAAAAAGTAAAGAAATCGTCAATTGGCTCGGGGTGGGGCGAAACAGAGCAGAGTGCAGCTTTTATGTTGTACTTTCTACAACATTTTCCGAACGGAACCGTCGATTTTCGTGCCCAAGTTGCAGCGCCTGCAACATTAAGCTGACTTGAAGTCTTTTTCCCGCTTGAAAAGACGCAAAAGATTGTATTTTCTGCAACTCCGATCTGCAAAACTATCTTTTTTCTTTTCCAATGTTGTATGATGTGCAATTTGGTTATAGTACCCTGCCAACACTAAAGGTAAAGTTAATAGCTATTGGCTATGCGAGGTCGATCCGCGGGTGATGTCGGGTTCGATTTAGGTGAGGTTCGGGTTGTGGAATTCATCATCGATTTTCCTTTTCTTTAGTCCCTGTAACGTGACTTACTTCATGACGGATCGCGGACACAACTGGTAGTCTGAATACATTTCACAGATAAACAATCCGCAGAAGCAGGAAGTAACAGATGCGCGGATTGCCAAATGCTGACGGTTCGTGTCCCGCTCGTCCTTTCTCCCTTCACAGCACGAATGAAGCATCGGGCAGACGCGGAAAATGCTTTGATTCTATCTATCGGAGGTTTGCAAGCATGGGAAAAGCGACGGGATTTCTGGATTATTCGCGCGTAACGCCAAGCGAATGCGAGGCACTTGAACGGATTGAACATTGGAATGAGTTTTCCGAAAAAATGGACGAGGGAAGTCTGCGCCGGCAAGCGGCACGCTGCATGGATTGCGGCACGCCGTACTGTCACGCGGGTCGCATCCTATCCGGAATGGCGGCGGGTTGCCCGCTCAACAATTTGATCCCGGAGTGGAACGATCTGGTGTTTCGAGGCGACTGGCGCAATGCGCTGGATCGACTGCATAAACGTAATAACTTCCCGGAGTTTACCGGACGGGTCTGTCCCGCCCCGTGCGAAGGTTCCTGCACCGGCGGTCTGATCGGCACTCCGGTAACCATTAAGTCTTTGGAAAAAGCGATCGTGGATCGTGGCTTCGAGGAAGGCTGGATCGTACCCGAGCCGCCGCGGCTGCGTACAGCTAAAAAAGTGGCCGTGATCGGCTCCGGCCCTGCCGGACTGGCCTGCGCCGCGCAGTTGAACAAAGCCGGGCATACGGTGACCGTCTATGAACGGGCCGATCGGATCGGCGGATTGCTGACCTACGGGATTCCGAATATGAAGCTGGAGAAAAAGACGGTGCAGCGGCGGGTGGATCTGCTTGAGGCGGAAGGGATCGTTTTCGTGACGAATACCGAAATCGGTCGGGATCTTCCGGTTTGGCAGGTTCGTGCGCATCATGACGCGATCGTGCTGGCGAGCGGCGCGACGACGGCACGGGAATTGACAGTCGAAGGACGAGAACTCGGCGGTATTCACCAGGCGATGGCTTATTTGACGACAAGTACGAAGCAGGTATTAGGCGGTAGCGGACTGAAGCATGCAGCGGAAAAAGAAATATCCGCCGCGGGCCGCGACGTGGTCGTGATCGGCGGCGGCGATACGGGAACGGACTGCGTGGCGACGGCGCTTCGCCAGGGTTGCCGCAGCATCGTGCAGTTGGAGATTATGCCGGAGCCGCCTTCGGCGCGGCCTGCGGACAATCCATGGCCCGAGTATCCGCGGGTCAAGAAAACCGATTACGGACAGCGCGAAGCGGAAGCGCTGCAAGGGCGGGACCCGCGCCGTTACGCGACGTCCGCCAAGCGATTCCTGAGCGAAACGGGCGAGTCCGTCTGCGGCGTGCAGACGGTGCGGATCGAATGGCGATCCGCACCTGACGGCAGGCCGATGCCTTACGAAGTGCCCGGAAGCGAGGAAGTGTTCCCGGCGCAGCTTGTGCTGCTGGCACTTGGATTCACCGGGCCTGAGCAACTGCTGCTCCAGCAGTTGGAGTTGGAGAGCGACGAGCGCTCCAACGTACGGACCGGCGGGCACGGCCGGGAATGGGCGAGCCGCGGCGAAGCGGCGGCTCGCCGGGCTCGCGAAGCAGCGAGCTTGGGTGAGCATCGGGGGAGCGCAGCGACCCGAGGGGCGGTATGCCATCCGTTCAGCGTGCCGTCCAGTCCGGCTGGGCTGGGAGGGCCGGGCAGCAGTGATCCGGCGGCGTTTTTGTACGCCACCAGCGCCGAAGGCGTCTTTGCGGCAGGCGATATGCGCCGCGGCCAAAGCCTTGTAGCCTGGGCGATTCGGGAGGGCCGCGAAGCGGCTCGGGAGGTCGACCGCTATCTGACGGGCGCAACGGGGCTGCACTGATGCCTTGACCGTATTCGATATAAGGTTCGCCGCCTCACACTTCAGATGATGAAGCAGCAATCGCAGATGCTTCAGACCGGCCGATAGACGGATCATTCTTGCGAAAAAGCAATAATCGAAGCCTCTTTAGGCTGATAGACGGATTATTCCTGCATATAAGCAACAATTATGCGCTGAATCGATAAAACACGGCTTTTTCAGCCGAGATTGTGGCTTATATGCAAGAATCGTGCCGTGTCGTGCTAAATTCTCTCCGAATTGCTGCTGAATAGCAGTAATGACGGCAGGAATACGCAGGTATCCCTGTTTTCAAAAGCCGGAAACCAAAAACGGCCTCGTTTCCGCATGCACGCGGAAACGAGGCCGTTTTTCAGTATGAAATTCGTTTTGAAATCGAATGTCTATTCACATAGGCGTTCGAATAGGCATTCGAAGATCAATCGCAGATCGAACCCGATCTTTTAAACCGCCTTGAACTCTACCGCGCCCAATTGCAGACCCGGCTTCGTGAACTCGACTTCGAGCTTGTACGTGCCCGTCTCCAGTTCGATCGTCGCCAGACGCTGCTTCAGCCAACGGCCCTGCGTACCGTTCATTTGCACGGTCGTCAGGATTTTGCCGTTCAGCAGCAGGTTGCAGGCGCTTTGCGCAAGTTCCGGCTCCGTCGACATCGCGTTGACCGCTACGCGGTAAACGCCCGGCTGCTCGACTTTGAAGTAGACCGGCGCGTCGACGGAAGGCTGAACTTCGCCTTCTCCCGACAAAGCTTGCGCGCTGTCGATCTGCGCGACGCCTTGCGGCGCGAACTTCTCGATCGACTCTTCGGCGCGTTCTCTGGAGAAGACCGGCGCGTTCATGATGAATTTGCAAATGTTTTTCGCGCAGCGCTGAAGCTCTGCGCGCGTCACCGTGCCGTTTTCCAACGATTCGATCGTGTTGTCGCCCCAAACGTTGGTCTCCGCGCCGTAGTTCATCACGACCATGTACAGATCGTTTTGCGCGCGCACCATGAAGTTGGTGTTTTTGCGATCCGCTTCGCCGCCGTTGGCCGAATCGTTCATGATCGCCCACCAGTCGGTCATCACGATGCCGTCGAAGCCCCATTCGCCGCGCAGGATCGTCGTGTTGAGGTCATAGTTCGACGCCGCCCAATGGCCGTTGATCGGGTTGTACGAAGTCATGACCGAGTTGGCGCCGCCTTCGCGGACCGCGATCTCGAAGCCTTTCAGATAAATTTCGCGCAGGGCGCGTTCGGAGACGACCGCGTTTACTTTGGTGCGGTACTGCTCCTGGTTGTTGCAGGCAAAGTGCTTCATCGTGGCGTTCGAGCCGCCTGCCATGATGCCGCGGATGCAGGCTGCCGCGAATTCGCCGGAGATGATCGGATCTTCCGAGAAATACTCGAAATTGCGTCCGTTCAGCGGGCTGCGGCGGATGTTCAGGCCCGGTCCGAGCAGCGTGTCCACGTTGTTGAGCACCAGCTCTTGGCCTTCCAGCACGTACAATTCTTCGATCAGCGCCGTATCCCATGTCGCCGCCAGCAGCGTGCCGATCGAGACCTGCGTCGCTTGACCGCCGCTGTCCATCCGGATGCCCGAAGGGCCGTCCGCCGTACAAGCGACCGGAATGCCGTAGCCGAGCAGCGCGTCGCTGACGCCGCCGAACGCGGATGCCGTACCCGACGTGACGAGCGGACTGCTCATGCCTTCGCCGCGGACCAGCGTAGCCAGTTCTTCGTTGCTGAGCTGCGCCACGAAGTCGTCCATCGTCGCCGTGCCGTTTTTGACGTCCTGCAGCTTGATGCCTTTGTCCCCGGTCTCGCCGAGCGATTGCGGCAAACGGTCTTGAATGCGCTGCGCCATATCGACTTTGCGGGTCGGCACGCCTTCGTTCACCAGCTCGTACGTGCCGTTCTCGTTGCGCGAACCCGGCTTGATGCGGGAGAATTCTTCCACCGGCGCCATCGCTTCTTCGAGCTGCTGCACGACGCGCAGTTCGTTCACGATATAACCGTCCGCTTCGTCGACCTGCACGGCCGCCAACTGCTTGACGCTCGAGCCGACATGAAGCACGTACGTTCCTTCTTCCAGCACGTAGGCATGGGCATGGCCCGTTACGCCGGAATCGTCGTACGAAGCCAATTTATCGGTCGGGAAGCTCAGCACCAAGCGTTCCGATTCGCCCGGTTTGAGCGATTTCGTTTTGCCGAACGCGACCAGCTTGAATACCGGTTGTCCGAGGCGTCCTTGCGGCGCTTCGACGTACAGCTGCACCACTTCTTTGCCTTCGAACGTATCGCCGGTGTTCGTGACGGTTACGCCGATTTCGACATGCTCCGCGCCGTCTTTCCGGATCGTTTTTGCCGCTTCCGGCGCTTGGCTGAAGGTCGTGTACGACAGGCCGAAACCGAATTCGTATTGAACCTTCTCGGGACGAAACGTTTCGAAGTAACGGTATCCGACGTAGATATCTTCTTCATAGGTGCTTTTGAACTCGTTGCCGTAATTGCTGGTGGACGGGTAATCGTCGATCGAATAAGCGATGGTGTCGGTCAGCTTACCGCTAGGCGTCACGTCGCCGGACAGCACGTCCGCAATCGCGTTTCCGCCTTCCATCCCGCCGTGCCATGCGTAGATGACCGCCGCGATCGGATGCTTGTGGGAAGACTCTTTGACCCAGCTCATGTCCACGATGTTCGAGACGTTCAGGACGACGATCGTCTTCTCGAAATGATTCGTGACTTGAGTTAGCATGTCCAACTCTTCCGGCGTCAGACGGTAGCTGCCCGGCGCGTCCGCGTTATCCTGATCTTCGCCGGCCGTGCGGCCGATGACCACGATCGCTTTGGAAGATTGAGCGCGCGCGCCCGCAACCAGCTCGTCCGTCAAAGGCATTTCTTTCTGGTGCCACGGTTCCGCCGCCCAGCCGCCTCCGCCGTTGTCGAACGGGTTTTCTTCGATCCATTTTGTATACACGCCGGCCAGTTCTTCGTTCACTTGAACCGACGGTTTGCTCCGCAGTCCGTCCAGCAGGTTGGTCGTGTGCGAAACGTGCACGCTTCCGCCCGATCCCGTACCGCTGCGGTAATAGTTAAGCTGCACGCGCCCGAAGATCGCGACATTCTCGTTCTCCCGGATCGGCAGCGCCTCTTTTTCGTTTTGAAGCAGTACGGCGCCTTGAGCGGCTACCTTTCTGCTGAATTCCGCGAAACCCTTCAGAGGTCCTCCGATATTTGTTTGGCTCAAAATATTCCCTCCCGAATTCTGTATGTGGGGTGTTTCCGGTACGCGCGTGCCTGCTTTCGTGCAACAACCCGCCATGCCTTTGGTCGCGCTTTCCGAAAACATTTTCGTAAATTTCAAGACAACGCCGCGCATCTTTCTCCACTATAAAGAATTGCGGAAAAAGAAGCAAAGCTTTATCTGGAAAAAGAGGCAGGGGCGCATAAAAAATCGGCAGCGCGGGGCTGCCGATTTTTCCGAAAAAACTACGCTAAGCCGCTTACCGAACCGCCGTCAACGGATCGGGACTGCCGCTCCCATTTCTTTTTCTTTTTCCGTATCGTACGGGATCAGCGAATAATTGCCGTTCTTCAAGTCGATCGGGGCATATCTGGCTTGGCTGCCTCCGTTCTTATTCCCGCTCGACCCTTCCGAAGGCACTTCCTGTCCGTCTCCCGAGACGAGCTTGAACGTGCTCAGGAACGACTCAGACGGATCCCCGACCTGTTTAATAATCTCGTAATGCAAAGTCGTCGATACCGGACTCGAAATCACGTTGTCGATACGAACCAGATCGCCGTTCGTCAGTTCGATCGTCCTGCCGATCTCGATCGTGCCGGTTTTGGCCATTAACGCCGAACGCGACAACGAAACACGGAAAACCCAAGGTTCCTCGAGCAGCGTCGGTTTGCCGGCCGGTTCTTTCCAATACAAGCGGTCGTACTCGATTTGGATATCCAGCGTATCGTCGTCCGGAATCTCGTCGAAAGAGATCGCGCTAAACGTCGTATAGGTTCCGTTTTCCCCGCTCGATCCGCTTCCTTGACCTCCGTTTGAATTCAGATCGCTTATTCCGTTGATCGTCACTTTCTCGGTCAGGAATACCACATTATCAGGTTCGATCTTCAAATCGTCGGAAGGTTCCAGCGTCGACGTGATCAGCAGTTGATTCGCGTCGACCAAAACTTCGTTCAACGTCAGTTTGCCGAAGCGGTTTTCCGCCGTCTCCCCGATTTCGCTTTTATAAGCGGAATAATCAACATCTTGCCCGTATCCGGAAAAGTTCTCGAGCAGCCCCGCCATGAAGGGAATTTTGGCCAGCGCCTGCTGTCCTGCGGGAAGCGTCGCTCCTACAATCAATATCAAAGCTGTCGCTGCTGCCGCAAAAGCTTTCTTCCCTCTTGATCCGACGCCCGAAAAGCGGCGGCTCGAAGATTTCCCCAACCTTTTCCCGATACGCTTCGCCCATCGTTTCCGCTCGATCTCCGTTAACGGCTTTTCCTCGTACTCCGCCAAATCCAACTTTACATCATTCAACTCATCGTAAATGCTCATTCCCCGTGCACCTCTTTTCCCGCAGTCCAAAGCCGCTTCAACTTCTTGCGTCCGCGCGAAAGCTTGTTGTGAATCCAGGATTCCCGCACGTCCATGTCTTGCGCGAGCTCTTTGGCCGGAACGCCTTCGATATAATAACGTTCAAACAACTTGCGCTCGTCCTCCGGTAATTTCGACAATACGTCTTCCGCATCTAAGACCGCCGACGCAAGCCTTTCATCCGGACGATTTAACCGATCGGGGTCAAGTTCCTCGCCTATGCGACGCTCCCGTTCCTTGATCCAGCGCCGTTGATAGTCGATCGCCCTGTATTTCGCGACGGCCGCGATCCACTGTTTGAACGAATTCCGCTCTACATCAAACGATTCAATATGATTCCATACCGCAAGCAGCACGTCGTCCAGACACTCCTCGCGATCCTGCAAACTGCCGGGCAGATGCCGATATACGATCGCTTTCAGCAGCCCGCCGTGCAGATCGATTAGCTCGCGCAGCGCCTGTTCTTCCCTGTTACGGATACGCCGTACGATTTCTTGTTCGCGTGCGTCTCTATGTTCCTGTTCCAATCGCCGGACGCCTCCTTCCTTGTGCCGATGTCGATACCGACATTGTATAGTACGAAGCGCAGACGAGGATTCTATCGTTTAAGTATCGAAAAACGATAAAAATAAATTTTCCCAAAACAAAAGGGCATTTAAAGCGTTCGTTTTATATAAAAAACCAAAAATAGTCGCAACGTTAAATCTGTCCAAATTTACGGATTATGAGTATGAATGGCACTGGATGACGATTACAAAGTATTACAGGGACGTCAACGATAATCGGTGGATTGCCGCTTCGACGTGGGGAGACCGTAGAAGCATCAATTACAGAACACACTTCGAAGCTATAACAAGGCTCAAATCCCTCGGAGGCGGATTCATGTATTTTAAATAAGTAAGGAGGATCACGCATGCGCCGTTCCTGGATCCAAACAATCGGACTTCTTACCCTCATTCTTATCACGATTGCACTAACGACGGGCTGCTCCAAAACAATCGCGATATCCGGCGAACAAGCAGACGATTTCCGCGAGCAAGTGAAGCAGGATTATCCGGCCATCGAAAAAATGACGCTTGCCTTCGAACCTTTGACCTTCCGAATGACCTATGTGTTCAAAGAGCCGCTTGACGAAAAAGAGAAAGAGAACCTTTTTGAAGACAGTCGGCGGTTTC
>Ga0308157_10006928_pt1 | contig 13360 bp, 8 predicted proteins | sample PhyBR1_FD_201035 | JGI IMG/M metagenome (GOLD analysis project Ga0308157, IMG submission 201035) | Phyllosphere microbial communities from UC Gill Tract Community Farm, Albany, California, United States - DLSLB.R1 | ecosystem: Host-associated > Plants > Phyllosphere > Unclassified | place: USA...
CAGAAACCGGAGTTGAGACCCGCATGGCCGATACACGTCCCACCCCTGCCCGCCTGTCGCTGAAGGCCGCGTTCGCGCTGCTGCTGGTCAGCTGCCTGCCGGCCCACGCTGCCGATCTGGCGCGCGTCACCTCCCCCGACAAGCAGCTTGTCGTGGTCGTCGAATCCCAACACGAAGGTCGCCCCTCGTACCGGGTTGAGCGCAATGGCGAGGCGGTGATTGCGCCGTCGCGGCTGGGCATGCTGCTTGGCGATGGCCGTCTGGAGCGCAATGTCGCCCTCACCGGGCAATCGCAGCGCAGCTTCGATGAAACCTGGGAGCAGCCCTGGGGCGAGCGACGCCTGACCCGCAATCACTACAACGAGCTACGCGCCAGCTTCACAGAGAAGCCCGGCGCCGGCCGCAACTACGAGCGCCGCTTTGACGTGGTGTTCCGCGTCTATGACGACGGCATCGGCTTCCGCTATGAATTCCCGCAGCAGGCCGGCATGAAGCAGGCGCAGATCCACGCCGAGCTGACCGAGTTCGCGCTGGCGCGCCCGGCAACCGCCTGGTGGATTCCCGCCTTCGAGTGGAACCGCGAGGAATACCTGTACCACCAGACACCGCTGAAGGAAGTCGGCACCGCGCAGACCCCGCTGACCCTGCGCAGCGACAATGGCCTGCATATCTCCATCCACGAAGCCGCGCTGGTGGACTACGCCGGCATGAACCTGGCCCGTGGCGATGGCGACATCCTGCGTGCCACGCTAACACCGTCCAGCAGCGGCGCGCCGGTCGTGCGCACCCTGCCCTTCAACACCCCGTGGCGCACCATCACCATCGGCGAGAAGGCCGGCGATCTGGCCGAATCCAGCCTCATCCTCAACCTCAACGAGCCCAATGCCATCGGCGATGTGAGCTGGTTCAAGCCGGCCAAATATGCCGGCGTTTGGTGGTCGCTGCACCTAGAGACCGAGACCTGGGCGACCGGCCCCAAGCACGGCGCCACCACTGCAAACACCCGCCGTTACATCGACTTCGCCGCCGCCAATGGTTTCCGCGGCGTGCTGGTGGAAGGCTGGAACATCGGCTGGGATGGCGACTGGTTCGCCAACGGTGAGGCCTTCGATTTCACCCGCGCCACCCCGGATTTCGACCTGCCCGGGCTCGCCAGCTACGCCGCCGACAAGGGCGTGCACCTGATTGGCCACCACGAGACCGCCTGCGCGGTCAGCCATTACGAACGCCAGCTGCCAGCCGCGCTGGACCTGTATGCGCGCAACGGCGTGGATGTAATCAAGACCGGCTATGTCTGCGACGCCGGTGACATCCACCGCCAGGATCAGGCCGATGGCACGATCACCCGCGAATGGCACGAAGGCCAGTGGATGAGCAACCACAACCTGCGCGTGCTGCAGCAGGCCGCGGCCAAGCACATCGCGATCAACTCGCACGAGCCGATCAAGGACACCGGCCTGCGCCGCACCTACCCGAACTGGGTATCGCGCGAAGGTGCCCGCGGCATGGAATTCAACGCCTGGGGCAACCCGCCCAACCCTCCGGGCCACGAAGCCACCTTGGTATTCACCCGCATGCTGGGCGGGCCGATGGATTACACCCCCGGCATCGTCAGCCTGAAGGGCCGCAACGGTCTGGCCCTGCGCAGCACCCTGGCCAAGCAGCTGGCCCTGTACGTGGTGCTGTACAGCCCGGTGCAGATGGTCGCCGACCTGCCGGAGCACTATGCCCAGCACCCCGACGCCTTCCAGTTCATCAAGGACGTGGCGGTGGATTGGGAAGAAAGCCATGTAGTCAATGGCGAGGTCGGCCAATTCGTGACCTTTGCACGCAAGGCGCGCGGCAGCGAGGAATGGTTTGTCGGCAGCGTCGGTAGCGAAACTCCACAGGCGCTGGATGTGGGCTTGACCTTCCTGACCCCGGGCAAGCGTTACCGCGCGGAGATCTACCGCGATGGTGACGGTGCCAATTGGGAGACCGCGCCGTTTGCGTTTGTCCGGGAGGCGCGCGAGGTTGGCAATGGCGACCGGATCAAGCTGCAGCTGGGGGCTGGGGGTGGCGCTGCTGTGCGATTTGTTCCGGTGGAGTAAGCGCAAGGCAGCGTGAATCCCAAGGCTTTGGGCTTTGGGCTTTGGGCTTTGGGCTTTGGGCTTTGGGCTTTGGGCTTTGGGCTTTGGGCTTTGGGCTTTGCTTTGATGCCGTCATTCCCGCGCAGGCGGGAATCGCTCCAGGCCTTTGGCTTTGGCTTTGGCTTTGCTTCACAGCCGTCATTCCCGCGCAGGCGGGAATCGCTCCGCGCTCTTGATGTTCCGCGCGAAAGTCAAAGACAAGAGCGATTCCCGCCTGCGCGGGAATGACAGCATGAAGCAGAAACCAGAACCAGAGCCAACCCCGACCGATTCCCGCCTTCGGGAATCACGGCATAAAGGCAGAACCTCCGCAGAAAGCGTTTTCACCCCTGTCTGCTGCCGCAAACCCCCATTGAATACGTATGCAGCCCAGCGCCACGGGGTTGCCTGCTGATTACCATGCGAGTCAGTCGCAAGCAGCGAAAAAAACAGCGACGCATCCCCCACACCCAAAAGCGGGGGAGCACAAAAACAACCAAACGACATCACCTGGGAGAGGGGAGTATGTTGAACACCAAGCGCAATCTGCTGAGCGTTGCACTGGCCTCAGCCATCACATTGACTGCTGCCGGCGTGCACGCGCAGGCCATCGATGAAGACACCGAAGCCAAGCCCAAGGCCGAGGCAACCGACCTGGACACCGTCACCGTCACCGGCATCCGCCGTGGCATCGAGAGCGCGATCTCGGTCAAGCGTGACTCGACCTCGATCGTGGAAGCCATCTCGGCCGAAGACATCGGCAAGCTGCCGGACGTCAGCATCGCCGAATCCATCGCCCGCCTGCCCGGCCTGGCCGCCCAGCGCGTCGCCGGCCGTGCCCAGGCCATCAGTGTCCGCGGCCTGTCGCCGGACTTCGCCACCACCCTGCTCAATGGCCGCGAAATGGTCAGCACCGGCGACAACCGCTCGGTGGAATTCGACCAGTACCCGTCCGAGCTGATCAGTGGCGTCACCGTGTACAAGACCCCGGACGCCGGCCTGGTCGGCCAGGGCTTGTCCGGTACCCTGGACATGCAGACCGTGCGCCCGCTCAGCTACAACGAGCGCGTCATCGCCGTCAGCGGCCGCTACCAGAAGAACTCGCTGGGCGAAGCCGCCGGCGAGGATCCGTACGGCAACCGCCTCAACTTCAGCTATGTCGACAAGTTCGCCGACAACACCATTGGCCTTGCCATCGGCATCTCCCACTCGGAAATGTCCAAGCAGGAAAACCAGGTCGGCCTGTACGAGCCCTGGCAGGCCATCGGCGACAACTGGCGCCCGGGCGTTGCTGCCGGCACCTTCTACTCCGACGGCATCAAGGCCCTGCGTCGTACCGGCAATGCCAAGCGCGACGGCGTGATGGCCACCCTGCAGTTCCGGCCGAACAACAGCTGGACCAGCACGCTGGACACCTTCTACACCAAGGCCAAGGAACACGACACCGCCAACCAGATGGAAATCCATCTGGGCGACTTCAACGGCACCAACGATCCGGACAAGATCCGCCTGGACGTCACCGACGTCGTGGTCAACGGCAATGGCAGCTTCGTCAGCGGCACGGCGCACAATGTCTATCCGTTGGTCCGCGGCATGTACAACAACCGCGAAGACACGATCAAAGCCGTCGGCTGGAACAACGAATTCACCTTCGGCGATGTCCGCGTAGTCGCTGACGTCAGCTGGTCCAAGGCCGAGCGCGATGAGCTGAACCTGGAAAACAACCTGCAGCTGCTACCCGCGCCGATGCTGGATTCGGTGAAGCTGAACTTCGCCGGCGGCAAGTTCCCGCAGTTCACCCCGGGCTTTGACTATTCGGACTACACCAAGCTCTACCTGACCAACACCATCTACGGTTCCGGCTACGGCAAGACGCCGCATGTCGACGATGAATTGAAGGGCTTCAAGCTGGCAGCCACCTTCCCGGTGCCTGAAGGCTTCACCTGGTTCTCCGACTTCGACGTTGGCATGAACTACGCCGACCGCAGCAAAAACAAGACCCAGGCTGAAGGCAACATCAACCTGGGAGCACAAGGTATCACCAGCATCGCCGCGGACCTGCAGTACAAGCCGGTCAACCTCGGCTTTGCCGGTGCTGGCTACATTCCCGCGTGGAACGTACCTGCTGCCGTTGCGCGTTACATGACATTCAATCCGACCACCACCGAGAGCTACCTGATCCCGAAGCAATGGACGGTGGACGAGAAGATCACCACCACCTTCCTGCGTGCCAACATCAGCACCCAGATTGGCTCGATCCCGGTACGCGGCAATGTCGGCATCCAGGCCCAGCATGTCGACCAGTCCTCGCACTCCAACTACTGGGACGGCTCACAGCCGGTTGGCAGCCAGGTCATTCCGATCAACGCCGGCAAGAAGTACCTGGACTTCCTGCCGAGCTTGAACCTTGCCTTCGAACTGCCGGCCGAGAACACCATCCGCTTCGCCCTGGCCCGCCAGGTCGCACGTCCGCGCGTCGACGAACTGCGCGCCTCGATGGAATTCGGCATGGACACCAACACCGGCAAGCCCGGCTCCAGCGGTGGCAACCCGACCCTGGATCCCTGGGTAGCCAACGCCGCCGACCTGTCCTGGGAAAAATACTTCGGCAACAAGGCTTATGTCGCCGCCGCGGTGTTCTACAAGGACCTGAAGAGCTACATCTACACCGAGAAGCGTGACGGCTATGATTTCACCGACCAGGTGGCGGAGTGGCTGAAGGTTGGCACCAATGCAGCCCAGCTGCAGGTCCCGGCACAGTCCATCGGTTACTACACCGCACCGTTCAACGGCACCGGCGGCACCCTGCGTGGCGCCGAACTGACGGCCTCGCTGCCGCTGGACCTGTTCTCCGATGCCCTGCGCGGCTTCGGCGTGGTGGCCAGTGCCAGCTTCAACGACAGCGACATCATGATCAAGCCGGATCCGGCCAACACCTCCAGTGTGGGCAGCGAGCCGATCATGCTGCCGGGCCTTTCCAAGCGCGTTTACAACTTCACCGCCTACTACGAGAACAGCGGCTTTGAGGTGCGTTTGAACCAGCGCAAGCGTTCGGACTTCATCGGCGAGATCGGCAACTTCAACGGCGCCCGCACCCTGCGTTATGTCAAGGGTGAGGATGTTTTGGATGCGCAGGTGGGCTACAGCTTCGGCGACGGCACGATGTTCAAGGGCCTGAGCCTCTTCCTGCAGGCCAGCAACCTGACCAACTCCAAGTACGAAACCTATGCTGGCACCAAGGACCGTCCGCTGGAAACCGTGGAATGGGGCCGCACCTACCAGGTGGGTGTGAACTACAAGTTCTGATTGGTTCTGGTTGGAAGTGCATTGGAGGCCCGCTGCTTTTGCAGCGGGCCTTTTTCGTTGTGAACAGCCCTGGTGTTTTCCGTATTCCAGAAGAAATTTTCTGAAGCTTGTTACAGCAAGAGCATTGGCTGACTAACTGTGGCCGTTGTGGTTGTGGCTGTTGCTGTTGTTGTTGTTGTTGTTGTTGTTGTTGTTGTTGCTGTGGCTGTTGCTGTTGCTGTTGCTGTTGCTATTGAAGTTATGCCGTCATGCCCGCGCAGATGGGAATCGCTCTGGCATGTGGCTTTGGGCTCTGTGGCTTTGTGGCTCTGTGGCTTTGTGGCTTTGTGGCTTTGGGCTTTGGGCTTTGTGGCTTTGGGCTTTGGGCTTTGGGCTTTGTGGCTTTGGGCTTTGGGCTTTGGGCTTTGGGGCATTGGGGCTTTGGGGCTTTGGCTTTCCCTTCTCCCGCCTGCGGGGGAAGGTGCCCGCAGGGCGGATGGGGGGAGCTTTGGCTTTGGCTTTGGCTTTGGCTTTGGCCTGCTTTTAGAAGCGCCCTCACCCCAACCCCTCTCCCGCAAGCGGGAGAGGGGCTTTAGCCAAAGCCAAAGAAAAAAAAAGGCGGAGATGTTATCTCCGCCTGCACAAAAGAGAGAGCAACAAAAACTCAGCTGCGACGCGCGCAATACACCGCGTGCCCAGGCAATACCAATTCACCAGCCTCTACAGCACCCGCCACCGGGCCCGGCAGCGCCAACGCCTGCCATTCACCCGCTGGCAACGCATGCCGCACGGTCTCGCCCGAAAGATTGAAGGCCAGCAACAGGGTCTCATCGCCGGCTTGGCGCTCGAACAGCAACACCGGCTCAGCACTATCAAGGAAGCGAATCGAACCCTCGACCAAGGCCGGATGCGCCTTGCGCCAGCTCAGGAAGCTGCGGAAGGCATTCAGCACCGAATCGCCATCCACCTCCTGCGCCTGCACCGACAAAGCCTGATGCTCGGCCGGAATCGGCAACCACGGCTTGCCACTGGTAAACCCAGCCAATGCCTCATCGGTCCACGGCATCGGCGTGCGGCAACCGTCGCGGCCCTTGAAATTCGGCCAGAAGGTGATGCCATACGGATCCTGCAGCGCCTCGAACGGTACATCCGCTTCGCCAAGACCCAGCTCTTCGCCCTGATAGATGCACACCGAGCCACGCAGCGAGCAGACCAACGCCGCCAGCATCTTCGCCAACGACGGCTTGGCCGGATGCCCGCCCCAACGCGTCACCGCACGCTGCACGTCATGGTTGGAAACCGCCCAGCACGGCCAGGACTCACCCATCGCTGCTTCCAGCCGCTCGACGGTGCCGCGGATGTAGGCCGCGCTGTAATCATCCACCAGCAGCTCGAAGCTGTAGCCCATGTGCAGGCGGCCTGGCGCGGTGTACTCGGCAGTCGTGGCAAGCGAATCCTCGGAAGAGATTTCGCCCAGCGTCACTGCCTGCGGGTACTGGTCCAGCAAGGCGCGCAGGCGCTCGAGGAAACCAATGTTCTCCGGCCGGGTGTTGTTGTAGTAGTGGTACTGGAACGCATACGGATTGTCCGGGCTGAAACCACGGCCGATGCGTTCACTCTCCGGTTTTGGCGGGTTGTCGCGCAGCTGCGCGTCATGGAAGCAGAAGTTGATCGAATCCAGGCGGAAGCCATCCACGCCACGGTCCAGCCAGAACTTCACATAGTCCAGTGTTGCCTGCTGCACCGCCGGATTATGGAAATCCAGGTCCGGCTGTGAGGCCAGGAAGTTGTGCAGGAAATACTGCCGACGCCGCGGCTCCCACTGCCAGGCCACGCCACCGAAGATGGACAACCAGTTGTTCGGCGGGCTGCCGTCATCGCGCGCATCGGCCCACACATACCAATCGGCCTTGGGGTTGTCGCGGCTCTCGCGGCTTTCCTTGAACCAAGCATGGTCAATCGACGTATGGCTGAACACCTGGTCGATCATCACCTTCAGGCCCAGCGCATGCGCCTTGGCCAGCAAGCGATCGAAATCGGCCAGGTTGCCGAACAGCGGGTCCACATCACGGTAGTCGGCGATGTCGTAGCCGAAATCGGCCATCGGCGACTTGAAGAACGGCGACACCCAGATCGCATCCACGCCCAGCGAGGCTACGTACTCCAAGCGATCGATGATGCCCGGCAGGTCGCCGACGCCATCGCCATTGGTGTCCAGGTAGCTGCGCGGGTAAATCTGGTAGATGACGGCACCGCGCCACCACGGAGTCTTGGACATCGAACGCCCCCCTACGGGCCTCAGAGCCCCTGTTTCAGGGCCGCGAAATGTATGCCGGTCAGCTTAGCGTCGGCGCTTTGCCGGCGGGGTTGCTTGCATACGTATTCACTGCGCAAAGGCCCGGTTCTGTTCGGTTTTCGGCCCCGACGGGCCGCCCGCGCCCACACCGCCTATAATCCCCGGGTACCCCCTGAAGTATTCCTATGAGCATCGCCGAACATATCCGCCCCGCGCTGGGCCTGCCTGCCATCCAGACCCTTGCCGCAGCGGACATGGCTGCCGTCGATGCACTGATCCGTCGCCGCCTGTCCTCGGACGTGGTGCTGATCAACCAGATCGCCGACCACATCGTCTCGGCCGGCGGCAAGCGCCTGCGGCCGATGCTGGTGATGCTGGCCGGCCATGCGGTCGGCGGCGCCGGTCCGGAGCACCACCAGCTGGCGGCGATCATCGAGTTCATCCACACCTCCACCCTGCTGCACGACGACGTGGTCGACGAATCCGACCTGCGCCGCGGCCGCAGCACCGCCAACGCCTTGTGGGGCAATGCCCCCAGCGTGTTGGTTGGTGACTTCCTGTACTCGCGCAGCTTCCAGCTGATGGTCGAGCTGGAGCGCATGGCGGTGATGCAGATCCTGGCCGACACCACCAACCGCATCGCCGAAGGCGAAGTGCTGCAGCTGCTGCACGTGCATAACCCGGATACCGACGAAGCCGCCTACCTGCGGGTGATCGAGCGCAAGACCGCGGTGCTGTTCGCCGCCGGCACCCGCCTGGGCGCGCTGGCCACCGGCGCCGACGAGGCTGTGCAGCAGAAGCTCTACGACTACGGCATGCACCTGGGCTATGCGTTCCAGATCGCCGACGATGTGCTGGACTACTCCGCCAATGCCGAGGAGCTGGGCAAGAACCTGGGCGACGACCTGGCCGAAGGCAAGGCCACCCTGCCGCTAATCCATGCCATGGCGCACTCGGAAGAAGTTGTCCGCAACCGCCTGCGCGAGATCGTGCAGGACGGCGATGCCAGTGCCATGCCGGAGGTATTGGCCGCGATCCATGCCACGGGTGGCCTGGAATACAGCCGCAAGCGCGCTGTCGAATACGCCAATGCCGCCGAACAGGCGCTGGACGGCCTGCCGGAAACCGAGGCCGTTGCCGCCCTGCGCGGCCTGGCCCGTTACGCCATCGAACGCAGCCACTGATCGCGATGGCGGGCCTGCAGCAGTTCAACGAGGAAGAACGCGCCGTGCTGTTGGCGGTGAAAGGGGTCGGTGCCACCGTGGTGGCCCGGCTGGAGCAGCTGGGATTCCATTCGCTGCAGCAGTTGGCGGAAGCCGAAACCGGCGATGTCGTCAGCCAGGCATCAGCGATGCTGGGCAGCAGCTGCTGGCGCAACAGCCCGCAGGCGCGGGCGGCAATCAGCGGGGCGATAGCGGCGGCGCAGAGCCGGGCGTCGTTGTAGGAGCGGCGTCAGCCGCGAAGCCACGGTTGCTCCCGGCGCTACCAAAGGCGAACCACCAGCAGCGCATCCCGTGCGGACAGCTGTTGCCGCGATCTGACCGATAGCCAGCTTCGCGGCTTACGCCGCTCCCACAAACCTGCAACCTGATGCTTTGCCAGTGAAGCCCCTGCCGAGCATGGCTCGGCACTACAGTGCGGTCAGTCCCCCAGCCGCTCTTCCAGGAAGTTGTCCATCATCTTCCAGGCGCGCTTGGCGGCGCGCGGGTCGTACAGGCAGCCCGGTGGGCTGTTGGCGTCGGACTCGGCGAAGCAATGCACCGCGCCGCTGAAATTGACGAACTGCCAATCAGCCTTGGCGGCGTCCATTTCGCTGCCGAAGTTGGCGATGTCCTCGGCGGTTACACCGCGATCAGCCGCGCCATTGAGCACCAGGATCGGCACCTTGCCGCTGCCGGCTGCTGCCGGGGCTGGGGTCGACAAGCCCCCGTGCAGGCTCACCACGCCCGCCAACGGCATGCCGGCACGGGCCATTTCCAGCACGGTGGTGCCGCCGAAGCAGAAACCCACCGCAGCGATCTGCGATGCATCCAGCGGAACCTTGCCAGCCTGTGCCTTCAAGGCATCCAGCGCCGCAGCCGCACGGGCGCGCAGCAGCTCCCTGTCCTCACGCAAGGGCTTGGAAGCCGCAGCCGCCGCATCGTTGTCCGTGGGGCGCACGCTCTTGCCGTAAACATCGGCAACCAGCACCACATAGTCATCGCCGGCAATCTGCTCGGCCTTGGCGATCGCCGAGGCGTTGACGCCGCGCCAGTTCGGCACCATCACCACGCCAGGGCGGCGCGCATCGCCTTCATCGTCGTAGACCAGCACGCCACTGAAGGTGGTGCCGCCATGCTGCCACTCCAACGGCTGCGACTTCATCGCGGCCCATGCCGGCGTTGCCGCCAGTCCCAGCATTGTCATTGCAGCCCATTGCCACTTGTTCATGCCTGCGCTCCTGAGAAGAGGACGGAGGCATCCTGTCGATATCGCCTCCCGTGCCGCATTGTGCATTGGCGGCGTTACGCAGGTGTGCTTGGATAGGCATCCCCCACGCATCCATCTGCATATGAGCCTTGTCGATACCTTCCTTTCCGGCCTTGTGCCACGCCTGTCGGCAGACGATGCCCCGATGTGGCGCTGGGTGGAAGGCGCCAGCCAGTCAGACCTGCAGCGCCTGCAACGACAGTGGCCGCAGGTACCGGCAAGCCTGCTGGAGCTGCTGGCGCAGGTGGATGGCAGCCACTACCGGGACTACCCGCAAGGTGAGGTCAACGTGCTGATACTTGGCTCGGACGTCGGCGACGGCAGCTACCCCTACTACCTGCGTTCGGTACAGCAGATCTTCGAGGACAGCGCGCAGTGGGACGACAGCATCCGTTCCATCTACGAAGAATGGCTGGACGATGAGCCGGAGATTCTCGGCGCCGGCATCGATGCCGACCTGCCGATGGGCAGGCGCCTGTGCTTCTCGCACTGCATGAACAACGGCGGCACCTCGATGCTGTACCTGGATTTCGATCCTGCCGACGGCGGCATCAGTGGCCAGGTCGTACGCTACCTGCACGACCCTGACAGCTATGCGGTGATCGCGCCCAGCTTCGATGTCTATCTGCAGCAGCTGATAGACGGCGGTTACGCCTTCACCGACGAAGAAGAGTGATCTGCAGCTAATGGGTGGCGCCGACTGACAGTCAGCGCCACTTCGGCCTCGGCCAAGGCCCTACAGGATGCCGATACCCGGAATCGCACTGATGTTGTCCGGATCAAACCCGGCCAGCTCGGCGAAGTGCCGTCCGCGCGCCACATAGTCCTTGTAGGCACCAAAGCTCGGCGCGCCAGGCGACAGCAGCACTACCCCGCCCTGCCCGCCCAACGCAGCACGCGCCAGTTCCACCGCATGCGGCAGATCGGTTGCAGCATGCAGGCCAAAACCGCCCGCCTCTGCCAATGGCGCGAGCAACGTATTGATGCGTGGACCGTTGTTGCCCATGGTCACGATCTCGACCGGTGCGTTGTCGCGCATGTGCTCGGCAAAGTCCTGCCAATCCACGCCGCGATCGTGCCCGCCGACCAGCAAGGCGATGCGCTGCCCGGTGAAACAATCCAAGGCGGCCAGCGACGCATGCGGCGTGGTGCTGATCGAATCATTCACCCAACGCAGGCCATCGCGTTCGCCCAGCAGCTGCAGGCGGTTCGGCAAGGGCCGGAAACTCTGCACCGCAGGTGCCAAGGCAACCGCATCCAGACCAAGGGCTTCCAGCGCGGCCAACACCGCACACAGGTTGCCGCGGTTGTGGCGACCCGGTAGTGGCGTGTTCGAGGTGTCGAACACCGCCTGCGCACCGCGATGTACGACCTCGCCAACCATGTGCCAGCCTTCGGGCTGGTTGAACCAGACGATCTGGCTATGCGGCAGCTGCAGCGCGCGCAGGTGTTCGTCGGTTGCATTGAGCACCGCCACGCGCGGATGACCGCCGGTCACCAACGACAGCTTGTCGTCGATGTAGCGCTGCTCGCTGCCGTGCCAATCCAGGTGCTCCGGGAAGATGTTCAACACGATGGCGACGTCCGGCCGCGTACCGCTGCGGGCGACTTCGCCGGTCTGGTAGCTGGACAGCTCCACCGCCCAGTAGTCCGGTGCCGGCTGCGGGTCCAATGCCTCCAGCAGCGGCAGACCGATATTGCCGATCAAACCGGTGCGATGCCCGGCCGCACGCAGCAGATGCGCCAGCAGCGAGGTGGTCGTGCTTTTGCCCTTGGTGCCGGTCACGCAGACCGTGTTGGGCAGCGCGCCATCGGCATCGGCGTGCTCGCTGAACCACAACGAGGTGCCACCGATGAACTGCGTGCCCTGCGCCAAGGCATGCTGCGCCTCGGGCTTGTACGGACTGATACCCGGTGACTTGATCACCACATCGAACGAAGCCAGTAGCTCGCCACTGAGCTCGGTTTCAACGCGCAGACGTGCATCACCCAGCGCAAGAATTTCCTCCGCCTCGGCCGCAGAACAAAGCACCGTCAGACAGGCAGGAAACCGCTCCTGCGAATCCCCAATTCCGAATCCCGAATCCCGATCACGCAAAGCGTGATAGGCCGCGCGGCCCTCACGCCCCCATCCCCATAGCGCGACGCGTTTGCCTTCAAGCTGCGAAATTCGCACGCAGACGCTCCCACAGTGCCGCCGGGATGCGGTGCTCGCCATCAAATACCAGCAGCGGTTCAATCTGCAGCTCGTCCGCCGACAGGGTCGGCTGGATCAGGCTGGCGAAGCGCTTGACCAGCACGTCTTCCTTCCAGTCCGGACGCGATGCCAAGGTCGCCATGGCAGCGCGCGATTCCTTGCCCTCGCCCACGCACTCGAACGGCTTGTGGTCCTGGAACTCCAGCAGCGCGTCGTAGCCGCCGGCCTGTTCCATGTCGTCCAGCAGGTTACGGCCGAAGATGCGCACCAGGCGGATCTTCGGCATGAACGGAGCCAGCGCCAGGAACACGAAGTGGCACTTCGGGCAGACGCCGCACCAGCGGTTCACCGGGCGCTCGCCGAGGATGTGGAAGTTGCGGTTGCAGCTGGAGAAATGCGCGTCGTAGAAATCGGTCTTGGCGAACTGACGGGCGACCGCCAGTTCCGACAGCGGCCGCAGCAACGAGTAGTAGTTCAGGTCGGCGGCGATGTGCTGCTGCACGTATTCGCCGAACGCCTTCTCGAAGGCCCAGCCCTTGGACCATTGGTGATTCACTTCACCGGTACCGGCGATCTGGCTGCCGTAGCTGGCCGAACGCTCGTTGGAGAACACCACTTGATCCACGCCCTGTACCACCGCGGCCAACACCATGATCGCCGAGTTCACCGCGGTGACCGGGATATGGCCGTTCCACGCACCCTGGCGATTGAGCTCGAACAGCTCCGGCGCCAGCGTGCGACCGATGTTGAGGGTCGGCAGGCCGGTGCGCTCGGCGCAGGCACGGATCAGCTGCGAGCCACCGATCCAGGTGACGGTTTCGGCCACTCCGGCATTGCGCAGGGCTTCGATGCTGACCAGCGAGTCCTTGCCGCCGCCGATGGCTACGAGGGCGTGGTGGGCAAGGCCGAGTGCCGGCGCGTTGCTCCCCTCTCCCTGCGGGAGAGGGGCGGGGGGTGAGGGTACGGCTGCGGAGGAAGCCGCGTCGGCGGACGCGACCTATCCCC
>Ga0308157_10006930_pt1 | contig 13358 bp, 12 predicted proteins | sample PhyBR1_FD_201035 | JGI IMG/M metagenome (GOLD analysis project Ga0308157, IMG submission 201035) | Phyllosphere microbial communities from UC Gill Tract Community Farm, Albany, California, United States - DLSLB.R1 | ecosystem: Host-associated > Plants > Phyllosphere > Unclassified | place: USA...
CGGCTTCGGCGCAGCATCCGTCTTCTGCTTCTCCGCCGTGGCGGCGCGACGCGGGCGTCCGATGACGCGCGCCTTCACGAAGCCGAGCAGCGCGGGGGTGAGGGTGATCGCGATCATGACGGCGATCGCGACGGCGACGGATGCCGCGATGCCCATCGTGGTGAGGAACGGGATGCCGGCGAAGCCGAGCCCGATCAGCGCGATCAGCACGGTGATGCCGGCGAACACCACCGCGGACCCCGCCGTGCCGACCGCACGCGACGCCGACTCCTCAGGATCGACCCCCGCGCGCACCTGATCCTGATGCCGGGCGACGATGAACAGCGAGTAGTCGATGCCGACCGCGAGGCCGAGCATGAGCGCGAGGAGCGGCGTGGTCGAGGAGACCGAGGCGAAGGCGGTGGCGGCGAAGATGCCGGCCATCGAGATGCCCACGCCCAGGATCGCCGTCAGCAGCGGCAGGCCGGCGACCACGAACGAGCGGAACGTCACGATGAGCACGAGCAGCGCGATCAGCAGGCCGACCGCCTCGGTGATCGTGATGGCAGGGATCGACATGGCGAACAGGTCTCCGCCGAGGGCGACCTGCGAGCCGTCGGGCAGTGCGGTGCGCAGCTCGTCGACCTGCTTCTGGAGGTCGGTCTTGGCCTGCGCGGGCACGTCGGTGGCCTGGCCCTCGAACTGCAGCCGCACGATGGCCGCGCTGTGCTCGGCGTTGACCATGCCGGTGATGTTCTCGTCATAGGGCGAGGTGACGGCCAGCACGCTGTCGTCGAGACGGGACAGGTCGATGACCGTCTTCTCGATGTCGGCCCTGTAGGGGTCGTCGCGGATGTCGTCGCCGGGCGCGGCCACGACGATGAACTGCGCGTTCGTGCCGCTGACCTGCGGGAAGGTGCGCGAGAGCTGCTCCAGGCCGGCCTGCGATTCGGTGCCGGGGATGGAGAAGCTGTTGTCGGTGCCTGCGCCGAGCACGAGGGCGCCGCCGCCGGCGATGCCGAGCACGAGCAGCCAGCTGACGAGCACGCGCCAGGGGTGCCGGAACGACCAGCGCCCGAGCGAGGACAGAAGAGTGGACACGCGGCCTCCGCGGCAGTTCGATACACGGATGTATTCAGTACGTAGATGTATCGTAAGTCGTCGGCGGGACCGGATGCTGTGCGCAGGATGTGAACATCGGGCATCCGTCCCGTGAAAGAGTGGCCTGAGGAGGAGCGATGTCGACACCTGCGACGCGGAGCCGGGAGAACACCCGCGCGCGCCTGCTCGAGGCCGCCACCCAGGTGTTCGCCGAGGTGGGCCTGGAAGGTGCGACGGTCGAGGCCGTCTGCGAGCGGGCCGGCTTCACCCGCGGGGCGTTCTACTCGAACTTCGAGTCCAAGGATGAGCTCTTCCTGACTCTCGCGGCATCCGTGGGCGAGGCGCGGCTGACCGCCGTGCGCGAGCGGGTGACCGAACTCGTCAGCGCCGAAGCGCTCGAGGGCTGCGATCCGGTCGAGCTCGTGCAGCAGATCATGGATTCGGGTGCGGATGACCGCCTCGGCGTGATGATGATGAGCGAGATCCGCATCCGCGCGCTGCGCGACCCGGCGTTCGGCGCCGCGTACCTCGCACAGGAGCGCGAGATGGTCGGCAGCATCGCCGAGATGATCCAGGAGATCATCGACTCCGGGCAGATCACCCTGCGCATCCCCGCCGCCGAGGCCGCGAGCCTGCTCATGGTCGTCTGGGAGGGCATGACAGTGCGTGGAGCGATGGGCGGCGACGACTCCGGTCGACTGCGCCGCGTCGGCAGCGAGGCGCTCGGCCGGATGGTCGAGCTCCTCCGGGTCTGAGACCGGTCGGGCGGCCGCCGACTCAGTCGGCGAGCAGCGCGTGGCAGCGCCCGAGGCGCGCGAGCCACCAGTCCCGGCGCTCGGCCGGAGCCTCCAGGCGCGCCAGCGCGGCAGCATCCGGAATCACCCGCGCGGCCGAGACGAACCCGCCGACCGGCCGGGCGCCTGCCACGTCGTCGGCGAACAGCGAGGCCGTGCCGAGACCGCAGTCGTAGTCCAGATCGGGGAGGGATGCCGCGAGCGCCGCACCCTGCGAGAGACCGACGGCGGTGTCCAGGGCACTGGACACGACTGCCGGCAGTCCCGTCTCGGCGACGATCGACAGGGCACGGCGGATGCCGCCCAGCGGCTGCGCCTTGATCACGATGAGGTCGGCGGCCTTGGCCTGCGCGACCGCCAGCGGGTCGGCGGCCTTGCGGATGCTCTCGTCGGCGGCGATCGGGATGCCCTTGTGCTTGACGCGGTAGCGCAGCTCGGCCAGCTCGTCGACGGTGGCGCACGGCTGCTCGACGTATTCGAGGTCGAGCTCGCCGAGCTCGTGGATCGCGCGCTCGGCCTCGTCGACGTTCCAGCCGCCGTTGGCGTCGATGCGGATCCGCCCCTCCGGTCCCATCGCCTCGCGCACCGCGCGCACGCGGGCGAGGTCGTCGGTCAGGGTCTGGCCGCGCTCGGCGACCTTGACCTTGGCGGTGCGGCATCCGTCGAACCGCGCCAGCACCTCGGCCACGCGCGCCGCGTCGACCGCGGGAACCGTGGCGTTCACGGGGATGCGATCGCGCAGCGGTGCGGGCTGCTCGTTCCACGCGAAGTCGATCGCGGCGTGCAGCCAGGTCGCGGCCTCGGCATCCTCGTACTCGACGAAGGGCGAGAACTCCGCCCAGCCCTGCGGACCCTCGAACAGCAGCGCCTCCCGCACCTCGACTCCCCGGAAGCGGGTGTTCATCGGCAGGGCGACCACGCGGGCGGTGGCGAGCAGTTCTGCGAGCGACGGCGTCATGCGTCCATCATGCCCTCGCGCGCCCGGTTCCGCCGGGTGCGGATTCAGGAGGATCGCACTTCTGAAGGACGTTTCGCGCGGCAGCATCCTTCAGAAGTGCATTCGTCCTGCAGAACGGATGCCGCCGCCGCGACGCACTCCAATGTGTGATTGACAATGGTGTGTGGCACACAGTAACGTGTGATTCATGAACGACACCGAGTTCGACGGACACCTGCAGGAGCTGCGGCGCGGCACGATCGTGCTGGCCAGCCTGATGCTGCTGCGCACGCCGGGCTACGGCTACGGGCTGCTCGAGCAGCTGGCATCCGCCGGCTTCCCCACCGATGCCAACACGCTCTATCCGCTGCTGCGCCGACTCGAGAAGCAGGGCTGTCTCGAGAGCGAGTGGAACACCGATGAGGCGCGTCCGCGCAAGTTCTACCGCACCTCCGAGGCGGGCAGCCGTCTCGCCGCGATTCTGACCCAGGAGGTCGCCGCCATCGCCGCAGCGACCGCCGCTCTCACTGACGGAGAATGACATGACCGCCACGCTGACCGACCGTTACATCGCCGCGACCGTCAAGAGTCTGCCGCCGCAGCTGCAGTCCGAGGTGCGCGACGAGCTGCAGGCGTCCATCGCCGATGCCATCGACGCCCGCACCGACCGGGGCGAGCCGCTCGCGCACGCCGAGCGGGACGTGCTGACCGACCTCGGCGACCCGGGCGCGCTCGCCGCCGGCTACGCGGACCGCCCGCTGCATCTGATCGGCCCGAAGTTCTACCTGACCTGGTGGCGGCTGCTCAAGCTGCTGATGGCTATCGTCCCGGTCTGCGCGTTCGGCGGTGCGGCCATCGCTCAGGCGCTGACCGGTGCGACCGTGGGCGGCATCATCGGGCAGGCCGTCGCGGTCACGCTCTCGGTGATCGTGCACGTCGCGTTCTGGACGACGCTGGTGTTCGTGGTGCTCGAGCGCACGGGCGCCGATACCGGCGTGAAGTGGAGTGTGGACCAGCTGCCCGAGCAGTCGCATCCCGGAACCGGGCGAGGCGATCTGGTCGCGTCCCTCGTGATGGTGGCGCTGTTCGCCGGGCTGCTGCTGTGGGATCAGCTCCGCGGATTCGTCCCCGGCGACGAGCCCCTGCCGATGCTGAACCCGGGCCTGTGGCCGTGGGGAATCGGCGCGGTGCTCATTCTGCTGGCGGCCGAGACGGCGCTCGCGTTCGCCGTGCACGCGCGCGGGCGCTGGACCGCGGGCTCGGCCTGGGCCAATACTGCGATCGCCGTGGGGTTCGTGAGCCTCGGTCTCACGCTGCTCGGGCGAGGTGAGCTGTTCAACCCCGAGTTCGTGCGGGTCGTGTTCGTCGCCAACGGCGTGGATGCCGATGCACTCACCGTGCTCGCCGTCCTGGCCGGGGTGGGCATCGCCGGCATCGGTGTCTGGGACGCGATCGACGGCTGGCTGAAGGCGCGCCGCGCCCGCCTCGTCGGCTGACTGGCCGCCGAAAACCCGTCTAGGTCGCAACGGTTGCCGTCATTCGCGCTGCGAAGCGGCAATCGTTGCGACCTGGAGCGTGGTGTGCGGCTCAGCCCTGGGTGACCGATGTGATCTCGACCGGGGTCTTGGGCGATCCGTCGGGGGCGCCGTTCGCGGTTCCCTCGGCGGCGATGCCGGCGACGATCTGGGTGCTGGCCTCATCCAGGTGGCCGAACACGGTGTACGACGGCGGCAGCTGCGTATCGGCGTACACGACGAAGAACTGCGAGCCGTTCGTGTCGGGGCCGGCATTGGCCATCGCGAGGGTGCCGGCCGGGTAGGTCTCGGATCCGCTCAGCTCGTCGGCGAAGGAGTAGCCGGGGCCGCCGGTGCCGGTGCCCGTCGGGTCGCCGCACTGCAGCACGAAGATGCCCTGGGTGGTGAGACGGTGGCAGGTGGTGCCGTCGAAGTAGGACTGCGTCGCCAGTGACAGGAAGCTGTTCACCGTGCACGGGGCGGCATCCGCATCCAGCGTCACGGCAAGATCGCCGGCGCTGGTGGCGATCGTGGCCGCCACCTCGCCCGTGACCGTCGGGTCGGCATCCGGCGCCTCGACCGGCTTCGACGCCGGCCGGGAGTCGGCGGGGTAGCTGCACTCACCGGATGCTTCGGGCGAGGCGGATGCCGAGGACGTGGGCTGCGCGCCGGCATCCGTCGTCGGATTCGACGCGCACCCGGCGAGAGCCAGGGCGGTCGCCGCGGTCAGGGCCAGAAGGGCGAGGCGGACACGGGAGGAGCTGGGGGCTGAGTTTCGCACCCGATGATCGTACGTGAGGCGGATTGCGGGAAGGGATGCGGCTCTGCGCGGGTCGTCGGGCCGGAATAGGCTGGCCGGGTGACCGATGACTTCGTCTCCGACATCTTCGACCCGGCCGAGTGGGCCCTGGCACCCGGTGCCGAGGCGTACACCGACATCACCGCGCACGTCTCGCGCGACGGCGGTGTCGCGCGGATCGCGTTCGACCGGCCGGAGGTGCGAAATGCCTTCCGCCCGCACACCGTCGACGAGCTGTACCGGGCGCTCGACATCGCCCGGCAGGACCCGCGCATCGGCGCCGTGCTGCTCACCGGCAACGGTCCGAGCCCGAAGGACGGCGGATGGGCGTTCTGCTCCGGCGGCGACCAGCGCATCCGCGGCCGCGACGGGTACAAGTACTCCGAGTCGACCACGGACGTGCAGGACCCGGCGCGCGCGGGACGTCTGCACATCCTCGAGGTGCAGCGACTGATCCGGTTCATGCCGAAGGTCGTCATCGCCGTCGTTCCCGGATGGGCTGCCGGTGGTGGGCACTCTCTGCACGTGGTGTGCGATCTGACGATCGCGTCGGCCGAGTACGGGCGATTCAAGCAGACGGATGCCGATGTCGGCAGCTTCGACGCCGGTTACGGCTCCGCGTACATGGCCCGGCAGACCGGGCAGAAGATCGCCCGCGAGGTGTTCTTCCTCGCCGAGGAGTACTCGGCCCAGCGTGCCTACGAGATGGGCGCCGTGAATCGGGTCGTGCCGCACGCCGAGCTGGAGAAGGAGGCGCTGAAGATGGCGCGCGTCATCCTGACCAAGTCGCCGACGGCCATCCGGATGCTGAAATTCGCCTTCAACGCGGTGGATGACGGCATGGTCGGCCAGCAGGTGTTCGCCGGGGAGGCCACTCGGCTCGCCTACGGCACCGATGAGGCCGTGGAGGGCCGCGACGCGTTCCTCGAGAAGCGCGACCCGGACTGGTCGCCGTTCCCGTACCACTTCTGATGATCCGCATGCTCATCTCGCCCAGGTCGCAGTTCTGGTCGCCAATCAGCGCGGATGGCGGCCGAAAGTGCGACCTGGAGCGGGGTTGCGGGTGCGCGGCGGGGCATCGAGCGGTTCGGGCATCGCGATGAGACTGCATCCGATCGACGGCGACGACCCGCAGGCGGTGCGCGATGCGCTGCCGGCCGCGCTCGACGGCATCCGCCCGCTCGCGCTCGGCTTCACCCCGGCATCCGATGATGTCGTCCCCGACGGGACCGCCGCGGTCGTCGCCACGTCGGGATCGTCCGGCGTTCCCAAGCGGGTCGTGCTGAGTGCGTCCGCGCTGCGGGCGAGCGCCGAGGCGACCGCGGCTCGGATCGGTGCGGGACGATGGACGCTCTGCCTGCCCGCCGGCTACGTCGCGGGCCTGCAGGTGCTGGTGCGCTCGCAGCTCGCCGGCACCGACCCCACCGTCGTCACCGGGCACCTCTCGCCCCAGGCGTTCGTCGACGCGACGCGGGATGCCGCCGGCGCCGACCTGTACATCTCCCTCGTCCCCGCGCAGCTGGCCACACTGATCGATGCGGCTGATGATGCGGAGGTCCTCGCGGCGCTGCGCGCTCATCGGGCGATCCTCGTCGGCGGGCAGGCGCTCTCCGACAGCATCCGGATACGCGCGATGGACCTGCGCGTGCCGCTCGTGCACACCTACGGATCCAGCGAGACCAGCGGTGGCTGCGTGTACAACGGCATCGCTCTGGACGGCGTGCGGGTCGGGCAGGTCGACGACGAGCTGCGGATCAATGGGCCGATGCTCGCTAGCGGCTACCTGGGCGACCCGGCGCTGACGGACCGCATCTTCACCACCGACGAGCAGGGCGAGCGCTGGTACCGCACGGGCGATCGCGGCTTCATCCTGGATGGCGAGGTCGAGGTGCACGGCCGACTCGACAACGTGATCGTCTCGGGCGGCATCAACATCTCCCTCGACCGGGTGGAGCGCATCGTGCGCACCGTGCCCGGCCTGGAGCAGGCCGTCGTGCTCGGCAAGCCCGACGAGCGGTGGGGGGAATCGGCGATCATCTTCGCGCCGGTTCCGGTGGGTGGCGACGGACGGCGGATGCTGGAGGAGGCGCGCGCGCGCGTCGCGGCCGAGATCGGCAAGCACGCCCGCCCGGTGCAGTTGGAGGGCGGCGAGTTGCCGATGCTGGCATCCGGCAAACCCGACCGCGAGCTGCTGCGCCGCATGATCCACGACGTCCCGCCGCCGTCCGCCGGAGACCCCGCCCTCTAGGCTGACGCCATGGCCGTCTACACGCATGGGCACCACGACTCGGTGCTGCGCTCGCACAACAATCGCACCGTCGACAACTCCGCGGCGTATCTCGCCGAGCACCTCACGGCCGACATGCACCTTCTCGACGTCGGTGCGGGACCGGGCACGATCACGGCCGACTTCGCCTCGCGGGTCGCGCACGTCACGGCCACCGAGATCGACGCGCAGGCGTTGAGGCTGTCGCAGACGCTCGCCGCCTCGCACGGGCTGAGCAACATCGACTTCGCGGTCGAGGATGTGCACGCGCTGAGCTTCCCCGACGACACCTTCGACGTCGTGCACGCGCATCAGGTGCTGCAGCACGTCGGCGATCCCGTGCAGGCGCTGCGCGAGATGCACCGCGTCGCGAAGCCGGGCGGACTCGTCGCCGCCCGCGATGCGGACTACGCCGGATTCGTCTGGTTCCCGCTCCTGCCCGAACTCGACGAGTGGCTGCGCCTGTACCGCGAGGCGGCACGGGCGAACGGCGGAGAACCGGATGCCGGCCGGCGGCTGCTCTCGTGGGCGCGGGCCGCCGGGTTCGCGGAGGTCACGGCAACAGCATCCACCTGGTGCTACGCGACGCCCGAGGAGCGCGCCTGGTGGGGTGGCATGTGGGCCGATCGCATCCTCGAGTCGGCGCTGGCCCGCCAGCTCACCCGCGAGGGGAGGGCGACGGATGCCGATCTGCACCGCATCAGCGACGCCTGGCGTGCCTGGGCGGCGGACGGCGACGGCTGGTACCTCGTCCCGCACGGCGAGATCCTCTGCCGGGTCTGAACCCGGTACCCGACCAGCGCACCCGTCGCACGTCACGGATACATCTCGCGACGGATGCCCCGACCCGATCCTCTCCCGTAGCGTGAGTCTGTGATCCGCTCCATCTCCCGCACCTGGCTCGTGCTCGACATCGTCGGCAGCGTGCTCGGCCTGCTGATCACCGTGCCGCTGTCATTCGTCTTCGGCATGGGATGGCTGAGTTCTTGGTGGGGGCCGGGGCTGGTGTCGAACACCGTGCTGCTGGTCGTCGGCATCGCGATGTGGGGCGCGGCGGCGATCAGCCGGCTCTCACCGGCACTCGCGCTGATCATCGCCTGGGCGGCCGCCGCGCTGCAGATGATCGCGGGGCTCTCACCGCTGCCGCTGAACGTCGCGGTCTTCATCGTGCTCTTCGCGACGGCGGCATGGGGCAGCAGACGCCTGCTGTGGGCCGGTGCGATCTCGACGGGAGCCGGCGGGCTGATCGCGGGCGCCTACATCTCCCTGATACAGATCGCGCAGAGCGGCCTGGGCGCGGATGTCGGCTCCGCGACGCAGCTGGTGTGGCTGGCGCTGCTGGCGGCCACCTCGGTCGGCTTCGCGCTGGTCATCGCCTGGGGGTCGGGGTTCATCTGGCGGGTGATCCAGGCCGGGCGCGCCACGCGGCTCGCGCAGCTGCAGGCCGAGACGATCGCCGCCGAAGAGCAGGAGCGCGTGCGCATCGCCCGCGACATGCACGACATCGTCGCGCACTCGCTCGCCGTGGTGATCGCCCAGTCCGATGGGGCCCGCTACGCGGCCGCGACGCAGCCCGAGCTCGCGCAGGAGGCGCTGACCACGATCGCGCAGACGGCGCGCGCCGCGCTCTCGGATGTGCGGATGCTGCTCACCCAGCTGCGCCACCGTCAGGGCGACGGCCCGCAGCCCACCCTCGCCGACCTCGAGCAGCTGTTCGCGCACGTGCGCGGAGCCGGCATCGAGCCGCGCGTCACGATCGATCCGATGCCGCCGGGCGAGCCGCCCGCGTCGATCCAACTCGCCGTCTACCGCATCCTGCAGGAGGCGCTCACGAACGCCCTGCGCCACGGGCAGGGCGATGTCGACATCCGCCTGTCCTGGTGGGCGGACCGTGTCGATCTCGACGTGCGCAACAGGATCGCGCCGACTGCGACTCCGACCGCGGCCGCGCCGACCACCGGACACGGCCTGGTCGGCATGCGCGAGCGCGCGCAGCTGGTCGGAGGCACCCTGACCGCGGAACGCATCGACGGGGTGTTCGTGGTGCACGCGATGCTGCCCATCGCCGCCGGTCGGTAATCCTGCACGCTCGGGTGCTCTCGACCCCTGAGGATGGAAGACGATCCCGATGATCAGGAGGTCAGAATGATCAGGGTGGTGTTGGTCGACGACCAGGCGCTGTTCCGCGCAGGAGTGCGGATGCTGATCTCATCGCAGCCGGACATGGACGTCGTCGGCGAAGCGGGAGACGGCAAGGAGGCGATCGAGGTCGTCGGGCGCACCCGCCCGGACGTGGTGCTGATGGACATCCGGATGCCGGTGATGGACGGTCTCACCGCCACCGCCGAGCTGCTCACCCAGCCGGACGCCCCGCACATCGTCATGCTTACCACGTTCGATCTCGATGAGGCCGCGGCGCGCGCGATCCAGCAGGGCGCCAGCGGCTTCCTGCTCAAGGACGCCGACCCCGAGTTCCTGCTCGCCGCGATACGCACGGTGGATTCCGGGTCGAGCGTGATCGCAGCATCCGCCACCCGCGAACTGTTCGCGCACTTCACGCCCGAGACGAAGCCCGTGCCGCCGTCGTACTCCGATCTCACCGACCGCGAGCGGGAGATCTTCGCGCTGGCCGCTCGCGGCCTGTCGAACTCCGAGATCGCTGCCCGCGAGTACCTCAGCGAGGCGACCGTGAAGACGCACATCAGCCGCATCCTCACCAAACTCGCGCTGCGCGACCGCGTGCAGCTAGTCGTCTTCGCGTTCGAGCACGGCCTCACCTGAGCGGATCGGGCCCGCTGCCGGCCGCAGCCGGCCGCCCGTCCGACACATGTCGGCTCAGAATACGGATGTCGGTCGAAACATCGCGTCTGCGCCGACATCCGTCGTCTGCGCCGACATCTGTCGCGCGAGATCATCCTGCAGATGTACGCGGGATGCGACGCCCGGGCGATGCGGAGGGCGGATGCTGCGAAATAGCGTCGATGACATGGAGATCACGACTTCGGACCTCGGCCTCGCCGCACGCGTCCAGCACCTCACCAAGTCCTACGGTTCGGGCGCGGCCGGCGTCCGCGCGCTCGAGGACATCAGCGTCGGCATCCGCCGCGGCCAGTTCACCGCGATCATGGGCCCGTCGGGCTCCGGCAAGTCCACGCTCATGCACATCATGGCCGGGCTCGACGCCCCCACCGAGGGGCGCGCCTGGATCGGCGACACGGAGATCACCGGCCTCGGCGACCTGGAGATGACCATCCTGCGCCGTCGGCGGGTGGGGTTCATCTTCCAGGCGTTCAACCTCGTGCCCACGCTCGACGCGATCGGCAACATCCTGCTGCCGTTCGAGCTCGACGGGCGCCGCCCCACCGCGATCGAGAAGGCCCGCATCGACGGGCTCGTCGAGCGGCTCGGTCTGGCATCGCGCCTGAACCACCGGCCCCACGAGCTGTCCGGCGGTCAGCAGCAGCGCGTCGCGATCGCCCGTGCGCTGGCCACCGCTCCCGACCTCGTCTTCGCCGACGAGCCGACCGGCAACCTCGATTCGCGCAGCGGCCGCGAAGTGCTCGAACTGCTCGCCGCCGCCAGCCGCGACCACGGCCAGTCGATCGCGATGGTCACGCACGACGCGATCGCCGCAGCCCATGCCGACCGGGTGCTGTTCCTCGGCGACGGCCGCATCGTCGCCGATCACCCGCGGCAGAGCGCCGAGCAGATCTCCGCGTACATGCTGGCCGCCGAGGTGGCGGCATGACCGCCGCGGTCGGCGCACTCGCCACGGTCGTGCCCGAGACGCGCTCGACGGCCGGGCGCCTGGCCTGGCTGCGCGAGCGGGGGATGGGAGCCAGCGTCCTGGTCGCCGCGCTCGCCGCCGCCTTCGGCGTGGTGCTCGTCGAGGTGACCGCGTACATCGGGGCGACCCTGCAGGCGGATCCGTTCCTCGGTGACAGCGGCACGCTCGCGGTCGTCGTCGCCATCCTGTCGGTGCTGCTCACGGCCGTCGCGATGTACGTCGCCGCGGTGGTGACCGCGAACACCTTCTCGACGATCATCGCCGGGCGCACACGCCGCATCGCGCTGATGCGGCTGATCGGAGCATCCGCCCGCTCCCAGCGCGCCGAGGTCACCGGTCAGGGCTTCGTCGTCGGGGTGATCGGCGCCGTCGTCGGACTGCTCATCGGTGTGGGATTCTCGGCGGTCGGCGTCGCAATCGGCGACACCCTGCTCGCCGGGGCGCCCGAGTCGTTCTCGCTCGCACAGCCGGGCGTCGCGCTCCCCGTGGTCGGCGTCGCGCTGACGACCTGGCTGGCCGCGCACATCGGCTCGCGGCGGGTGCTGACGGTCACTCCGCTGCAGGCGCTGGGCGGCTCTGTCGAACGCACCCATGAGGACGTCACCCGGCGGACCGGTCGGAACGTGGGCGCACTGGTGCTGATCATCAGCGGCACCGCACTGCTGGCGCTGGGCGTCGTGGCCGGGCTGATCACCCCGCTGGGCGTCGTGATCGCGTTCCTCGGCGGGGTGCTCTCGTTCACGGGGATCGTCACCGGCGCGGTGCTCGTCATGCCGCCGGTGCTGCGCCTGGTCGGCCGGATGTTCGGCCGCAGCGCGACGGCCCGGCTCGCGGCCGAGAACGCGCTGCGCTATCCGGAGCGCTCCAGCCGGATGGCGATCGGCGTGGTCATGGGTGTCGCCCTGGTGACCATGTTCGCGGTCGCCCTCGAATCGTCGAAGGCGCTGCTGATGCGCCAGACCGATGAGCCCGGCTCAGCGGAGATGTTCGCCCCGATGGATGCGTTCGCGAGCATCATGATGGTGCTCGTCGCGGTCTCGGCGGTGATCGCCGCCGTGGGACTGGTGAATCTGCTGACCATCGGTGTCGTGCAGCGCAAGCGCGAGCTGGGCCTGCTGCGCGCGATCGGACTCACCGGGGCGCAGGTGCGCCGCATGGTGCTGCTGGAGGCCCTGCACATCACGGTCGCCGCCACCGTGACCGGGCTCGTGCTGGGCGTCGCGTACGGGTGGATCGCCGCGCAGTCGCTGCTCGGCTCGGTGCCGGTGCTGCCCGATTTCGAGCCGGCGGGCCTCGTGGTGCCGGCCGTCCCGTGGCTTCCCGTCGTGGTCATCGTGGTCGCCACCGCCCTGTTGACCGTGATCGCCGCCGTCGCTCCCACCCGCCTGGCGACCCGGGTGGCTCCCGTCGAGGCCCTCGCCGCCGACTGACTCGCAGGCCCCGGCGATGCGCGCCCCGCGGACCCCCGCTCGGCCGGGCCGTCGAGCCACCAAGCAGTCGTCGAGCCACCAAGCGAATCACTGCGATCTGCCTGGTGGCTCGGCGCTTGCTTGGTGGGTCGGCGGGGGTCGGCGTTGGGGTCGGCGCTCGGTGCGGGGCGCGAGGAGCGAGGGGGCGAGCGCAGCCGGAATAGGCTGGACGGATGCCATCGCCGTTCGATCAGTCCTACTACCAGGTCCGTCTCGAGTGGGGCGCCGAGGGGCTCGCCCGCCTCGCACCCGCCGACATCGTCGTGGTGGTGGACGTGCTGCGCTTCAGCTCGACCATGGCGGATGTCGTCGCCGGCGGCGGCACGGTCTCGCTCGAGGATGCCAGGGACTGGTCCACCAACGGGGCGGCGGTCGCCACCGCGGCGGCCGACACCGGCGCGGTCGTGCTGCTCGGCGGCATCCGCAACGCCGCCGCGACCGCCCGCGCGGTCATGACGCTGCAGGAGCGCCGCGCCGCGCGCACCTCGGTGACGGTCCTCGCCGCGGGGGAGCGCACGCCCGAGGGACACCTCCGCCACGCCGTCGAGGACCAGCTCGGGGCCGGCGCCGTGATCGCCGCGCTGACCGACCTGGGCATCGACCACTCCGCACCGGACGGTGCCGTGGCATCCGAATCGTTCCGCGCGCTGCGTCGTGCGCTGCGCCACCTGCTGGCCGCGAGCGGGTCGGGCCGCGAGCTGAGCATCGGAGT
>Ga0308157_10006932_pt1 | contig 13356 bp, 13 predicted proteins | sample PhyBR1_FD_201035 | JGI IMG/M metagenome (GOLD analysis project Ga0308157, IMG submission 201035) | Phyllosphere microbial communities from UC Gill Tract Community Farm, Albany, California, United States - DLSLB.R1 | ecosystem: Host-associated > Plants > Phyllosphere > Unclassified | place: USA...
GCCGCCCTGCTGCCAACTTGCAATCGCTACTTAGCGCTCTAAAATTAACAAGATTGCGCTAACAAAATCAGGAGGGCTTATGGTTCAGTTTGAAGAAGATACACGCGCCGCACTGTTCAGCGCCGGCGTTCTTGCCCTGGACCATAATGGCAAGACCGTCTTCACAGGCCTTACTGCTGCGGAGACAAGGTTTGTGCTGGACTACGACGCGTCAGAACAGCCGTTAGACGCTGGAAAGACCTGCCAGTTCAGGAGCTTAATCGCCAAGTTCCATGCCGCGCGCGAAGTCACTATAGAAAAAGCAGAAAAGCTCACCAACGAGCAACTGAGCCGATACCGCAAGCACTAAGCATCTGCCATACCCGGGCGCGCTCAGACGCGCCCCCGCTCCCCGCATCCCCCTCCCTCGTTCCTCGCCTCTTTAAAGTTTCCCAGTGGACTTTTTGTTAAATATTACCGCGCGGAATTGGTGTTGTTTTCTCGCTAATTTAAAAAAATTGCTATTGTTGCACGGCCTTAAAGGCAAACAGTCCGGCGCTGCTATGCCGGGTTATAACTAACTTTATGTATTTAGGGGTTCTACAATGAAACAACTGAAGCTCATCGCTGCTGCCGCTTTGCTCGCTGCTACCGCTTTCTCGGCACACGCTGCCGACCAGGAAATCCTGATCACCCCAGACCTGACCTACAAATTCGACGGCGTCGCCACCCCTACCGACGGTCTGCTGTCGGATGGCAGCGACGTGCTGACCTTCACCGGCCTGGCTACCGGCTGGTATTCGGTTGAACTGTCGGTTAGCGGTAACTACGTGAAACTGGATTCGGCCTCGATCAACGGCCAGCCCCCGTTCTCGCTGGTGAACGGCAGCAAAACCACCTCGGCCCTGTTCGAAATCACCTCGCAGTCGCCATTCACCCTGACCCTGAACGGCGGTCTGGTGGACTCGACCTTGGCTAATTACTCCGGCCACATTACCGTTTCGGCCGTACCTGAGCCAGCAACCTACGGCATGCTGCTGGGGGGCCTGGGCCTGATGGGCTTCGTCGCACGTCGTCGTAAGCAACAACAGCAGTAATCTGCACCGGCGCTCCAGTTGACAGCCGCCATGAATAATGGCGAAATCTACGCAACTGTCACTGGAGCGCCACCATGCATTTCCGAGTTCCTATCGTCACCCTGCTCCTGATTGCCTCGCCACTCGTGGCAGCACAATACATCTGGGTTGACAACAAAGGCGTCAAGCAACTCTCCGACCGCCCGCCTCCGCCAGACATTCCCGAAAAGCGCATATTAAAAGCTCCCGGCATGCCGGTATTCAATCCTTACGCGCCTGTTCAGCCTGAAGCACCGGCCGCCGTCTCCACCAAGCCAGCGCCCACAATCGCCGAGCGCAATGCCGATTTCATCAAGCGCCAGAGCGAGGCTGCGGAAAAAGCCCGTCTTGCCGCCGACGAAGCGCAACGCAATGTCGACAAAACCGCCAATTGTGACGCCGCCCGCAAAAACCAGCTGGCACTGGACCAGGGCCTGCGTCTCAGCACTTTCGATAAAAACGGTGAACGCGGCTATATGAACGAGGTTCAGCGCGACGAATTGCGTAAAAACACGCAAAAAGTGTTGGTCGATTGCAAATAGATGCTGATACTTTTGTTCTAGCTGCCGTATGATATCGCTATCAATATCATTCCAGTTTCATCAATGACGAAGACTCAAGCGGGCAAGAGCCGCGCCAGCGGACGCATCACCCTGGCGATGGTGGCGGAAAAAGCGGGCGTGGCGACCATGACCGCTTCGCGCGCCATCACCCAGCCGGACATGGTGTCGCAGGCACTGCGCGACCGCGTCGACAAAGCCGTGGCCGATCTAGGCTACGTGCCGAACCGCGCCGCCCGCGCGCTGGCTTCGTCGCAATCCAAGGTGATCGCGGTGCTGGTGCCGTCGCTGTCGAACGCGGTGTTCACCGAGGTGCTGGCCGGCATCCAGGACGCGCTGGATGCCGACGATTACCAGATCCTGATCGGCAATACCCGCTATTCCGACAAGGAAGAAGAAAAGCTGATCGCCACCTATCTGCAATCCGCGCCGGACGGCATGCTGCTGTCCGGCCTGTCGCACAGTCCGCGCGTGCAGCAAATCCTCACCAACTCGCGCGTGCCGGTGGTATCGATGATGGATATGTCGACCGATCCCGAACAACTGACGGTCGGTTTCTCGCAATTCCAGGCCGGCCACGCGATGACCCGCTATCTGCTCGACAAGGGCCACAAGCGCATCGGCTTCATCGGCGCGCAGCTGGACGAGCGTACGCTGCGCCGCGCCGAAGGCTACCGCAAGGCCATGCAAGAGGCCGGCCTGTCCGATCCGAAGCTGGAAGTGATGGTCGGCGAACCGTCCACGATCGCCCTGGGCGCCGAGCTGCTGGGCCGCATGCTGGCGCAGTCGCCGGACTGCGACGCCATTTTCTGCTGTAACGACGACCTGGCCCACGGCGCCATCTACCAATGCCAGCGGCGCGGCATCGCCGTGCCGACGCAACTGGCCATCTGCGGCTTCAACGACCTGCCCGCGTCGGCCTGGATGAATCCTTCGCTGACCACCATCGGCACGCCTCGCTACCGTATCGGCTACGAGGCGGCAACGCTGCTGCGCTCGGTCATCAAGGGCGAAGATCCGGCCAGCAAACAGATCGATCTCGGCTTCACGCTGATGGCGCGCGAGAGCGCTTAATCCATCCCCAAACAGGCTGCTGCGCCGCAGCATCGATAGTTCTTTACAAATTTTTCAATCCGTCTAAACTCGTCGAAACTGTTAGCGCTATCATTCATATGCAAAAAAGCAAAACATCTCGCTGGGTCGTCATGGGCGTCAGCGGCTGTGGTAAAAGTTCCGTCGGCCTGCAACTGGCCGGTGCGCTGGAAGTCCCGTTTCTCGAAGGCGATACCTACCATTCCTACGCTAACGTCGCCAAGATGACCGCCGGCGTGCCGCTGACCGACGCCGACCGCGCTGACTGGCTGATGGCGCTGCACCAGGAAATCCGCGACGCGCGCCTGAAGCAAAGTGGCCTGGTACTGTCCTGTTCATCGCTGAAGCGCCGCTACCGCGACCTGCTGCGCAGCGCCGATCCAGAATTGCGCTTCGCCCATCTGGCCGGCCCGCGCGAGCTGATCGCCGAACGCATGGCCGCGCGCAAGGATCACTACATGCCCCCCACCCTGCTCGACAGCCAGCTGGCCACGCTGGAACCGCTGCAGGACGACGAAGCCGGCATCGTGCTGGACATCGCTCAGGCACCGGCAGCGCTGGTGCAGCAGATTTTAAGAACATGATAGTTACCGCTATCAAATCTGGCTCTCCCCGGAACTAGCTGCTGTTCCGTTCAGGCAGTGTTACGCTGCCTGTTTTTACAAGCGTAATGAAGATGACCGTGAACAAACAATTGAGCTGGCGGGAAAAAATCAGCTACGGCATTGCCGACATGGGCTTCAATTTCTATTGGACCAATGTCGCCACCTTCCTGCTGATTTTTTACACCGACGTGTTCGGCATTTCCGCCGCCGCCGCCGCGTCCATGATGTTCACGATCAAAATCATCAACGCCTTCACCGATCCAATGATCGGCGCGGCCGCCGACCGCACCCGCACCCGCTGGGGCAAGTTCCGCCCATACCTGATATGGGTGCCCTTGCCGCTGGCCTGCGCCGCCTTCCTCACCTACACCACGCCGGACCTGTCGGAAGGCGGCAAAATCGTCTGGGCTTACGGCACCTATCTGGCGATGATGGTCTGCTACACCTGCATCAATATTCCTTACAACGCCCTGTCCGGCGTGCTGTCGGCCGATTCGCAGGAACGCTCGACCGTCAACGGTCTGCGCTTCATCTTTGCCTTTGCCGGCGGCACGCTGGTGACGGCGGCCACGCCATCGCTGGTGCACTGGCTTGGCGGCGGCAACGACAAGCTGGGCTGGCAACTGACCATGCTGGTGTGGAGTGTGTTTGCCTCGCTGCTGTTTGTACTGACCTTCCTTAACTCGCGCGAGCGCGTCACACCGTCGGCCGAGCAGCAATCCAATGTATGGCAGGACGTGCGCGACCTGTCGCAGAATCGTCCATGGGTGGCGCTGTTCTTCCTGGCGTTAATCATCATGATCACCATCACGCTGCGCACCAGCAGCGCGGCCTACTACTTCAAGTACGTGGTGGAGCGCCCAGACCTGATGGCGGGCTTTGTGCCGGCTTATATGATGGCCGCCGCCGCTGGCGCGTCGCTGACGCCGCTGATGACACGCTTCATCGACAAGAAAAAGCTGATGATGATACTGATGACCATCACCGCCGTGCTGTCGTCAGCCTTCTTCTTCGTGCCCAAGGACCAGATCTGGCTGATGTTCGCGCTGCAGATCGCCATGGGCCTGGTGCTCGGCCCCAAGTCGCCGCTGGCCTTCTCGATGTATGCCGACACCGCCGACTACAACGAATGGCGCACAGGCCGCCGCGCCACGGCGATGACCTTTGCCGCCGCCACCTTCTCGCAAAAGCTCGGCACCGCCGTTGCGGTCGCGGTGATCGGCGCCATCTTCACGCGTCTTGGCTATGTCGCCAACGCCGCGCAAACCGAAGGCTCGCAAGCCGGCATCGTCTGGCTGATGTCCTTCATCCCGGCCTTCTTCGCGCTGCTCGCGGTGGCCGTCATGTTCATGTACAACCTCGATAACAACAAGCTGCTGCAGATTCAAAAAGATCTGGAAGCACGCAAGTCCTGATGGAGATTCCTATGCTACGCCCCACCCACAACGGTGACCGCTACGAACTGACCAGCGCCACGGCGATGCCGCAGGCGGCGGGCTTCCTGTGGAATCAGAAGATGATGATACAGATCACCTGCCGCGGCTACGCCACCGCGCAATACATGCAGCCGGAGCCGGCCAAGTACGCCTATGCGCCCAACCTGGAGGCCAAGACCTTCATGCAGCCGGAGCAGAACTACTACGCGCATCATCCGGGCCGCTTCTTCTACATCAAGGATGAGGAAACCGGCGAACTGTTCTCCGCACCGTATGAGCCGGTGCGCGCCAAGGTTGACAGCTTCAATTTCTCGGTCGGCAAAAGCAATCTGGAATGGACCATCGAACATCTTGGCATCCGCATCGAGCTGACGCTGGGCGTGCCGGTGGCGGAGGTGGTGGAGCTGTGGTCGCTGCGCGTGACGAATATCTCGGGCCGCGCGCGCAAGATCAGCGTCTACCCCTACTTCCCGATCGGTTACATGTCGTGGATGAACCAGTCCGGCGAATACCGCGCGGACCTGGGCGGCGTGGTCGCCAGCAGCATCACGCCGTACCAGAAAGTGGCCGACTACTTCAAACAGAAGGACTTCAAGGACAAGACCTACTTCCTGTGCGAACAGGCGCCGGACGCCTGGGAAGTGCGCCAGTCGGCATTCGAGGGCGAAGGCTCGCTGAACCGCCCGGCCGCCATCGACGCCGAAACGCTGGGCGGCAGCGATGCACGCTATGAAACGCCTACCGCCGTGGTGCAGTACCGTTTGTCGCTGGCAGCCGGTGAAGCGCGCGACTACCGCTTCCTGTTCGGCCCTGCATTCGACGATGCCGAGATCCAGGCGGTGCGCGCCAAGTACCTGAACGCGCAAGCCTTCAAGACCACGGCGGACGAATATGCAGCCTATATCGCAGGCGGCCATGGCTGCCTGCACATCGAAACGCCGGACGCGGACCTGGACAACTTCGTCAACAACTGGCTGCCGCGCCAGGTGTTTTACCACGGCGACGTCAATCGTCTGAGCACCGACCCGCAAACCCGCAACTACCTGCAGGACAACATGGGCATGAGCTTCATCAAGCCTGCCGTGATGCGCGCCGCCTTCCTGCACGCGTTGTCGCAGCAGGAAGCCAGTGGCGCCATGCCGGACGGTATCCTGCTGGCGGAAGGCGCGGAGCTCAAGTACATTAACCAGGTGCCGCACACCGACCATTGCGTCTGGCTGCCGGTGGCGCTCAAGGTCTACCTCGATGAAACCGGCGACTATGACATCCTCAACGAAGATGTCATCGGCAAGGAAAGCGGCATCGCCCTCACCGTCTCCGAACGCGTGAGCAGTGCCATGGACTGGCTGCTGCAGGCGCGCGATCAGCGTGGCCTCAGCTACATCGCCCAGGGCGACTGGTGCGATCCGATGAACATGGTCGGCTACAAGGGCCGTGGTGTATCCGGCTGGCTGACCGTGGCCACCGCCTATGCGCTGAACCTGTGGGCCGAAATTTGCGAGACCACCGCTTCCAGCACCTCGCTGGCGGAAAGCGCCAGGCATTTCCGCGCCGGCGCGCGCACCGTCAACCGCGCCGCCAACGAACACCTGTGGGATGGCGACTGGTTCGCGCGTGGCATCACCGATGACAATGTCACCTTCGGCATCCGCAAGGACAAGGAAGGCCGCATCTGGCTGAATCCGCAGGCCTGGGCCATCCTCGGCGGCGCCGCCAACGCCGGCCAGCGCGCTTCGATGCTGGCGCAGGTCGACGAGCATCTGGTCACGCCATACGGCGTGCAGATGTTCGCGCCGCCGTACAGCGCTATGCGCGACGATGTCGGCCGCGTGACGCAGAAGCATCCTGGTTCGGCGGAGAACGGCGCGGTGTACAACCACGCCGCCGTGTTCTACATCTACAGCCTGTACACCGCCAACGAAGGTGACCGCGCCTACGATCTGCTGCGCCGCATGCTGCCTGGCCCGAGCGAGGAGGACTACCTGCAACGCGGCCAGCTGCCGGTGTTCATCCCCAACTACTATCGCGGCGCCTGGCGCGAATTCCCGCGCACCGCTGGCCGTTCCAGCCAGCTGTTCAACACCGGCACCGTGTCGTGGGTGTACATGTGCTTTGTCGAGGGCCTGTGTGGCCTGAAGGGCAGCAGCGATGGCTTGAGCATCAAGCCGCAGCTGCCTTCGCACTGGGACGGCATCAAGGTGGTGCGCAAGTTCCGTCACGCCACCTTCGACGTTTCCATACAACGGGCGGACGTCAGCGAAGTCCAGGTCTGGGATGGGGAGAACCGTTTGACTGAAAACGTTTTCACCGGTATCGTTGCAGGCGGAGCATATGCGCTGAAGGTGTTGATTCCGCGCTGAAGATCAACTTAAAACTATAAGGACACGGTAATCGTATGAAGAAGCGTCTCTGGCTGTCTCTGGCACTGGCTTATCCCCTCATGCTGTCGTTTACCCACAGCGGCGCCGCACACGCCGCAGACGCAAACCAACCCTGGCTGGACCCCAAGCAGTCGCCCGACGTGCGCGCCGACCAGCTGGTGAAAGCGATGACGCTGGATGAAAAAATCCAGACCGTGTTTGCCTACTTCTCGACCGAATTCACGCCGAAGAAGCACGAGCAGCCCAAAGAAGGCCGTCCGGATTCCGCCGGCTACGTGCCTGGCATCGCCCGCCTCGGTCTGCCGCCGCAATGGCAGACCGACGCTGGTGTCGGCGTGGCCACCCAGGCTGTGTCGAAGAAACCCTACGAGCGCACTTCCCTGCCGGCCGGTATCGCCACCGCCGCCACCTGGAACACCAAGCTGGCTTACGCCGGTGGCGCCATGATCGGCGCCGAGGCGCGCGCCTCCGGCTTCAACGTGCAGCTGGCAGGCGGCGTCAACCTGCAACGCGAGCCGCGCAATGGCCGCAACTTCGAATACGGCGGCGAAGACCCGCTGCTGGCAGGCGTCATGGTCGGCGAGCAGATACGCGGCATCCAGTCGAACCACATCATTTCCACCGTCAAGCACTACGCCTTCAACGACCAGGAAACCAACCGTAATCACGTCAACGTCATCATCGACGACAAAAACGGCCGCATGTCGGACCTGCTGGCACTGCAGTTTGCCATCGAACGCGGCGATCCGGGCTCGGTGATGTGCGCGTACAACCGCGTCAACGGCGACTACGCCTGCGAACACGAATACCTGCTGAACGAAGTGCTGAAGAAAGACTGGAAGTACACCGGCTATGTGATGTCCGACTGGGGCGCGACCCATTCGACCATCCCGGCGGCGCTGCGCGGCCTGGACCAGCAATCCGGCTATCCCTTCGATAAATCCGACTACTTCAACGGCCCGCTGAAGGAAGCGGTGGTCAACCGCCACGTGCCGCAAGCCCGCCTGGACGACATGGTCAAGCGCATCACCCGCACCATGTTCGCGCATGGCCTGGTTGAGCATCCGGTCTCCAAGCCAGCTTCTGACGATGCCGGCATCGACTTCGTCGCCCACGGCAAGATCAGCCAGGCGGACGCCGAGGAAGCCATCGTCCTGCTGAAGAACGACAACGCCCTGCTGCCGCTGGCGGCCAATGTGCGCAGTATCGCTGTCATCGGCGGCCATGCCGACAAGGGCGTGCTGTCGGGCGGCGGTTCGGCGCAAGTGTATCCCAAAGGCCTGTCGCCGGTGCCGAATGAAGGCCCGACGCACTTCCCTGGCCCTATCGTCTTCCACCGCTCGTCGCCAATGGGCGAGCTGGCCAAGCTGACCAAGGCCAAGCTGACCTACAACGACGGCAAGGACCTCGCCGCTGCCGCCAAGCTGGCGGCGGGCAGCGATGTCGTCATCATCTTCGCCAACCAGTGGATGGCCGAGAGCTTCGACGCCGACGACCTGTCGCTGCCGCACAAGCAGGATGATCTGATCGCCGCCGTGGCCAAAGCCAATCCGAAAACCGTGGTGGTGCTGCAAACCGGTAACCCGGTCGTCATGCCATGGCTGAACAGTGTCGGCGCTGTGCTGGAAGCCTGGTATCCCGGCACCAACGGCGGCGCGGCGATTGCGCGCGTGCTGAATGGCGACGTCAATCCGTCCGGCCGCCTGCCGGCCACCTTCCCGGCGTCGGTGGATCAGCTGCCACGTCCGAAGCTCGATGGCGACGGCAAGACCAAGGATGAAAACATCCTCGAAAAAGTCACCACCAACTACAACATCGAGGGCGCGGCGGTTGGCTATAAGTGGTTTGATCTGAAAGGCATGAAACCACTGTTCCCGTTCGGTTACGGCCTGTCGTACAGCACTTTCGCTTACGAGAACCTGAGCGCCAAGGCAGCGGGCAACGGCATCGAAGTCACGTTCAGCATCAAGAACACCGGCAAGCGCGATGGCAAGTCGGTGGGCCAGGTGTACGTGTCGCCGGCTGCCGGCGGCTGGGAAGCGCCGAAGCGCCTGGGAGGCTGGGACAAGCTGGACCTGAAAGCCGGCGCCAGCGGCAAGGCCACGGTGAAGGTCGACCCACGCCTGCTGGGCGTCTACGACAGCGCCAGCAAGACCTGGAAGATCGCCGCCGGCGAGTATGTGGTCACGCTGGCCGATTCAGCTGGTGCGCAGCCAGCTGCCAGCGTCAAGGTCAAGCTGGACGCGCGCAGCGTCGACGTCAACGGCAAGTAAGCGTCATCAATCGGCGGCCGACAAGGCCGTCATCAGCGGCGCCTGGCCATTGCGGAAGGCGCGCTTGACGGTGGCGTCGTCAAAGTAGTGCGTGTAGATGGTGCGCACGCTTTGCTCCGACGTCATCGCCTTCAGCGCGGCTGCGTAATGCTGGCGCACTGCAGGCGACATGCTCTGCTTCGACAGGTAGATGCCGGTAAAACGCGGCGCCGATTCCGGCAGCGGCACGATCGTCACCCGCAGCTTGCTGTTCTTGAGGTATTTGCCATAGATGGGCGGTGTCGCCAGGGTGCCGGCCGCGCGCCCCATTTCCAGCTTGCCGAACACCGTCTCAAAATCGTTCACCACCTCCAGGCGGCCATGCGACGCCAGCGTGGCCAGCTGGGTTTCGATGGCGGCGTCATACGCCACACCGCGTGTGACATTGAGGCGGCCATCGCCGCGCGCAACGTAGTCGGCGAGGCTGGCGTACTGTTTGCCATCCGTTTGTGCCAACACCAGGTCGTATTGCAGATAAGCGTACGGCAGATAGCGGGCGTAGACATCGCGTTCCGGCGTGCGCATCGAGCCCATGGTCATGTCGATGCGACCCGCCTCCAGCTCCAGGAACAGCCGCTGGCGCGGATACCAGTGAAACTCGAACTTGCAGCCGGTGCGGCGCGCCATCTCATTGGCGACCTCGATGGCGATGCCTGCGATGCGGCCGTTTTCACGATAGGAGGTGTAGCCCAGGTCACTCAGGCCGACGCGCGTGACTGGCGGACAGTCCGTACCGGCGCGTGCGGCGGACAGGCCGCAGCTGAGGCTGGCGATCAGGAGCAACCATTTGCGTCTCATCATGCACTCTTATCTGTTGGTAATGATGAGTCTATCTTAGGTTGGCCAGAGAGCGCGAGGAAGCGCCATTCCTGCAAAGCGTCTTTGCAACAGTGCAAAGCCTGCCGCGCTGGTACACTGGGCAGCATGCAACTGACTCCCAACAAGCAAGCCGAACTTCACCGCGCCTTGCAGGACGCGATGGAAGATCACGCCTTGGCAGCGGCAATGCCGGACTTGGAACCGCTGGCCGGCACGCCGCCTTTGCCGGCGTCGCTGATCGAAGATGAGGCGCTGCATGTGGTGCGGCACAAGGATAGCGGCTGCGTGCAGCTTGTTTTTCCCGGCGAGATGCCAGGGCCGCCCTCGCCCACGCTGGCCCCGCAGGGCTGGGACTGGATCGTGCAAGCCTCGCTGCGCGCCACCGAGCGGATGACGCAGGCCATGATTAGCCGGATCGAAGCGCACAGCAAACCGGAGCAGTTGCTGGCGCTCAACCGTGGCCACGGCCAGCCAGTGATGCCGGAGGACCTGGCCGCCGCGCGCGGGCGTAAGGTGCTGTTGCTAGTGCATGGCGTATTCAGCTCGACCGAAGGCGGATTTGGTGACCTGGATTTGCAGCCGCTGCTGCAACGTTACGAAGGCCGCGTATTCGGCTACGACCACTGGACCATCGCCAAGACGCCCCAGCAGAACGCGCTGAACCTGCTGCAACGCCTGCCTGCCGGCGCCGGATGGGAGGTGGACATCCTGTGTCACAGCCGTGGCGGCCTGGTGGTGCGCTCGCTGCTGACCGAAGGGCTGGCCGATATCGTCCAGGCCAGAAGCGGACGCATCGCCCGCATCGGCAAAGTGATGTTCATCGGCGCCTCCAACCAAGGCTCGCCGCTGGCGTCGCCAGGCGAAATCAAGCAATTCCTGAATGTGGCGGCCATGCTGGCGTCGTTCAGCCCTGGCATGGGCCTGGATGTGGTGATCGGGCTGGCACGGATGGTGGTGTCGCTCGGATTTGCCCGCCCCAGTGTACAGGCGCTGACCAGCGGCTCATCGCTGATCGCGCAGCTGAACCATTCCGGCTCGCTGCTCAACGACGCCAACTGCTATTACGCCCGCGCCAACTTCGCCTACGGCGACTCGCTGCTGGAACACGCCGGCGCGCTGCTCAGCCACGCCCTGCTTGACGGCGCCAGCGACCTGATCGTCCCCTACAGCAGCGTCCTGCTACCGCAAGCCACCCCGGACGCCGCCCACATCCTCAACTTCGGCAGCGCCGAACAAAAACAAAACGACGTCTGGCACACCGAATTCTTCCAGCATCCCGCGACGCGGGATTTCATCCTTCGGCAGCTGGGCTAGCCTTGCGGCGGCGGCGGGCGTTCTTCGGGTCGGCGATCAGGGGGCGGTAGAGTTCGACGCGGTCGTGGGCGCGCAGGACGGTGTCCAGCGGCTTTTTCTTGGCGTAGATGCCGGTTTGCAGCTGGCTCAGGTCCAGGCCCGGCACTTCGGTCAGCACGCCGCTCAGCGCGATCGCCTGCTCCAGCGTGGTCCCGGCCGGCACCTGCAAGTCGCGCAGGAATTGCACCGCGTCGCTCGCATAGCAGACCTGGATCGCGAAGGTTTCAGCCGCCATACACCGTTTCCGCCCGTTTGCAGAAGGAATCCACCATGCTGTTGGCGATCATGCCGAACACCGGCCCCACCAGCTTGTCCAGCAGACCGCTGGAAAACTCGTAGTGCAGGTCCAGCTCGATCTTGCAGGCATCCTCGCGCAGGGCCTTGAAGGTCCAGACACCGTCCAGGCACTTGAAAGGACCGTCCACCAGCTTCATCTTGATGGACGAAGGCGCAGTGTTTTCATTCGAAGTGGTGAACGCCTGTTTGACGCCGTGGTAGTTGATCCCCACGCTGGCCACCACCGTATTGCCGTTGCGCTCACGGATCTCGACGCCACCGCACCACGGCAGAAATTTGGGATAGTCCTCGATCGCCGCCACCAGATCGAACATTTGCTGGGCGCTGTAACCGAGGAAAACTGATTTGTGCACTACTGCCATTGTCTAACCATTTGCTATGATGTTGAATTATTGCGTCTGGCGACGCGCAGCAGTAGTTTAACCGATACCACCACATGACCATAGCCGATAACAAAAAAGCCTTTTTTGACTACTTCATCGAGGACCGCTACGAAGCCGGCATCATGCTCGAAGGCTGGGAAGTCAAAGCGATCCGCGACAACAAGGTACAGATCAAGGAAGCCTACGTCACCATCAAGGGCGACGAGCTATTCCTGTTCGGCGCCCACATCGCTGCGCTGCCGACCGCCTCCACCCACATCACGCCGGACATGGTGCGCACCCGCAAGCTGCTGCTGCACCGCGAGCAGATCGACAAGCTGATCGGCAAGGTGACGCGCGCCGGCTACACATTGGTGCCGCTGAACCTGCACTACAAGGGCGGCCGCGTCAAATGTGAAATCGGCTTGGCCAAAGGCAAGAAAATGCACGATAAGCGTGCCACAGAGAAAGATCGCGACGGCAAGCGCGAGGTTGCGCAGGCGATGAAAACCCACAAGCGCTAAAACTGTTGCGCACTCTGTACACAACCCGGTCCCGTACCGGGTTTTTTATTACCCGGAGAATTTCTAATTAGAAACATCCATGCTAAACTGCTTGAAGAATGATTTTACATTCGCGGCTCTGCTGTGGCCGTGATTTGGACAATTTTGACGACGAGGCAATCATGGCGCTGAAAACTGCAATGGCTCTGGCGGCCGGCATCCTGCTGGCGGGCTGCGCGTCGCGCTACACGCCGACGCCGCTGGCGGCCAACTTCCCTGTGACCAAGCAAGCCAAGCTGCAAGCGGCTTATCACTGGGGAGTGATTTCCGACAGCATCGAGAAGCGCGTGGTGCTGGAGCTGAAGAAAAGCCCGCCGCGCCCGGTGTATATCAACGAACCGAAAGAGCCAAGCGCGTTCCAGCGCGCCCTGGCGGCGCAGCTGACCACCTCGCTGGTCAACGATGGCTATGTGGTGTCGCGCAGCCCGGCCGGCTCGCTGCGGGTCGACCTGGATGTGCAGACCGTCACTTTTACCGCTGAC
>Ga0308157_10006933_pt1 | contig 13355 bp, 15 predicted proteins | sample PhyBR1_FD_201035 | JGI IMG/M metagenome (GOLD analysis project Ga0308157, IMG submission 201035) | Phyllosphere microbial communities from UC Gill Tract Community Farm, Albany, California, United States - DLSLB.R1 | ecosystem: Host-associated > Plants > Phyllosphere > Unclassified | place: USA...
TCGCAGTTCCGGCCTTCCTGATGATCGGTGTCTGGCCAATCATCATGGGCATTACCATGTTCCTGCAAATGCGCATGAACCCGACGCCTCCGGATCCAACACAGGCGATGATCTTCACCTGGATGCCTATAATCTTCACATTCATGCTGGCATCGTTCCCAGCTGGCCTGGTGATCTACTGGGCATGGAACAACACGCTTTCCATCCTCCAGCAGGGCTTCATCATGAAGCGTCAGGGCGTTAAGATTGAACTCTTTGACAATCTGAAAGACGTATTCAAGCGAAAGCCGAAAGAGGCGAAGAAATAAAACGTAAAAAGCCCCGCCTTTGCGGGGCTTTTTTTGTGCTGTACCATGCTCAGTGGTTGACAATGCAACGCGTAACCTTGATGCGTGTATTCTTTAGATTATGCGATCAGGAATACGACATTGAGCGATCAGGACAAGAAGCTGGTAGCAGCCCAGTTAGCAGCAGATGCGACCCGCGCGGCACATGCGGCCCTGGTTGAAGAAGGACGTCTCCTCTTCAAGAAGTCTTGGATTTTTATCCGTGGCGTACCTTCTATGAAGTTTCTGCCGCTGGAAGGCCCCGTGGAAATTGCCTTTGCCGGACGTTCCAACGTCGGCAAGTCATCGCTCATCAATGCGATTGTCGGCAAGAAGGCGCTAGCTCGTACATCCAACACGCCGGGCCGCACGCAGGAACTCAATTACTTTGTTCCCGATGGCTATTCCGGCGAGAATGGCGACCTTCCGCCATTGGCACTCGTTGACATGCCGGGCTACGGTTTTGCAGAAGCGCCGAAAGCACATGTCGATGCATGGACGCGACTTGTGTTCGATTATCTACGTGGCCGCACGACACTCAAGCGCGTTTATCTCCTCATAGACTCGCGCCACGGCATCAAGAAAAATGACGCAGACGTACTCGATCTCCTCGACAAAGCAGCTGTGTCTTATCAGATCGTTTTGACCAAGACCGACAAGATCAAGGCTGCGGGCATTCCGCGTTTGATCGAGGAAACCCATGCGCTCACGAAAAAGCGTGCGGCCTGTTTTCCCGGCATCATCACGACGTCGTCGGAAAAGGGCCTAGGCCTTGATGAGCTACGCGCAGCAATCGCACTCGTGGCAAAGGAATAGGCCTAAATCAGCTTGGGCAAACATCGGACTGATGGTTTAGCCCCTGATTGAGCTGCTCAAATTGTGTGGTGGTTTTCGAGCCATCACGCGTGATACGCACCACATAGATGCTATCAAAATCAGTGCCCTCCCACTTGGGAACAGCGGCTTTGTCTCCGCCCTCAGCCTTCAGAATATTTCGGGCCAGCTTGACGATCTGCTTGTGTTCCCAGCCGATCAGAACGATGGCATCTTTATATTCTGGCTTTTCAAGCGCATTCTGTAACTTCGCTATATCCTGATACCCAAAGCTCGTATCGACGGGCATGCCGAATTTTATCGCTGTTGGTTCAACGGTCGCGAGCGGGCGATTGTAGGCATAGTGAGCGCCTTTATCTTCTTTCAGCTCCGCAGGGTTTGGGGCAAAAATAACATCAGGTTTGCCAAACTCTGCCTCTATGACGGCTGGCAATTTCAGCGAACGGTTTAGCCCGCGACAATTGAGCTGTCCCAGCCCCTGCTCCGGCTTTTCACCATGTCTGACCATGATAATGGTCTCGGTTGTAGGTGTTGCCTGCGCTGCGCCTAAACTCGCGAGAGAAATAATTGCCGTAAAAATTATTCGCTGCATGAAAATGCTCCATTCAAAGAACGAGGTTTGCGCGCTTATCATGGCTTTTAATACGGCGATCCAAGCCAAGCCGTTCAAATAATCGCGAACAAAAATCGGAAAACCGTTTTACAGGGCCGCACATATTGCTTAGAAAAGCCTGCCTCTCTTGCCCTGTCGCCAGCCATGGAACCCACGATGACGACTCTTGAAAATCCTGAAATGCAAGCGCAACTCCTCTCAGCAGCCCTGCCCTATATGCAGCGCTACGAGAACAAGAATGTCGTGGTTAAATATGGCGGTCATGCCATGGGTAACCCAGAACTCGGCAAAGCCTTTGCCCGCGACATCGCGCTGTTGAAGCAATCAGGCATCAACCCAATCGTTGTGCATGGTGGTGGCCCGCAGATTCAGGCGATGTTGACCAAGCTCGGCATTGAATCACGTTTTGAAGGCGGTCTTCGCGTCACCGACGAAAAGACAGTTGAAGTGGTTGAAATGGTTCTGGCCGGTTCCATCAACAAGGAAATCGTCGCCCTCATCAACGCCGAAGGCGAATGGGCCATCGGACTTTGCGGTAAAGACGGCAACATGGTTTTCGCGCGCAAAGCGCACAAGACTGTTATCGACCCCGATTCCAATATCGAAAAAGTGCTTGACCTTGGCTTCGTCGGCGAACCGGCAGAAGTTGACCGCACGCTTCTCGATCTACTGGCGCGCTCGGAAATGATCCCGGTTATCGCACCTGTCGCTCCGGGCCGCGATGGTCACACCTACAACATCAATGCCGATACGTTTGCAGGCGCTATTGCTGGCGCGCTGGCTGCAACGCGCCTTCTATTCCTCACCGATGTTCCCGGCGTTCTCGACAAGGACAAAAACCTCATCAAGGAACTCTCAGTTGCTGATGCGCAGGCGCTGATTAAAGACGGTACGATTTCTGGCGGCATGATACCAAAGGTTGAAACCTGCATCGATGCGATCCGTCGCGGCGTGGAAGGCGTTGTCATTCTGAACGGCAAGACGCCGCATTCGGTTTTGCTTGAGCTTTTCACCGAACATGGTGCCGGAACATTGATTGTACCGTAATCCGTTAGCCGCCTTCGGGCGGCTTTTTCTTGGCTCGCCTTCGTGACATAAAGACTTATGACCAATCAACCTGATGCTCCGGCGTTTGCCCACGTTACCGACTGGGTATTCGACCTCGACAATACGCTCTATCCGCACGCAGCCGATCTGTTTTCCCAGATCGATGTGCGGATGACAAACTATGTCGAGAAGCTGCTCAACCTGCCGCGTGACGAAGCGCGCAAAATTCAGAAGCAGTTTTATCTGGAATATGGCACCACGCTCAAAGGCCTGATGGAGTGCCATGAAATAGACCCGGACGATTTTCTTAAGCACGTCCATGACATCGATTACACTTGGCTAACACCCGATCCGGCATTGGGAGAAGCAATCCGCGCCCTGCCCGGTCGCCGCTTCATCTTTACCAATGGTGATCGCGGTCATGCAGAGCGCGCGGCCCGTCAGCTCGGTATCCTTGATAATTTCGACGATATTTTCGACATCGTTGCCGCTGGCCTGACGCCTAAGCCCGAACGCGTCACCTATGATCGTTTTCTCGGAGCATTCGGCATCGATGCACAAAAAGCTGTGATGTTTGAAGATCTGGCGCGCAATCTCGTTGTACCGAAGACATTGGGCATGAAAACCGTGCTGATTGTGCCAAATAATTTCGAGCCAACATTCTCAGAGATTTGGGAAAGCGACCCTGAGTTTACTGATCAGGTTGATTATGTAACCGACAATCTGACACAGTTTCTGGAAACCATCATTGCAGTCAAATAAAAAAAGCCCGGTTGATCATAACCGGGCTTTTTCATTCTCAATCAGAGCTTATAGAAACTCTTGATCTCGTCCCAAGCTTCGTCCGCCGTATCGACGAAGGTCAGCAATTCAATATCGGCAGGCGAAATCGTTCCCTGCTCTGCAAGAAATTCGATATTGATCGCCTTGCTCCAGAATTCTTTGCCAAACAGGATAAGCGGCATACGCTCCATACGGTCAGTCTGGATGAGCGTCATGGCTTCAAACAACTCGTCCATCGTGCCAAAGCCACCCGGAAACACGCAAATTGCTTTTGCGCGCATGAGAAAATGCATCTTGCGCAGCGCAAAATAATGGAAGTTGAAACACAGTTCAGGCGTCACATAGCTATTCGGTGCCTGCTCATGCGGCAAAACGATATTAAGACCAATGGTCGGCGCGCCAACATCCGCAGCCCCGCGATTGCCCGCTTCCATCACGCCCGGACCACCGCCCGTCACGACAATAAACTCGCGATAATAGGTCGTCGCTGAATATTCAGAGCAAATGCGGGCAAACTTGCGCGCTTCTTCATAATAGCGCGAATTGGCCTCAAGGTTCTTTTTCTGGACTTCGTTTTTCGCAGCCCATGCGTCACCACCCGGTTCGGGAATACGCGCGCCACCGAACATAACAACCGTCGATTTGATACCACGATCCGCAAGGATCAGTTCTGGTTTCAGAAGCTCAAGCTGAAGCCGGATCGGACGCATATCGCGCCGCGTCATGAAGTCATCATCCATGAAGGCAAGCCGATAAGCTTCGGCCTCGGTCTGAGGTGTCTTTGGCACCGTGCGCGCCTGTTTTGCAGCTTCCTCAGAATTTGGGAAAGGCGTCCAGCCTGTCTTCTCCATCGGGTTCATGCTTGCCTGCTCCTTCAATTTCAATGCGTATCGATGCCTTAGCATTATTCTCGGCGTTAAATTCTTAATCTGGCGCAATTGCGATCAGTTATTTCGCACAATAACGCGATTGACCCCTATCCTGCCTTCGCTTAATCACTTCTATAACAAGTGCCGACCGAAAAGACGGCATCCGCTTACCCTGCCATTTTATGGAGACCGCCATATGACCAAGCCAGATTTCGCCTCCCTTGAGAAGGTCATCGAAAAGGCTTTTGACGAGCGCGATGGCATAAGCACTGCAACCCGCGGCGAAGTTCGCGATGCAGTTGAGCAGTCGCTCCTTTTGCTTGATCGCGGTGAAGCGCGTGTGGCAGAAAAACAGGCGGACGGCAACTGGCAGGTTAATCAGTGGCTCAAGAAAGCAGTGTTGCTTTCGTTCCGTCTCAACCCGATGCAGATCATCAAGGGCGGCCCCGGCGAAGCTTCTTGGTGGGACAAAGTTCCTTCCAAATTTGATGGATGGACCGCCAATGAATTTGAAAAAGCTGGCATTCGTGCCGTACCAAATTCGGTTGTTCGCTATTCGGCCTACATCGCGCCTAACGCGATTCTAATGCCTTCCTTCGTCAATCTTGGTGCTTATGTCGATGAAGGCACAATGGTCGATGCATGGGCGACTGTGGGCTCCTGCGCACAGATCGGCAAGAATGTGCATCTTTCCGGCGGCGTTGGCATCGGTGGCGTTCTGGAACCAATGCAGGCAGGGCCAACCATCATTGAAGACAATTGCTTCATCGGTGCACGTTCTGAAGTCGTTGAAGGCTGCATTATCCGCGAAGGTGCCGTGCTCGGCATGGGCGTGTTCATCGGCAAATCGACCAAGATTGTTGATCGTGCAACCGGCGAAATCTTCTATGGCGAAGTGCCACCTTATTCAGTCGTCGTTGCTGGCACGATGCCGGGCAAGCCGTTCCCGAATGGTGAAGCAGGCCCAGGTCTTTATTGCGCTGTGATCGTCAAGCGTGTTGATGAAAAGACGCGCTCCAAGACCTCAATCAACGAACTGCTGCGCGATTAATGGCTCTGCAAAGTTAAAGAAAAAAGGCGAAGCTCTAAAGCTTCGCCTTTTTTGTATTCACTGCCAGAAAGCTTATTTCTGGTAGCTCGAAGGCGATGCATCGCCGAAACGATGTGCAGAACCATCGCTATAGGTCTGTGTCTGGATCGACGCAGGTGCTGTGTAATCAACGCCCTGTGTTGCAACTGGTGTGCGATCATTTGCATAAAGGTCTGCTGGAATACCAACATTTGGATTTTCAGCAAAGGCAGCACCCGCGCTAAGAGCAAGGGCAGCAGCAGCAAGAACAAACTTATTCATTTTCATAATCCTTCTATCACCCCATCGGATGGCAATCTGCCTTTCCCTTCGGGGACTCCGGGATGGCAAACAACCATCCTCCGGGGAGATTTGTTAAATTGATCATTTTCAAATATCGGGTTGTAAGAACCTTGGGAGGCCGCACTTACAACCCGCAATCTCTGTCGTTACGATTTAAAATTAAACTGTAACGACCAATGTCATAATCGTATTCTTAGTTCTGGTAGCTCGATGGCGATGCATCACCAAAACGGTGAGCGGAACCATCCATATTGACCGTCTGGCCAATAGTTGCAGTCGCAGTGTTGTCTACGCGCTGCGAAGCAACAGGAGTGCGATCATTTGCATAAAGATCTGCAGGTTCACCTACATGTGGATTTTCAGCAAAAGCAGCACCGGCGCTAAGAGCAAGGGCAGCAGCAGCAAGAACAAACTTATTCATTTTCTATCTCCTTAGTCATTTGGGCGACGTTCTGTGCGTCGTCCTCATGAGCCTCAAATGGGTGACAGTGATGAAAAGTTCCAGTCACGAAAATGTTTTCTTAATCACACATTCGTGCGCCCAACTTCTTCCAACAGGCATGTAAAAATTAGAATTATATATTTTTTACAATATGTTGAATCATATATCAGCAGTAACCAATTTGTTATCATGTCATTTTTGTTCACTTTTTGCGAACACTGTGTCGCCTTTTATTGTGTAACAATATCGAACAATGAATGGTGTTAATCACAATTGCACGACTAACGATTTCATCTGCAATCTTAAAAAATACACTGAGTCTGGGTGTGCTAATCGCGCAAATGAAAAAGGGATCGCGCTATGCGACCCCTTCTGCCTGACAGCTCTCGCTTATAGTGATTAAATTAATTGCTGGCGACGTTTACAGAGCGGCCTGCAATTGAAACCCACTGCCCCGAATGCGACGGTGACTGCATTTTAATATAGCGATAAGAGGTCTTCTCAACCGGCAAAACATCGGCGCGCATATTGTCGAGAATGTAATCACCGCTATCGGTTCGCACGGTCAGCACGATATGTGCCTCGCTTCCCTGCACCATCGTGATCAAAAGCTGCGACGGGCTGATCCCGCGTGCCATAAGCTTGGCACGCTTCAACAGTACATAATCCTCGCAGTCGCCTTTGCCATTCTTCGGAATGGTCCAGTAATCACGCTTGCCGTAGTTATCCTGATCGGAAACCGGTTTGATGGCCGCATTGACCGAAGCATTGACGCTTTGCAGCAGCTTCATACGATCTGGCGTCAGTTTCATCGGCGCCAATGCACGATGCGCGCCGCAGTCACGTGGTGTACGTTTGCAATAATCAAGATGGCCATAGGGAATGCTGGTAATCCCGCCTGCCTCACTCCATTGCGCAGCCTGAGACGGAACAAGCATTATCCCGGATAGAGCGACGAATGCGGTTGCGGTTGCAATCAATAAACGCATAGCGGATTCCCATTTTTTAAAATGCTCCGAAAAGCATTTTCCAGAAACTGTTCCCAGATGACCGGCCCGTTTCCCGGGTCTCGCTATCAACCTTTTTTTAACTAACGATGACAGTGGCCCTCTGGTCAAGGAAATTTCATTCCCGATTTGCGACATTCTGAGAAAAGCCGCGATTAAAAGAGCTTTCGTCCGCGGAACCTCCATTTTGTAAACCCCATGCGCATTGCATCTTGTTTACGGTAACAAGGGATTGTTGTTTCATCTGGGAGCGTCCCGATCTAATCTCAAGCCCACACGATTCTCAGAACAAAGCTTTGACATCATGAGCCTTCCAACCAATCCCGCTGAAAACCTCGCTGCTCTCATTCGTTGCCCGTCGGTAACGCCCGCTGAAGGCGGCGCGCTGACCGCATTAGAAACAATGCTTAAGCCTATGGGCTTTTCGATCGAGCGCCCGGTCTTCATCGACGAAGATACGCCGGACATTGAAAACCTCTATGCGCGCAAGTCTGGCAATGGCGCGCATCTGATGTTTGCAGGCCATACGGATGTGGTGCCTCCCGGCAATGAAAGCGACTGGAAGCATCCGCCTTTCGCTGCCGCTATTGAAGACGGCATCATGTATGGTCGCGGTGCGGTTGATATGAAGGGTGGCATTGCCTGTTTCGTCGCAGCCGTGGCACGCCATGTTGAAAAGCACGGCAGCCTCAAGGGCAGCCTCTCCTTCCTCATCACAGGAGATGAAGAAGGCCCGGCAATCAACGGCACCGAAAAGCTTCTTAAATGGGCCAAGGACCGCGGCGAAAGCTGGGATGCGTCATTGGTCGGAGAACCGACCAATCCCGACACGCTTGGCGATATGATCAAGATCGGCCGTCGTGGTTCGCTTTCCGGCACGATTACGGTCCACGGTGTCCAGGGCCATGCTGCCTACCCTCATCTGGCAGAAAATCCGGTGCGCGGCATCACCACGCTTGTCGATAGCCTGCTTTATCCTGCTTTTGATGAAGGCACGGCAGATTTTCAGGCAAGCAATCTGGAAGTAACCACCATCGACGTAGGCAACAAGGCGACCAATGTTATTGCCAATCAGGCAACGGCTTCGTTCAACATTCGCTTCAACGATACTTGGACAGCCGATAGCCTGAAGGCTGAGATCAATTCGCGTCTTGAAAAGGCTTCGCGCAACGACCGTCTGCGTCCGGGCCGCGAAACGCCAATCAACTATGAACTGACATGGCGCGAACATCCAAGCCACGTCTTTCTGACCCGCGACGAGAAGCTGATCGAAACACTGACTTCTTCTGTTGAAGCTGTCACCGGCAAACGCCCTAAGCTTTCCACATCAGGCGGCACATCGGATGCGCGCTTTATTAAGGACTACTGCCCAGTCGTCGAGTTCGGCCTTGTAGGACAAACCATGCATATGGTTGACGAACGTGTTGCCTTGTCTGATCTTGAAGGCCTGACACAGATCTACGAACGGTTTATCGCTGATTTTTTCGAATAAAGGACAGATATGCCCAGTCTGGATAATATTTTCAGATATTTCACGGGTGTATGGAAGATGATGCTTGGCCGCAAAGACGGTCTTGCATATCTCGACATCTCGGCAGAAGATTTCTGGACATCTTTCTATGCGATTATCGTTGCCTTGCCACCCCTGCTGGCCACATGGGTTGCCTATGCGGCTGATCTCACCGCAGGACGGGAAGAGGCAGGGCTTCGTCTCGCAATCGTTACCCGTGCGGCATGTGTCGACCTGGCCGCCTGGGTGCTGCCAATCGTTATTCTTGGACTTATTGCCAAGCGCATCGGCATTTCAAAACGCTACGGCCCTTATGTAATTGCGACCAATTGGGGCAGCGCATTGCTGGCTTGGCTCTTTGCGCCGATTACATTGCTTCAACTATTATTTCCAGGATTTCTTGATTTCGCAACGCTGTTTGCCCTCGTACTTTTCGGCATATCAATCATCCTGAGCTACCGACTGACTTTTACGGTGCTGCAACGCCCTCACGCCTATGTTGCACCATTTTTCGCGTGCATGTTCTTCGGCTCACTGTTCATCACAGTGTTTCTGCAGCAGCTTTTTGGCATCGGTATTGGCACCGAAAGCTTCTAAAAAGGAAATGGGTAATCAACGCCGATCAGATAAAGCCCGTAAGGCGGCGCAACCTGACCGCAAGCTTTGCGATCTTTGGCCTCAAGTGCCGCCTGCAAATCATCAGCCGTCCAGCGCCCAACACCTACTTCCATCAGGCTTCCGGCAAAAGAGCGCACCTGATTATGCAGGAATGAGCGCGCCGAAACCCGCATTTCAACATAATCGCCAGTGCGCGTAATATCGAGCCGGTCGAGCGTTTTTATCGGACTTTTTGCCTGACATTGCGTTGCGCGAAATGTCGTAAAATCATGCTCACCCAGCAATCGCTTCGCAGCTTCATGCATGGCTTCGTGGTCAAGGCGCTTTTGCACCCACCAGACACGCTGATAATCTATCGCTAACGGTGAACGACGGTTGTGAATGCGATAAAGATAATGTCGGCCACGCGCCGAGAACCGTGCATCAAAAGCTTCCGTTGTCTTTTCGACATTGAGAATGCTAATGCGTTCATTGGCCATCACCAGATGCGCGTTTAACGCATCGCGCACTTTCGCAGCCCCCCAATCCTTGGTCAGATCAACATGGATGATCTGCGCGCTCGCATGAACACCCGCATCGGTGCGACCTGCCGCACTCAATGTCAGATCTTCGCCGCAGAACTTCTTAAACGCGAGTTCAATGGCGTTCTGCACAGCATAGCCATTTTCCTGCCGCTGCCAGCCGACATAAGGCGTGCCGTCATATTCGACAGTGATCTTATAACGCGGCACCGCTCAGAAAACCTTCGTGACTTGTGCGCCACGCAGAAAATCCTGCGCAGCCAAAGGCTTGCCACCCGACCGTTGCAACGTCACAAGCCGCACGGCACCATCACCACAGGCAATCGTCAGCCGATCATCGAGCACCGTACCCGGCACACCGCTGCCCTCGCCCCCCATAGCCCCACCCAATGTCGAGCGCTGGAGCTTCACCCGTTCGACCGCACCATTGATTTCCATCTCGCACCATGCGCCCGGAAACGGCGACAGACCGCGAATGGTATTATGCACATCCTTCGCAGGCTTGGACCAATCGATGCGCGCTTCAGCCTTGTCGATCTTGGCGGCATAGGTCACGCCATCTTCGTCCTGCGGCTGAAGTGCGAGACTTTCACGCTCGAGCGCACCAAGCGCTCGTACCATCAAATCGGCACCGATCATGCTCAATCGATCATGCAGTTCACCCGCCGACATATCCGGCGTTATAGCAACTTTTTCCGCCATTGCCACCGGACCGGTATCAAGACCCGCATCCATTTTCATGATCATCATGCCGGTTTCGGTATCGCCCGACATGATAGCACGCTGAATGGGTGCAGCACCGCGCCAGCGTGGCAGAAGCGAGGCATGACCATTGTAACAACCCAGACGCGGCGCATCCAAAATCGCCTGCGGCAACAGCAAGCCATAGGCCACGACAATCGCGACATCCGCTTCAAGACTTGCAAAGACATCCTGCTCTTCCGCACCCTTGAGGCTTTTTGGCGTGAAAACCGGAATGCCGAATTCCTCGGCCTTTTCATGCACAGGCGATTTGGTCAGTTCCAGCCCGCGACGGCCAGCCGGACGCGGCGGCTGCGAATAAACCGCCACGACTTCATAGCCCTGCCCGATGATGGCTGTGAGGATTGGCACCGAGAAATCCGGTGTTCCCATAAAAACAATCCGCATCACAAAGGCCTGTTTGACGCACGCTGACTGGCGAGCTTCTTGAACTTCTTGATGACCATATCGCGCTTCAATTTGGAAATATGATCGATGAACAGCACACCATTGAGATGATCTATTTCGTGCTGCAAGCAGGTCGCCATCAGCCCATCGGCCTCCATCGACTTTTCCTTGCCATCCGCATCGAAATAATTGACCTTGATGGTCGCAGGCCGCTCAACCTCCGCATAATAATCCGGGATTGAAAGACAGCCCTCTTCATAGACGCTGCGCTCATCGGACGAGGCGACAATCTCAGGATTGATGAAGACGTGCGGCTCCTTCGGAGCATCTTCCTTTGCGAGATCAATCACCAGCATCCGCAGAGGCTGACCCACCTGAATGGCAGCAAGACCGATGCCCGGCGCGTCATACATCGTGTCGAACATGTCGGCTGCGAATTTGCGCAACTGATCGTCAAAGCGCTCAACCGGCTTCGAAAGCTCGCGCAGAACGGGATCGGGAAGGATAATGAGCGGTTTAATAGACATGCGCTTCACGTAATCGCTTGCGTGAGAATCGTCAATTGGGGATTAAAAATGTTCTTGTTTTGATCTCATCAAGACACCACGAATCAGTTAAGCTTAGCCTATGGAAAACCAGAATCTCTTGAACGAACCGATTTTGCAGCTTGGCGCAACCACGTTCACGCTGGGAAATATCCTGCTTGCAGGCATAGTTGCGCTGGTGCTGTGCTTGTGCATTTTTCTCATCGCCTCGGCGCGTTCTGCCCGTCTTAGGGCCGTCGCAGAGGCGCAGGCAGAGGATCGTGCGCGCGATGCCGAATATCGAATGGCGGAGATTCTGAAAGCACAGTCCGAAATGCAAGGCCGCATGCAGACCATGGCAGAAGTGTTCGGCTCACGACAGGCGGAACTCAACCAATCAATCCGCGAGCGCCTTGATGGCATGACCCATCGCATCGGCCAGACCATGACCGAGCAGACGCGCTCAACCCATGAAAACCTCGCCAAATTGCAGGAGCGTCTGGCGGTCATCGACACGGCGCAAAACAATATCCAGTCGCTCGCCGGTCAGGTCGTGCAATTGCAAGCGATCCTCGCCAATAAGCAGACGCGCGGCGCATTCGGCCAGTCGCGTATGGAAGCGATTATCGCCGACGGCCTTCCACAAGGCGCTTACGAATTTCAGGCAACACTTTCCAACAGTACCCGCCCAGATTGCCTTGTGCGGATGCCGAACAAATCCCCCTCACTGGTTGTTGATGCGAAATTCCCGCTCGAAGCATGGAATTCCATGCGCGCGGCAGAAGCGCCGGAAGCTAAAAAGGTCGCCGTTGCGCAGTTCCGCCGCGATATGGAAGTGCACATCAAAGATATATCGGAAAAATATCTGATCACCGGCGAGACACAGGACACGGCGTTCCTGTTCGTGCCTTCCGAGTCAATTTTTGCTGATATACACGAACATTTCGAGGCGATCATCCAGCGCGCGCACCGCGCAAGGATCGTGATTGTTTCACCATCGCTGCTGATGTTGTCCATTCAGGTCATTCAGGCGATCCTGAAAGATGCCCGCATGCGCGAACAGGCCCATGTCATTCAGGGCGAAGTGGTGCGGCTGATGGAAGATGTGGGCCGTCTCGATGAACGTGTGCGCAAGCTGCAAACGCATTTCATACAGGCTAACAAGGACATCGACGATATTCTGGTATCGTCCAACAAAGTCACCAAACGCGGCGCAAAAATTGAAGCGCTTGAGTTTGGCCCAGCCCCTGTGGAAGAACCATCGAGCGCCCAAACACGTCCGGCAGAAAACTCTGGTAAACAATTGCATTTACGTATTGTGGACGAAGACTAGAAACAATCGAAACAAGTTCGCATGATCCTATAATCAATGACATCTTCACCCGCTCTTACGCATCGTGCGACTTCGACGCTTGCATGTCGATTTTTGACAGCAACCTTCCGACCTTCTTTGTTATGGAAGAGCGTGCGGAATTTAGCGAATTTCTGCGGGTAACAAACACCACGGAAAACCCTTATATCGTTTTCACGCTTAAAGGTTCAGTCATCGCCTGCGGCGGACTAACCATTCAAAAAGGAAAAAGAAAGGCGTCCCTGTCATGGGGAATCGTCGATAGAGCATTTCATCGAAAAGGCCTGGGAACACGTTTGACGCAAGATCGGTTGACCCTCGGGCGTGGTCTTCCTGACGTTGATACGGTTGTTCTTTCAACGAGCCAGCACAGTTCTGGATTTTACGGC
>Ga0308157_10006934_pt1 | contig 13354 bp, 12 predicted proteins | sample PhyBR1_FD_201035 | JGI IMG/M metagenome (GOLD analysis project Ga0308157, IMG submission 201035) | Phyllosphere microbial communities from UC Gill Tract Community Farm, Albany, California, United States - DLSLB.R1 | ecosystem: Host-associated > Plants > Phyllosphere > Unclassified | place: USA...
TTTTTCTGGATAAAGTCTAACAACTTACTGTCTGCACTGAAGTGGATTGATTGAACTCCGATTTTCATTTTTCCTCCTTTTTTTACGCCTTTGGGTGGGCTTGTTTATAAATTGTTTTTAATCTTTCAATCGAATTGTGGGTATAAACCTGCGTAGCTGCTAAGCTTGCATGCCCCAATAATTCTTTTATTGCATTTAAATCTGCTCCTGCATTTAACAGGCTGGTTGCGTAGCTGTGCCGAAGCACGTGTGGACTTTTCTTTTCATGGGTTGATACGTGTTTTAGGTACCCGGTAACAATGCGGTATATTAATTTTGGATATGCCGCTGCACCTGTATTGGTAACGATTAAGATAAGCAAATTGTTATTAAAGTTTTGCAACTTTTTTTGTTCAATATAGGTATTTAGCTGATTAATAAGTGATTTATTTATTGGGATAATGCGCTCTTTATTCCTTTTACCCAAAACTTTAATCGTACCTGAGTAAACATCTATATCGGTATCTTTTAATTGCAGCAATTCATTTAAACGCATTCCAGTGCCAAATAGCAATTCTATTACCACATGGTCTCGTACAGAAGGAAAACTGGCATCAAAATAATGCTCAGAATCGAGCAGGTGATCCATTTTTTGCGGATCAACAAATACCGGAAGTCTTTTCGGAATTTTAGGGGCCTTGATTAAGGCTGTAGGATCCTGATCAATTTTTCCTTCCCTTAGCAAAAATTTGTAAAAACTGCGTAAAGCTGAGATTTTTCTGTTAATGGTAGTTTCGGCATTTTCCTGCTCCATTAAATCAACCATATAACTCCTGAGATGAGTATGCTTAACCGCTAAAAAGTGAAGTTCGAATGCATGGTGAATATACTCTTCAAACTGCTCTAAATCGGCTTGATAAGAAGTAACAGTGTGCTGAGAATAACGTTTCTCGTGAGTTAAATAGGCGATAAAACTTTTTTGCAACATTCCATATCATTTTGAACCGGCACTGATATGAAGTTACAAATAGTTTTGGTATAAAGAAATCATTAATTAATTGTTTATTGTAAAGTTTTCGATTCCTTAAAACAAAAAAGCTCCGATTAAAAAATCGAAGCTTTAATACATTATATCGTAAACAACTTATGCAGTTGTATCTTGATTCATATTCTGAATGTAAACAGCATGCTTAATTTCAGTACGACGGGTAACAGATTTTTTCTCGTATGCCTGACGGCTACGTAGTTCTCTTAATACACCAGTTTTTTCAAACTTCTTCTTGAAACGTTTAAGGGCTTTATCTAATGATTCGCCGTCTTTAATGTTGATAATGATCATAACGCTGAAATACCTCCTCTCGTGGTTTTTAATTTTATCCGTATTATCGGGCTGCAAATGTAAGCAAAATATTAAGAATGAGAAAGGTTTTTTAAAAGAATTTTTATTAAAATCGTTAACCCAATTAAACTGTTCTTTACTTACATTTAACTAAAACTATTTATACTATGACAACAGGCAAAAAAGCAATTACTATTATTGCAGTAATAATTATTCTCTTACTGGCAGCAATATGCTATTACCGCTATTTCTTTGTATTTGGCGAAGGTGTTAAAGCCGGTGAGCTAAATTATGTGGTTAAGAAAGGTTATATCTTTAAAACCTACGAAGGAAAGCTGATACAAAGCGGCATTAAATCACGCCAGACAGGCACATTACAAAGCAACGAGTTCGAATTTTCTATCGCCAACAAAAAAATTGCCGATAAAATGATGACCAATAGCGGTAAATTTTACGAATTACATTATAAGGAATATAAAAATACTTTACCATGGCGCGGCTTTAGCGTATACGTGGTGGATAGCATTTTAACAAGCAGGGATATTCAATAAGCGCAAAGGAACTAAGCTTAAACCAGATTTGTAAGTCAGGCCTTTGGTTTATCTGATTGCTTTAGCCTTTTAGCTTTAAAAGTTAGCTTTTCTTCTTTGGTACTTTAGCGCCTTCTTTTCGGGCTTCTGATAAACCGATTGCGATTGCCTGTTTTTTGGAGGTTACCTTTTTGCCTGACCCACTTTTCAATTTCCCTTCCTTCATTTCGTGCATGGTTTTTTCTACTTTGTCACCAGCTTTTTCTGAGTACTTTGCCATATTATTTATGTATTAGTTATGAGTTTAATATTCATTTGTTTATAGCCATTAGTTAATTTGTCCATTTCCTGTTACCCATTGGTCATTAAAAAACACAAGAGCATGCAGACTGGTTTTAAAAAATTAAGCAAAAAAAATCCGGAGGTAATTAAACCGTCCGGATTACTCATAATATATTTGGTTTGTTGTTTCTTTATAAAAGTACCGATTTTCCGTTTTAGTCTTCAGGCTTAATTCAGTACTTCTCTGGCAATTACAATTTTTTGTATTTCAGAGGTCCCCTCTCCTATGGTACATAGTTTACTATCCCGGTAAAATTTCTCTACCGGAAAATCTTTGGTGTAACCATAGCCTCCAAAAATCTGAACGGCCTCTGTTGCAACTTTTACCGAAACTTCTGAAGCAAAATATTTGGCCATTGCTGCTTGCTTGGTCATCGGCAGGTGCCTGTTTTTCAAGTCTGCGGCCTGACGAATCAATAATTCTGCTGCTTCAATTTCTGTGGCCATATCGGCCAGCTTAAAGCTAATGGCCTGGAAGCTTGAAATAGGCTGACCAAACTGCTGGCGTTGTTTCGAATAGGCCACAGCTGCATCGAAAGCACCTTTGGCAATGCCCAGGGCGAGCGCAGCAATTGAAATCCGGCCGCCATCCAAAACTTTCATAGCTTGCTTAAAACCTTCACCTGCATTACCCAATAAATTAGCTTTAGGTACACGGCAATTGTCAAAAACCATTTCGGTAGTTTCTGAGGCACGCATGCCCAGTTTATTTTCCTTTTTTCCGGCTGAAAAGCCTGGTGTACCACGTTCCACCACAATAGCCGAAATCCCTTTCGCCGTCCCTTTATCTCCTGTACGAACCATCACAACCGCAATGTCTCCGCTTTTGCCATGAGTAATCCAATTTTTTGCACCATTGATAATATAGTCATCCCCATCCTCAACAGCGGTAGTCATCATTCTTAAAGCATCAGAACCAGTATTGGCTTCGGTTAACCCCCAGGCACCAATCCATTCGGCTGTTGCCAGTTTTGGCAGCCACCTTTGTTTCTGCTCCTCGTTAGCAAACGCCAAAATGTGGCCAGTGCATAAAGAGTTATGCGCGGCCAGTGATAAACCTATTGAGCCACAAACCCGTGCTACTTCTACAATTACATCAACATATTCGTGGTAACCTAATCCGGCGCCTCCATATGCTTCGGGCACTAAAACTCCCATTACGCCCAACTCCCCCAGCTGCTTAAATAATTCCACAGGGAAATACTGGGTCTCATCCCATTCCATTATATTTGGACGAATGTTTTTCTCGGCAAAATCGCTGACCATGGCCCGCACACTCTGCTGAGTTTCTGTTTCTGAAAAATCAAAGCTCAGGCTCATCAAAATTTATATTTTATAGTTAGTTGCAGCAATGATAAACATTTATTTGATAGTTACTTACCATTAAATATTCGCGAAATTACAGAATGAAATGGTATTTGGTTCAATAAGCTATGCCGTTAATTTTAAACCCTGAAATTAACCTGAAAACTTTTTTTTATTTTTTTAGCTATATACTGTTTGCTCAGGAAAATTTTCATTTTGACTGAGAATTGAAAGGGGATATTACCGCACCAAGTAATGCCGGTTAAAAAGAAATATACGGGCTTATCTTATCGATCACTTCCTGATTTAAAAGTATAACCTTTTTTAAATCATCAATTTCTGAATAATTACCATGCTGTTTGCGGTATTGAATAATGGCGTTGATCTGTTTGAAGGACAAATATGGGTTACTTTTTAAATCGTTAAACACCGCTGTATTGATGTTAATCGTTTTTAGAGCAGCCTTACTGATTGATATCTGGTCTTTAATTTCAGCATATTTTTGTTCATCCAGGCCATATACCTCCATTAATTGTTCTGTTTTGTAAAACCCACCCAAACGTTCACGATATTTGATTATCCGTTTCGCAAAAGTGCCACCTATTCCCTTTATTTCATCCAGCTGCGCAGAATCGGCGGTATTAATATCAACAATTACTGCTTTCTTCCCATGCGTTTTCTGCTCGAAAGGGGCAAAACTTTTATCAGCACCGGATGGTTTTTCCGCTATCTGAACATAGGGCAGCAATTTACGGTACAGTCGGGGTGAAATGGTGTACATTTTCTGAAGATCTTCAGGTTTATAAAAACGGCCACCTTTTCGGGTATAATTTACAACGGCTGCAGCTTGTTTGGGTGATAAACCAAAACGCTGCCAACCCTCAACAGATAAAGTATTGGGATCGAAATTAAAAAAACGGAGATTTTCAGGTGCATTATTACGCTCGATCCGTTCGCGGGTATAAACCTGACGTTCTTCGTCTACTACCTTTAATTGCTGGATTTGGGATAAAAGGCTAACGTTATCTTTTTCAACCGGTTTATAATAACGATATACAAAAGGTAAAGCCTTAATTACAATAATGAGCACTATCAGAAACAACAAACCATTGAATTCGCTTTTACTAAAACCGAAATGTTTGTTGAGCCAAATTCTCATAGATGTGATATGACATGTGTATTATAAATATAAATCTTATTTTTGGGATTGCAAAACTGTATAGGTTTTGCCTATCAACGCCACAAAGAATTTTATATGAAGATTATTACCACATCTGAGTTTGCGAAAGCAACCAAGATTGATAAGCTGGGTGTACCGGGTTTGGCAGGTTTGATGATGGAGATCATGAAACTGAACGACATTAACGACGTTTTTGCTCAAAACCAACACTTTAAAGGTTTAGAATTTGTAGATAAAATATTAGAAACCATTGGCGTTTCTATCGAATTTGATGAAGATGATTTAAACAGTATACCTAAAACCGGCCCTTTTATTGCTATTGCCAATCATCCTTATGGAGGGGTTGAAGGCCTGGCCCTGGTCAAACTGTTGTGTACTGTACGCCCCGATGCAAAAGTGATGGTTAACTTCATTTTGAAGAAAATCCCGAATCTGGATGAGTTTTTTGTTGCCGTTAATCCATTTGAAAATGTTCAACACTCATCAAGTATCAGTGGTTTAAAAACAACTTTCGATTTGCTTAGAAATGGTACCCCAATTGGTATTTTCCCTGCCGGCGAAGTTTCAACCTTTAAGCTTGATGCTCAGCAGGTAACCGACAGGATGTGGCATCCTGTTGTTGGAAAACTAATTGCCAAAGCAAAAGTACCGGTGGTACCCATTTATTTTCACGGTAATAATGGTGTATTTTTTAATATCCTGAGTTTCATCCACCCTACACTCCGTACTGCAAAATTACCATCTGAATTTTTAAACAAGCACGGCCGTACCATTAAAGTGAGAATTGGTAAACCAATTGCGGTTTCCGAAATTTCGCACATGAACAGCAGCAATAAGCTTATGGACTTTTTAAGAGCCCGTACTTATGCACTGGGTATTGGCCTGGATACTGAGAAAAAACTCTTCAATCCGCTTAATCTGTTTAAAATTAAAAAAAAGGCAGCCGATGTAATTGAAGAAACTTCGCGCGTGCTGATTAAAGGAGAAGTAGAGCAGTTAGAAGATTTTAAGGTTTGGACGGAGAAAAACTATGAAGTTTATATTGTTCCGACTTTAAAAATCCCGAATATTTTAAGGGAGATCGGCCGCTTGCGCGAGATTACTTTCCGAGAAGTGGGCGAAGGTACTAACAAAAAGATCGATCTCGACAACTACGATATTTACTACAACCATTTATTCATTTGGGATAAGGATCTCGAAAATATCGTAGGAGCCTACCGCATTGGTAAAGGCGACGAAATTTTAGAAAGCATGGGCCGCCGTGGTTTTTACCTTTCAGAGTTATTTAAAATGAAAGATCAGTTTTACCCCATGTTGAGGCAGGGTATTGAACTTGGCCGATCTTGGATCAGAAAAGAGTACCAGGGTAAGCCGCTCCCATTGTTCTTGCTTTGGAAAGGAATCTTAAAATACCTGATCGACAATCCTCAATATCGCTACATGTTTGGTCCGGTAAGTATCAGCAATAACTTTTCGAAGTTTAGCAAGGCCCTCATTGTTGATTACATTACTAAAAACCACTTCGATTACGAAATGGCTAAATATGTTAAACCGAGAAATAAATTTAAGGCCGATTTGTTGCCAATTGCCACTGATACTTTGGTGGATAGCAGCGAATCGTTTAAAGACCTGGATAGCATTATTGGGGATATCGAAAACTCACACATCAAAATACCGGTGTTGTTAAGACAGTACATGAACCTCAATGCGAAGATTATTTCTTTTAATATCGACCCGAAATTTTCGGATTGCCTGGATGGTTTCTTAGTGGTAGATACCCATAACATTCCACCAGAAATGTTAGAAAAACTCGGCAAGAACTTATAATTTCAAGCAAAAAAAACCCAGACATCCATCTGGGTTTTTTATTATCAACTAACCTAAACTTTATAAATACTAACCAAATATTTATGCCACAAAAGTACAGGCAGCTTGTTAAGATGGTATTAATGAAATGTTATAAATAAACTTTCTTTTACCGCTTATATTCCCTTCGAATAAGCTTTCTCAAAATGTTTTTTTTTGCTACAACTGGTTTTAACAAATTCTCGCGTTAATTTTTCATTAAGCCTACTCCTTTGCTTAACATAAATAAATTGTTGCTTTTATGTTAATTATAAGTAAATTTAATGTAACCAAAAATTAACAGGGTTTGAAAAAGAGGATTTATAGCAGTTTCTGGAGTATGCTTTTGTTCGCCTGCCTAATGCTGAATGTGATAGGGGTAAAGGCACAGAACTACTCTTTTGATTTCTATAACGGTACTTTCAACTTTAGTATCGATTCTTCTTTTGTTTTTCAAACTTCGCAAAAAGCAACGGCTACTGAAACGGCACAATTCTACAGTTATGTATCGGCCGCCCGCTACGAACCCTTAATTACTGCATTAAAAAAATACCAGGAGAAGTATGATCTTAACGACTGGATTTATTACCAGCTGATTCGTAAAACTGCAGAACAGATTAGTCCGAAAGCCAATAATTATTTCCGCTACACCTTATACAAATGGTTTTTGCTAAGCAAATGTGGTTACGACGCCAGGTTGGCTGTGGGTAATGATCAGGTTATTTTCTATGTGAGGAATGAAGAGAACATCAGCGATATTCCATTTTTCATGATCGACGGCGAAAAGTACATGTGCCTCAACTATCATGATTACGGAAAGTTGTTTAAACAAGCTGATGCATATAGGCCAGTAAACATTACCATTCCGGAAGCCAAAAATGCTTTTTCGTACAAGGTTACACGCATGCCTGATTTTAAACCAGAAAATTACGCCGAAAAAGATGTAGAATTTAGTTATCGTCAGAAAATTTACCACTTTAAATTAAAGGTAAGTGAAGATGTGCAGGCCATTTTCAAAAATTATCCAGGTGTTGATTTTGAAAGCTATTTTAACATTCCATTAAGCCGCGAAACCTACAGCTCTTTGATTCCGATTTTGAAGAGCAATTTAAAAGGAATGGATCAGAAAAAAGGGGTTGATTATCTGATGCGTTTTACACGTTACGCTTTTTTATATGAAAATGACGAGCAAAATTTTGGCACCGAGAAAAGATTATCGCCTGAGCAAACCTTATTAAATAAATACAGTGATTGCGATGACCGGGCGGCATTGTTTTTTTACCTGGTAAAAGAAATTTACAATTTACCTATGGTAGCGCTGCTCTACCCCACACACCTCACCATGGCTGTACAATTTGATAAACCTGTGGGCGAATTTATTACCTATAGAGGCAAAAAATATTCATTTTGCGAGCCAACACCACAGGCACAGGATTTAAAGATTGGTCAGCTTGCCAATAAACTCAAAAACATTAAGTACGAGGTTGTATATGCCTACGAGCCTGCTAAACGATAATAACACTCGATAGCATTACCATTAAGTTAATTTAATATTAAAAATAAGTTATCTTATTGATAACAGGCTGAATAATTGCGTATTTACAGTACTTTTATTAGGAAAGATATCTCGTAATCTAAAAAGAAAACCGAATGGCTGCAATTATCTATACTGTTTTAAAAGAGTTTTTTGTTGAAATCCATGGTCACCCGGTTAAGGCCCGGATCCTATCACCAGTTAACGACGAAAGATCTTTTACCTTTCAGGTAAGCTCACACTTCAAAAGTAACAGTGAGAGCGATGCCAATATACCGGCTTCAACCTTTACTTCTTATGCCAATGCTGAACGGCATTTATTTAGTTACCTGGATGCTTTTCAGAACACGTTGGATTTGGGAGGTGATGTTGCCCCAGGAGTCAATTTTTAAATATTCTCCTGATCATCCTTTTCAGAAGGCAGTTCTTCATCTATAGTCTCTTCTTCGAATTTCTTCTTATCCCTTTGATTTTTCCATATCAGGAAGCCAATGAGGAGTGCAGCAAGCACAATAGCGACTATTAAAATTGGATAATTTATATTCATAACTATAAGCTTTAATCAGTCTGCTCCTGTTAAATATAGCCATATTATCCTATATGTTAACTCATAACAAACAAGTTAACAGAAAGATAATATTGATTTCGCTTTTTGTTAACATATCTTTGGCGATATCCATTTTAAGTTCGATGAAGAAAAATAAAACAAAATCAAGAAATCATTCAGCAGGCAAGAAAGTACGTAAAGAATTAGCATCTAAGTTAGCAGCAGCCTTTAGCGAGGTGGTTCTTGCTTACGGCAAAACCAAAAAAGCAGATAAAGTGATCGAGAAGTTTGCTAAACAATTGGCTAAAAAAGTAACTATCCCGGCTACGGATGACTCAATAGCCCCGTTTATTAAAGCCGAACAGGCTCCTGTTGTGGCAGCAAAAGAGAAACCGGTTAAAGCGGTTTTAGTTAAAAAAACAAAAGCACCTGCTAAAGAAGTGCTTGAAACAAAATAAAAGAAAAAAGACCAGAATTGCTCCTGGTCTTTTTTTTATATTTTTTTTTAACTCTGGTTATTTAACAGCACCTGGAGTAGTGTAAGCTAAGGTTTGAGCATCTACTTGTGCCCAACCAGAAGCCCAGTTGGTTGTTCCGAAAGCACCTTTGTAATCTACTTTATCGAAGAATGCACCTGATACTTTTGCATTGGTAAAGGCAGCGCCAGTAGCAGCAGCAGAACCATTAACTAAAGTGAAATCAGCATTTCCGGCAGCACCAGCAGCTGCGAAGTCTGTTCCATAGATATAAGGGTTTACAAATAATGAACTTGCATATTTGCTACCATCGAAAGTACTTGTTAATTTTAAAAGGTCAGTAACCTGGCTAACAACACCTGCTGTGCTAACACTGATATCAGTTTTGCTACCATAAACCAGGTTGTTAGCGAATACCGCAGAATTTGAAATAAAGTTGGCAGAAGTAGAACCAGCAGTCACAACTTTTGTATCATCAACATAAACTCCGATTGGGAAACCTGAAATTACTGAGTTTAAAATGCTAATTGATGAGTTACGGCGAATCTGAGCACCGTGGTAGTAGTTTGCGTTATAAGAGCCTCCAGACGCTTTGATTGGACCTAAGATCGTAACGTTTGAGAAAACTGCAGCAGTTTTAGGCGTTTGATCTGTACCTGTAGCATTGTTATCAGATTCGAAACCATTTGATTGAGATTGATCCGCGACAGTAGCAACACGTTGTGCCAAAGCAAACTGAACATTACCTGAATAACCAAAATCTGTATCGAAATCATCATCCCAGGTACCGATAGCCAATAAGTGTTTTGCATTTACTGTACCACCAAACCATTCGAAAGCATCATCACCAGAACGATAAATCTGAATATAATCTAAAGTAGTTCCTGAACCAACACCACCCATGGTTAAACCATTGATTTCGTTATCAACTGAATAAGCGATACCAGCAAACTCAATACGCACATACTTCATTGTACCAGAGTTATCAGCTGCATCTGTTCCACCATAAAAAATATAGGCTTTCTCATCCTTACCGCTAGGCTGAACTAATCCCCCTTCAATTTTAACATCAGTACCCTGATTAACCGGAGCTTTACCTAATAAGATAACACCACCCCAATCTCCCTGACTACGAGCACCTGCGCTTAAAGCAGATGTAAATACAATTGGTTTATCTACCGTACCTGTAGCATTGATTTTAGCACCACGGGTAATAACTAAAGTACCTTTCGAAGCTTTATCACCTTTGATAATGGTACCTGGCTCGATGGTTAAAGTAGCACCGCCGCTTACAAATACAAAGCCTTTTAATAAATAGATTTTACTTGCAGACCAGGTTGTATTTGCTGAAATCTCCCCAGAAACTTCTACAACATTTGTATTGTTTGCCGGAGTTTCAGTTGAAGGACCTTCAACAATTACATTCTTTTTACAAGAAGTTGAAAATAAAACTACTGACAAAGCAAGTAGTAAAAATTGGTTTTTCATTTTTTCTTATTTAATATTTTTATTTACAAATAGAGATTTTTAATTTTTCTTGTGGATTAATATCCTGTTAACATATTGTTAAAGACTAGAAAGTATAGTTAAATGATAATGAAATGTTTCTACCCATTTTGTAAGAGCTGAATGTTTCATCACCGCCATTTCCTACACTACCATTGTACTTTTTATCTCCGTTATAATCGAAATAGACTGTATTTCTTTGGTTCAATATATCCCCAACGTTTAGTTTAATCTCACCTTTTGATTTGATTACTTTGTAGCTGGCCTGGAAATCAATAACATCTCTTGGATTTTCCCAGGTACTAGGAAAACGAATACCTCCGGCCTGAACAATTCTTCTACCGATTTTATTGTAAAGGATATTGAAGTTTAACTTGTTATCTAAAGCACTGTGCTGTAAACCTGCATTGATCAGGTAAGGTGACTGACCTACCATTGGACGCGTTACATCAATATATTGCTGATCGGTTGGATTGGTTACCTTCGATTTTATCAGCGACAAATTAAAATATGCAGTGGTATTTTTGAAGAAACCTTCATCACTAATAAAGTTTAAATTTTTCCTGCCTTCAAACTCTAACCCATAAACATAAGCTTTAGGTGTATTAAAAAAGTTTACATCAACTGTTGATAATACATCGTAACGATAGATTTCAATAGCATTTGTAAAATGCTTATAAAAAGCAGACACTGAGAAAAGCTGACCTGCTTCAGGATAAATTTCATAACGTAAGTCAAAGTTATCAATCAGTGATCTTTTCAAATTCGGATTACCAATGATATTACTCAACTGCTCATAATCATAATATGAGTTTAATGATAGCTCTCTAAATTCTGGTCTTGCCAGAGTGCGGTAATAAGAGGCGCGTAGATTGGCTTTTTTAGTTAAACTATAGGTTAAGTTGACCGAAGGGAGTACATCAAGTTGGGTATCATCAACGTATGTACCTAGAATATTCATTACCTTAACATTGTAATTTTCAACCCTTGCGCCGTATACAGCCCTAAAGTTTTCGCCAAATTTTTGATCTAGCATCAAATAACCGTAATTGGTAAATGAACTGGCATTGTAATCATCTAACGGACCACCAACCTCTGCCAGTCTGTACACACCTGATTCAATTAAGGATGGTGCATATATTTCAGTAATGGGTAACGCCCTGATCTTGGTTTGCAAGTCGATATCGTTGGTTGTCAATTGAGCACCGATAAAGCGTGCATTGAAAGTTCTTTCGCGATATTGTGACCCTAAACCAACTTTCATTGTGGTTGAAGCATCGAATAACTTAAATGGTGTGCTGTAATTAACATCACCCGCATATAGGTTCTCTTTTAAATCAGAAAACATCCTGGTATTTTCTTTTCCTAATGAGGTAATGTTAGCCTGATAAGGAATTGAGGGATTGTTTTGATCTGCTAAAGCTTTTTGATAGTTAATTTTCAACTGATTAGGTTGGTTATTGGTAATATTACTGTATGATGCAGTCCACTTTAACTTGTTATTACCCTTTCCAATTTGATGATCACCTTCAAAAGTGGCTTTGTAAAGTGATTTCTGCATAATATCATATGCAAAGAATTGGTTAGTGGTATTACCATCCCGAATACCTGTACGAACAGTATAAGTATCGTCGTAATTTTTGTTATAGATGTTTTTGAAGCTTATTTTGTTTTTGCCAAAGCTGTAAGCGAAATTTGCCAATGCCCCTAAACTACTAGAGAATTTATATTGGTTATCGTTATAATTATAGATATAAAAATTACGCTCCATATTCTCATTAATGGTCTGCGAGTTTCTATAGGTTGCAGATACGGTTGCGCCAAAGCTGTTTCCATTTTCAAAATGCTTTACCCGGCCTAAATTAAACTGGTAATTTTGAGTAGGTAAAGCGCTGGTAGTTTTAATGGAATTATCAACTGGGAAGGATTTTAAAGCTGCAATGTTTTTAGCATCGGTGAAGGTTCCATTCGCAATTGTAGCGCGACTTGGGAAATTTTCGGCCAGTTGTTTCGAACCATCCTCGTAACCTAAATAGGCTAAAGCATTTTTCTTGGTTCCAAGGAAATCTTTAAAGGTTGACTGGCTGTTATAACCATAGCCAACTCCTACTGAAAGGAAATTCTGCTCCGGAATATCTTTAGTCGCAATTTGCACTGCTCCACCCGCAAAGTCAGCAGGCAAATCAGGAGTAGCTGTTTTGCTGATCGTAATTTTATCAACAAGGTTAGAAGGAACAATATCGAAAGAGAAAGCTTTTCTGTTTGCTTCCGTACTTGGTAGTGTCGAACCATCTAAAGTAGCCGTATTATAACGATCACTTAAACCACGAACCACTACGAATTTGTTATCCTGAATAGTGGCACCACTAATCCGCTTTAAAACATCAGAAGTATTTTTATCAGGCGATTTTTTAATCTGATCACTCGAAATACCGTCAGAAATTAAAGCACTGTTTTTTTGCTGTGCGTATAAAGAGTTGACCGATTCTTGTTTAAAGCTTGCTTTTACTACAACCTCCTGCAGGTTTTGACCTCCAGCCTCGCTTAACACAATATTTAAACTGGTAACCGATGGTCCTTTTACTTCTACATCTGATACCTCTTTGGTCTGGTAGCCTACATAAGAGAATTCAAGGGTATGCTTGCCATTGGCCATGGCCTGAAGGATATATTTACCATCTACATCTGTAGAAACACCTTTGGTAGTACCTTTAATTTTAACAGTTACACCAATTAGTGTTTCACCTGTTTTTTTATCTGATACAACACCC
>Ga0308157_10006938_pt1 | contig 13350 bp, 14 predicted proteins | sample PhyBR1_FD_201035 | JGI IMG/M metagenome (GOLD analysis project Ga0308157, IMG submission 201035) | Phyllosphere microbial communities from UC Gill Tract Community Farm, Albany, California, United States - DLSLB.R1 | ecosystem: Host-associated > Plants > Phyllosphere > Unclassified | place: USA...
ATTCTGAGATAAAATCAGGTCCTCGACAGCTTCATACGCCAGAGTTGTTAACGGCACGTCAGTTACCCGCACCGCAGTTTCACCGAGAACCCTGGCAAGCCCATTCTCATGAAAATCGGATGTCGTATCAGATCGGTAAGTTCCGATAATGAGCATATCCCGGAAGCCGCGCTCAGAGAAATACCGTATGAGTTGCGATGAACTTTCATCAAGCCATTGCAGATCATCTATGAAAAGCACGAGCGGATTGGTGGGTCGTGCATGCGACTGAATCGCACTGGCAAATCGATCGCGTGCACGCGCCGGCGAGGTTACACTGCTATCGTCGCGCAGTGTTGTCAGATCACTGATAGTTCCCGGTGAAACGAAATCGAATAATGCTTTCAGGATTGCGCTGTATGGGACGCCTCTCAGAGCTTCGTCAGCTTTCCCTACAGTATGATAGACGCTGTTTTCTGATATGAAAGCATTGACGAGGGTCGTTTTCCCATAGCCTGATGGTGCGCCGATGAGAACGATCTCCCCGAAACCTGTTTGCGAAACGCGGTCATAAGCGTCTTTTAGAATTTTCAGCTCGCCAACACGGCCAAAAATTTTCGTATTGCGAAGTGCAATTGTCATCAGACATCCACCAATTCATTCTCTTCAATTAGCGATGGATCGGTATTCAAGATGCTGTCAAAGGCAATTCAGCTAGTGATGATATTATCGAGCGACAATATTCAAAAAACGGGATTTATATACAAAAACGGTTGGTCAACCACGTTCGGTGATTTCGCCTGGTTATGCTGAACCGATTTTTGCTGAAGGGGATAGAATTTTACAAGATTCCACAATTTTAGGAGTATACTGACTAAGTATTGTTTAGAGATGGTGAGGCCGACTATGGAATTGTCGCGAAGCGAAATTGAGAATAGAATAGCTATCGTAGCCGAGAATTTGCGAGTGCTTACGGAGAAGGCTGCTGCGTTAAGCGGCGCAGGCGATGATGAAATAATTAATCAGCAGATTGATGAACAGCAGGCGGTCTATGATGAACTGAAGTCGAGACTGGCCTTGATCAGCTGAGGCTGATTAGGCTCTCTGTCAACATTCGTTTGATTGTCTCCAGGCGCCAGGTCTCATTCCGAAACGGTGAAGAAATACTCGACCGAAATGGGAATTATCATGGAAGCCGCAACGTATCGCGATTTTAGAGATGCTAAGAGGTGAGGAGATCATCAGCTCACACGCCAGATCGAGCCTTGCGTCTGTGATCCACTGGTATGGCGACTTGCCAAACGTTGCAGTGAAAGACCTTGTAAAGGCAGAGGTTGAAAGTGAGCATTCCTTTGCAATTTCGCCGATCGTGATATTTCGCGATAGGTGCGTTGCAATGAAATCGAGAGCAATGCGCTGGGCTGAGAGTGAAAGCGCACCATTTTTCAACAGCTTCCTTTGTTTGTCGATCCCATATGTCGTGCAAATATGATTTGCAATCGCAAGTGAGGTGCTTTCAATCAGAAGTTCATTAGAGGTATTGAGCGATATAACAGCTGCCAGCGCTCCTAAAACAGGATCCGCGGTTGCTATCGAACGTCTCAGTCCGCTGACGTTTTCCATACCTGTATCGTGGCTCATTTGTGCCAAAGCGTGAGCGTTAACTTCAATGAGAAGAAAATCGAAGCTTCCAGTCAGTTCGGCCGAGTAATCGCTGTCCACTGTGCGTAGATAAATGTCCCCGGCATTGAACCTGTGTGTCTCGGTATGGCTTGGGTGGCTAATTGTACGGTAATGATTGTCAGAGAGTGACACACCAATCAGGTGGTCGTTGGATGAGGCAATGCTTCTGACCCGATGTGAAAGCGAGTTCGGGCCTCGTTTAAGATGCAATTTAAGTGAGTTGATCTGAAAGCTTTTGTCCACCGAGAGGTGAGACTTATCGCAGCCAAAGGAATCTTTTGCCGACTGAATTGCTGCCATTCAGAATCTGCCCTCTCGCATATTAGATGCCCCACCGCATTTTTTTGGGTACATGATTGAGATTGTGATCCGAGCTAACGTGTATGTAGCGTCAGAGAAAAGTTTTCATTTGTGAACAGTGTGTCTTCAAAATGGAGATAATGTGAAACTATGATAAACTGAATGCTGCGAAAAGCCGATAGAATAAGTCGTTTTATCTAACGATAACTAATCCCAACAGCTGGGTAAATGAGCGTACCGTCTGGTTGAATGAATGCATTTTCTGTCAGATGGGCAATTTCAGGATTTCTGTCAGTAATAATATGAAAAACAACCTCTCCGTGCGCAATTAGATAATCTGCAATTATGCGCCTGTGACAGCGCCACCACACGGCTTCAGCACACATGATAGCGACAGAGCAATCCATACCACATTCTATAAGGTGATTCAGGCTAACGCGAAAATCATTCGACAGCGCATAATCAGCATAATTATGGAAACTCTTGTTTTCCCAAAAATTATTCGCATCTTCTGGAATGTTCTGATGGGGTCTCAAACCGCCAAGCCCAGAAAAATGTTCATATCCAATACCAAGTTTGGAGGCTATGCCGGATAAATTATCTTCATTGAACTGTGGGTTTTTTCGTGAAGCAGGAATTTTTCTTACATCAGCAATCATACCGATACCATTCTTCATGAGCAGGGAAAAGAATTGCTCCGTGCTTCGGTCAGAATGGCCGATGGTAAAGAATGGATGAGTCATCTTTCTTCCGAAAACAATTTAAGGGCTACGTCTTTGTGAGCCGCGATGTGTTCAGTCTTCGTACTTCTAATTTCATACTGTGGGCAGACCTCAGTTGCATAATGATTATGGCCCTTGAAAATGAAGTTCTTCGTGTGGACTTTAATAATTGCTCCTTTGACCAATCCCGCTTCTGAGTTCCATTCGACTAAATCCCCCACCTTGAAGCGCATTGTCATTTCAATGTAATCCTTGATTGTGTTATCCGGTTGTTTGCACCGGCGAAAACAACGTTATTGAATAATTATACTTTTTTATAATTATCTTCGAAGAGTACAATCTCGAATGATAGTGTCTGCAATACATACGTATAGTTCAGCAGAGTGAATCTATCGACTACCAATAGAGCCGAAACTTAAACCACCAATTTTTCAAAATGGTAAATCAGGAAAGGCTCTTCCATGTCGATCAAGACACCAATTGATCCAGTTTCAGAATTCGCTGGACTGGCTGCCGAAACGTACAAGGCAGAGCGTGACGCTTCGTCATCAAATTTCGGGCCGAGCAATGTGGGGCTTGTGAAGTTGAACCCCAATGCGGATGTTCCACCACCCACAGATCACGGTGTTGTTGAACCGTTCTGGTATTCTTTCGATCTGACGCATCGCCGCGTTCAGGAAGGTGGATGGACACATCAGGTGACATCTCGCGAATTACCAGCTTCCGACGAAATTGCTGGCGTCAACATGCGTCTTACCAAAGGCAGTTTTCGTGAGCTGCACTGGCATCTTGCCGACGAGTGGGCACTGATGCTGACGGGCAAGGCGAGGGTGACCGTCTTCACTCCGGAAGGTGAAATGTTTATCGATGATGTCTCCGCGGGTGATCTGTGGCTTTTCCCTGCAGGAGCACCACATTCTATCCAGGCCCTTGGTGATGAAGGTTGTGAATTCCTCCTCGTCTTTAATCAGGGCAACTTTTCAGAAGAGAGCACGCTTCTTCTTTCAGATTGGCTCAAACATACGCCACCGGAAATCTTGCAACAGAACTTCCGACTTGATGCAGACGCGATAGCGAAGCTTCCAAAAGGCGAGCCTTTGTATATTTTCGCTAGCGAAGAGCCCAGGAAGTCTCTTGAAGACGAGATAGAGGACGCTGCGCGTTATGCGAAGAAGCCCAAGCTTTCCTATACCTTTAAAGCGAGCCAGATGCAGCCAACGCGCGAGAGTGATGCTGGTAATGTAAAGATCATCGACTCGCGCAACTTCCCTGCCTCGCAAAAAATTGCGTCAGCGATTGTTACAGTTAAACCGGGGTGCATCCGCGAAATGCATTGGCATCCAAACGGCAGCGAATGGCAGTATTGGCTGAGCGGGAAAGGGCGTATGACTGTGTTTCCTGGTCAGGAAGCGGCGCGCACGATGGACTTTAATGCCAATGATGTTGGCTTTGTTTCAAATATGGCGGGCCATTATATCGAAAACACCGGCGATGAGGATCTGGTATTTCTGGAACTGTTCGTTGCGCCAGAGTTTCAGGAGATTTCTCTGAACCAGTGGTTGCGGGCATTGCCAGAACAGGCTGTGACAGCACATACGAATCTCACCAGTGAAGAAATTCAAAAGATTCCGACGGGACAAAACCCTCTGCTTCGCTGATACGCCACAAGAGGCCCGCAATCGATCCATGATTGCGGGCATTCATGCTTTTCACCGTTGTTTGATTGGTTAGACTATGGCGCAATCAGCTAAGCTTTACGGGCTAACCGCAAAGCCGAAAAGTGCCTTTCTTTTTGCGGCTACATTGACCTTTTTGGCCGGGTTTTTAGATGTTGTTGGCTATGGAGAGTTAAATCATCTCTATGTCTCATTCATGAGCGGAAACAGCACCCATCTTGGAATGGCACTATCCAACTTTGATATGTCTGCTGTGCTGACGATACTTTGCATCATATCAGCTTTCGTTTCTGGTGTATTTTCAGGTACACGCATAGCAGATCACGCTAGAGAACGTTTGTTGCTCGCCGTTTCCATGGCCGAAGCGCTTATCCTTCTTTTCTCGTATTGTCTTGCCATCGTTGGGCAGGGTTATCTGGCTCTTGTTGCGGTCGCGTTCGCGATGGGTATGCAGAACAGTCTGCATCAGATCATAAGCGGAGCTGATATGGGGCGAGGTTTCATCACAGGCGCGCTGTTTAACTTAGGACAGTCACTGGCACGGCTTCGCAATGAGAGATCTCAGGCAATAACCGCATTGGCAAATCTAAGTGTCTGGATCTGCTTTGTTGCCGGATCTTGTGCGGGAGCATTCATATATGGCCGAATGGGTCTAAGCTCCGCCCTTCTTCTCGCAGTTTCATTCTTTATCGTGACGGTTGTAACAGCTCTCATTTAATCCGGTTTTGCCATTGTGATTGAGACGTTACGCCAGACAAATGTGAAAAAGCGAGCGACTACACAAAGTGTTAGAGCTTTTAGATCGCAAGATCTGATCGGTATTTCTAATAACAAATACAGGTCTTTTCAGAGAACAAAAAAGGTCGGCGTTGTTTTAACGCCGACCTTTTTTGTTGGGGTAGCGGTGCTCAGCTAGCGGGTTTCAGATCGAACTTAACGACACCCACTGCAGCGTTGAGACCTTCTTCTCCATCGATAGCGACAGGCTGAAGCGAGAGCGCATTTTGCGAACCTGTTAAAATATAAGCACCTGCTCCAAGGCCAAAAGAAGCGTCGGCCTCAACACCCATATACGTGCCTGCGAGGTCGTATGACGGCTGTTCGCTGACAGCATCTACGAGCCAGACCAACTTGGCTGCTTTGATCTGACCAATGTCGAGACCAAACTCAGTAATTGTTCCGGTATATTTGACGGTTTCGCCAGGAGCAGATGGAGTAAATACGCATGACGTCGTTTCTTTAGAAGCGAGAATTGCACCGAAATTGCCCGAAAGGTTGCACTCGAGCTTGCCAACTTCAAGGTGTTTGGGAGCCGCAAAGGCAGGAGCGGATAAGAGTAGTGCCGCGGGAATGATTGCGTGTAGAAGTGAGCGCACAGAGTTTTCCTTATATTGTGAGATTGCCACCATTTTTCGCAGGCGTTCACGACTGGTAGCTGTTTACGATTGTGCCGTCAGTTTTGACCGCACAATATGCTGAGACGTACACATGGCCCAGACTGTAGTAGCAGTCCTATAAAGACTTCTCTTTGACAGTTTGTGGCTTGTCACAGCAACATACGTACTTTGAAGCCTGGTTGAATCTATCTCGATGTTTAAGCGACACATACTTAGGTGTAAGTAGCTCTGCCCCAAGCCATAGGGTTATAAGTTTTGACAACGAAGCGACGCCAATGGATTGATTCCATTATCTAATTCTGTCTCAAAGATCGGACTGATGCTTTCGTTTCGGCAAAATCAAAAGGCTTCAGGAGTAAGCAATGACCGAGCATTTTAATATTGAAACCATTTTGCTCGATCCGATGATCGCGCTCGTAAATAAGGCGGATGGCGTGGATCAGTCTTCATTTTATCAGTTGCTAAGCGATGCAAGACACCGTTGTGAAAGCAAAAGCGATGCAATGTTGATGCACGATTTGAGCGTCATCGATGTCTCTGATCTATCAGACATTCGCGAGGTCAGAGTACCCCAGTTTTCTCATCTTGAGGAACACATGAGAACGGACATACGAAAACTCGTCAGGCCATCTCGTGCGTGCCGGTGCTGGATATCGGTTACTGATGGGAACGTGGATCATATGGTCGTGTTCGAACACCATAGCTCACACTGATTCAATTCTCTTTGCCATGTATTTGAAGTGATCGTTGATGCGGTCGCCCGGGCTGTGCAATTGTTGAGCACTGGAAAACAAATGAGTGACATTAAAACCTGGCTTCGATTTGGAGTCCTCTGGTTTGGGCCTGTGGCTGTAGCGGGCATTGGAGCCTGGCTTTACATGTCGGGCGGCAGCGTGATTAGTGAGGATGATGCCTATATCAGTGGGCGTAATGTCGCTGTAAATTCATCGGTGCCCGGCAAGATTGTAACAGTTGACGTAAAAGACAATCAATATGTCTCACTTGGGGAAGTGCTCTTTAGAATTGATCCTCAACCTTATTTAATATCGGTCAATCAAGCGAGAGCCCAACTTCAGAATACCAAAGACGAACTGAATGCTCTGCTGATTACCTATAAACAGAATATTGCTGCGGTATCTCAGGCGCAAGCAGACGTCACTTATGCCGAAAGCGTATTGGCGCGGGCGCAGGCACTTCTGCGTAGTTCAGTTGGTACCCAGCAGGCGGTGGATGAAGCCACCCGAAACCTTGAAGTGTCACGCGATCAGCTGACAGCGGCTCAGGATTCTGCTCTATCCACTCTGGCATCACTTGGTGGAGACGTCGATAGCCCCGTCGAAAGCAGAGCGAGCTATCTTCAAAGCGAAGCAAATCTTGAGCAGGCTGAACGAAACTTAAAGCTCACCGAGGTCAAAGCTCCCTTCTCGGGCATTGTCACGCAGGTCGATAATATTCAGGCCGGGTCGTTTTTAACTGAAGGGCAACCCGCATTTATGCTTGTATCTAAAGATGTCTGGATTACAGCTAATCTTAAGGAGACGGATCTTGTTCATGTTGCAAAAGGTGATGCTGTCACTGTTGATGTTGATAACTATCCAGGGCGCATTTTTACGGGTGTAGTTTCAAGTATAGCGCCCGCAAGTGGTACAGTTTTTTCTCTGCTACCGGCTCAAAATGCCAGTGGAAACTGGATTAAGGTTGTCCAGAGAATTCCGGTACGTATAACCGTTGATAATCTGAAAGACGCGCCGGAACTACGGGTAGGATCTAGTGCTACTGCCAACATACAGACAAACTATCATCGTTCATTAAAAACGCTGTGGAGCGACATAAAATCGGTGGTAGATCTATGACACCGAAATCGTTGCCTACGGGTGAGGTTCCACGCAATAACATTGTAGCGATTACTGCTTGCGTTATCATCGCTACATTAATGCAGGCGCTTGATACGACGATTGCGAATGTGGCTTTGCCCCATATGCAGGGCTCGCTTGCCGCCACCAGCAGTCAGATTAACTGGGTACTAACCTCATACATTGTTGCGGCCGCGATTATGACGCCCGCGACCAGTATCCTGGAGTCCTGGTTTGGTCGCCGTAAACTCTTCATGTTGTCTATCTGTGGGTTTGTGTCTGCATCAATGCTTTGCGGAATTGCAACCAGTCTTGGTGAAATAGTATTGTTTCGGCTGTTACAAGGAATTTTTGGTGCGCCTCTGGTACCTTTGGCCCAAGCGACACTGCTCGGCACGTACGCTGAGAACAAACGCGGGCAGGCAATGGCTATTTTTGGGCTAGGCGTAATGCTTGGTCCCATTCTTGGGCCAACGCTTGGTGGTTGGCTTACCGAGAACTATAACTGGCGTTGGGTTTTCTATGTCAATCTACCTGTCGGCGCACTCGCCTTGATACTGGCTTTGGCTGTGCTCCCAGATTCGCCCCGTGAGGAGAAACGTCTCGACTGGCTCGGCTTTGCCAGCTTGGGAATAGCCGTTGCTGCTTTACAGATTTTTCTCGATCGGGGCGAGCAACTCGACTGGTTCGCATCTCGTGAAATAATGTTTGAATTCGCACTGTTTGTCACGGGGTTATGGATTTTTGTCGTTCATACTGCGTTTAAAAGTGATGGGTTTGTTGATCGACGGTTGTTTATGGATCGAAACTTTGTGGTCGTATCATCCTCGCGTTCGTCGTCGGTGCGGTCTTACTCGCGACGCTGTCACTGCTTACACCATATCTCGAAAACCTCATGGATTATCCGACTATGACAGCGGGTTTAATTCTCGCACCACGCGGTTTGGGTACAATGATTGCAATGTTGCTCGTTGGCAGGCTCATCACATATGTTAGCAGCAGGTATCTGCTGGCATTCGGATTTGCTCTTACAGCTTACGCGCTTTATGAAATGTCGTTGTTCACGCCTTCGGTGACACAGGCAATGCTTATTCGTACGGGTATTTTGCAAGGTTTTGGCTTTGGTTTCGTTTTTGTACCGCTTTCGACGGTGATCTTTGCCACACTGGTGCCCGAGTTGCGCACGCAGGGCACTGCTTTTTACAATCTGATGCGTAACATCGGTTCGTCTGTGGGTATCTCGGTTGTTGGTTATGTTCTTTTCTATAACACTCAGTTAGCCCGTTCGGCGCTTGTAGGGTATATAACCCCGCTAGAACGCGGCGTTCAGTTGAGTAGCAATGCGATAGACCTAAACACGCAAAGCGGCCTGCTGACAGTTGATCAACTGGTAACTACGCAGGCGACAATTATTTCCTACGGTGATTGCTTTACGTTCATGATGTGCGGAGCGATCATATCGATCATGCTACTCCCGCTCCTACGTCAGGCGAAGTAAGCAAGTCTCGCTCCTCTGTTTTAACGAGGAGACAGGATGTTTTATAGGCGACCGGTAACTGACATGGCTTTTAGAAAACCGCCTTTTCCTGTCCGGAAAGGCGGTTTTTGTTATCTGGCGATATTAACTTCATTTGTCATATGCGACCAGTTCAATGGCTGATTGAAGGGCAAGGTGTTCAGTCTTCTCTGGCGCCAGACATCTCTGTATCCGCAGCAAAAGCTCAGGGAACGCCTCGGATATTAATCTGATTTGATCGAAATTTTACCTTACTAACCAGGAGGTATATATAAGCCGTAAGCGAGAGCGTGGTGTTGGTATTCATTTAATACGGGCAAGGGTGAGTCGATTTTTTCGCTTTTTGTTGATTGCCATTATCACGTGAAATATGGGTTGTGAATTGTAGTGTTGCAGCTTGAATTTGCCTGTCGCCAATGACTGGAAAATTGTGATGGAAGCTTCTTATAGTGACAGAGGCTTTACGACTGTAGCAAGCTCAGAACAGCACAAAGGGTGGGAGTCGCCTAGACGACTACCACCCTTATGAGATGAGTATTAAACTTATTTGGCGTCGGTGTTGCCAAATTCGTCATCGAAATCTCGGGCTGAGCCATCCTGGTAAACAACCGGCTTTTTGGTGGCATCTGCGCTTTTTGTGACCGAAGTCTGATCGGACACGTTGTTTTTCAGGGCATCCTGTGTGTCCGGCTGATCGAATGCTTTGTCTTCCCTTACCTGATTGGCAGGCTCGCCCTCGTATGGGCTTTCAGCATAAGCGTAACCCATAGTTGCCAGAAGGATGGCTGCGGAAACAAGTACATTTTTCATAGTGGCTCTCCGTTTAATATGATTGCAGCGATTGCTTCACTGTGTAATTACCATAGCAATATAGGTTATAATATAATTGGACGATAATACTGTTGTTGTAGTAAATCATCAACTTTAATCAAATAAATATTAAGCAAAACAAAAATATTATATTATTAATAATTATTGATGCGCGCAGTAAAAAGGTCATCCTCTCGTATTAAGAAGATGACCTATAGAGGCAAGTGAGGAGGGGAAGCCCAGAGAGGGGAGAAGATGGGCTTATACACTTACCTCTGATTAGACCTCGTTGGGGGACGTCGAGGTCACTATTGGAAGATAAGCTATAATGAAAAAGCCAGAAACTGCACTTTAGTGTAGGACATGCAGACTATGGAATTGATAGCCCGTGGTTGAACCACTGGTATGACCTGACCAGGATCTGGTTCTGAACCTGTTTTATTGTGGAGTTTCGGAGGTGTCCTTCTGGCATTATGGTCGCCTTTTGTAGACACATCATTTCAATTACAGACTATTCGTCTGCTAGGGCGTGATTATATCTTATAGACAGCGAGAACTTGCCAGCTGCTGCGTACTCACGACCTTCTGTTTGAAAAATATTCAGGTAACATCGTCTGCTTCTGATTAAATGACGATCCTGCTCATGGCGAAAATGCATAATGCGAGAGCGCGAGCCCCCGCATTATGCGAGATGATGCTAACTGGCTACAATCAACCCTTGATGAATGCCAGTAGGTCGGGATTGATAACATCCGCATGTGTCGTCAGCATGCCGTGAGGGTAGCCCTCATAGATCTTTAGCACGCTTCCCTTGATGAGCTTATGCTGGAGCAGCGCCGCATCCTTGTAGGGAACAATCTGGTCGTCGCTTCCCTGTGTGACGAGCGTTGGAACTTTGATGTCCTTGAGATCCTGCGTCTGATCGGTTTCAGAGAATGCTTTGATGCCGTCATAATGGGGTTTGGCACCGCCCATCATACCCTGGCGCCACCAGTTATCAATTACGCCCTGAGAAATCTTTGCATCTGGACGGTTGAAACCATAAAACGGACCGGAAGCAACGTCGCGGTAAAACTGTGCACGATTGGCGGCAAGCGCGTCGCGATAGCCATTAAACACCTCGATCGGTGTGCCATCAGGATTTGCAGCAGTTTTAAGCATCAAAGGCGGGACTGAGCTTACCAGGATTGCCTTAGCGACGCGGTTCTGTGGCTGTCCATATCGGGCGACATACCGCGCAACTTCGCCGCCGCCTGTTGAATGGCCAATGTGGATCGCGTTACGCAAATCAAGATGCTCAACAACTGCAGATGCATCAGCGGCGTAGTGGTCCATATCGTGTCCGCCGCTCACTTGCGACGATCGGCCATGTCCGCGGCGGTCGTGTGCTACAACACGATATCCCTTATTCAGGAAATAGAGCATCTGCGTGTCCCAGTCATCAGCCGATAGGGGCCAGCCGTGGTGGAAAACAATTACCTGGGCATCACGAGGACCCCAATCCTTAAAGAAAATTTCGACGCCGTCTTTAGTTGTGACGAATTCTTCGGCCATGATGCTTGCTCCTTGAGGGATATTGGTGGTGGTTTTACGCTCTGTCGCTAAAGCGGGTACTGCAGCGACTAATGTCAGTCCTGCACCGGCTATCAATGCCTGACGACGGTTGAGGGAAGGATTGAATTCTTTTGTCATAACGGTCTCCATTGCAGACACTGCATTGGCTTCAAGCCCTGCCTGATGACTGGAGATTAAGAGGAGACGTCTTCTCAGGATTGAACGATCCGGCTTTATTTTGACAAATGATCATAAACTTCACGCGGTATCAGTCGAGCTTATGTGAAATGCCAAAAGTGTCGAAAAAACTGACGCTGTAAAGAGTCGCCGTATATTTGAACAATTGAATATATATGTCCTAACATCTGATTATTTGTATGTGACGATTGCAATCACGCGTCGCTCTGTTACTTCTTGTTGACTCTCCACCTGTGCGCAATTGGTAGTGTTAACCCAAAAGGTTTTTAAGGTGGGTGATATGAGCGACGTGCACAATTGGCCGAGCGGTGCAAAATTAATATCTGGCACGCGCTTGGGGTTCGAAGCTTCGGCGGTACTCGCAGTGGCCATTGAATCGGGCAAGGCGCACCAGGCTTTCCTGTTTAGAGACGATAATAACAGTCTGGTTTTGCAGGGTTACGCAGCGGCCGACCCGGCCCAAAACTTAGCTTGCCGACCTGATCGTGAATTTGGATGCAATCTGTCTATGATCAGCATCGTGAGGAAGGTATTGCAATCTGACAAAGCCTACCAGGGAAGAAGTGAAACAGGCGATGACGACATTGTTTGCGTACCCGTCCCAGCGAAGCGGGCAGAGAAAGCCGCTTTGTACATTCGCTCAAAAGCATCAGAAGACGTTCTTTCTGATGCGGATAGAAGAGCTTTTGAGTTATTTGGCATTACCCTTGGCAGGGTCATTGATCTTGGGCATGTCAATTCAGGAGAGCGAAAAATAGCCGGTCATGATGAGAATGCGACTGTGCTCGACGAACCGGTATCAGTTGCTAAACCAAGATTTGTCGATCCATCGGACCTGGCTGAAGTCGCAAAATCTATCGCAATAGAGATTAATAACTCACTCACTGCGATTGTTGCGCATACAAGCGCTGCTTTAAGGTGGATAAATAAGGGCGAGCCAGATATCCCCCGCGCGAAACATTCCCTTGACCGGATAGCGGCTGCAGCTTTTTCCGCTGAGGGCATCATTGCCGTTTACAAATCGACCGGGCAAGGGAAACGTCCTGAGGTGGAATTGGTGGATATCAGGCAAGCTGTTATTTGCGCGCTGGATGAGTTGGAACATGAATTTCTGGAATTTGATATATCCAGCGAGTGTAGTCTTTTGGGCGAAGAGTTCGTGTTCGCTGAGCCAAAGCAACTTCATCAGACACTTGTCAATATCATTAGTGCTGCTCTCGACAGTCTGAAAGGTTCTGACTCGCGAAAAAACTTAAAAATTCTGGGGGAACACCATCATCATGAATTTGTGATCAAAGTCTCAGACGATGCGGGTCCATTGGTGTGCAATCGTGACGATGCGGGACCAGATACTGCTCATTATACGAGTAGGGATATAAAACTGGCGATTGCGAATACATTGGCCCATGTACAGGGAGGAGGTCTCGCTTTGTCAGGTTTTGAGGAAAACGAAAAATCAATAAAACTCAGACTCCCTAAAACGAAGAGGGAGCGATACTTACATTTTTCGTGATAAATATCTGCGAAGAGTTCAGGCTCGAACCAAGACTACCGCCTGTTTAACCGTTCGGTTTGACAAGCTAAGCATTCACCAACCTGTAACATATCGATCCTAATGAGATTGGAGTATGACGGAGACCCGACAGTGACGAAAAGCAGATT
>Ga0308157_10006939_pt1 | contig 13348 bp, 14 predicted proteins | sample PhyBR1_FD_201035 | JGI IMG/M metagenome (GOLD analysis project Ga0308157, IMG submission 201035) | Phyllosphere microbial communities from UC Gill Tract Community Farm, Albany, California, United States - DLSLB.R1 | ecosystem: Host-associated > Plants > Phyllosphere > Unclassified | place: USA...
ATCACCGCGGAAGTGGAAATCGGCAAGGTCTATGAAGGTCCCGTGACCAAGATCCTCGACTTCGGCGCGCTGATCAATCTGCTGCCCGGCAAGGACGGCCTGCTGCACATCAGCCAGATCGCCCACGAACGCGTCGAGAACGTCAATGACTACCTGCGCGAAGGCCAGATCGTCAAGGTCAAGGTCATGGAAACCGACGAAAAGGGCCGCGTCAAGCTGTCCATGAAGGCCCTGGCCGAGCGTCCCGCAGGCGAGCAGCGCAGCGACCGTCCGGCTCCCGCCGAACGCCGCGAGCCGCGCGAGCAGCGTGATACGCGCGAGCCACGTGCTCCGCGTGCCAATGACCAGCAGCAGCAACAGCAATAAGCTGCTGCTCCGCCAGCCGTCGCTGCGCTGAGAAATCGGCCTCCGTCATGGGAGGCCGATTTTTTGGTTTCTGCCAGGCCCGCAACTGCAGCTGCAGTTGACGCCTGATTTTCTTTCCCTTTTTCGTGAGATTGCCCATGCGCGCTGTCGAAATCACATCCCCCGGAGGCCCTGAGGTTCTGCGGCTGACCGAGCATCCGAGCCCCGTGGCCGGTGCTGGCGAGTTGCTGATCCGGGTTGCGGCCAGCGGCATCAACCGTCCCGACGTCCTGCAGCGCAAGGGACGTTATGCTCCGCCTGCGGGCACTTCGGAGCTGCCCGGCCTCGAGGTCGCGGGCGTGGTTGAAAGCGGCGATGCCCAGGCCATGGCGGCTGCCGGCATTGCCGTTGGCGACCGTGTCTGTGCGCTGGTCGCCGGCGGCGGATACGCCGAGTATTGCGTCGCTCCCGTGGCGCAGTGCCTGCCCGTGCCCAAGGGCCTGTCGGATGTCGAGGCGGCTTCGCTGCCCGAGACCTATTTCACCGTCTGGAGCAATGTGTTCCAGCGCGGCGCGCTGCAACCGGGCGAAACGCTGCTGGTGCAGGGTGGCAGCAGCGGCATAGGCGTGACCGCGATCCAGCTGGCCAAGGCCTGGGGCGCGAAGGTGATTGTCACCGCGGGCACCGATGCCAAGTGCGACAACTGCCTGGCGCTTGGCGCCGACCACGCGATCAACTACCACACCCAGGACTTCGCGGCCGAGGTGATGCGCATCACCGAAGGCCAGGGCGTGGACGTGATCCTCGACATGGTGGGCGGCGATTATGTGGCGCGTGAAGTCGGCTGCCTGGCGGAAGACGGGCGCCTGGTGATCATCGCGGTGCAAGGCGGCGTCAAGGCCCAGTTCGACGCCAGCCTGGTGCTGCGCCGACGCCTGGTGATCACGGGCTCTACCCTGCGTCCGCGCCCCGTGGCCTTCAAGGGCGAGATTGCCAGGGCCTTGCGCGAGAATGTCTGGCCCTGGCTTGAGTCGGGCAAGGTGCGCCCGGTGATCTTTCGCCAATTCGCCGCCGAACAAGCCGTGCAGTCGCACGCGCTGATGGAATCGAGCGAGCACACCGGAAAAATCGTTTTGACATGGTAATCATGAAGAAAAAACTCATTGTCGGAAACTGGAAGATGAACGGCAGCCTGGCTGCCAATGCCGCGTTGATCGCGGCGCTCAAGGACGGCATGGCGCAGGCGGGTGATTCCGGCTGCGGCGTCGCGGTGGCCGTGCCCGCGCCGTATCTGGCGCAGGTCCAGGCGCTGGTCGAGGGCAGCCGCATTGCGCTGGCCTCCCAGGACGTGTCGCAGCATGCGGTCGGCGCCTATACCGGCGAGACTTCGGTGGAAATGTTGCGCGAATTCGGTGTGCGCTATACGCTGGTGGGTCATTCCGAGCGTCGCCAATACCATGGTGAAACCGATGCCGTTGTCGCTGCCAAGGCGCAGCGCGCGCTGGCGGCGGGCATCACGCCCATCGTCTGCGTGGGCGAAACCCTTGCCGAGCGCGAGACGGGCGAAACCCAGAACGTGGTCAAGCGCCAGCTTGCAGCCGTGGTGCATGCGGTTGGTCACTGCGTGACTGAACTCGTCGTCGCCTACGAGCCCGTCTGGGCCATTGGCACCGGTCGCACGGCATCGCCCGAGCAGGCGCAGGAAGTGCATGCGGTGCTGCGTGCCCAGCTGGCCGCGGCCACCACGCATGCGGGCGACATCGCTTTGTTGTACGGCGGCAGCATGAACGCGGCCAATGCCGCGCAACTGCTGGCCCAGCCCGACATTGATGGTGGCCTGGTGGGCGGAGCCGCGCTCAAGGCCGCCGATTTTCTGCAGATTATTGCCGCCGCCGACTGAGGCGCTGCGCTTTTATTGATTAGTTGAGGAGTTGAAGAAATGAATGCATTTGCAAGCGTGATCCTGGCCATCCAGATGTTGACCGCACTGGCCATGATCGGCCTGATCCTGATCCAGCACGGCAAGGGCGCCGACATGGGTGCGTCGTTTGGCGGCGGCAGCTCGGGCAGTCTGTTCGGTGCCTCGGGCAGCGCGAACTTCCTGTCACGCACCACCGGCATCCTGGCTGCGGTGTTCTTTGTCGCGACCCTGGCGCTGGCCTATATCGGCAACCACCGCGCACCCACCACGGGCAGTGTGCTGGAAGGCGCGGCCGTGAGCGTGCCTGTTCCCGCTGCCGGCGACACTCCTGCACCCGCGGCGGTCGTGCCAGCGGCGCCCGCAGAAGGCGCGGCGCAGATTCCAACCAAGTAATTGGAAAATTCTGAGAAATCTCTTTTAGTAGGGGTTTTTCAGAGTAGAATACTGAGATTGTCCGGGGGGTCAAAGTCTTACAAGGCACCTCTAGCTTCCCGGAAGAAAAGATTGAGACGAAGCCGTCGTGGTGAAATTGGTAGACACGCTATCTTGAGGGGGTAGTGGCGAAAGCTGTGCGAGTTCGAGTCTCGCCGACGGCACCATAATATATGCAAAGCCTGCCCAGATGATCAGGCTGTGATCGTGCTGGGCGTGCCTTTGAAGAAGGTATGAGCCCCAGATGAACATCGATCAGTATCTCCCCGTTCTTCTGTTCATCCTGGTAGGTGCTTCCATTGGCATCCTGCCTCTGGCATTGGGCTATCTGCTTGGCCCCAATCGTCCGGATGCCGCCAAGAACTCCCCCTACGAATGTGGCTTTGAAGCCTTCGAGGACGCACGTATGAAATTCGACGTGCGCTACTACCTCGTGGCCATCCTGTTCATCCTGTTTGATTTGGAAATCGCTTTTCTCCTTCCTTGGGCAGTGTCGCTCCAAGAGGTGGGTCTGGCAGGTTTCGCCGCTGTTGTGATCTTTCTGGCCATTCTGGTCGTCGGCTTTGCCTACGAGTGGAAAAAGGGTGCGCTGGACTGGGAATGACCGGTATTCAATAAGGAAACACGATGATCGAAGGCGTGATGAAGGAAGGCTTCATCACCACGAGCTATGACTCCGTGGTGAATTGGGCCAAGACCGGTTCGCTGTGGCCCATGACCTTTGGTCTGGCCTGCTGTGCGGTTGAGATGATGCATACTGCCGCGGCGCGCTATGACCTGGGTCGTTTCGGCGCCGAGGTGTTCCGTGCCAGCCCCCGGCAATCCGACTTGATGATTGTTGCCGGCACGCTGTGCAACAAGATGGCTCCGGCCCTGCGCAAGGTTTACGATCAAATGTCGGAGCCGCGCTGGGTCATTTCCATGGGATCTTGTGCAAATGGTGGTGGCTACTACCATTACAGCTATTCCGTGGTGCGCGGTTGCGACCGCATTGTCCCGGTGGATGTCTATGTGCCCGGTTGCCCGCCAACCGCCGAAGCACTGATCTACGGGATCATCCAACTGCAGCAGAAGATTCGCCGCACCCATACCATCGCTCGCGTCTAAAGGGTTGATGATGACCGCAATTGCAATTCAGCCCGAAAAACTTCGGGATCTGGTGGCTGCTGCTTTGGGCGAACACGCCCGCAGCGTGACCGTGGCCTTGGGTGAAGTGACCGTGGAAGTGGCCGCGGCGCATTACCTGCAGGCCATGTCGGTGCTCAAGGACCACGCCGACTGCCGTTTCGAGCAGCTGATCGACCTGTGTGGCATTGACTATTCGGCCTATGCCGAAGTCGGCCGCGACGGCCTGCGCTATGCCGCAGTGTCGCACCTGCTGTCGGTAAGCCTCAACCAGCGCGTTCGCGTGCGCGTGTTCTGCCCGGATGATGATTTCCCGGTCGTGGCCTCGGTCAGCGATCTCTGGAACTCGGCCAACTGGTTCGAGCGCGAAGCCTTCGATCTGTTTGGCATCGTCTTTGACGGCCACAACGACCTGCGCCGCATCCTGACCGACTACGGCTTCATCGGCCACCCGTTCCGCAAGGACTTTCCGCTTTCCGGCCATGTCGAAATGCGCTACGACGCCGAGCAGCGCCGCGTGGTGTACCAGCCCGTCAGCATCGAGCCGCGTGAAATCACGCCGCGCATCATCCGCGAAGAAAAGTACGGAGGCCTGCATTGAGGTGCTTTGCATCTTGAGTAGACGCACATGGCTGAAATCAAAAACTATTCCCTGAACTTTGGCCCGCAGCATCCGGCAGCGCACGGTGTGCTGCGGCTGGTGCTTGAGCTTGATGGCGAAGTCGTGCAGCGTGCCGACCCGCACATCGGCCTGCTGCACCGCGCCACCGAAAAGCTCGCCGAACACAAGACCTACATCCAGTCGCTGCCCTATATGGACCGACTGGATTACGTGTCGATGATGTCCAACGAGCATGCCTACTGCCTGGCCATCGAGAAGCTGCTGGGCCTTGAAGTGCCCAAGCGCGCGCAGTACATCCGCGTGATGTTTGCGGAAATCACGCGCCTGCTGAACCACCTGATGTGGCTGGGCTCGCACGGCAATGACTGCGGCAGCTCGACCATCCTGATCTACACGTTCCGCGAACGCGAAGATCTGATGGACATGTACGAAGCGGTCTCGGGCGCGCGCATGCACGCCGCCTATTTCCGTCCGGGCGGCGTCTACCGCGACCTGCCCGAAAGCATGGCGCAGTACAAGGTCAGCAAGGTCAAGAACGCCAAGGCAATTGAGCAACTCAACCGCAATCGCCAGGGCTCGCTGCTCGACTTCATCGACGACTTCACGCAGCGTTTCCCGCATTGCGTCGACGAGTATGAAACCCTGCTGACCGAGAACCGCATCTGGAAGCAGCGCACCGTGGGCATCGGCGTCGTGCCGCCCGAGCGCGCGCTCAACCTGGGCATGACCGGCCCCATGTTGCGCGGCTCGGGCATTGCCTGGGACCTGCGCAAGACCCAGCCCTACGAAGTCTATGGCGACCTGGACTTCGACGTGCCCGTGGGCGTGACCGGCGACTGCTACGACCGCTATCTGGTGCGCGTTGCAGAAATGCGCGAGTCCAACCGCCTCATCAAGCAGTGCGTCGACTGGCTGCGCGTCAATCCTGGTCCGGTCATCACCGACAACCACAAGGTGGCGCCGCCATCGCGTGAGTCGATGAAGTCCAACATGGAAGAGCTGATTCACCATTTCAAGCTGTTCACCGAAGGCTTCCACGTGCCCGAAGGCGAAGCCTATGCGTGCGTCGAGCACCCGAAGGGCGAGTTCGGCATCTATCTGGTGAGCGACGGTGCCAACAAGCCTTACCGCCTGAAAATCCGCGCGCCCGGCTTCGCCCATCTGGCGACGCTCGATGAGATGGCCCGCGGCCACATGATTGCCGATGCGGTGGCAATCATTGGCACCATGGATATCGTGTTCGGAGAGATTGACCGATGATGACTGAAGCGACTAAAGCGCGCTTTGCGCGCGAGGTGGCCAAGTACCCGGCCGACCAGAAACAATCGGCTGTGATGGCCTGTCTGTCCATCGTCCAGCAGGAAGAGGGCTGGGTCAGCGCCGAGAACGAGGCCATCATTGCCGACTATCTGGGCATGCCCCAGATTGCCGTGCATGAAGTGACCACCTTCTACAACATGTACAACCAGCAGCCCACCGGCAAGTACAAGCTCAACGTCTGTACCAACCTGCCGTGCCAGCTGCGCGATGGCTACAAGGCCTTGCACCACCTCGAGTCCAAGCTGGGCATCAAGATGGGCGAGACCACGCCCGACGGCATGTTCACGCTGCAGCAGTCCGAGTGCCTGGGCGCCTGCGCCGACTCGCCGGTGATGCTGGTCAATGACCGCTGCATGTGCAGCTTCATGACCAATGACAAGCTCGACGAGCTGGTCGACGGCCTGCGCGCCGCGGAAGGTCAAGCATGAGCCGCGCTGCACAAGACGTTCTCGCCCGCTTTGCCTCCACCGGCAACGAAACCTGCTTCCACGACCGCCATATCGAGCCCCAGATCTATGCGGGCCTGGACGGCAGCAACTGGTCGCTCAAGGACTATGTCGCGCGCGGCGGCTACCAGGCCCTGCGCAAGATCCTGGCCCAGGACGGCGGCGAAGGCCTGACCCAGGACCAGGTGATTGCCACCGTCAAGGAATCGGGACTGCGCGGCCGTGGCGGCGCGGGCTTTCCCACGGGCCTGAAGTGGAGCTTCATGCCCCGCCAGTTCCCCGGTCAGAAGCACCTGGTGTGCAACTCGGACGAAGGCGAGCCCGGAACCTGCAAGGACCGCGACATCCTGATGTTCAACCCGCACATCGTGATCGAAGGCATGGCCATTGCGGCCTATGCCATGGGCATCACGCTGGGCTACAACTACATCCACGGCGAAATCTTCGAGGTCTATGACCGATTCGAAGCCGCGCTGGAGGAAGCCCGCGAAGCCGGTTTCCTGGGTGACAACATCATGGGCAGCGCGTTCAGCTTCCAGCTGCACGCCCACCACGGTTTTGGCGCCTACATCTGCGGCGAGGAAACCGCGCTGCTCGAGTCGCTCGAAGGCAAGAAGGGCCAGCCGCGCTTCAAGCCTCCGTTCCCCGCGAGCTTCGGTCTGTACGGCAAGCCGACAACCATCAACAACACCGAGACCTTCGCGGCCGTGCCCTGGATCATCCGCAACGGCGGCCAGGCCTACCTCGAATGCGGCAAGCCCAACAACGGTGGCACCAAGATCTACTCGGTCAGCGGTGACGTAGAGATGCCGGGCAACTACGAAGTGCCCATGGGCACGCCGTTCTCCAAGCTGCTCGAGCTTGCCGGCGGCGTGCGCAAGGGTCGCACGCTCAAGGCCGTGATCCCCGGCGGCTCCTCGTCGCCCGTGCTGCCTGCCGACGTGATCATGCAATGCACGATGGACTACGACTCGATCGCCAAGGCCGGCTCCATGCTGGGCTCGGGCGCTGTGATCGTCATGGACGATTCGCGCGACATGGTCGAGTGCCTGCTGCGCCTGTCGTATTTCTATTCGCACGAATCCTGCGGCCAGTGCACGCCTTGCCGTGAAGGCACGGGCTGGCTGTGGCGCGTGGTCCACCGCATTCAGAACGGCCAAGGCCGCCCTGAGGATATCGAGCTGTTGGACTCGGTGTCCGTGAACATCATGGGGCGCACGATCTGTGCGCTGGGCGACGCGGCTGCCATGCCGGTGCGCGCCATGATCAAGCATTTCCGCCCAGAGTTTGAAGCGAAGATCCAGAGCGCTTCCAAACAGACCGCCACGGCGGCCTGATCGCGAGACAAGCATATGGTTGAAATTGAACTGGACGGTCAGAAGGTAGAGATTACCGAGGGCAGCATGGTGATGCATGCCGCCGAGAAGGCCGGTACCTACATCCCTCACTTCTGTTACCACAAGAAGCTTTCCATTGCGGCCAACTGCCGCATGTGCCTGGTCGACGTCGAGAAGGCGCCCAAGCCCATGCCGGCCTGCGCCACGCCGGTGACGCAGGGCATGATCGTGCGCACCAAGAGCCAGAAGGCCATCACGGCGCAGCAGTCGGTGATGGAATTCCTGCTGATCAATCACCCGCTGGATTGCCCGATCTGCGATCAAGGCGGCGAATGCCAGCTGCAGGATCTGGCCGTGGGCTATGGCGCGAGTGCGTCGCGCTACGAGGAAGAAAAGCGCGTCGTGTTCAACAAGGACGTCGGCCCGCTGATCTCCATGCAGGAAATGACGCGCTGCATCCACTGCACGCGTTGCGTGCGCTTCGGCCAGGAAGTCAGCGGCATCATGGAACTGGGCATGATTCACCGCGGTGAACATTCCGAGATCACCACGGTGGCCGGCGACACCATCGACTCCGAGCTGTCGGGCAACATGATCGACATCTGCCCGGTGGGCGCGTTGACCAGCAAGCCCTTCCGCTACAGCGCCCGTACCTGGGAGCTGTCGCGCCGCAAGTCGGTGAGCCCGCATGATTCGACCGGTGCCAACCTGATCGTTCAGGTCAAGAACCACCGCGTGATGCGCGTTCTGCCGCTGGAAAACGATGCCGTCAACGAATGCTGGATCGCCGACCGCGACCGCTTCTCGTATGAAGCCCTGAACAGCGACGACCGCCTGACCCGCCCCATGCTCAAGCAGGGCGGCGCGTGGAAGGAAGTCGACTGGCAGACCGCGCTGGAATATGTGGCCAACGGCCTGCAGCAGATCAAGCAGGACCACGGCGCGAATTCCATCGGCGCCCTGGTCAGCCCGCACAGCACGCTGGAAGAGCTGCACCTGGCCGGCCAGCTGTTGCGCGGCCTGGGCAGCGACAACATCGACCACCGCCTGCGCCACGCCGAATTCGCACCTGCTGCGGGCGTGCAATGGCTGGGCACTTCGATTGCCTCGCTGTCGCTGCTGCAATCGGTGCTGGTCGTGGGCTCGAACCTGCGCAAGGACCACCCGCTGTTTGCCCAGCGCATCCGCCAGGCGACCCGCAAGGGCGCCCAGGTGCATGCCATCAACGGCCAGGAATACGACTGGGCCATGCCCGTCGCGCAATCGGTGGTGCATGCCGCCGACTGGGAGCAGGCGCTGGCCGATGTGGCCGCTGCCGTGGCGCTGGAAAAGGGCGTGGACGCGCCGGTGCAAGCCGCCGCTTCGAACGACCAGGCCCAGGCAATCGCCAAGGCCCTGCTGTCGGGCGAACGCAAGGCCATCCTGCTGGGCAATGCCGCAGCCCACCATGCACACGCTTCGAGCCTGCTGGCCCTGGCGCAGTGGATTGGTGCGCAGACCGGTGCCAGCGTCGGCTACCTGACCGAAGCCGCGAACACCGTGGGCGCGCAATGGGTCAAGGCCCAGCCGCAGACCGACGGCCTCAACGCCGGCCAGATGCTGGCGGCGGGCGGCCTCAAGGCAGCGCTGCTGTTCAATACCGAACCCGCATTTGACGCGGCCGCCGGTGCCAACGGCCTGGCCGGTGCGCAGATGGTGGTCACGCTGAGCCCGTTCAAGACCAATCTGGACATCAGCGACGTGCTGCTGCCGATCGCACCGTTCTCGGAAACCCCCGGAACCTTCGTCAATGCCGAAGGCCGTATCCAGAGCTTCCACGCCGTCGTGCGTCCCCTGGGCGATACGCGTCCGGGCTGGAAGGTGCTGCGCGTGCTGTCCAACCTGCTGGGCGTGCCCGGCATGGCCTACGAGACCGCACAGGAAGTGCTGGCGGAAATTGCCCAAGGAGCCGAGCTGGTGCCTGCCGAGAGTTTGAACAACGCCACGTCCGCCGCTGTGGCCGTGCGCCGCGAAGCCATGGCCGAGCCGGTCGTGGCCAGCATCTATCAGCTCGACGGCCTGGTGCGCCGCGCGACGTCCCTGCAACTGACCGCTGACGCACGTCTGGCGCGCGATGGAGGTGCCGCATGATCGACGCCATCTACAACGGCGGCCTGGGCCTGGTGTCCGCAGGCTGGTGGACCGCTGCGGTCTGGCCGGTGCTCTGGATCCTGCTGAAGATCGTTGCCATCGTCGCGCCGCTGATGGGTGCGGTTGCCTACCTGACGCTGTGGGAGCGCAAGCTGCTGGGCTTCATGCAGGTGCGCCATGGTCCCAACCGCGTCGGCCCCTTCGGTTTGCTGCAACCCCTGGCCGACGGCATCAAGCTGCTGACCAAGGAAATCATCCAGCCCACGGCCGCAAGCAAGGGCTTGTTCTTCCTGGGTCCGGTCATGGCTATCATGCCGGCGCTCGCTGGCTGGGTGGCGATTCCCTTCGGCCCCGATGTCGCGCTGGCCAACGTCAACGCCGGCATCCTGCTGATCATGGCGATCACCTCGATCGAAGTCTATGGCGTGATCATCGCCGGCTGGGCCTCGAACTCGAAGTACGCCTTCCTGGGCGCGCTGCGTGCCTCGGCGCAGATGGTCAGCTACGAAATCGCCATGGGCTTTTGCTTCCTGGTGGTGATCATGGTCTCGGGCAGCATGAACCTCACGGCCATCGTCGTGAGCCAGGGCACGGGCATGGCCGCCGACATGGGCATGAGCATCCTGTCGTGGAACTGGCTGCCGCTGCTGCCTATCTTCATCGTCTACCTGATCTCGGGTGTCGCTGAAACCAACCGCCATCCCTTCGACGTGGTCGAAGGCGAAGCCGAAATCGTGGCCGGCCACATGGTCGAGTACTCGGGCATGGGCTTCGCGGTCTTCTTCCTGGCCGAATACGCCAGCATGTGGCTGGTGTCGATCCTGGCCGTGCTGATGTTCCTGGGCGGCTGGCTGCCACCGTTCGACTTCCTGTCGTTCATTCCCGGCTGGATCTGGCTGGGTATCAAGACCTTCGTCGTCGTGTCGATGTTCATCTGGATCCGCGCCACCTTCCCGCGCTTCCGTTACGACCAGATCATGCGTCTGGGCTGGAAGATTTTTATTCCCGTCACCCTGGTGTGGCTGGTCATCGTGGGTGCATGGTTGCACTCGCCTTGGAATATCTGGAAATAAGCGGGGACACAAATGGCTGCTGTTGCTGCTACATCTTTTTCTATCAAGGATTTCTTCAAGAGCTTCATGCTCTGGGAGCTGGTCAAGGGCATGTCGCTGACGGGTCGCTACGCATTTCGCCGCAAGGTGACGGTGCAGTTCCCCGAAGAGAAGACGCCTTTGTCGCCGCGTTTTCGCGGTCTGCATGCGCTGCGCCGTTACGACAACGGCGAAGAGCGCTGCATTGCGTGCAAGCTGTGCGAGGCCGTGTGCCCCGCGATGGCCATCACCATCGAGTCGGAAGTGCGCGATGACGGTTCACGCCGTACCAACCGCTACGACATCGACCTGACCAAGTGCATCTTCTGCGGTTTCTGCGAAGAGAGCTGCCCGGTCGATTCGATCGTCGAGACGCACATCTTTGAATACCACGGCGAAAAACGCGGGGACCTGTACTTCACCAAGGACATGTTGCTGGCCGTTGGCGACCGCTACGAAGCCGACATCGCTGCCGCCCGTGCGGCCGATGCCAAGTACCGCTGAAGCGGCGCCTGATCACCCAAGAAGACTCGATTCATGGACGCCAAAACTGCTTTTTTCTATTTGTTCGCGGTCGTGCTGATCGTCGCCTCGTTCCGCGTGGTGACGGCGCGCAACCCCGTGCATGCCGTGCTCAACCTGATCCTGGCTTTCTCCCAGGCCGCGGCCATCTGGCTGCTGCTCAAGGCCGAGTTCCTCGCCATCGCGCTGGTGCTGGTCTATCTGGGCGCGGTGATGGTGCTGTTCCTGTTCGTGGTGATGATGCTGGACATCCGCATCGATGCGCTGCGCCAGGGATTCTGGAAGCATTTCCCGCTGGCCGCCTTCATCGGCGTGCTGATCGTGTTTGAAATGGGCATGGTGCTCATGGGCGGCTTCAGCAGCATCGATGAAGCCAAGGCCGTCCCGGCCATGGTGCTCAACGCCGCCGGCCAGCCCGAGCCGTATTCCAACACCAAGGAACTCGGTCGCCTGCTCTACACCGAGTACCTGTACCCGGTGGAAATCGCGGCCACGATCTTGCTGGTGGCGATGATTGCCGCCATTGCCCTGACCCTGCGCAAGCGCAAGGACAGCAAGGCGATCAATCCCTCCGAACAGATTCGCGTGCGTTCCAAGGACCGCCTGCGCATGGTGAAGGTGGCGGCCACGCGTGCGCCCCAAGTACAAGAGGACGCAGGCGACGCCGCTGCGCAGGAGACAAAGGCATGACGCTCACACTCGGGCATTTCCTGACACTGGGGGCGATGCTGTTCGCCATCGCTGTCATCGGCATTTTTCTGAACCGCAGAAACCTGATCGTTCTGCTCATGGCCATCGAGCTGATGCTGCTGGCCGTGAACATGAATTTCGTGGCCTTCTCCCACTATCTGGGTGACATGCACGGCCAGGTGTTCGTGTTCTTCATCCTGACCGTGGCCGCTGCGGAATCGGCGATTGGCCTGGCCATCTTGGTGTTGCTGTTCCGTAACAAGTCCAGCATCAACGCGGAAGATCTCAACACCCTCAAGGGTTGAGCGGCCGCAACTTGCAAGGTTCTCCAGAATGAGTCAAACCCTCTCCGCATCCACCCTGCTGGCCGTGCCCTTGGCACCGCTGGTGGGCTCTGCGCTCGCCGGCCTGTTCGGCACGGCCTTTGGCGGCAATCGCATCGGCCGCGCAGCCAGCCACTCGCTGACCATCCTCGGCGTGCTGATCGCTTTCGTGATCTCCGCCTTCACGCTCAAGAGCGTGGCCATGGACGGCGCCAGCTTCAACGACACGCTCTATACCTGGATGGTGGTCGGCGGTCTGAAGATGGAAGTCGGCTTCCTGGTCGACAGCATCACCGCCATGATGATGGTTGTCGTGACCTTCGTCTCGCTGATGGTGCACATCTACACCATGGGCTACATGAAGGAAGACGACGGCTACAACCGTTTCTTTGCCTACATCTCGTTGTTCACCTTCTCCATGCTGATGCTGGTGATGAGCAACAACCTGCTGCAGCTGTTCTTTGGCTGGGAAGCCGTGGGCCTGGTGTCGTACCTGCTGATCGGCTTCTGGTACAACAAGCCCACCGCGATCTTCGCCAACATGAAGGCCTTCCTGGTCAACCGTGTCGGTGACTTCGGCTTCATCCTGGGCATCGGCCTGATCGGCGCCTATGCGGGCACGCTCAACTACAGCGAGATCTTCGCCAAGTCGCAGGAACTGGGCGCTCTGAGCTTCCCCGGCACGGACTGGATGCTGATCACCGTGATCTGCATCTGCCTGTTCATCGGTGCCATGGGCAAGTCGGCCCAGTTCCCGCTGCATGTCTGGCTGCCCGACTCGATGGAAGGCCCGACGCCGATCTCCGCGCTGATCCACGCCGCCACCATGGTGACGGCCGGCATCTTCATGGTGTCGCGCATGTCGCCGCTGTTCGAGCTGTCGGATACCGCGCTGAACTTCATCCTGATCATCGGTGCCATCACCGCGCTGTTCATGGGCTTCCTGGGCATCATCCAGACCGACATCAAGCGCGTGGTTGCCTACTCGACGCTGTCGCAGCTGGGCTACATGACCGTCGCGCTGGGCGCTTCGGCCTACTCGGT
>Ga0308157_10006942_pt1 | contig 13346 bp, 15 predicted proteins | sample PhyBR1_FD_201035 | JGI IMG/M metagenome (GOLD analysis project Ga0308157, IMG submission 201035) | Phyllosphere microbial communities from UC Gill Tract Community Farm, Albany, California, United States - DLSLB.R1 | ecosystem: Host-associated > Plants > Phyllosphere > Unclassified | place: USA...
GACGGGCTCATTCGGGGACGTTCTCTGGCAAACACGTGCGGGCGCAGCCTGCATGTGTATGACAAAAGCCATCTTGTATCAGAATATCTTTTACATACGAGTATAGATTGGAAATCAAATGCAAGGATGTGCGAGAAACTTTCATAAAAGCCGAAAATATTTAAAAAGATGCAATTTAGATGCATACAAGATCCAAATAAATTGCAATACAATTTGAAACAACTCGTTAAAGCGGTTTGATCAGTGAAATTCCTGGAAGGATCGAAAAATGGACAGAGATGAGGTTGCCAAGCGATTTCACCAGCTCGCAGCAGGGGATCAGCGCCCCGACACCGCACGATTGAGGGACATTTTTGATGACGTCGAAGTGGCCTTGAAGGCCAAAGTGCCGCAAACCGTTGTTCTGGCCGAGTTGAAGAGTTTGGGCTTGAGCATGACGATGGCCAGCTTTAAAAGCGCGTTGCAACGGATCAGAAAGGAACGCAAGCAAAAAAACACTGAGAGCGAACCAGCCTTGAAAAATCACCTGCCAAGTACGCATCTAAACCAAACTATAGAAAAAAAAGAGCGAGACTCTGCCTTGATAAGGCCCGCTGGAATTTCAAATTCAGCGTGGAGTGAATTGCAGGTTAAACACGCCAGATCAAACAAAAATCAATAATTTCATCAAACAATAAAAATGCAAAAAGAAAAGCACAAGCAGCCACAGCCACAGAAAAAAATTGTCCTGATGTCGCTGGGGGGCAGCGTTGGCAAGACCATGATCACGACCCAGTGCCTTTACCCGCATATGCCCGAAGCGCACATTCTTTGTGTCGACCAGATCAACACCACGGCAGCTGATTTTGGTATCAAGAACTGCACCTCGCTGGCCGGCGATGAATTCAACAAAGCCTACCGTGCCTTGATGGGCGCCGACGGTGATGTGATCGTAGACGTCGGGGGCGCAAAAGAATGCAACGAGTTCTTGAAAGGCATGCTCGAAGTCGATGGCAGCGATGAAATCACGACCATCATCATTCCTGCCAAGCCCAACGCCAAGGACCAGGGCTGCGCGCTGGACACCATTCAACGCCTGATCATTGACGGTGTTGACCCAACCAAAATCAAGGTGATCTTCACGGGAACCGTCAAAAACACGGCCAATGAATTCGGCCAGTTGATTTCCGGCATGAAAAAGCATGGCCTGCAACCGGATCTTGACCTCACCATCTTCAACAGTTCCGTTTACAACGAACTCATTGAAGAGCAGGAGTTGATCACCGATGTGCTGGCCGACAAGACGGACTATAAAGACAAGGCCCGCAATCAGCAATCTGGTGATACCACCGATTACACGGGCAAACTGCTGCGGCAAAGAATGGCACACAACGTCGCCTGGCCCAATTTGCAAATGGTTTTCAAAACGCTTTTTCCTCAAGGCTGAAATCGATGCACGCCATTGGGCACTCTGAGTATGAAAAGCTCAAAATCCTGTATGCAGATTCACTTAAGGATATTCGTGACCTGACGGTGCGGTTAGAGCAGGTCTCGTCGCAGGTCAATGCTTCTGCCAGCCTTGTCGCTGGGATTCAGAAGCCCTCCAAGTCAGCGATTCAGAAAGCTTCTGAGACGTTTAAAACGCTTTTCAATCAGAAGACGACACGTGCAGACAATAAGGCGGTTTCCTCGCTTTCGCGCAAAGTAGGGAAAATCGCTGGCGTTGCCGCGCTGCTGTCGGGCTTGGTTTTCGGTGGGGGTGGTTTTTGGGCTGCCACATTGCATTCGTCTTCGCGCGTGAATATGGCTGAACGTAAGCTGGCGCAGGCCAATTTGCGTCTTGAGAGTGAAAGCAAACGGGCAGATGCCAAGATTGCCGAGCTGGAAAAAAGACCCGTTAATAAAATTGCAAAAAATTCGCGCTGCAACTGACTGGGCAGCAACGCCAGAAGGTCAACTGGCAAAAAAGTTTTTTGATCTTGGCAATGGGGTGACAGCAGCCAGTTGCAACAGCCCTGTATGGGAAATCAGGAATACGCAAAATGGCAAGTGGTGCGTGCCCAAAAGACGCGATCTCTTCGGCGGCGAAGATACTCTGTATGGGTGGAAAATTCCCTGATTGGAAAAAATAATGTTGCCTGTTTTTTTGAAAAAAACGGACAATTAAATTTTGAAATAAACAAAGGAATTTGAGAAATGGCTGCAAAAAAAGAAGTGGCGCTTGACGCCATAGAAAAGGCAAAAAAGGCGCTTGCAGCGTTACCGCCAAAGGAGCCTGCCAAAAAATCGCTGGACCAGGCACTCCAGGAATTGAAGCCCGCGATTGAAGGCCTCCTGGCGCGCGGCTACACGCGTGCAGAAGTGGTGGAGCACCTGGCCAGGCAAGGCATCCCTGCAAAGCTCTACCACCTGAAGACTCTGTTGGCTGCAGCGCGCCCCCCAAGGATAGAAGCCTCCGGATCCGCACCGGCGGCGTGATATTTTCAATATTTGCGCTGCACCAATTCCCTTTTCCCCGCTTGAACGTCAGCGCTGCAATGCCAGGCAAGCTCGGCCAGCGTCATCTTGGACAGGTACGGCGCCCGGGCAGTTTGCCCTAGCGTGCTTTGCTGTCCGTTTTTCGAGCGGACAGCACGGTTGCGAGGGGCAGGAACAAAGTGCGCGATGCCTCAAGCAGTGCGATGAAGCCGTGATGCCGGTAGAACGCCGCTGCCGCCTCGTCCTTGGCATCGACCACCATCGCGTAAGCGGCAATCTCGGCGCGCGCAGCACGCTCGAGCGCATCAGCGAGCAACGCGCTGCCCAGGCCCTGCCCCTTGAAGGCCTGGTCCACGGCCAGGCGGCCCATGCGAACCGCCGGCACGCTCGGGTAGCGCGGCAGCTTCTTGCCGGTGCTCGCCGGCAGGTCCGCCAGCAGCACGCTGGCCGAGGCCAGGGTGTAGTAGCCCGCGATGCGCTGCCCGCCCGCCAGCGCCACAAAGCAGGCCGCCACGCGGCGGCGAACGTCCTGGGTGACTTGCTCGCGCAGGTACCGGTCCAGCGGTGGCGAATCACTCCTGAACAGGGCGCGGTCGTGCGCTGCATCGAGCAGCGCGAGCTCAAACGGCGCCTGGCTCATCCAGCGCGCAAGAGCTGGCTGCGGCGAGCCAGAGCACGCTCCAGTGCGGGTGTCGGCGGGGGCGGCGACAGCAGCGCCTGGGCAAAGCACTCCTGATCGGCCAGCGACAGGCGAATGACTTCGGCCTTCTCGATGGCCTGCTGCGCAGCATCCTGGACGGCAGCGACCACGAAATCGGTCATGGTGCGCCCTTGAAGTTCAGCGGCGCGTTTGAGCATCGCGTGCAGGTCAAGGCTGATCCGCGCTTCCAGGCGAGCAGTAGAAGTGGCTGTGGGCATGGTGTGGTCTTCCTTTTGGTAACTATACGGCAATTTGCCGTACGCTGCCACACGTCCTTGGCTGCGCGGCAGGCAAGGCAATGGCGTTACCGGGGCAGCCCCAAGTGCACCTTGATCGCATCCTCGACGGCCAGCATGTCGGCCTTGGACAGCGTGCCCAGCGGGCTTGTGAGCCGCGACTTGTCCGCGGCCATGATCTGGTCGGCCATCGCCTTGCTGCTTTGTCCGCCCACCGTCACCACGGCCTCGCCGGGGTACTGCCGCCCGGTGTTGCTCGTCACCGGCACCACCACCACCCGTGCCAGGTTGCGGTTGGCCGCGTCGTTGCTCACGATGACTGCCGGGCGCCGCTTGCGGATCTCGCTGCCGACGGCCGGGTCGAACTCCACCCACCAGACCTCACCGCGCCTCATGGGCCATGTCTTTGGCAAGCGCGTTGCACCACTCCCCCGCCTCGGCTTCCCGCGCCTTGTCGGCCGCCATCGCCTGGTAGCCCTCGTCGAGCGCCGTGTCCAGCACATGCGGGCGCAGCAAGTCCTCGATGAACTGGCTCATGCGCCGCTTGCCGATGCGCCGGTTCAATCCTTCGTACACCGCTTCATCGAGCGTGATCGTCATCCGTTTGTGCATTTTGGCCTCCTGTGGCGTTGTGTGCATAACGTATTTTAACGGATCTGCATTCCAACGGCTTGATCCAGGATGATCTTGGCCATTGCTTTGCCGGTGCAACTGACGCATGACCGCGTGCTTGAGGCGCTCAGCCGGGACGGGCACATAGGGTGTGGCTGGTGAGCGGCCAACTGCCTCCTAACCTTGGACTTCAAAAGGTGGCAAAGCCTGACAGGACTACCCACCCCCATTGACTTCGGTTTTAAACCGCTACAAGGCCACTTTCCAGCCTTCCTTGCGCTATTTCTTGGCTAGATACCCCTGCCTTTGAAATGCTTGGCTGTTTCTCCCCCTCGTGTAGAGGGGGTTGGGGGGTTAGCTGATCAAGCGCTGAGGTTTTTTTCTTCACTGGCTATCGTTGCAGGACACGAATTGCCCGCATCCGTGGATATTTTTGTGACTACTTTAGACGTTTGTTGCTGTGTAGGGGATGCGGGCTAGGGAGCGCAAAGCCCAAGCGCAGGCCGTAGGTCTAAGAAACCAGCAGGGCGAAGCCCGAAGCAGCGATGCTTAAATTGTCCACAGCCTCGGGAGTTTGTTAAAACGGTTAGAAATAGAGTTACGTGAATCCAAAAACTTTTCAAGTTGTTGATTTTAATTAAGAAAAGTACACTTTCCAAGACCTGTTGGTGTGTGATAACACGAAAAGTGGTGTGTAATAACACGAAGTTTGGTGTGTAATAACACGAATGAATTGAGCACAGTAAGGCAGAGTTATCCACAGGCTTGGAGGTGGGTAAAAACAATAATGGATTGATGCAGTGGGTAATAACACGAACATTCCACCTTTGGTGGGTGATAACACGAATGAAGCAACTGGCGAAGTGCCAAGACCGCGGTCTCCGCTGCTACCTGCCCGTCATCAACCGAATTTTTTTGTTTGCGATGTGTTTGACGCTGCCCTGAAGGGGGATATGGCATCTATGGAGCACCCGATTTTTTCCCTGTCTAAGAAGCCGGACATGAAAATCCGGCGCTATGAGAACGGCGGAAACTGGGCGGAAATTAGGCCAAGCGCCAAAGGGTTGGCCACCGTCTTTGACCGGGATATCTTGATTTACTGCATCAGCCAGCTCATGGCGGCGGTGAATGACGGGCGGCCGATCAGCAAGACTCTCCACCTCCGGGCTCATGATCTGCTGATTGCCACGAACCGGGATACCAGCGGGCGCGGGTATCTGCAGCTTCAAGAAACCTTTGCTAGGCTGCAAGGAACGCAGATCGAGACCAACATCATTAATGGCGACAAAGATATTTGGGAAGTTTTCAGTCTCATCGCCAGAGCACGTACCGTCAAGGAGCGGCGGGACGGCAGGATGCAGGAGATCGAGATTGAGTTGTCCGATTGGGTGTTCCAGGCAGTTCAGGCCCAAGAGGTCTTGACCCTGGATCGCCGTTATTTTCAACTCGCCAAACCTCTGGAGCGACGACTTTATGAACTGGCCCGCAAGCATGTCGGCCAGCAAAGCAGTTTTAGGATCGGACTGGAAAAGTTGCGCAGCAAATGCGGCTCACAATCCACGCTTAAGGAGTTCCGGCGTCTGCTGCAGTCAATCATTAAAGACGATAAGCAGCACGACCACATGCCGGGCTATGGACTAGCCTTGGATGGCGACATGGTAGAGATGCGGGCCAAACCAGGCGGCGGCCCTCCCCCTGCCCTGTCGATCCCTTCGGTTCACCTTCAACCTGAAACTTACCAGCTTGCCCGTGAACATGCCCCTGGATGGGACGTTTATGGGCTTGAAGGAGAGTGGCGTGACTGGGTTGCCAAAAAAGGGATCATTCCCCGGGCACCCAATGCGCATTTCCTGTCTTTTTGCAAGCGGCGCGGCAAGTATTCTGATTTTCAGTGAGTTATATCAGCCACTGAGCACGCTTAAACCTTGTTCTGTGCGTCGTGCGCGTCCAGAAGATATTCCAAAACCTCGCAAAAAGTTGTGCGGCGCTTGCTGTTCAGGCTGTCATACAACGTGGTAAACCGCTCATCAGTCCGCTGATCCAGCTGGAAGACCTTTGGCCGGTTTCGGCCCGTCGTGTACCGGTGTTGCTGGCGTTTCGGTTCCCGACTGGAAAAACTGGCTGCTTCTGCGACCGCCCGGATCTCGCCGACGTGTGGTGCTGGCCGGGCCAACTTGCGGGCGCCTGTCAGGCCGGTTAGATCCAGCTTGTCCTCGTCCGCGAAAATATTGCTACGTGACTTTTCCATGATCAGGCTACCTCCGCCTTTGTTTCGGATTTCAGGGCCGCGATGATGTCTTTCGACAGAGCGCGGACATTGGCAACTGCTGCCGGGACGTTGCGTGCCTGTTTAGGCGTCAGGTCGCGCAGGGAACCGCCAAAATCAAACACCGCCTTATAGGCGTCTCGCTCAATCAACTGAGTGCCGAAGACGTTGAGTCCGCTTTCCTTCAGCTGGCTTTCGATGTTGCGCAGCGTATGCGGTCTGATCGTGGCGCTGGTGCGCGTGATCAGCACAGCGCAGGGAATGCTGCGGTTGAAGGCTTTTTCCTGCCCTTTGAGCAGGCGTATCGTCTTGACCGCTTCGCGTGCATCGAGCGGACTGCCCTGGGTAACGATGATAACCAGATCGGCCCGGCTCATCGCATAGGCGACCATCATCGAGGCTGACCCCTCATGATCGACAATGACGAAATCATATTGCTGCGCCGCTGTCTCGATAGTGTCGATGATGGTGTCTTCGGCAACATCGGAAATGATGGCGAGATTATCCGGCTTCCCGACCTTCTTGCCCCAAGCTACGACCGGCTGGTTTTTATCGGCATCGATATAGGCGACTTTCGCCCCGCTTTCGGCCAGATCCACCGCGACCAGCAAGGCCGAAGTTGTCTTTCCGGCGCCTCCCTTAGAACTTGCGAAATCTATCACTGGCATGCTGCCTCCATTTTCTGATACCCGCTTGATATTTGATTGCTATCTGATAGCAACTAAGAATCAACATGGTATCAAATATCAGACAGATTTCAAATAGCAATTTAATATTGTGCAGATATCGGATATCAATCTAATATCAGACTGATATTAGCTGTGCCTTTCAAAACCTAGAAATCTACCTTTCCGCCCCTAGCTGAGGGGCATGACAAAAGCACTCGTAACCGACGACCTTTGGTCTATTGTCCAGCCGCCTCTGCCCGCCAAGGTGCCCAAGCCCAAGGGTGGACGCCCTCGGTATCAGACCGGGCTGCGCTCATCGGTATTCCTTTCGCTCTGCGCTTGGGCATTCTCTGGAAAATGCTGCCCCAGGAGGTAGACTGCGACTCCGGCGTGACGTGCTGACGCCGACTGCGCGACTGGCAAGAAGCCGGAGTTTGGAGTTGCTTGCGTCAGAAACTGCTGCAGCGCCTGTACTGGGCAGAGCGCATCAACTGGAGACAGACACCGACCCGACGGACCAAGGCAAGGCAGGCACAAAGAGCCATCTGCTGACCGACCGCAATGGGTTACCGCTGGCGTTTCTGCTCACAGGTGCCAATTGCATGACATGCGTGCCGCTGGCTCAACTGTTTCATGCGTCAGCACCTGTCAAAAACAGGCGCGGCAGGCCACCGCAAGGGCTAAGCAAGCTGCACGCCGACAAGGCCTATGACGCCAAGCGCTGCCGCCGCGCTTGTCGCCGGCGCAGCATCAAGCCGCGCATTGTCGGTCAAAGCGTGGAAAGTAACGAGCGATTAGGTCGCCACTGCTGGGTAGTTGAGCGCACGCTGGCCTGGCTTGCGCGTATGCGCCGATTGACTATCTGCTACGAGCGAAGGCTGTACATGCATCACGCCTTGACTTATCTAGCTTGTTCGATCATCTGCTTCCATGCGCTTCAGGGAAGGTTTTAAGAGGCACAGTTATTACTCGGCTGACCGCCTTTGCCGTCCACCGCCCGCCACGCATCGTGGGCAGGTTCGAAGCGTTCAACTGTGCCGCAATGGCATTCATCGACAGCCCGCCCTCTCTAAGCCGGCCCACCAGCGGCATGACCCTGCCGGAAAAAGCGACTGAGGCAGTTACGTTGCCTGCGCATCCCTTTGCCTGAGCTACTTTCAAGTTCGACTTATTGCCCAGGCGCCCCGTGCCCACCATGGGCGCCAGGGCGTCCTTGGTGCGTTGGGAGATGAGCTGGCGCTCTTTTTGTCCCAGCGCGGCAAACAGGTGCAGCACAAAGGGGTCCACGTCGGCGCCCAGCTCGGCCACGATGAAGGGCACGCCCCGGGCCATCAGGCCGCTGATGAAGGCCACGTCGCGGCTGAGGCGATCTAACTTGCTGACGATGACCGGGCACTTGAGCCGGGCGGCTTTGGCCAGCGCCGCACTCAAGCCCGGGCGGCCCTCCAACCCGAGCTTGCCGCTGCCCACGTCGTCAAAGCCGGCAACCACTTCAAACCCCTCGGCCGCGCAAAACCTGCCCATGGCGCTGGCCTGGGCGTCCAGACCCAAGCCACTCTTGCCCTGCTCGCTAGTGGACACGCGCCGGTAAACGACCGCTGGTTTCATCGGTTTTCCCTTAATTTGTCAACACTATACGACCGTTTAGTGTTGACACAGAAAAATTAAATGACTCAAACACAGCAAAGATATGCCACAAAGCTCAACAGCTTATTAAAACTATTTAATGACACTTGACACTAGTAAACACTAGTTCATAAAATAGTTGCACTACAACTTCAAAGAGCCAACATGCCGCAATTCAACGTCGATGAAGACCTGGCTGCCTTAATTGAGCGCCTGGCCGAGCCAAAGCCATTCGAGCACCTCTCGTTTAACAATGCCCTGTGGCGTGTTGTGACCAAGTTTTCCCAGGTTGCAGCTACAAAGCCAGGCATCGACCTAGAGGAACTTTTGGCTGAGTCCGTGGCCCTCATGAAGGTCCACAAAGAGCCCAAAAAATTGCCATCGCCAAGCGCCAAAGAATGGGCTTCCAGCGTGCCCGACTTGAAGGGCAAGCCAGGTCTGAACAACTGGAAGGCAATTTGCGATTTTCTGAAGATAGAGACAGGCGGCGACTCTGCCCGAAGGCGGCTGCGAAATTGGGTCAAAAACAGTCGTCCGAGCTGGCCACCCGTTCCGGAAGTTACGGGGGATTGAGATGGCTTTTGCCTTGCCAAGTGGCAGGCAGGGTACGAAGCATCAAACTGATCTCAGGTTAATCATGCTGTCATCCCGAATGGGTGGCAGCACTCACTTTTTCGGTGTTTTGCGCTAGGGCCCTCTCTGTGGATGCATCCTGTTTTTCGGCCTCCATAATCCCAGCAGTTGAAACAAAACGAATCCGACCCGGAAAACCGCCACCGCATGCTCGACGACATCAAAAAAACCCTCTGGGCCACGGCCGACAAGCTGCGCGCCAACATGGACGCCGCTGAATACAAGCACTTGGTGCTCGGCCTCATCTTCGTCAAATACATCTCCGACACCTTTGCCGCCCGCCGCGCCGAACTCACGGCCCGCCTGACCAACCCCGAGGACGCCTATTACTACGGCGACGCCGCGCCCGAGGACATCGAGGCCGAACTCGAAGACCGCGACTACTACACCGAGGTCAACGCCTTCTGGGTGCCCGAGCCGGCTCGCTGGGAAAGCCTGCGCGCTTCGGCCAAGCAGGTGGACATTGGGAAGCGCATCGATGACGGCTTGACGCTCATCGAGCAGGAAAATCCCAAGCTCAAGGGCATCCTGGACAAGCGCTACGCGCGCGCCCAACTGCCCGACGGCAAGCTGGGCGAGCTGGTGGACCTGATCTCGACCATTGGCTTTGATGACAACCCCAGCACCGCCCGGGACGTGCTGGGCCAGGTGTACGAGTATTTCCTGGGCATGTTCGCCAGCGCCGAGGGCAAGCGGGGCGGGCAGTTCTACACGCCCGCCTCCATCGTCAAGACGCTGGTCGCCATCCTCAGCCCGCACAGCGGCAAGGTGTACGACCCGTGCTGCGGCTCGGGCGGCATGTTCGTGCAGTCCGAGAAATTCATCGAGGCGCATGGCGGCAAGCTGGGCGACGTGTCGATCTACGGGCAGGAGGCCAACCCGACCACCTGGCGCCTGGCGGCGATGAACCTAGCGATTCGCGGCATCGACTTCAATTTGGGCAAGGAGCCGGGCGACACCTTCACCCGCAACCAGCACCCGGACCTGCGCGCCGACTTCATCCTGGCCAACCCGCCGTTCAACATCAGCGACTGGTGGCACGGCAGCCTGATGGGCGATGCGCGCTGGGTCTATGGCGACCCTCCGCCCGGCAACGCCAATTACGCTTGGCTCCAGCACATGCTGCACCACTTGAAGCCTACCGGACGCGCGGGCATCGTGCTGGCCAACGGGAGCATGAGTTCAAGCCAGAACAGCGAAGGCCAGATCCGCGCCGCGATGGTGGATAGCGACGTGGTCGAGGTCATGGTCGCGCTGCCCGGGCAGCTGTTTTTCAACACACAGATCCCGGCATGCCTGTGGTTCCTGGTCAAGCAAAAGACCCACCGCAAGGGCGAGGTGTTGTTCATCGACGCCCGCAAGCTGGCCACCATGATCAGCCGTGTGCAGAGCGAGTTCACCGACGCGGTGATCGAGCGCATCGCCGCCACCGTGGCTGCCTGGCGTGGCGAGGCCGATGCATGCGAGTACCAGGACACCCTGGGCTTTTGCCGCAGCGTCAAGCTGGCCGAGATCGCCCAGCACGGCCATGTGCTCACCCCGGGCCGCTACGTGGGCGCCGAAGCGGTCGAGGACAACGACGAGGACTTTGCCACCAAGATGCAGCAGCTCACCGAAAAGCTGGGCGAACAGATGACCAAAGGGGCCGAACTGGACCTCTTAATTCGCCAAAAGCTCGGAGGGCTGGGCTATGACTTCTGAGGACAAGCAGCCACGCCAGCAACGCGGCGGCATCGACCGCGAGGCGATGTTTCCCGTGGCCCCAGCAGCGGTCGAGGCGCCTGCCAGCTACGCCGAGGTGCTGGCCGAGTTGAAGCAGCGCATCCACGGCGAAAGGCTGCGCGTGGTGCTGGCCAGCAACGCTGCCATGGTGCTGCTGTACTGGGACATCGGCCAGCGCATTCTGAACAAGCAAAGCAGCGAAGGCTGGGGGGCGCGCGTCATTGACCGGCTTTCTGCCGACCTGCGCGAAGCCTTTCCTGAGATGAAGGGGTTTTCGCCGCGCAACCTCAAATACATGCGCAGCTTTGCCGCCGCCTGGCCGGATCGGTCAATTGTGCAAGTGCCGCTTGCACAATTGACCTGGTACCACAACCTGGCCTTGTTGGAAAAGTTGACCGATGCGGAGCAGCGCCTGTGGTACGCCCGGCAAACCCTGGCGCACGGCTGGTCGCGCAACATCCTGGCCCTGCAGATCGAGGCAGGCAGCATGGAGCGCCAGGGCATGGCGCCCAACAACCTGGCGGCGACGTTGCCGCCTGCAGACTCCGACATGGCCGTGCAGGTGTTCAAGGACCCGTACCTGTTCGACTTTCTGGGCACCGACGCGCCGCACCGCGAGAAAGAGCTGGAGCAGGGATTGATGGACCACCTGCAAAAATTCCTGCTCGAACTGGGCCAGGGCTTTGCCTTTGTGGGCCGGCAGGTGCATCTGGAGCTGGGCGGGCAGGATTTCTATCTCGACTTGCTGTTTTACCACCTCAAGCTGCGCCGCTACGTGGCCATCGAATTGAAGGCACGCCCCTTTGCGCCGGGCGACGGCGCGCAGCTGGGCATGTACATCACGGCCATCAACCGCCTGCTCAACCACCCGGACGACAAGCCTGCGCTGGGCTTGCTGCTGGTGCGCGGCAAGAACGAGATGCTGGTCGAGTACGCTCTGGACGGCACCACGCACCCCATCAGCGTAGCCGACTGGGCGACACAGTTCACCCGTTCACTGCCCGAGGAACTGCAGGGCAGCTTGCCCAGCATCGAGCAGCTGGAGCGGGAACTGGGACTGGAGGCGGCGGGAGATGATTCGGCGCAAGTTGAGGAGGCTGGGGTATGAGTTCTAAATGGCAGGATATGACCCTTGGTCAAATCTGTGCGGCCCAAGGCGGAGCGATTCAAACCGGCCCGTTTGGCAGTCAACTTCATACCTCCGATTACAAGGAGTTCGGCATTCCGGTTGTTATGCCGACCAACATTGGCGACGGTGGGATAGTCGTAGATGGCATTGCCAGAATTGATCAGGCCGATGTTGATCGACTGTCGCAGCACAAGCTAAAAATGGGTGACATCGTTTTCAGTCGTCGTGGCGACGTAACCAAGAATGCGTTGATTCGTCAGCATGAAGTCGGCTGGTTTTGTGGAACGGGGTGTCTGAAAGTCCGATTGGGCGATGAGTCTATTGCCACAGCCAAATTCATCTCCCATTGCCTGCGTCTGCCGGACATCAAGGACTGGTTGATTCGCCACGCCGTAGGCGCCACCATGCCGAACCTGAACACAGGCATTCTTTCGGCAGTTCCCATTTTCTTGCCGCCGCTGCATGTTCAGCTTGAAATTGCAGCGATGCTCGGTGTCCTCGACGACCGAATCACCCTCCTGCGCGAAACCAATGCCACGCTCGAAGCCATCGCCCAGGCGCTGTTCAAGTCGTGGTTTGTCGATTTCGACCCCGTGCGCGCCAAGATGGAAGGCCGCGCGCCCGAAGGCATGGACGAGGCCACGGCGGCGCTGTTTCCTGATGGGTTCGAGGAGTTGGAGCTGGAGTTGGTACCGAGGGGGTGGCGGGTTGGGACGCTGGCTGATCTTTCCAACCTCAATCCCGAGTCGTGGACTGCCAAAAATCACCCTGACAGAGTGGCTTACATCGATCTTGCCAATGCGAAAGACAACGAAATTGCGTCTATCACAGATTTTTCGTTTAACGAAGCGCCGAGTCGAGCCAGGCGTGTGCTGCGCAGCGGTGACACCATCGTCGGGACTGTGCGTCCAGGAAACCGTTCCTTTGCTTTTATTCATGAGCCTGCCAGTAATTTGACGGCAAGCACCGGCTTTGCGGTTCTTCGTCCATCGGCATTAGAAAATACAGAATTTGTTTATCTGGCAGCAACGCAAGCCGACAGCATCGAACATCTTTCCCATATTGCCGATGGTGCGGCCTATCCAGCGGTACGGCCTGACGTTGTTTCAGGATTGAAAACTGTCGTTGCTGACGGTCTTGTCCTTAAAGCATTTCATGCCGCTGCCGCTCCCTTGCTTGCGAAAGTTTCTGAAAATCAAAAACAAGCCCAAACCTTAGCCACCCTGCGCGACACCTTACTTCCGCGTCTTATCTCAGGCCAGCTGCGTCTGCTAGATGCCGAGGCACTGCTCGAAGA